>Ga0315274_10008642_pt1 | contig 14756 bp, 9 predicted proteins | sample YL17G02_20_MG_FD_203700 | JGI IMG/M metagenome (GOLD analysis project Ga0315274, IMG submission 203700) | Sediment microbial communities from Yellowstone Lake, YNP, Wyoming, USA - YL17G02_20 | ecosystem: Environmental > Aquatic > Freshwater > Lake > Sediment | place: USA: Wyoming | collected... | reverse complement strand
GGGAGAAAAGTGGCGCCAGGCACCTGGGGGCGGGGCGGTCCTCACGATCTATCCCGACGGCACCATGGGCGGGGAGGCGGATATGGTCCGCCGGATGCGTGCTGGCCAGCTTCAGGCCGGGATGTTAACGGCCGTCGGTCTTGCTGAGATCGAACCGGCGGTTTACGGCCTGCAGAACATCCCCATGTTGTTCCGCAGCCTGGAGGAAGTGGACCATGTCGGCGAGAAGCTCCAGCCCATTCTGGAGAAGCGGCTGTTGCAGAAAGGGTTTGTCGTCCTGTTCTGGGCCGACGCCGGTTGGGTCCGGTTCTTCTCCAAAGACCGGATCGTCTATCCCGATGACTTGAAGAAGATGAAGCTCTGGACTTGGGCTGGCAGCTCCGACCAGGTTCAAATCTACAAGGCCTCAGGATTCAACCCAGTCCCGCTGGAAACCGCGGACATTCTGCCAAGTCTGCAGACGGGCCTGGTTAACGCCACGCCAGCGCCGCCTTACATCGCGATGGCCAGCCAGATTGACGGTCCCGCCCCGCACATGCTCGAGCTGAATTGGGGGCCACTCGTCGGTGCCACCTTGGTTACCAGGAAGACTTGGGATGCCATCCCCGCTGCCAGTCGCGACCAGATGCTCAAGGCTGCCAAAGAAGCCGGCAGGAAGATCATAGCCGACAGCCGCCGCGAGAGCGTCGAGTCGGTGGAAGCTATGGTGAAGCGCGGCCTGCAAGTCCAGAAAGTGACGCCGGAAGTCGAAGCCGCATGGCGCAAGGCCGCCGAAGCGGTCTATTCCCAAATCCGCGGTCACCTGGTGCCCGACGACGTTTTTGATGAAGTCGTCAAACTGGTGAAGGAATATCGCGCCGCCGAGGGAGCCGCCAAGTAATGAACGAACCAACCGTTACCGGCGTCCAGCTCGTGCCCGGCCCGGTCGAGACAGCCAAGGGATGGAACGTTTGGTTGGTGCGCAGTGAGAACCTGGTCGTCTGCTGGTCGCTGGCGGCGATGGTATGTCTGCCACTGACGGAGATTGCCCTGCGCAAGCTGTTCCGGACCAGCATCGCCGGCTCCAGCGCTTTTGAGCAGCATTTCACCCTCGTTATTGGCATGCTCGGGGGCGCCATCGCGGCCAGAGAAGGACGCCTGCTGTCGCTGTCCACGCTGAGCAGTTTCCTCAAGGGGGGATGGAAAACCTTCGGCGAAGTCTATCGCAACTCGTTCGCTGCGATGATCACCGTATTCCTTTGCGTGGCCAGTGTGCAGTTTGTGCTCATGGAGAAAGAGGCGGGAAACAAGCTGGCCTACGGTATTCCCTACTGGACGCTGCAGTTGCTGTTGCCCATCGGGTTCGGGATGGTGGCGCTGCGGCTGATCTGGCATGCCTCGGACAAATGGCGGTGGCGGGCCGTGACACTGCTGGCGGCGGGCGCGGTCGTGTGGCTGGGACTGCACCCGCCGGTTTCGCCAGCCAGGATGGTGGTCCCGGCGTTGGTGGCGCTGCTGTTTGCCACCGTCCTCGGCGCGCCAGTGTTCGCAACTCTGGGCGGCGCCGCGCTGATTCTGTTTTGGGGCGCAGAGGTGCCGATTATGTCGATCCCGCTCACGCACTACTCGTTGGTGACCAACCCGACGCTGCCGACGATCCCGCTTTTCACGCTGGCCGGCTACTTCCTGGCCGAAGGCGGCGCCTCCAAGCGCCTGGTGCGCGTGTTTCAAGCCCTGGTTGGCCAACTCCGTGGCGGGCCGGCCATTGTTACGGCGCTGGTGTGCGCCTTCTTCACCTCATTCACCGGGGCGTCGGGCGTGACGATCCTGGCGCTCGGCGGCCTGCTGATGCCGGTGCTGTTGGCGGCGAAGTACACGGAGCGTTCCGCACTGGGTCTGCTCACTGGGGCTGGCTCCCTGGGGCTCCTGTTCCCGCCGTGCTTGCCGCTGATTCTTTATGCGATCGTCGCCAACGCCAACGCCAAGTCCAGCGGAGTGACGATCCAGAAGATGTTCCTGGGCGGTGTGTTGCCCGGGATACTGCTGGTGCTGCTCACAGCATGGTGGGGGATTCGGCAGGGGCCCAAGCTAACCCAGGGCCAGCGCCAGTTCGATGCCGCGCAGGCGCGCACCGCGATCTGGGAGGCGAAATGGGAACTGCTGCTGCCCGTCGTGGCGCTTGTGGCTCTGTTCGGCGGTTTCGCGACGCCCGTCGAAGCGGCGGCGGTCACGGCCCTTTACGCATTCCTCATCGAGGTGTGCATTTACCGTGACCTGCGAATCTTCAAAGACGTTCCCCGGGTGATGACCGAGTGCGGGTTGCTGGTAGGTGGAGTCTTGCTGATTCTCGGCGTAGCCCTGGGGTTCACCAACTATCTTATCGACGCGCAGGTGCCGACCAAGGGCGTCGAATGGGTGACCAGTACCATCAAATCACCCTACCTCTTCCTGCTGGTTCTGAACCTGTTCCTGCTCGTGGTCGGCTGCCTGATGGACATCTATTCCGCGATCGTGGTGGTTGTGCCGTTGCTCGTGCCGCTCGGCGTGGCGTTCGGCATCGACCCGATTCACCTGGGCATTATCTTTCTGGCGAATCTGGAGCTTGGCTTCCTTACGCCTCCGGTAGGCATGAACTTGTTCCTGGCATCGTACCGCTTCGGCAAACCGATGAGCGAAGTAACGCGCGCGGTAATCCCCATGCTGATCGTACTGCTGATCGGCGTGTTGCTGATCACGTACCTTCCCCCGCTCACGACGCTATTGCCCCGCCTGGTCCGATGACCGGGGGAGTCTGCTGGCCGCCGGCTCAGATGATCCGGCGCTCGGAGGCGGGATCGAAGAAGTGTCCTTTGCCGGGTGCAAACGCCACCGCGAGCCAGTTGCCCGGTTCGTAGCGGCTTCCGGCCTCGACGCGAGCCACCAACGCGCAGGTGCCCGTGGTGAGGTGCAGATAAGTCTGCGAACCCAGCGGCTCGGCAGCTTCGACCAGGGCCTTGAGACGGCGGCCAGTTGGCGCGTTAGGGGCTTGGGCGCCGCTTTGGATGTCTTCAGGCCGAACGCCGAACACGAGCTCGCGGCCGACGTAGCTTGCGAGCTTGCCTGCCTCGGCAGCAGCCAGCCGAAAGGTGGACAATTCCGGGTTCATGATCGGCTGCTGGGGATGTTCCTCGAAATCAAGCTCGTCCCCACAGCGCCGAATAGTGCCTCGCAAGAGATTCATCGGCGGTGAGCCGATGAAGCCGGCCACAAAAAGGTTGGCTGGTTCGCGGTAGAGCGTCAGGGGATCGGCAATCTGCTGGACCTGGCCTTCTTTCATCACCACGATGCGGTCGCCCAGGGTCATCGCCTCTACCTGGTCGTGCGTCACATAGACCATGGTGGCTGCCAGACGGCGGTGAAGCTTCGTGATCTCCATGCGCATCTGCACGCGCATCTGGGCGTCGAGGTTGGACAACGGTTCATCAAACAGAAAAACCTTGGGCTTCCGCACGATCGCACGGCCAACAGCTACCCGCTGCCGCTGCCCGCCTGACAGTGCCTTCGGCAGCCGGTCCAACATGGGTGTCAGGCCCAGACTCTCCGCCGCCTCTCTAACTCGACGTTCGATCTCTGGTTTGGGGAACTTCCGCAGCTTCAGGCCAAACGCCATGTTCTCATAGACCGTCATGTGCGGATAAAGCGCGTAGTTCTGGAATACCATGGCAATGTCCCGATCCTTCGGCCGGACATCGTTTACCACCTGTCCATCGATCGCGATCGTGCCCTCGTCGATGTCCTCCAAACCGGCGATCATCCGTAACGTGGTGGTCTTGCCACAACCCGACGGCCCCACCAACACCATCAACTCCTTGTCTTCCACAACCAGGCTGACATCCCTCACCGCGACGACTGGTTCGCCTCGGGGCCCGCGGAAGAATTTGTGAAGATGCTCGATCGAAACGCGCGCCATCCCTCACATGTTGGCCGCAGCGCCTTCGATGTCGAGCGCAGACCGGCTGAAGGCTTCCAGGCCAACCGCGCAACCTCCCCTGCCCGCAGCGCGCGCGAACCAACCGCAGTCACCCTCCTCCGATGGTAAAACCTGAGAAATCACGTATCAATGAATCATGATGGGATGTTTGGTCCTTGACGCTCTCTCGAACCAGGCGTATATGGGCTGCGTATTCGTATTGGGATTGTGTCCAGCACAGGGTGGCCGCCGCGAACAGGCGCGTCAAGTGAGAGTTTATCGCTTCAGGCAAGCGGACGATACATACATTGGGCATGAACGCATGAACTATGGGCTGTACACCCAGGAGATTCCGGCACTGCCAGCAGGAAGCAGGCATGTCCACGGCTCATTTCTCCGGGAGACTGTGCGCTTGTATCACCGTGGGTCGAAACTCGGCAAGCTCCTAACGAACAGTCGGTTAGTCATCAACTGATGCCCATGCGCTCGGCCCAAGGTCTTTCGTTCCTGTGCCTGGCAGTCGTGGCGCTGGCGTCTGGCGTTTGCCGACCATCGACTGCCTTGGGCGCGGCGCCCATCGCCGGTCGCTACCAGTTTGATGATCATGGTCGAACGAAGACTTTCGAGCTTGCTGTTGACGAGCTGTACGTGCGGGGGCGTGGCGGTATGGGCCGGGCGCAGCGCATCCCCCAACAAGGTGCCTTCGAGCGACTCCGCCGCTACGCCGAGTCCATGGCCAGAGCCACGGGAGCAAAGACGGATTTAGTGTTCTACGAAGCCGGCGCGCCGCACAATGAGTTTACGCGGCGGATCCTCAGCAAGCGGATACTTTTGCGCGCAAGGCCGGGCACAGACCCGACCGGGCTTGCCCGGGGCCTGGGATTGGCGTTGCGCGAGAGAATCCAGTATTTGCCGGGTTTCTACATCTTCGAGACCTCAGAGAGCGCCTCTGGTCCGGCGCTGGCGGCAGCGCTGCGGAGACAAGCCGGCGTCCTGGGGGCCGAGCCCCTTCTGGCGCGGCAGCAAGCCTTGAGGCTCATACCCAACGATACACTGTTCACGGACCAGTGGCATCTGCGCAACACGGGTCAAGGCGGCGGCACTCCGGGAATCGATCTCAACCTGGCAAGCGTGTGGGACAGCTACCGCGGCTCAGGGGTGACCGTGGGGGTCGTGGACGTCGGAATACAGTACACCCACCCGGATCTCGCCGCCAACGTGAATACGAATCTGCAATGGGATTGGATTGGCAACGATGCGGACCCGAGTCCAGCGGACGCGAGCGAGATTCACGGCACGGCCACTTCAGGTCTGGTGGCCGGCCGGGGGAACAACTCACTGGGCGTTGCGGGCGTGGCTTATGAGGCCACTTTGGTCCCCATGCGCCTGCTGGGGGACACGACGACTGATGACATGGAGGCGGGCGCCATCCACCATCGGAACGACGTGATTTGGGTCAAGAGCTACAGTTGGGGCCCGGCGGATGACGGTCGGACTGTGGAAGCGCCCGGGCCATTGGCGCTGGCTGCCCTGGAAGACAGCGTGCTGACCGGCCGAGGCGGGTTGGGCGTGATCCATGTTTGGGCCGGGGGCAACGGACGTGCCTACGGTGACAACGAAAACTACGATGGTTACGTCAACTCCATCTATACCATCAGCGCCGCGGCCTGCGACAACCGGGGCCAGCAGTCCGACTACAGCGAACCGGGAGCTTGTATCGTGGTCACGGCCCCCTCCAGGGGCAACGGACAGGCCGGCATTACCACGACGGATCTGGTTGGCGCCAATGGCTACAGCCCCTTGGATTACACCTCGAGTTTTGGCGGCACCTCGGCTGCCGCTCCGCAAGTGGCGGGGGTTGTCGTTTTGATGCTCGAGGCCAACCCGAACCTCGGTTGGCGCGATGTGCAAGAGGTCCTGATGCGATCGGCCACCAAGATCAGTTCGAGTGATTCCGACTGGATCGACAACCCCGCCGGGCTGCATTTCAACCATAAGTACGGTGCCGGCCTGGTGAACGCCGCGGAGGCACTCAACCAGGCCCGCTCCTGGGTCAATCTGGGTGCCTGGACCAACGCCGTCTCGGCTCAGAACGGCCTGGCCCAAACGATTCCCGACAACAACCCAACCGGAGTTACTCGCTCCTTTGTGATGACGACACCGCATCTGCGCGTCGAACACGTCACTGTCACCGTCAGCATTACCCACCCCCACCGAGGCGACCTGGCCGTTACTCTGACCTCCCCCGCCGGCATGCAAAGCCGGTTGGCGGAGCTGCACGGCGATCCTGGAGCCGATTTTGTTGACTGGACATTCATGACGGTGCGCGACTGGGGGGAGGATTCACAAGGCACATGGACGGTACAAGTGGCCGACCTGAAGGCAGGCCATGTGGGTGTGCTCAATTCGATCCGGCTGCAAGTCTTTGGCACTGCCACCAACTCACCACCCACGCTGACCGCAATCAGTCCCTTGTCGGGCGCCGTCGAGGATCAGCCGTTCACGAACACCTGCGCGATGCTGGCCGCCGCTTCCGACATGGCTGACGTGGACTCTGCCAATCTCAGCTTCCGGGTGGAGGCAATCAGGAGCGGCACGTTGACGAAGGCCGGCGCACCAGCGATGCCTGGCAGCACGCTCCTGTCCGCGGGTGAAGCCTTGGTTTGGACTCCGGCGCCCGATGCCAACGGCACTGGCTTGGAGGCGTTCACCGTGGTTGCCTGGGATGGCTCGCTGGCTTCGGCGCCCGCGGTGCCTGTGCGCGTGGATGTGATTCCGGTGAATGATCCGCCTGGTTTCACACCGGGGCCGGACTTATGGGTTGCTCAGCATGCCGGGCCGCAATCGACCAACTGGGCGACATCAGTTAGCGCGGGGCCCGTGGACGAATCGAGTCAGACGCTGAGTTTCCTGGTAAACGTTGACAGGGGTTACCTGTTCACGACAACGCCGGCGATTAGCTCCAGCGGAATCCTGACTTACACGCCGGCTCCGAACCTGCGGGGCACAGCCACCGTCACTGTGAGCCTGCAAGACAGCGGTGGCAACGATCACGAGGGCCGGGACACCAGTGAAGCCCGCACCTTCACCATTACCATTGGTCTTCCCCAGGACCTGGATGGCGACGGCTTGCCTGACGACTGGGAACAAGCTTGGTTCGGTGAGGCGCCGGCCGCCCCGGGCGATGATGCTGACGGTGACGGTTTCACCAATCTTCAGGAGTATGAGGCCGGCACAAACCCGGTTGATCCGGCGGATGCTCCGGGCATCGCGTCCACGGAGCCCAGCGGCCAGGACATTGTCGTCAGTTTCAAGACGGTCCCGGGCAAATCCTATCGCGTCGAATGGAGTGGCCAGCCTCAGGGTGAATCCTGGTCACCGGTGCAACCCGACGTGGCGGGCACCGGCGGGATCTTGTCCGTGACGCACCAGGATGCCGGCACGTTGTCGAAGTGCTACTACCGCTTGAAAGTTTTGCCCTAGCCCCGCTGCCTCGGGGTCCGGATGGCAGGCTGGGCCTTGGGGTAAAGGGCACGTTCGGAAGGCAATTCGCTGCTGGTCGTCCCTGCCGCGGCTGATGCGCCTGGGGAAATGCTATCGGACTGGGTCTTCTTGGGGTTCACATCCGACTTGCCCACGAAGGTCGCACCCTCCTCGATCACCAGCGTACTGGTGGTGATATCGCCGAACAACTGGGTGTTCGACTTGATCTCGATCCGATCCGTTGCCGTAATGGTTCCGTTAATGGTGCCGCGGACCACCACACTGCCTACTCGGACGTTGCCGTTGATCACGGCGTTGTCTCCCAGAATGAGCATGCCATCGCTGATGATGTCGCCTTCCAGTTTTCCGTCAAAGGTCAGTTCGCCAACAAAGCCGAGATTGCCTTTGAGCTCAACGTTCAAGCTCAAGCAGTTGTCGGGAGGATTCTTTTGGGTGCTCATGTCATCTGGCTGCTTCTTTATTTGAAAGCGTTTGTTGCAGGCTCTCGCAGAACACATCATCTGTCAATGAACACCTTGGCACCAAGGCCGCGGCCCCACCGGATCTGTGCCGGATGGAATTGCGAGCGGGAACCAGTGTCATCGCGATTGCGGGTCGTTCTGGCCAGCCGCTGACACCATTGTGTTGGGCTTGTTCATTTGTGGAGTCGGCCATCATCGTCCAGGATCAGCAGATGGACGGTGAGCGGCTCACCTCTTCCTCGGACTCTAAGCAAGTCCACCACTTGCTCGCTCCTGAGGGTCTCGCTGAGCAAAGTGAAGCCGCGGATGTCACTGAAGAGAATGGTGACCTCGCAAGCCTGGCCCGTGGAAAGTCGGTTGGCGCAGGATCACGCCCAGGAAGAAGTAAAGACCCAGGAACAACGAGATGCCAGCGAACCGCAATGCGTTGAGTTGTCGGGCGTTCTTCAGCTTCTCCAGTTCAAGTGCGGCGCGGAAGACCTCGGGAGCGATGGGTTCGGCATTCATGGTTCCTCCCCGGAGGCAGTAGCTCAGCCGCTCACCGTTCGCCAGCGGTCAGCCTTGGCAGGCGCTGATCGGGTTCGAGTCGGCATCTCACTGACAATAAGAACCCTCAGACGCCCGATTTCAATGACGAAGAGTGGCCTCCAGCCGGCCGGACAACGTGCGACGAAGGGCTGGGCGGGCTGCCTGGTCTGCCGGGGTGGTCATCGTGGACAGCAACAGTGGTTTGCGCAAGGCGGTACGGGAGTGTTTCCCCGGGGCGTGGGTGCAGCGGCGCCAGGTGCATCGGAAGCGGAACATTCTGTGCAAGCTGCCGGAAAAGGCTCGGGCTGGGCTGAAGAAGCTCATCCCAAAAGCCTTCACAGCGGCGACCTACAAGAAACCATCCCCTCCAGCTATGGGTAGGGGTTGTCCGAAACCGTGGACCGGTCAGGAGCCCGATCGGGGGTCGATGATTCTCGCCCGGTTGGCCCTGTCCTGTTCCCGGGAGCGTTGACCGCCCGAGCCAATTCTTCTTCAGAGATCTGGACGGGCCCGCGGACCAGTTCGGGCACGTTGAAGTTGTCGAGGCAGGTATCATAATACGTCGGGTCCTCCTGGGGCAGGAGCAAAGGTTTCGAGAAACGGGCGGCAGGATCGACATGGGTGATCAGGAGGCGTGTGAAGACGCCGTCGAGCCGTTTGCTGCCGAAGACCAACCAGCGTCCGTTGCTCGACCAGCAGTGCCAGGAATCCGCCTGGTTGCTGTTGATCGGCAGTGCCTCCACTTCCCGGGTGTCCAGGCGCAGGAGGAACAGGTCGCTGTTCGAACGAAAGACCGGGAAACTGCCGGAATCGGTGACCGTGAACACGAGGTAGCGGCCGTCGGGGGACACCCGGGGCTGATGGGCGCTCAGGTGGTGTTCCGCACCGGAGAAGAGTGTTTCCGGCTCGCCCCACCGATTCCGGTCCGGGTCGTAGGGGATGCGGAGGAGGTCGTAGCGAAAGCTGCGCTCGTCGCGGAAGTCCACCGCGGGGGCGCTGGAATAGTAGAGGTGGCGGCCGTCGGGCGCCCAGCACGGCCAATTCTCGCTGCGGTCGGGCACGGCGATGGCGGCGGGCTTCTCGACCGTCCGGTCGTCCACATGGAAGATATTGAGGTCCGCGCGGGCATCGTAGATATCGCGGTTGGCGGGTCCCGCAAGATGAAAGAACTGGGTGATCGTGTTGGCGGAGAAGGCCAGTAGCTTGCCGTTGGGGTGCCAGGAAAGGTATCCCATCTTGGTGTCAATCCGGGAGATGCGGTTGCTGTCGATCAGGAGGGTGGGGGTTACGGATCGGGCGCGGAAATTGATGGCAAAGCGGTCCGGGGCGCCCTGCAGGAACGTGTGACAGTTCACGCATCCATGCTCGAACGTGTCATTGCGCAGAACCGGCTTCTCCTCGAACGTCTCCAGATTGCGCTGATAGATCCCCAAGTGCTTGTAGTAGGAGAAGAGCGGCCGGAGCCGCCGAAAGACGATGTAGCGGTCGATCTCCTCCTCGGCGACCCGGCTTTCAAAGGGGGCATAGCGGATCCACTCGCCCGCCGGATTGCGGACTGCGATGTTCCAGCGCAGCGTGCCTCCCCGGTTGGTCCCGAGGAGTTCCTGCCACTCACGGAGAGGGAAGCGAACGTGTGGATGCGATTGCCGGAGTTCGAGGGGTTGACCGCGGGAGCCGCTCACGCGCAGATGGTACTCGATGCCCGGTTCTTGGATTGTCAGGTTCAGCGGCGCCAAATTGGGAGGAATGACCACCTCGAGGTAATCCGGGGCAATGCGCGGCAATCGCGGAGCTTCCGACGGCGGCGCCGTTTCGCGGACGCCGGGCGGCGATGCCCTGCCAGACAGGGGGTCCGGTTGAACTGCCGGACTGGCGACGCTTCGGACCCCGGCCAGGAGCAGGCACCCGCACGCGAGCCAGAGCCGCCGGGAACTCCGCGCGCCTTCGACGTCCGGCCGGCGGTTCTGGGTCCTGGCATGGGGCTGACGGGGTTTGGGGCCAATCATGAGGTCAGGAGTTCCCGGGGCTGGGGAGGCGGCTTGGTTGATGAAGCGGGCCGAAGAAATAGTAGTACCAATAGGTGTTGCCGAAATCGCGCCAGGCCTGAGCCTGTAGTTGCTCTCGCGAGCCCGTGGTACGGTTCATCATTTCCTTGAAACCTTGGAAGCTCGCCGCCACCGCAGGAGGCACGCGCGGAAGCAGGGCGCCCAGGGAGATGTCCGGGTGCAGATGCCGGTGGAGCAGCAGGGCTTCGGCATAGTGGCGCGGCAAAGGGCCTTCGCGGGTTTGCGGGGAGGTGGCCAACGTTCGCAGGGCGTAGGGCAGCCGTCGCGCCAGGAGTTGATGTGCCATCAGGAACTGAAAGGCCATACGGTTCTCCGGATTGGATTCGAGTGCCTGGCGCAGCAGGCGTTCCGTGGTCAGCCCCGTGGCGATCCCGTCCCGGGTGATGAGGTTCGCGCGGATCCGGGAGATCGTGGGGTCGGCAGCGGCCGGTGAGTTGGTGGCGAGCCCTGCCCGAAACCGGACAGCCCAGGCGCAATGCTCCGGGTAAGCTTGGAGCCGGCTGAGAAAAATGCCGGCGGCATCGGGCAATCCCTTGACCACATGGAGGCGGGCCAACGTGCGCAGCACCGGTGGGGTTTCCCCTTCCATCTCCAGCGAGTCGAAGGCCAAACGCTCCGCCCCGTTGAGGTGTCCAAGTTCAAGAAGGGTTTCGGCGACGTGCGCCGAGCCAACGTGTTGCTTGAGATCGGTGGTGGAAAGCAGCTCGGGGCCGGGGCAGTGAAGCCACGAGAACTGCTCCTCAGGCAGGCGTCCCGTTTCAAAAAGGGCCCTGACCACGGCAAGCCGCAAGATCGTATTGGTCAGCGGGTCGGCGGCCAGGCCGTTCAGAAGCGCGGGCCAGTCCCCCATCTCCAGCGGGCGTTGAACCTGAAGGGGAATCGGGGGCTGCGGGTCCGAAGCATGGCCTGGCCACCAGGCGCCCGCCGCGAGCAGCACGCAGGCCGCGAAAATCCAAACCGGGCGCCGGCTGGTGGAGCACCGTCCCGGCGGCGAGGGAGAGGTTGATCGGTGGCAGATGCCCGTTGTCGCGAGCTCGCCCACTGCGCGCCACCCCTGAGCCTTCACCTTGCTCCTTCGCCGGATGTGATTATGTCTCATTGCTGCTCGCCGTTCGTGGGCGACAGCATGATCCGGAAAAGGTGACCGATCAAGGTTGATCATCACCGCCTGGAGCCGACTGCCCGGGAGGGGCGATCGGGGTCGAAGTCCTTGGGCGGCGGGAAGGTCTCGTCGGCGATCTCCGGGTCGGCCAGGCGGGTGGCTCCAGATGGGTCATGGCACTTAGCGGCGGAGTGCTGCCGTCAATGCCTCGGCGAACCGTGCCGTCCTTCAATTCGATTTCGAGGACTTCCATGTCCTTCCCGTCCCTCTGCTTCACGAGAAGTGAAGTGCCTGGCTCTTGAGCTTCCAGTCAACGTCTCTTACGCCTTGCTTCCTGATGATGTAAGCGTACTCCGCAACGACGCCAACGAGGGTGTCAATACACGCCTTTCAAAACAACGGCCGTCTGAAGCCTGGATCGGGCAGGATGAGATTTCGCGCATCGGTGGGATCCTGGACAGCACCAAGACCGGTGAATTCAAGCCGGTTACAGGCCAAGGCCAGGGTCAAGGCTCAAGAAGCCGGGGCCAAGGTCAAGGCTCAAGAGGCCCAGGCCAGACCAGTCCGCCCCAGGGCGCCGCTGTTACGACGCTTGGAACCGGTATCACCTTCGTGCCGGGATTGGCAACGGCTCGGGCAGCAGAGACGCCGGTTTCCACGCCGGGCACCGGTAGTGCGTTCACGCCTCCGCTCGTGGCGGCACAGGCTGCAGGCCTGGCGATTCGCGGGGAAGAACCGGACGACTTCTGCCGACCGGCCGGAGGTCGTGGCAACAGGGAGACCGACGAGGTCTTTTCAAACATCAAGAGGGACTTCAACACGAAGTGGTGGGATGAAAGCATGGGCTACTACCGCGAGGACCCGACGCAGATCTTCGTCCAGACCCTGAATGTGCTCCCACTCGCGTCCGGCCTGGTGCCCGACAACAAGCATGCCGGCGTTCAGGCGAAGCTTGTCGACGACGTTATGAAGACTCGCGCCGGACATGAGATGGTGGGCATCGCCGGTGCCCGCTGGATTCCGCCAGTACTCAGCCAGGCCGTGCAGAAAGAGAATCGGCGGACACTCATGTGCTTCGACCCCACAAACGGCAAGCTGCTCTGGCAGTCCGGTGTCACGTATGCCGATCCCGAACCGACTCAAGAGAACAACCCCTATTGTTCCGGTTCTCCGGCGACCGACGGCGAACGCGTGTATGTGTGCTTCGGCCACGACCAGCGGCCCTGGGTGGCGGACCGGCCATGCTGCGCGCCGGCCCGAAGTTTGAGGTGATCGCGACCAACTCCGTCAAAGAGCCCACGAACGCTTCGCTTGCCGCGTCGAACGGGGAACTCTTCATGCGCACCGACCAGAGCCTCTGGTGCTTCACGAACCTGAAGCAGGTTGAGCACCCTGCCGCGTCTTGCGCACCCCGTGTCCTGATGTCACCCTGGCACACGACACTATGCGTAAATCGAATTTGATGGCCGGCGCGCGATGCTCGCTATTGTTCGCGCTTTGCATCACCGCGGCAACCCAAGCGCAACCGACCTTGGTTTGGACCGCTTTCAATGACCACTACGCCGGGCCCGGCACGAGCCAATACGCCACTGCTTGGAATGTCTTTGGCACCACCAGCGGTGCCCCGGGCAACTCTGGTCCGCTCACGAACAGCGCGAACGGAGCGACGCTGCCGGCCACCCTGACGATCACCAGCTCGGGGAATGTTGGGCAGGGCACAAGTGCAGGCGCGCCCAACTCGGGAACTCCTGCCGATGGAGTGTTCAAGGGGTTTATCGACTGGGGCACGGGCGGCAATCCGCATGCCGCGTTGGTCAATCCTGGGGCCGAGGTCGATTATGCGTTCACCGGGCTCGACCCCAATAAATGCTACGGCTTTGCCGGCACCGGTGTTCGGGGCGGCAGTGGCGACGCGTACGCGCTCCGCTGGACGCTGGTTGAATTGGTCGGCCCGGAATCTTTCACGCCGGCGCACACCACCGGCGCCGCGGCTTACACCAATGACTTGAGCGCCGCGCAAGTCGCCCTCAACACCGGCCTGAACAGCGCCACCGGCGATTATGCCGCGTGGGAAGACATCAAGCCGGCGGCCGACGGCTCGTTCACGATCCGCTGCACGTACTACAGCGGGACCATCCCAAACGGCACCGCGGGCGGACCCTATTGTTACGGTCTCATGGCTATCCGATTGCAGGAATTCAACACCACGCCAATTCCCGCTACCATCATCACCCACCCCACCAATCAAACGGTGCTCGAAGCTGCGTCGGCAACTTTTCGCGTGGCCGCTTCGGGCACGCCCACACCGACCATTCAATGGTATGAGAACAACGCGCCCATCCCTCAGGCCACCAACGAGACTCTAACCATTGATTCGGTTTCCATGGGCGACGATCAAGCCGCTTTTTACGCGGTAGCCAGCAACTGGGTAGCCAACGCGAGTTGCCTGGCGACGAGCCTCGTTGCGCGATTGACGGTGCTGCCAGATGCGACGCCGCCCGTGATGCTTTACGCCCTGCCTGCCACAAACACCACCGTCAGCAGTCTGCAAACCGTCGAGGTCTTCTTCAACAAAGCGGTCACCAACGTGGACGCCGCAGACCTCTTGATCAATGGCGTGGCGGCAAACCAAGTCGATCTGCTCACGCCCGCCCAGTATTTCTTCAGTTTCACCCAACCGTCGCCAGGAACCGTGCAAGTCGCCTGGAGCACCGACCACCACATCACCGATTTGACCGCTTCCGCCAATCCCTTCGCCGGCGGCAGTTGGACGTATCGCCTGGATACCAACAGCATTTACGCGATCCGCATCAATGAATTCATGGCCGCCAACCGATATTTGATCCGAGACGAGGACGGCCACTATTCCGATTGGATCGAGTTGTACAACTCCGGTTCCGCTTCCGTCCCGCTCGACGGGTGTTATCTCACGGACGACAGCCGCAATTTGGCGAAGTGGGCCTTTCCTCCGGTCACGATGACGCCCAAGAGTTACCTGCTCGTGTGGGCCTCGGGCAAAGACCGCACCAACTCGACCGCGCCGCTCCATGCCAATTTCCAGCTCAACAAGGGCGGCGGCTACCTGGCCCTGGTGCTGCCTGGTGGCACAAATATCCTCTCGGCGTTCGCTCCGGCGTATCCGGCGCAACACACCGATGTGTCCTACG
>Ga0315274_10008640_pt1 | contig 14756 bp, 17 predicted proteins | sample YL17G02_20_MG_FD_203700 | JGI IMG/M metagenome (GOLD analysis project Ga0315274, IMG submission 203700) | Sediment microbial communities from Yellowstone Lake, YNP, Wyoming, USA - YL17G02_20 | ecosystem: Environmental > Aquatic > Freshwater > Lake > Sediment | place: USA: Wyoming | collected... | reverse complement strand
CGGTTGGGGCAGTGCGTCATGGCGGAGCCGACATTGCGCTGGTTGCCCGGTCGTCCAACGGAGCTTTTCGGGCGTTTAACGATCTCGTGCTCCGTCGGCAGGTGATCGCCCTCGGCGCAGGGTCAGTGAGGCAGGAGCCCTCAAGCAAGGCCGGGCTGACGGCTAGCCACCTCTCGAAGGATGGGGATGGCCTCGCTCCGTTCGGATAGCAGTAGCTCCTGGCAGGGGGAACTTCAACTGCGTGCACCAAACACCATCGCTAGCCCAGCGTCATCGCCCGTGAAGTCGGATAACTGGCGGTATCGGACATCCTTGTAAGGGGGTGCGCATGGTAGTCGAGCCGGGACACGAAGCAGCAAGGGACCCACATGGTCAGAAAGGGTGCGAACCTAAGAGTCATCCAGGAGGCGCTGGGCCACAGACCCCACAACACCGCCTCGAGGTACGTGTCCCTGGCCCAGGAGTTGATGCACCAGCAGCCCGCACGCCTGGCGCAGGGCGACGTAGGCGCCGGTGACGGCCGCCGTGCGGGTGCCGCCGTCGGCCTGGATGACGTCGCAGTCGACGGTGAGGGTGCGCTCGCCCAGGAGGTCGAGCCTGGTGACCGCCCGCAGAGAGCGGCCGATGAGCCGCTGGATCTCGTGGGTGCGGGCGCCCACCCGTCCCAGGGCAGCCTCGCGGGGGCTGCGGGTCAGGGTGGAGCGCGGGAGCATGCCGTACTCGGCGGTGACCCAGCCGGAGCCGGAGCCGCGCAGGAAGGGCGGCAGCCTGTCCTCGACGCTGAGGGCGCAGAGGACGGTGGTCTGCCCCAGCTCGATGAGGGCCGAGCCCTCGGCGTGGGCCAGGTACTTGGGGGTGATGCGCACCGGGCGCATCTGGTCGGGCTGGCGGCCGTCGGGGCGAAGGGCTGTCATGGCGAGATCACCAGGGGGAAGTATAACACGAGGGCGGACAGCGTTGGCCGGAAGTCGGGCGGGCGGGACGGATCACGGGCGTCCGCTTGAGGCTTGACAGGCTCAACCGCCGAGTTAAACTATGGTTCGGAGGTTGGCGAGATCGAGATGAGTAATAACGAGGTAGTGCTTCTGAACAACCTGCTGGACGAGTCGAAGAAGACGGCGCCAACTGGTCTGTCGGATTCCGAATACTTTGAACTCTTCGCGCTGGAGCAGGTGCTTAAGGACTACGACCTGTCAGTCGACGAACTAGCGGCTGGCCGAGTGGGTGGGGGGAACGACGGAGGCATCGACGGTCTGGTGTCGTTCGTGGACAGCGAGGTCCTGGATGAGGACACCGATCTGGAGTCCGTCAGGCGGAACCCCCAGCTTACCCTGTACGTGGTCCAGGCTCGCTCAGCTCAGTCCTTCGAGGAGACAGTCTTCGACAGGGTGTGCACGACTCTGCGAGACATTCTGGACCTGGGCAAGCAGCGAGAGGACCTGGAGTCAGTGTACTCGCAGCCGGTGGTCAACCGGGCCATGGTATTCCGCGATGCTCTGGTAGGCCTCACAGCGCGGCATGCCAGTGTGAGGGCTATATTCGCGTTCGTGACGAAGGGGTCTACAGGGCAAGTTCATCCCAACGTTCTCAACCGGGCCGAGACGCTGAAGGGGGTTTTCCGGGAGTTCCTGCACAATTGCGCGCCGGAAGTGAGGTTCTTGGGCGCTCGTGAGCTTCTTGATCTGTCTGGACGACAGCCGACGTACACGCTCGAACTGCGCGTCGCGGAGACTCCGATCTCTGTGGAGAGCAGCTACATTGTCCTGGCATACCTTAAGGACTACTTCCGTTTTATCATCGACGGCTCCGGGGCCCTCCGCAAGTACATATTCGAGTGGAACGTTCGGGACTACCAAGGCAGCGTGGAAGTGAATATGGACATCCAGCGCACTCTGGAAGAGGACAGTGCGCCGGAGTTCTGGTGGCTGAACAACGGGGTCACGATCGTTGCTTCGAAGGCGTCAATTACTGGGAAGGTCATCGCGCTGGACGACGTTCAGATCGTTAACGGGCTACAGACCTCGGTGAAGATCCACGAGTACGTCGCGGCGAATCCGGGCCGCGACGAGAAGCGCTCCCTGCTGTGTCGGATAATCGTGACCCAAGATGACGCAACGCGAGACCGCATAATAAAGGCGACGAATTTTCAGACGGCTGTTCCGGCCGCCTCTCTGAAGGCTACTACTCAGATCCAGCGGGACATCGAGGCTTACTTCCTATCCAAGAAATGGTATTACGACCGGCGAAAGAACTACTACAAGAACCTCGGGCGGGACGCCAACCGGATCGTGGGCATCCCGTACCTTGCGCAGGCCATCATGGCGATGGGTCTCAGCGAGCCGGACAACTCGAGGGCGCGGCCGACGTCCCTGATCAAGGGCGAGGATAACTACAAGCGGGTGTTCGATGAGCGGGTCGAGCTGCCAGTGTATCTGTGGGCCGCGGCCACAATGAAGCAAGTCGACGCGTTTCTGAAGTCGGAGGCCGCGCCCGGAGCGGAGTCGGAGAAGCGGGAGTTCCGTTTCCACCTAGCCATGTGGCTGGTGGTCAGGGCGTTGGGCCAAAGGACTTATCACCCAAGCCAGTTGCGGCCTCTTCTTAGTGAGTCGTTTCGTGAGGATGAACTTGAGGCCGCAATGCAGGAGCTCTTGGGCCTCTTGGAATCCTATCCGCACCGTGCGACGCGGCCACTGGATCGGATAGCGAAGTCGCGTGACTTCGTGGAGCACCTTCTTGATGCCAAGTTCGGCGCGTCGGCCTCCACAGCACCTACCCCTCTTCCCTCTCCCTCCTGACCCACAGCCTCTCCCCGTCCGTGCTCATCTCCACGTCGCCGTGGCGGTCGGTGCGGAAGACGGGCCGTCTGCCCAGCCTGCCCAGCGTCTCGGCAGCCGGATGGCCGTAGGCGTTTGTCCTCGCCCACCGAGATGACGGCCGAGGTGGAACCGGCCGAGCCGTGGTGGGCCACCTTCAGCACCGGCGCCCGCAGGTCGGTGTGGTTGCTCATTAGGCTCGCTTCGCCCTCCGCCCCGATGTCCCCTGTCAGGAGGAAGGCGGCTTCCCCCAGGCTGACCTTTAGTACCAGCGAGTCGTCGTCCACCTCGGCGGTGGCCAGAGGCTCCCGCGGCGGGTAGACCACCGAGAGCCTGGCGCCGCCGCCCAGGTCGATCCACTGGCCGGCGAACGCCTCCCGCTGGGGGATGTCCCTCTCGGCGATGGCCTCCTGCCAGGCGCGGACGGCGGGGGAGCCGTCGGTCAGGGCAGGCGCCAGCACCAGGTCCACATCGTAGCGCTCGAGGACGGTCACTAGGCCGGCCAGGTGGTCCTGGTCGGGGTGGGTCAGCACCACCAGGTGGAGATGGCGATCCCAGAACGGCAGGTGGCGGCCCAACGCGGCAGTTATCGCCACGCCCCAGGGGCTGCTCCCCACGGCCGCCGCGCCCATCACGCTGCCAGTGGCGCCATCAACGACGAACAGGGTGCTGCTCACGTAGCCGGAGACGTAGATGCGGGTTGGCTGGAGTCTCTCCCTACGCACGCCGGAACGGCATGCCAGCTGAGGCGAAGGCCGTCTTAAGCCTATCCATCGCGGCACCGCGTAGCTTCTCTAGCTTGGCCTGCAAGTCCTGTAGCTCTTGGTCGGTCAGAACAGCAGACAGTTCCTCGGCAAGGCGGTTGGCGACAGGGTAGGCCTCAGCAAGCTTCTGCTCGCCCTTCTCGGTCAAGCGAACCCAGGTCTTGCGGCGGTCACTCCTGTCGAAGACTCTCTCCACCAGGCCAGGCTCTTCCAGCCTGTCCACCAGCCCGGTTATCGTCTGGCTAGCCTTGACCATTGCCTGCCCTATCTCGCCGGTGGTGACCAGCCCGTCCGCTTTCTTCAGGATGGCCAGGAGATGAAGCTGGGGAAGAGAGAGATTGTGTGGCAGTAGAGCCAGCTCTGCCACCTTGAAGATGGCGTTGTGGGCCTGATACAGCGTCACCCATTCAGCCAGGCCCCTGCTGCCCTCAAGCTTGGCCTTCAACTCTTGCTTCTGTCGCTTTGCCATGAAGCCTACACCCCCTTGTGCGTTTGGCGCTGCTAGTAGCGCTCCCCATCCTACTCGCAGCCGCGAGGGGTGGCAAGGGAAGAAGCTACGGCCCTCCCATCGCCACCATGAACCACACCATCGGCACATAGTGTGCCCTCAAGCACGCCGTCCAATGGAGGTTATCTCCATTGTCTGCTCTCACTATGAGCCCTCAGGTACCTTCGGCGGCTTGGCCCAGGATGGGGCTCGCCCGCGCCTGCCGTTGAAGCTCCTGCGCCACTGCTCGTCGAAGAGCGCCACGAACTCCCTCGACGGCCAAGTACGGCGCTCTTCGATCATGGCAGCCAGTTCATCGAGTTCCCGCCACCAGAGCCGGACCAGGCTACGCGGAGGGCGCACTTCGTCGACGAGAAGGGGCCTTAGGTCCAGTCCGGCGTGCCACCAGGGGTAGACGGTCAGCCTGATGGAGCCCTGCACCCGCCTATCGGAGTGAAGCTCACGTAGCGAGATCGAGGTCTGCCCCCCTGTCACCCGGTTGAGGCCCGTGATGGCAGTCAGTAGAAAACCCACGAAATCCCAGCCCCAGCAGCGAAAGGCGATGTAGGGCAGGCTGGGCTTGTGGTAGTGGCCTGAGCAGCAGGCCAGCGTCCGCGCGCTCAGCACAGAGCTATTGATGGCGTCCACCAGCCGGCAGGCATGGGGATCCACGTAGTCCCGTACGGTCCTGGCGGGGATAGCGAGCCTCCTATTCGTCACCGCAGCCCAGGGGGTAGAGCACCGCCCGCTGCTCTTCGGCCCCGGGCGCCTCGGCTGAACCCCCGGGGGTTCGCTGATCATAACACATCCGTTCTTAGAATGGGCCTATAGTAACGTTTACCCCCTTGACAAAAGGATCCCATAGAGGTAAAAGTCGGCTAACGCCAGAAAAGGAGCCCAATACCGCAGGCTGGAAGGCTGGCCGCGGCTTGCCCGAGACTCTCGGGGGCTGCGGCCAGCCTTTTCTGTCGCGCGGAGGTTGGGACAGCACTTGAACAGCGCGAATAGCAGGGAAAGGAGGAGACAGATGAGCCCGGGCGAAGGTGGCGCCAGCGCGGACCTGTTCTGGCGGTCCAAGGAGGGATTTGAGATGCACCTGCAGCTTGGTGGCGCCTCCTCCGCGGAGGTCCTGGACGAGGCCCAGGAGGCCGTGGGGAGGATCATCGAGGCTGGCGGGGAGCCCCGACCCGCTCGTGGCAGGGGCACAGACGCCGGAGTCCCTACCAAGGAAGACCCGCCCAAGTGCTCGGTCTGCGCCAAAACGATGCGCTACCGAGAAGGGGAGAGCCGTAGCGGCAAACCCTATAAGGGGTTCTTCTGCCCAGACCGGGAGTGCGAAGGCAAACCCATCTGGGTCGATAGCTAGCGCGCAGCCACCCTTCTCACTCCGGGGGAGGGCCGCCTGGCTTTGGGCTAGAGCGGCCCTCCCCTTTTCTATCTGGAAAGGAGGTCACCGTGTTCAAGGGTTTCCGCTGCCCCTACGGCCAGGGAGACATCAGCTTCGCCGGCTGCCTGGAACATTCCAGGAGCGATCCGCCCGAGTGCGGCTTCGTCTACCCCATCCTGGCCGGCATCGTGAACAACCTGCGGGGCGAGATGGAGGAGATCACGGCTACCCAGCTCCTGAACTGCCTGCGAAAGGTGGTCCTGGAGCGCCGCCATGACGTCCACATCGAGCCCCAGCAGCTCTATTACAGCTTCCGGGGCCAGATGTTCCACCAGATCGCCTCCGGGGTGGACCTGAAGGAGTGCGTGGTGGAGCAGCGTTTCAAGCGGGAGGTGGCGGGGATATCCCTCTCCGGCCAGCCAGACCTCATCGTCCCCCACCTCGGCAAGCTCTACGACTTCAAGACCACCCGCCGCATCCCCAAGGAAGGGCAGCTCTACGCCCAGCACGGGCTGCAGGTCAACATCTACCGCTGGCTCGCCCTCCCCCACCACGCCGTCGACCACCTGGAGGTGGTCTACATGGACATGAGCGAGGTGAGGCGGGCGGCGGTGGAAGTCATGAACACCCGCAAGCTCATGGGCTGGCTCGTGCCGCGGGTCAAGACGCTGAAGGCCGCCCTGGAGGGAGGCAGGCTCCCGGCGCGCGTCGGCTCAGACGGGCTCTGGCAGTGCCGGGGCTACTGCTCTTTCACCGAGCGCTGCTGGCCCAAAGGCGCGCCTACGCCGGCGGAGCTGAAGCGAAAGGAGGAGGCGGCGCGGGACGCCGTGCTGCGGGCTGTGAAACGGAAAAGGTCCGCCGAGGCGGCGGCGGTCGCCTGACCAAGAGAAAGGGGAGGAGAGAATGTACAAGGACGGCTCCGGCCGGACCCTGGTGGACATCCTCTTCTCCCGCAAGCGGGAGGTGGAGGGGTTCCCCTGGCTCAAGGGGGGAGAGGAGATCGCGGTCCCGGCCAGACGCAACAAGCGTACAGGTCACCTCGCGGCGATGCTGGCCAAGAGCGTGACCGTGATGCTCAAGGGGGGCGCCATCGGGATCGCGCGGCTGGCTGAGGGCGGCGTCCAGGTGAGGAGCCTGAGCCAGTCCGGCGGCCCCAACCACCTCTGCCACTGGCTGGACGAGGGCCCGGCGGTCTACCTGCCGCGGGGCAACGTCACCTACCACCTGGGCCTCCTGGCTATGGCCGAGGCCCTGGCCCGGAAGGACGAGGCTGTCGATCTTCTGGATGCCTGGGAGGCGCTGCTGAAGGCCTGCGAGGCCAGCGGCACCGTCGACGGCTCCGTGGCCACCCAGCTGGCCACCGCTGCCGACGAACTCTACTTCTGGCTGCGGTACGGATCTGGGGATCCCCTGCCGGCCAGCGACCGGCTGGACCGCCTGCTGGTGCACGACGCCGCCGACCCGCCATCGGTAACCCCGAACCTGTTGCTGGACCCGGGGGTACTTAGCGACCGGCGGAAGCTGCGCCGCTTCCGGCGCAGCGAGGAGACCCCGGAGCCGGAGCCGGCGGAGGCAGTGCCGTCCAGGCTTCCTAAGCCTGTGTTCCGCGGCTGGCAGCTGCAGGAGTTGGCGGACTCCATCGACGGGAGCCTGAACTGTCTCCTCATCGGGCCCACTGGCACCGGCAAGTCCCTCTGCCTCTTCGAGGCAGTGGAGCGGCTGGTCCGCGCCAAGAGGCTCTTCGTCATCGAGGGCCACTCCTCCCTGAAGGAGTTCGACCTCCTGGGCGGATACGTCCCCGACGGCAAGGGAGGCTTCGTCTGGCGCGACGGGGTGGTGACCCAGGCCGTGCGCGAGGACGGCTCCCTCCTCTTCATCGACGAAGCCAACCGGATGCCGGCCCGGGTACTGAACCTCCTCCTGGGCATCATCAGCCGGGGGGCGGTGGTGCTCACTGAGCACGGCTCAGAGGAGGCGGCGGCCAGCGACGACTTCTGCGTGGTCATGGCCTCCAACCTGGGCAAGGGCTACCACGTGGAGAGCTACGATGCCGCCCTCATCTCCCGCTTCCCCGTGGTGCTGGAGTTCCACTACCTGCCGCCGCGCGAGGAAGAGCAGCTGCTGCGGGAAAGGACGGAGATCGGCAAGGAAGTGGCCCACGTGATGGTCAAGGTCGCCAACGAGACGCGGCGCCTCAAGAGGAGCCACGAGCTCTCTGGTTGCATCGACCTGCGCGGCCTCATCGCCTGGGCTACGAAGTTCAAATCGAGAAAGGAGGAGGACCTCCTGGCCCGATTGAAGGCATCGGCCAGGATCACCATCATGTACAGCGTGTGTGGAACCGACAGCGAGGGGTACATACGGGAGGACGCCATGACCGTCGTCCTCTCCCTCATCGAGGCCCACACACCAAAATAGGAGAGAGATTCAGCAGGCCACCGGAGAGAGTTGATCTTGCCCGGTGGCCTCTTCTTTGGCTGAAGGGAGGAAAGAGAAGTGGCACTCAAGTGGTGGCAGTGGCGAAACATCCAGGAGAAGCTGGCGCTTTTCGGCCGCGCCCTGCAGGGCCCGGAGCCCTACCGCGTCCAGTTCGCCGCCGAGCCGGGGCTCACCGGCCTCACCGACTTCGGCCGCCGTCTCATCAGGGTGAACCCCGAGATGGTGCCGGGGCTGAAGCCACGGCAGGGCTATGACGTCACCAAGGCTGTCCTCTGCCACGAGGCTGGCCACCGGCGGTTCACCACGCCGACGGAACTGCCCGCCGTGGTGCACATGGTGTCCAACATCCTCGAGGACCAGCGCATCGAGAGCCTGATGATGGAGGAATTCGCCGGGACGAGGCGCCTCATCCGGACTCTGACGGAGCTGCTGTACCAGCGGAGCCCGGAACTCGAGCCCACGGACGACCCCGGACAGGTGGTGGCCGCTGCCCTCCAGTGCCGCTGGGCCTACCGCCTGGGCTTGCCCCTGAAGGGGGAGCTGTCGGCGGCCAATTGGGGCCTCTGGGAGCGGGTCAACCCCCTGGTGGAGCGCGCCTGGGTCGCTTCCTCCAGCGTGGAAGTGGACCGCATTGCCCGCCGGATCGTGCGGATCCTGGGCCTCAAGGAGCACCAGGTTCCGGCCTGGGTGCTAGCGGAGCTGGACAAATGCGAAGGGTCGCGCCAGCGCGGCGACGGGGCTGAAAGGAAGGCGCCCGGGCGGCTGCAGCCCTTCGGCGCGGGCGACGAGCCGGGGGGGCGGCCTGAGCCCTTCGACGGCGAGCTGGTGCCGGACGGTCACAAGGCCGGTAACGGCGGACCCCCCATCGAGCCCCAGCCCTATGCGGAGCTGGAAGAGAGGTCCCAGCCCCTGGCCAGGGAGCTCATCGAGGAACTGGCTCTGGAGCCCGTGGCCGGAGAGCCGGAGTCCTCTGAGCGGGGCGGCAAGCTCTCGGTGAGACAGTACCTGCGGGAGAGGGAGAGGCCGTTCCTGGTGCGGGAAGATGAGGCGAGCACGCCGCCGGCCCTGGCCCTGAGAGTGGTGGTCGACCACTCCACCAGCATGAACCACAGAGAGGGCGGCAGGATGCGCATCGAGAGCGTCGCCGAGGGGGCGATGATGCTCCACCTGGCCTGCACGGCCCTGGGCGTCGACCACCAGGTGGCCGTGACGCCCCAGCAGACCGTCCTGGCTGACCTGGCCTCCGGCGAACGGGGGAAGGCCCTCATCGCTGGCATGGTTCCCGCCCAGACGGGCTGGGAGGATATCGCCGTCGCTATCCAGCGCCACGGCCAGGACCTGTTGAGTTCAAACGCTGCCATCCGGCTGGTCTTCATCCTCCACGACGGCTATCCCAACGATGGCGCGAAAGCCAGGGAGCTGCGCCATGAGCTTCGAGGAAAGGTAGAGGTCGTCGGCCTTCTGCTGGACCCGGATGAAGGGACCCAGAAAGCGATGTCCGACATCTTCGGTCCGGACCGCCTTGTCGCCTGCCGCTCGAAGGAGCTGCCGAAGAAGCTAGCGGCGATGCTGAGGTCGATTCGGGGAGTGTAGGCGGCTGACGCCACAAGGGGACCTTTGCCCATGTGAAGGTCCCCTTTCCATTGCCGTTGCCGGGCTCGCCTGGGCGGAACGGATCGGGAGCGGGCCCGTTAGTCCCTGCTCAGGAGAGCCATGAACTCCTCCGCCGTAACCGTCCTGACGCCCCGATGTTCTCCCACGGCGAGGATGTCCCTGTCCTCGCTGACTATGTAATCCGCCTTCCCCGCCAGGGCGCACTCGAAGAACTTGTCGTCATTAGGATCGCGGCAGACCGAAACTCCCTCCACAGGCTCCACCACCTCGGCCTGTTCAAGGATGCGAAGCACACGTTCCAGCCGGGGAGGCTCGGCCATCGCCGGGAACCGTTCACGGAGGCTGGCGCGATAGAATACCGCGAGGATCTCCTTGACAATCTCAGGGGAAAGGACGATAACATAGCGGTCCGAGAGGTCAAATAGAAGGCGCCCCCATTTACCGTGCGGGTTGATGAGGGCGCGTACGAAGACCACCGTGTCCAAGACGGCTCTCATCCTTTCTCCCCTCTCGCCTCCCTCACCACCCCATCGATGGCCTCGTCGATCTCCTTTTGGCAATAACCCTTGAGGCTCTCCCGCACCGGCGCGAAGAGCTGATACAGCTCTCTGGCCCACGGCGAGCCCTTAGCCTTCGGGGCCACCCTGACGGGCTCCACCTCCAGTTTCCCCTCGCTGAGGGTAATGGCGAGCATATCCTCGTCGGTCAGGCCCAGGGCCTCCCGGAACTCCTTGGGAATGGTGACCTGTCCGTGCCGCAGCTGTTTGACTATCTTTCTCATGGCCTTCCCAACCTCCTCCATCTCCTTTCGATGAGAGGAGCATATCACGTAATCACATTATACGTCAAATACAATTTGACAACTAGTTGGCGAAACTGGTAAGCTACCTGTACAATTTATGGCCCGTATCATCAGCGTCGCCAATCAGAAGGGAGGCGTCGGTAAGACAACCACCGTTCTCAACCTGGGCGTGGCCCTCCACGAGGAGGGTAAGCAGGTGCTCCTGGTGGACCTCGACCCCCAGGCTGCCCTCTCCGCGAGCCTGGCCGTTGCAGTGTCTGAAACCCAGAAGACCATCTACCAGGTCCTTCTCTCCCAGATCATGGCCATCAAATCTATCCAGCCAACCAGTTCAGGTCCCGATCTCATCCCGGCCAACATCGACCTGGCCGCCGCCGAGGTGGAGCTGATAGCCGAAATCGGCCGGGAGGGCATCCTGGCCGACGCTCTCCGGCCGGTGCGGGACCGCTACGACTTCATTCTCGTGGATTGCCCTCCCTCGCTTGGTCTGCTGACTATCAACGCTTTGGTGGCCGCGGACCAGGTGCTCATCCCCCTCCAGTGCGAATACCTGGCCATGCGAGGCCTGGGCCTCCTCCTGCGCACCGTCGACAGGGTGAAGGCCAAGCTGAACCCGCCCTTGGAGGTAGCCGGCATCCTGGTCACTATGTACAACGGTAGAACCCTGCACGCCCAGGAGGTGCTGGAGGAGGTACGCAAGGCCTTCGGCCAGAGGGTCCTGCCAGTGATCATCAAGAGCAGCGTGCGCTTCAAGGAAGCGCCGGCCGCCGGCCTCTCCATCCTGGACTATGCAACCTCCCACGAGGGGGCGAGGGCCTACCGGGCGCTGGCCAAGGAGTTGCTGCTATGAGGCGCGTCTCCGTCAAGGGCCAGGGGGCCGGCATCTTCTTCGGTGACGACGGGGCACCGACCGAAGAGCCTGTATCGCCAAACCAGACAGCGGCTGCAGAAGGCAGCGAGGTCGCGACATCCGTACGGCGTCAGGCCGCAACGTCTGGACGTCCTGACGTCCGGACGTCCGTAGGCGCATCGGGACAGACGGCCGAAAGCGCTGACGCCGACGAGCGCCGGTTCCTAGCCGGTCTCCTGTTGCCCCCGCCACTCAAGCGAAAGCTTAGGGCCGTCCTGAGGGACGAGCGGCGGATACACACCACGGTGCGCTTCAGCCCTGAAGAGATGGCTGCGCTGAGGGACCTGGTTTACGAACTGGAGGCCAGGAGGGGGATCAAGGTCACCCGCAACGAGGTGATGAGGATCGCCCTCCACTTCTTTCTGGAGGACTATGGGATACGCAAGAAGGAGAGCCTCCTCCTACAGGTACTCAAGGAGGAGGAAGATTAGTCACGCCGCTGACGGCGGCATCGGCTTCGTGCCCAAGAATGAGCTCAACGTGAGGGAGGTCTTCGCCCAGCGGGCAGCGCGGCTGGGCTACCGCATTATCGAGAGCCGGGCGGCCTTCCCGGACTACGTCCTCGCGCATAGAGGTGCTCGCCTGCTTGCCGAGGCCGAGTACCGGACCTCGGACTTCCTCCGCCACCGCCACGACATCGGGCGCTGCGACCTCATTGTCGTCTGGGAGCATGACCTGCCGTACATGCCGGTTCCCGTACTCGAGCTCAAGACAGAGGAGACCCACAGGCCGAGGCGGGGGAGGCCTCCCGGCCGCCGGGCCGACCTTTGAGATGACTGATATGATCGTGATGCTCATGATGGCGATGGGAGGTGAACAATGAAGCGGCGGGTATCTGCCGTCGAAGCGCGGAAGCGGCTGGGCGAGATCCTGGAGGGCGTCTACTACCGCGGTGATGAGGTGATCATCGAGCGAGCAGGTAAGGCGATGGCCGTGGTGATCTCGACCTCACGGTACGAGGCCATAGAGAGGTCGCGTGAGCGGCTCTCCGAGCTCGTCGAGAAGAACTGGGAACGCAACAAGGACATTCCCTACGAGGAGATTGAACGAGCCGTTCAGCAGGCCGTAGAGGAGGTGCGAGGATAGGGGACGAACCTGTCTGAGCGAGGCTGACCATGGAAGCTGTCCTGGACACCAACGTTGTCGTCAGCGCTGCTATCAGTCCCAAGGGTCCTCCGGCGGAGATCATCAAGTCCTGGAGAGCCCGCTCTCTTACCTGGGTGACTTCTCCGCCGCTCTTGCAGAAGCTGGAATCCGCTGTTCGCTCTCCACGTTTGAAACGCTACATCGCTTGGAGCGATGACGAGCTCGCAGAGTTCCTCGCCCTTGTCCGGGCTGTCGCCAGGATCGTGGTTCCAACCTCCCGAATCGACATCATTCGCGTCGACCCTGCTGACAACCGTGTCCTCGAAGCTGCTGCAGAAGGCCGGGCGGACTACGTTGTTACCGGCGACCGGCACCTGTTGGAGGTCGGTCGCCACGAAAACATCCCTATCGTGACGCCAGCGCGGTTCGTGGCCATCATCGCAACCGGGCTGGCATGATGTGTTCGCCCTGAGAACCTTCTGGTCGACCGGACCCGAAGGAGGTCGCCAGCGACCCTTTCACAGGCCCACAGAACCATTCTGTGGGTCTCCCTACATGAGCACACAATCTGTTCTGCCCGCGGCCTTTAGGCACCCGGCGCACCGTCCTGAACGCGGTGGCGGGAGCGGTCTGATTTGCCGTCAATGCCAGCGATGCCAGGAGAGATTCTAGTATGGAACCGCTATGCTAGTGATTTCGAGGCGTAACCGACACCCTGTCAACGCGGACAAGGGTTAGCTCCTGACGGAACCGGTCTTCCTCGCCGGACCACCCACAACCTCGCCCCTGGCCTTGCTGCCTTCCGTCCCACCCGTTCGCCCTTGAGCGCCAGATTGTCCATCGGGCTGTACAGCCGGTGCTTCTCCTTGACCTGGCCGTCGACCATGTTCACGTACATGCGGGTCACCTCGAGGGAGGTATGTCCCAGTATCTTCTGGAGCGAAAAGGCGTCGCCCCCAGCCATCAGGTAGTGAATGGCGAACGTGTGGCGCAAGAGGTGGGGGTGCACCCGCGGTATGCCGGCCAGCTGGCCCGCCTTCTTCACCATCTGCTTGACGGCGTTCACGGTCAGCGGTCTGCCGTCGATGCTCAGGAGGAAGCGGGTCGTTTCGACCTCTGGACGGAAGTGGTCACGGTATCGCCGGAGGGCTCGAACAGCTCGAACTCCGACAGGCACAGTGCGCTCCTTGTTTCCTTTGCCGAGGACCTTGAGGTCGCCGAGATCCAAGTTGGCTCCCTCCAGGGTGAGGCCGCACAGCTCCCCGCAGCGGAGCCCGGTGTCCAGCAACGTAACGGCAATGGCGTAGTCCCGGCTTCCGATTGTGGTCCTCCGGTTGAACAGGCCAAGCAGACGCTCGATTTCATCCTCCCGCAGCCATTGGTGCTCCACCTGCTTGGCTTTGGGCCCCTTGTAGCCCTTGAGGACGTTCTCGTCCGCATACCCTTCGTCGTGCAGCCAAGACGAGAACGCCTTCAGCGCCCGCACGTAGCCGCGCACGGTGTGGCTGGAGAGCCTTTCGCGCTTGGTTGGGACGAAGGGATTGTGCTCGTGTTTCTCTTCCTTCTCTTGGAGGTAGAGAACGAACTCCCGCACGTTGGGGCGGGCGAAGCCCCCAAGGTCGGCCCGCTGCCCCTGCTCCTCCAGCCACTGCTGGAATGTCCGCAGCTTCCCCTCATACCAGGCGATAGTGCTGGCGCACCTGCCTTCGCTGCGGTTGTACAGGGCGTAGGTCTTGAACAGCGCCTCAAGGGTCGTGCTCGACTTGTCCATCTCTTCCCACCGCCGGTTGTATCTGACGGCCATTGTGAACCCTCCTCGCTCAGACGGATACTGACAGGCCGTCAAACGGAGCCCCGGACTTGTTCCGGACGCCTCGGACAAGAAGTGCCGAGTCCGGGGCTGAGATTCGGGGTGGGGGAAAGAGAAAACCGCCCCGAAGGGCGGATCCTGAATCTATCTCGCGGCGTTGGAGGGCCGGGTGGGATTCGAACCCACGACTCCCGGATTAAAAGTCCGGAGCTCTACCGCTGAGCTACCGGCCCTCGTCGCGCTTCAGCGAGATTGTACGTCCGAACGCGGTGTGCCTTCAAGGGGAGGCACTCGTCCCGTAGGTCGGCGGCACTACGTCACGCCCGCATCCACCACGCGGCCGTCCAGCATGCGAACGATGCGCTCTGCCGCCGAGGCGATCTGGACGTCGTGGCTGACCAGCACCAGGGTTACGCCCCGCTCGCGCTGGATCCGGCGCAGCAGGTCCAGCACCATCTGGCCGGCCTTGGAGTCCAGGTTGCCCGTTGGCTCGTCGGCCAGGAGGATGGGCGGATCATTGGCCAGGGCACGCGCGATGGCCACCCGCTGGCGCTCGCCGCCGGAGAGCTTGGTGGGCGGCGTGTTCGCCCGGTCGCCCAGTTCTACCGCCTCCAGCAGGCGCTGGGCCTTGGCGCGCCGCTCCC
>Ga0315274_10008639_pt1 | contig 14757 bp, 19 predicted proteins | sample YL17G02_20_MG_FD_203700 | JGI IMG/M metagenome (GOLD analysis project Ga0315274, IMG submission 203700) | Sediment microbial communities from Yellowstone Lake, YNP, Wyoming, USA - YL17G02_20 | ecosystem: Environmental > Aquatic > Freshwater > Lake > Sediment | place: USA: Wyoming | collected... | reverse complement strand
CCAGAAGTGTATAAGTATTGCCTTCAATTTTAGAAGATTTCCAGGACAGTTCAATTACAAATCTTTCCAATTCCCTTTTCAAAAGGTCGGGGCTCAATTTATTCGTCTTTTCTCTGAAGCTTAGGGTAACTTTTTCTAAAATCTCTATCTCTACCGGCAAAAACAAATCGTGCAGATTCATAAATATATCAAAATCAAAGAATTTTCTGGCGCCGATTCTGTTATCTGGATCATTGGCGAAATAAACCTCAAGATCAAACTTGCGTAAAAGCGGGTTTTGCACTTTAGATTTATATCTGGTCGCCCTAGCCTTCCCTTCCATTATAATCAATTTTTTCTTCAATAAAATATTTATATCCCGGATAATGGTCGGTTTAGAGACAGGAAAAAGCCGGGAAATTTTTCCCTGAATTTCTTCACGCAAAAGCCCGTTCGATTGATTAATGACATTTAAAATATGTTTCTGCCGCGCAGTTAATATCGTCTCATTCATATACATTATCGTATCATATTGAGACGATTTGTCAAGTATTATCTTAAGCATCAATCAAGAAGCGTAACTATTGAGAAAAACAGTCATGTGTTATACTTCGATTATAGAAAGGAGATATTTATGAACGGAACTATTAAAACAAAAACTGACAGAGGATTTGGATTTATTAGCCGCGAAGGTGAGGCAAAAGACCTTTTCTTTCATTCGAAAGATCTGAGCGGTGTTACCTTTGATGACCTTAAGGTGGGCGAAGCCGTTACTTTTGATGTCGTGGACGGTGAAAAGGGTCCAAGTGCTAAAAACGTAAAGCGCGCCTAAAATCTCGAATTTTTAACCCACTTGATCAAACTTGTATTATTCGGCGTAATTTAAAATTATGCCGGTTGTTGGTTGTGGCTCGAGAATCGTAACTCTAATAGAAGCAAAGCTTGTTGCTTCGCAAAAACCACGCAATTAGCTTGTATTACTCGCCACTCTGAAGCATTTATGCGAAGGACGGCCAAGGCTTTTCAAAATCCAATCTGCTTGCCCATCGTAGCTTTAGTGAAGTCGGGGGTAGAACAAGCGCGAGTAAAGATTGAAACAAATCAATAACTTGAGACAATTATCATTAAATAAAACTATTGGGCCGGTTTCTCACCGACATCTTCAGAAAAGCGAAGTAAATAACCATCAGGGTCCGTAACTAAAATTTCTCGACAACCATGAAGAATATTATTTTCTCTGTACCAGTTATCCTTAATTCCTCTTTTTAGAGAATAGTTCCGCTTATTTAGAGAATCTATTATCGTTTGGACGCTATCTGTTTCAATTTGGAAGTTTATGCCTTTACCAAACGGATATTCCAGCTTTTCCTTTTCCTTTTCTCCAGCTCGCAACTCTTGAATCATTAATTGGCTCCTTTGGTAAGAGAGAAAGGCAAAATTGGGATTTTGGCGTTGATATTCAATTTTAAAACCAAGAATATCTGCATAGAAATGCAGACTTTTTTTAAAATCCGTAACATAAAGCTCTGATAGAATTGGTAAAAATTCCATCGGTAGTATTGTTTTGGTCAGATTAAGAACAATTAAGCCTCGGTTAAAAGCGAATTTGTTTAATCTTATTAATAAAAAATTGCTTGATTGCTTCCCACTCCACTTTTTCAATCATCTGGGGCATGACGTCATCTTCAGCATCATTAAAATAAATCATACTTTTAACTAAATGAAGCTTGTTAAATTTTACTCCACGATACTTTTTGGAATAGAGCTCCAAGAGAGCCTCGATCGGCTTAAATCTATTACAAATAAAATAAAAGTCTATAAAATCTCTTTTCGTGCCCCTGGAAGAAATCGCGTCGATTTTCATACAGGCAATATCAGCAATATCCGCCACCTTGACACCATTGAAATCCAGGACCGGTTTTAATAAACCATAAGGATAAATAAAAAAGCTTAACTTCCCGCCATCTAACACACCGTTAAAAGTTCCTTCATCATTCTGGAAAATTTCTAACTGACCAGCTTTAGACAGTTCAGATTTGATTATTTCAGAACTTGCCGGTGTTTGGCTGAAAAAATCAAGGTCATTGGAAAAACGATGGCCAAAATGAAGCGAAAGCGCCGTTCCGCCGGCAAGATAATAGCTCTTAACAAAAGCTAGGTTTTTTAATGCCGCCAGATTGTTTTGTGTTGTTTGCGATAATCCTTTTGTAAACATATAATGTCCTTCGGATTAATGCCAAAGTATAGAGAATAAAAATTAACACTCTTTAATGAAAGATTTCGACTTTTACCGACTATCTGCTTTAAAAACTCTCCTCCATAAGTCTTTAAAAGCCAATTTATTTCTTTAAAATCTCCTAACTCCAATAGTCTTTCTGCAACATAAGAAGCATTTTTCTGTGGGTCAATATTCTCCGGTTTGACATCCCAAAAATATTTATTTAAAAATGATGGCAATGGAGCTGGCATAAGCTCTCCTCCTCTGAGATTATTATAAGGGCCTTAGGGGAGATTATCAAGGTATTTGAAAGCCCATTGAAATAGAAATAGTTAAAACTTTAAGGCGTCTGAGTCAAGCTGATTTAGTTCTTTGTCAACTGCATTAAGGTCAGTATTATCCAGCTCGGAAGCTGTCGTATTAAGGTCATTTGCATTTTGTATCGCAGGAACATTTTGCGTTGTCTGTTGAGTGCCGGTTTTTTCAAAGCCAGACCAACCTCCTTTTCGAGTCGAAAGAAGAACCACCACGGCAACCACCAACACAGCGATGATAACTATTACCAGTATTGGACTTAATCCTTTTTTATTTCTTTTCATAAGCTACTCGCTTTCTCCTCCAGTCTTAGTTGGCTTAGGAGACGTTGGATTATTACTCTTTGTTGTTCCAGTGACTGAACGAACCGCCACAATTAAATTCTTAATCGATGTCCGGTAATCCTTTAAGGCAGATTTAACCGCCCGCATATCTTCTCTAAACTGCGATAACTGTCCTTTCGGGTCGTCGCTCGTGCAGGCAAAACTTTCAGCATTACCTTGAGCTACAGTTAAAGCCGTCTGTACCGCTCCTTTTTTAGCTTGAATATCCGCAACTAAACTGTCGTAATTAGCCACTGTCTTTCCGCTTGGTACTACTTTTGAGGTATAGTATTTCTCAACCCGCCCGGCAATAGCATCAAACTTCTCCCGCATAGTAGTTGCCAATTCCACTAACTGTTTTGTACGTCTCTTAATGGCATTTTCTCTGGCTTGGCAAGCCTTCAGTTTTGCTTCAGTCAAGCGGTTTTGTACCTGTTGTCGCCTTTCCTTTTGTACGCCGGTTACACTGTTGCCAACATTACTCGGTCTACCAACAACGGTTTCAGGCCTGTCTACAGTATTCGGTTTGCCTACGGCAAAAACAGAAGGGACAAGAACAACTAAAAAAAGAAGTACGCTAAGTTGAATAAAACATTGAAACTTTACTGAGTTTTTCATCTTCATAACTTAGTTTATCATAACATAGCATAAATGCGGAAAGCAAATATACGTAGTATCGGGCTAATTGAATTCCGACGGTCCTATTATGCTCCGCGACCAGGATTCGGACCTGGAACCCTTCGCTTAACAGGCGAGCGCTCTACCGTTGAGCTATCGCGGAACGTAAAATCTTTCAGATTAACGTTCCAGCCACCTTCTACGTGGCGGAATGCTAACGAACAAACTGATTATAACAAATTCAGAGAACGAAGCCAAGAAAGACTAAGGCCCAACCGGCCAACCAAAGAAAAAAGGGAATGATTTTTTGAAAGACGTCTTCCATAACATTTTTGGCTCTTAAATGCTGGCCTTGAAGAATCACTGAATTAACGGTTTGTTGCTCCAAGGCTTTGCCAAAATGTTTTTGGTATTCAAATTGTAAGAGCAAAAGTAATAATCCCAGGAAAACAAACATTAACTTCCGCTTCGGCCTCCAAAGCATTAAGCCGGCTACCAAAATCATTCCTAGCAATAGAGCAATCGCCAAATTATTATGCAGCCAAGTGGCATAAATCGTGCTTAAAATACCAACTTTTAAATCGGTTGCCATATAAACAGACTCCATCTACTCCAAGTAGTCCTGTAATTTTTTTCTCCGGGACGGATGTTTTAATTTTCTGAGGGCTTTAGCTTCAATCTGCCGAACTCTTTCCCGGGTGACACCAAACTCTTTACCAACCTCTTCCAGGGTCATCGGCTTATAGCCGTCCAATCCAAACCGCATTTTTAAAACCCGAGCTTCCCGGTCAGATAAAGTACAAAGTACGTCTTTAATATTTTCCTTTAAAAACTGCTTGGAAGCCGAATCATATGGCGTCGGTTGAGTCGTGTCCTGAATAAAATCGCCCAATAGTGAATCGCCTTCATCGCCAACTGGTTTTTCCAAAGAGGTGGTGCTTTGGGAAATCTTAAGAATTTCTCTGACTCGCTCCGGCGTCAACTCCATTTGTGCCGCAATTTCTTCCGCCGTCGGTTCCCGATCCAACTCTTGCATCAACCGGCGCGATGTCCGAATCAGCCTATTAATATTCTCCACCATGTGAACCGGAATACGAATAGTTCTCGCCTGATCGGCAATCGCTCGGGTAATTGCCTGACGAATCCACCAAGTCGCATAAGTGGAAAATTTATAACCCCTTCTCCAGTCATATTTTTCCGTTGCCCGCATTAAACCTTGGTTGCCTTCTTGAATTAGGTCCAGAAAACTTAGCCCTCGGCCAATATATTTCTTGGCAATGGAAACCACCAGCCTTAAGTTCGATTGAATTAATTTTTTGCGCGCCGCCCGGCTGTTCTTTTCGATTCTCTGGGCCAAATCAATCTCTTCCGGTGCTTTTAAAAGCGGAATCCGGCCAATTTCTTTCAAATACATCCGTACCGGATCGATTAGAGTTTTATCTTCTAAAGTCGCTAAAACTTCCAATTCCTTAGCTAATTCAGTCGTGGCTTTCTCATCCTCGATTATTTCTTCTTCAGTAATCGTCTCAAAAACGTCAACCTTTTCTTCCAATAGTTTGGTGTAAAGCGCATCTAGTTCATCAATCCGTTTTTCCGCATCCGGAAACAACTCCAAAATTTCTTCCTGGGTGATAAAGCCTTGCTTTTTGCCTTTTTCCAATAATTTCCTAACGTCAACTTTCTTTTTGGTCATAGACACATTTTACTCTAAATTACCCAATTTAGTAAGCTTGGCGGTTAAATCTCTAAATTCACAATTAAGTTTATCTAAAGCCTGCTGGTCTTTTTTGGAAAGTTCTTCTTGGTTTTCCAATTTTTTAATCCGGCTGGTAATCTGGTTTAGTTTTGCTTTAAAGTCCAGTTTCTCCAGCTGAAAGAGAGTTTTTTCCAATTCGATTTTTAGTTTATCCTCGTCGGCAACTAAATCCGCTAAATCCAATAAATACAATCGATTAAAACCATCTATTAACTCCGGGGGTAGCATTTTCGCCAGTCGGCTGCTCTCAAATGTTTTATATTTCTTTAGATATTGGGCTAAAGTCTCTAAAATTTTAACCAATCGTAACGTTTTTACCAAACTGATAACTCTTCTTTTACGCAAGCCTAGCCAATTGCCTGATTGAAACCCGAGAGCTAATAAATGCTCTTCTAAAAGCTCCCGCCGGTTTTTACTTGAGCCGGACACTGATCTCAGAATTTTAACTGGTCGATTTTCTTCCGTCGGAGCTTTAAAGCGGCCGATTTCCCGATTAACCGCTTCTTCTTCCACCCCCAATTTCTCCGCCAGCAGCTTAGTGTAATGTGACTGCATAATTTGATCCGTAATTTTGGCCCAAATAGGAATTAAAAACTCACTTATTTTTTTCTTGCCCTCGCCAGTATTGGCGTCAAAACGAGTCAAAGCATTATCCAAAAAGTAATCATAAACCGGTACTGCCGCCTCCATTTGCTGTCGCCAAGCTTGGGGATTTTTCTGGGCCACTTCATCCGGGTCCTTACCACCGGTAACTTCAACCACCTTGACAAACAAACCGGCGTTATCGGCCGTTTCAATCCCCCTCTGGGCGGCTTCATTTCCAGCCGGGTCAGCATCCAAGGCTAAAATCAAATTCTTGGTAAAGCGGGATAACAACTGTACCTGCCGAACGGTTAAGGCTGAACCTTTGATCGCCACCGTATTTTTTACCCCAGTCTGATATGAAGAAATCATATCCAACTCACCTTCTACCAGAACCACCTTGCCCTGTTTTTTAATTTCATTCTTAACTTCAGCTAGGCCGTAAAGCAAATCTGATTTATGATAAATCGGTGTTTCTGGAGTATTAACGTATTTGGCTTCCTTGGCTCTGGGATCAAGCAGCCGGCCGGCAAAACCACAAATATTATCCCGATGATCCTTTAGGGGAAACATTAACCGGTCGCGAAACCGGTCGTAAAAACTGCCCCTTTGCCGTTCACTGGCAATAATTAAACCGGCCGTTTCCAAATCGATTTTCCGATAGTTCTTTTTATTAACTAGGAATTTTTGCAGTCCTTCCCACATATCAGGTGCATAACCGATCCTGAATTTTTCTAAAGAGGCTTTGGTAATCCCCCGACCCAAAATATAGTTTAGGGCTCGCTTGCCGGCCAGATGACTTAATAGCAGATAATGGAAATATTCGGCCGCCAAATGGTTAATTTCAAACAAAAGTTGTTTTTGTTTTTCGCCCTCGGTTGGCTGATAAGAGACCAGTTTTACGCCGGCTCGCTTAGCCAATATTCTCAAAGCATCGCCAAACTCAATATTTTCCGTCTTCATTAGAAAGGCAAAAATATCCCCGCCGGTATTACAGGCACCAAAGCAATGCCAAATTTGCCGCTCCGGGGAAACTACAAAAGAAGGAGTTTTTTCGGAATGAAACGGGCAAAGCCCCTTAAAATTCCGGCCAGCTTTTTTTAAAGGCACAGATTCGCTAATATACTGAACGATATCGATTTTCTTTTTGATTTCTTCCAGTTGGTCCGCCATTAACCTATTCTACCACATTCGAAGCTACTAAAGAAATATTTCCCGCATTATTTCCGCATTATTTCCGCAGCGTACAAAATTATCAAATTTTTACGCTGCAGGAGCGTTTAGATTCGCGCATGAATCTATTACGCTCCGCAAAAATATCTTTTAAGCAACTTTTTAATACTTCTTCTTCCATAACCGCTTTTCAAATATACTTCCCTATCTTTGGCATCAATTCGGTTTAAAAAAGCTTCATAAAAAATTAATTTATATGGCTTAAACGGTTTTGTAGCTAAACTTTTTCCTTCATTATGCTCTTTAAATCTCTTTTTCAAATCTGAAGTATATCCAATATACAAACTTTTATCTTTTAGACTTTGGAGAACGTATACGTAGTACATATTTAAAGAATGGCGGCAACGTACAATTTGCTTCGCAAATTTACGTTCCAGCAGCGTTGAACGTAAAATTTTGCTCTGCAAAATTAACGTTCTTACGCTGCGGGACATCGTGAACGATGTCAGAACAATTATACAAAATTACTCTGGCTACATCCACATCCCCGACTTACAGCCACAACTCGCCACCTGCCCTGAAACCTAACTCACAACAACAGACTTTTAGCTATTGGCGAGTTTTAGTTTCAACCAATAACCTTGTTGCAGTCTTCCAAAGCAAGTATAAATCTAACCCCAAACTGGCATGCTTCGTATAAAAAACATCGGTATGGTAGCGCTTATCATCTTCTTTGAGCGGAGAGCCAAATACTTGATTTACACCAGACAATCCCAAACGCCCACTCTGATAGGCGTCTCTCCATTTTTCAAATCTATCTTGACCCCAAGTACTTTGTAGATTATCAAAACCATATTTTGTATTTGGTCTTAATCCTATTACAGATAATTTACCCAATACTACCTGAAACAACTGAGGTAATTCCTCTAATTGATACTTACGCATAAAAGAACCTAATTTTGTATTTCTTGGGTCTTCGGACGGTTTAAGACCCTGTGCAATTTGCAAATTGCCACTTCCTGCATCAGAATGTGGTTTCATACACCTAATTTTAATAAGATCTATGGTTTCTCCTGGCGCATTACTCAGCCGTTCTTGAACGAAAAATATTGATCCTCCATCCTCGACCTTCTTTGCAAAACCCAGGGTAGTTATCACTGGAGTAGCTACTATGGCTGCTGGTATAGATACAGCCAAATCCAACAATTTTTTGTATTGGCTGTTTAAGTATCTTTCCCCCGTGTAAGGACAAATGAGGTTAGCAAGCCTTGCGAAAACGGTGTCACTATTTCTAAAATAACGATCCAATCCCTCTACAAACGGGCGCCTATGTGCTTCTAACACACCTGAGGGAGATAGAGTAGTGGCGCTGCTTTGATTATCAACCTGAATAACACCATCATCCTCTCTGTGTAGCAAAGTTACTTCTACTGGAACAGGGCTAATTCTTTCGCTCATATACCGCATATTATAGCGTTTTTGCTGAAAAATTGTATAATTATGTTGAGGTATGCCGAAGAAAAATACGACTTTACCAAAACTGTTAACCATCCGTCAAGCAGCGGAGGTTTTGAATGTCCATGTGGAGACGCTAAGGCGATGGGATAAAAGCGGTAAATTAAAGGCAACTCGGATCAATGAGCGTGGTGACAGGCGCTATAACCCCAAAGACATAGAAGTAATTCTCAGGAAATGAAGAATAATTTTAATTAAAGGAATTTTTAATTATGAACAGAATGGACAACAATCAATTAGGAATTGTAAATTGGGAGGAATTTGAAAAAGCAACTAAGGCAGTCCTGGAATCTGCAGGAGCAACTATCAATAAATTCAAAGTTAACGGTAAAAAGAAGTTTATAAGTAATGATGGGGAATATGAAATTGATGCAAGTGTTGAATTTACAATTTTGGGAAAGGCTAAGTTCTTTGTGTTAGTTGAATGTAGAGCAAAAAAACCTGGAAATAAAGTAGAAAGAGATGAAGTGTTGGCATTTCATAGCAAAATGGCATCTTTGAATGCCCAAAAGGGAATTTTCTTCACAACCACTGGTTACCAAAAAGGAGTCATTAAATACGCAAGAAAGCATGCCATCGCCTTGGTTCAAATTGTAGATGGCAAATCTCTCTGGATAACCAAAGGGGCTGGAGAAAGCAACGCACCACCTCCTAAGTGGGTAAAACTACCGAAGTATGCGGGTTGGTTAATTGACTTAAGCGAGAACGACAATATCTCTTACTCTTTGGTTAGACCAGAGATCAATAAAGATTTGTTTCAATTAAAACAATGATAACCAATAAAGATATCGAAACATTACTTGAATCGAAAAATGAAACTCCTAATCTGGATTACAAGGAGACATTGATTTGGGATAGAGACCACAGAGATGAGCGTTTAGAAGTAATTAAAGATATTCTTGCAATGGCAAACACTCAAGATGGCGGAAAAATCGTATTTGGTGTCAGCGACGGTAATTTTGAATTTGTTGGACTGAGTAATGAAGCATACGACTCCTTTGATACAACCCCAGTGAATCAATTCTTACACAATTACGCTGATCCAGCCTTTACTTGCTCAGTAGTTAAGAAAGAGATTGATGGTAAAAAAGTTGTCGTAATAGATGTTCCAGAATTTTCTGAAGTCCCTATTGTCTGTAAACAATCAGCCAACTCAAGCAGCAATACTGAAGTTCTCAGAAAAGGGGCTGTTTACATCAGAACTAAAGACTGCAGTAGTGAGCCAATCAGCACTGCCGACCAAATGCGAAGCATTTTGGCTATTGGTTTGACAAGAAAAAGTGATGAACTTCTCGAACTTATACAAAAACTGATTACTGGTAAACCTCTTCAAGAAACTGTTGAAGTTAAGCAACTTTATGAAGAAGAAATCGCAGCCGCCAGGGAATTTTTTGACTCAAGTCTGACCAGTGATGTTGGTTTTTGGGAACTTATAGCCTACCCGACCACTTACAATCCCAGTTTAATACGAAATCCTATGGAGGCTGGAAACGTTGTAGAACAATCTGTAGTTAGCTTGCGTGGATGGGATTTACCCCATGTAGACAGGCATGGGAACGAGTCAAACTTTAATAAAGGCAAACAATCCTATACAGTATCGGAGAGAGTCCAAGCTCAAGAGGCATGGAGAATTTATAAAAGCAGTCTGTTTATTTGGAAAGATCATTTCAAAGAAGATTTAAGGGGCTACGAGCAAGAAGGAAAAAGGGTGTTATTTTTTGTAAGTGCAATATACACACTAACAGAGATTATGCTCTTTTTGAAAAGAGTTTATGCTGAAAAACTTGAGGTGGAGACTGTCCATGTAGAGCTTAGGCTAAACGGGTGTAAAGGAAGGATGTTGGGAGAAGGACAGCCTGGCTTACTGCACAGAGGCTACATAAGTAACGAGGATAACATTACGGTCAAAAGAGACATAAAAACTGTTGACCTTATGGCTTCCTTTGAAACTGTCGCAAGGGATTTTGTTAGAGAGATATTTATGCTCTTTAACTGGAACGACCCCGCAGAAAGTATGTTAGAAGACTGGCAAAAGAAACTGCTTGAGCATGGCGGATGACTTTGTCTAACTCTGTTACCGCCTGTGTTGACTTGTGTGGGGCTTTCATGCCTGGGATGGCATAGTTCCACCTCTATTTGACTTCACCAGTCTCATTGAGCATTTGTTGGAGAATCCAGCCGTTTATCTTCCGTTTTTAGCCAGATCGTAGGTGTCGTTGTCGTAAACGATCACCTGCCCACCGTTGGTGATGGTTACATTCACCAGCTCGATGGTCTTTCCTCTTCCATCGACTGTCCTCCATTTAAGGAAGAAGTTGCCTGGTTTTGTCCCTTCGAACTCGTAGGTCATCTTCGTGATATCGATCCCTAAGATGTCCTTGTGGTCGGTTAGGAACTTCTCGGCTATTTTCTTTACTTCCTCTGGCTTGCTGTAGCGACCTGAGTAGTCATACTCAGGCATGTTTTCAAACCAGCGGGTGCCGTCTTCCTTTGTTCCCCATCTGCGTTCAGCTTCTCCCACTGCAATGATGTAGTTGTTTTTAGGATCGATTTCAAAGCTGAAAAGTGCAGCCTCGTAGTATTCGCTGGCTGGGTTGTTGTAATCAGTTCCACTGTCATCTGGCTTACCCGCAAATCTGCTGCAAAGGAACTCAACTGGGAGGTCTGGCATGCCCAGAAACTCTCTGATGTTGGCGATTGCCTTTTCTCGCTCTTTTACTGATCGTGCGGTAAGCAGACAAAACTTCTGCCGTAGCTCTTTATACTCCTGGGACTCTTTATTTGGGTTCTTGGACATCGTAACCAGTAATTCAGCAATTTGTTTATCTTTGACGCTATTCTGCAACGACTGGATAACGGTTGATTGATGTAAAAAACGAGGAGCTAACACAACAGCAAGAACGGTAACTACAGCAAGGAAAAGAGTAACAGGCAGAATACGAGATTTGTTTTTTTGTTTAATTGTCATTTTTATCCTCCTTATGCGCTAACTGTTAAAGATTTCAGGATGTTAACTTCCTTTCCAGACGATTGTCAAGTTTAGACTTATCTCCAGGCATATTTTAGCACAAAAGAATACAAGGAGTATGTCGAGAATGATACAAGGAGTCTCTAAGATTTTAGTAATGGGTAAACCAATAACACACCAGCACATATTGAGAAATTTTGGGGAGAGACTACAAAAGGTAAGAAAGTCTCAGGGGATTTCGCAGGAGCAGTTGGCAGCGCTATTGTCCATGCACAGGACATATGTTGGCATGGTTGAGAGGGGTGAAAGAAATCCAACCATCAGAACGCTCTACAAGATCGCTAAGGCATTGAAAGTCAAATCCTCCGACCTGCTTCCCTTCTGAGTTTATATTTCCCTTCATTCTCGGTAAAATAGAAAATGGGAAAGTCTACTGTAGACTTATATTACCCAAACATTACTATGAGCGTGCCAAATGTCATTCAAGATGTTATAGCGGTCATCAACCAAAAGCTGGATTTGTCTCCTAAAAGCGATAAAGTGTTGTCAATTTCCTTGTGGGACTTTTTAGATGATGAAGGTGAAAAGATACCCAAAGACGACTTGGTAAAGGTTTTGCGCCGATTAGAGGAAGATGAAGTCATTAAGCTAACTCTTACTGACCATCTGAACAGACTGGGCAGGAAGGCTGAAGACAAAGTAGAGTTCGAGATTAACAGGAATAAATTCAGCGTCTTTTACAACCAGCACAAGAAACCAGATGCCCCAAAAGTAGCCTCGGACACCACCATTCTTTATCGGGTTTCCTACAGCGAACAATCCAGAGAAATCCTTATTAACGGCTTTCTCTTGGCTAAACCCGATTTTGGCTTAGAAAATGAAATGGTCTTCGGTTACATTTACCAACACCCTAATGAGAGATTAAGTAAAGCGCAAATAGAGCAAGATTTGCATATAAACATCGGTAAGTCATTCCACAAGATTGTCGAGAATTTAGGCTTCAAGGGAAATCTGCGAAAAACCTTCTTTGACATTTCCAAAACTTATATTCGATTTAGGAATCCTGTAACCAAAAAAAACCTGGATTCCCTCAACATTGAAACATTAAAACTTCCCTTAACCAACTAACTAACTCCTTTTTGTTCCCTTTGATACCCAGATAGTCCCACCACAACGACAGCCTGTGTTTTCTTTCTTAGACTCCGAGTATATCGGAGTTTTTTTATTGCCGACCCAACAAATTATATGAGCAATCTATTAGACCAAAATCAGTATTTCGCTACTTACGACCTCGGCTGTAGTGCTGCATTGGTAACCGAAGGTTTCGAGCTTGTCTCGTTGGTAAGGGATAACCCCAAAAAAGTTCAGTTCATATTTTTCCGAACAAAAAACATTGAAAAGTGCGTTGATGACTACTTTGCTGGTCGGCTTCTCGTGAGTGCCAGATCTCTTTTTGACAACACCAAGATGTTAAAAAACCGAATCTATTCAACCGTATGAAGCTAACCGATCAACAAATTACCAAGTTCCAGGCACTCTATAAGGCAAGGTTTCACAAGGACATTGATCGAGAGAAAGCCTATGACATGGGAATTAAGTTGGTGCGGATGATGCAGATAGTCTACAAGCCCATGACAGTTGCCAATTTCGAGCAGTTACAAGAAAGGAGAAGGAAAACAGCAAACCTATGAACCAATCTAAATTTAATCTAAAAGACGAATCCCAAGATAGGAAGTATTTCGCCATAGTTCCAAACTATGTGACTAACCATTCAACACTTGAAGAAAGAGGTTTTTACCTGACTCTCAAGCGAATCGCTGGAGAATATGGGACAGTCAGATACTCAGCCAGGGATCTCGGCAAAATGTGTGGTATCTCAGACGATACCGTCTACCGCCTCCTGGAATCCCTTATAAGGCGAGGGTGGATAAAAACAGCAGGCAAAATTCCCACAGGGCATAAACCGAGACAAACTTATTCAATCGTCGATTTATGGAAGAAAAACATCGACTTTTATAGCAAAGAAGAAAACCGCACTGGTGCGGTTAATGAAGATAAAGTTGCACCAGAGCGGGATATTAAACCGCAAACGAAGGACACAGAAGAAGAACCAGTTAAAGAAGATATAAATACTTCCGAGACATTGCCCGATGGCAAATCTCAGCAGACAAGAGAAGCTAATAAGAAGGAAAACTTCAGATGCCCCCTCCTCTTAAAGGAGAAATACCCCAGCTTAGTAGAGAAATACCCAGGTGGACATAAAGAGTGTGTCGAGTTTATCGCTACTGTCGAAGAAGAAAAGGGGCATAAGTTTATAAATCTACCCAAACAATTCGGAATCGTCCATAGGATTTTACGAGCTGGCTTTGACTTTGACGACATGAACAGAGCCTTAGATGCCATTCAAAAGAACAACTTTTACCAGGACAAGGGCTGGGATTTCGCCACTGTCGCCCAGTGGCTCGAAAGGAAGTGATTTATATGGCAAAAAGAAACAAACAACCAAACGAAAAACAGGTATTGAAAGTTCCCAAAGAGCTTATTACCGCTGAGGAATTTGCTCGAAGAAAGAAAGTGTGGCAGGACATATACGCCAAAGCTCGTCAAGGAATATCCTACCAGCGCTACTTGCGTATGAAAGAGGCGGTAAGAACTGGAGACATCGCCACAATAAGAAAGATTCGAACAGAGATCGCTAACGCCAGGGTGAACGGAAGGAGCGCATCAGAGCCTCCTTTTCCCGATCCAGAGCTTGAGATGGTCTATGGCAGGCTGGGAGTTAAAGAATACTGGGATAAAAAGCTCAGTGAAGGCATAAAAACTGACTAAAACTATGAAGCACAAAATTAGGACAAATTACGATAATTCTTTAATGATTTCGACATTTTTACGCCTATGCCAATGACAAGCATTCAACTACCAGCAGACTGGTTGCCCAGAATTAGCATTTTCTGGTTGAAAAAACATGGTCTTCTTAAATGCTCGCAAGATGGGTGGTATGTGCAGAACGAATACAAAATCGAAATTATCACGGTAATTCAGGACTTCCATCCATATTTGTATTTAGTCTATGTCGACAGTGAAGGAATAGCAACTCCAGCGCAAAAAATCGATTTGGTAAGAACCCACTGTCACTATGACGGTTGGCGTTACTGGTTTCAATGTCCGTTGCCCAGAGGCAACATGACTTGTGGAAAACGAATTGGGGTCTTACATGCCTATAAAGGTGTCTTCGGCTGCCGAAGATGCCACGGGATGACCTACAGTTGCCGCCAAAGAAATACCAAAAGTCCACTTCAAGAATATGCCA
>Ga0315274_10008637_pt1 | contig 14759 bp, 13 predicted proteins | sample YL17G02_20_MG_FD_203700 | JGI IMG/M metagenome (GOLD analysis project Ga0315274, IMG submission 203700) | Sediment microbial communities from Yellowstone Lake, YNP, Wyoming, USA - YL17G02_20 | ecosystem: Environmental > Aquatic > Freshwater > Lake > Sediment | place: USA: Wyoming | collected... | reverse complement strand
GTGCTCGCGGAATATGCGCGCCGGGAACGGTTGATTGCCGAGGAGATTCGCGCAAGTTTCCGCGAACAGGTTGGCGGCGACGAGTCGCGCGTTGATTTTGCGAAGTTCGGGCGGAAGCGCGTACACAGTTTCGAGATGATGGTCTTGTTGCACACGGTCGACGAGCGCTGGATCGACCACCTGTACTCGATGGATTACTTGCGCGAATCGGTTCGATTACGCGCTTTCGGGCAGAAGGACCCGCTTCTCGAGTACAAGACCGAAGGCTTCGAGCTGTTCGAGCAGATGATGAGCGGAATCGAGGAGACGGTCGTCCAAATGCTGTTCCGGCTGACGGACCCTGAAGTGCGGCGCACGAGCCAGATCCGGGCCCGAAAGGGAACGCTCACCGCCAAGGAAGATCCTTTCTCACAACTGGCCCAATACACTTATGTGGCCGCGGACAAGCAGGCGGACCGCAGTTTTGCCTCATATGATACGAGCCGGTTCGCGCTTGCAGGCCAGAGTTCCGCCGCGCAGCAGCCCGAACGCGCCGCCGCAGGGCGGTCGAAACCGAAGCCGGTCCGCGTGGGACCGAAAGTAGGACCCAACGAGAAGTGCCCTTGCGGCAGCGGGAAAAAATACAAGAAGTGCTGCGGCGCACAACTGGAAAACTAATCCCACTCGGCATCATCCTCTTCTGGATGGTCATGATGGGCCTCCTGCTTCGGCGGGAAGGCATGCTTCCCTTCGTTGAAAGCGCCACGCATGTCATGTCTCCGCGGGTGACGCGCCCGGGTAACGCATGGATGGGCATCTTTCTTGGGAACTCGGAGTCGGCCGGCGCCCGCATCGGGTTCGTTAACACCAACACTACGCCCGACAGCCGCGACGGCCATATCGGAGCCGCCTTCAACGTGACCGCGAAGCTCCGCTTAACGCTAATGATGACGCCTACGGACATTTTCGTTGCCGGCTCCGCGTGGATACCAGAGGACGGGACGCGGGCCGAGTTTGACTTCAAGATACGCTCGTCGGAGCACACGATGCGGATTGCAGCGACCGTGGAGAACGGCCAGCTTAACGGAACGGTCTACACCGCCGGAGAGACGATTCCATTCCAGTTCCCGGTCGGGAAGGAATTGCTTCTCTCGGGCGCGATGGGCACGGCCACGCTGAACCTGCCTTCGCTTAAGGTCGATCAAGAGGTGACAATCGATACGTTCGACCCGATGACCTTCTCCGTCGGCAAAGCCCGTGTCAAGTGTGTGGGCCGCGAAACGCTGGAGGTCGCGGGAGAGCGCGTGGAATGCAAAGTGCTGACGACCACGGTGAATGGCCTTACATCCAAGGTGTGGCTCGGGGAAGATGAGGAGATCTTCCGGGCGGAAACCCCGTTCGGATTCTCTCTTCGGAAGATCACTCCGGAAGAAGCGTTGACGCCGGTTGACAACAGCCAGAACGCCAACGTTCTGCAAAGCATGGCAATCATCCCGCGAGGCCGGACGCCCGTGCGAGGCGCAAAGCGCATGACCGTGAGGTTTAGCGGCATCCAGCCGGAGCGGCGCCCGCCAGTGGATGAAACGCAAACAGGCACAGGCGACGTGTACACGATCACGGCCGCATCAGAACCCGGTCCAGACCAACCGGCCCCCGTTTCCGCTGACGAATACCTCAAGAGCGATGCGTTCGTTCAAGCGGACCATCCGAAGATCAAAGATCTGGCAACGCGAATAATGGGCGATGAAAAAAGCCCGTGGCAAAAGGCGGTGCGCGTCTATAATTGGGTCCATGACAACGTGCGGAAGCTTTCCGTCTTTAGCATTCCATCCGCGCTGGAGGTCCTGGAATCGCGCGTCGGCGACTGCAATGAGCATACAGTGCTGTTCGCGGCGCTTGCGCGCGCTGCGAGCGTTCCCACGCGCATCGCCATCGGTCTGGTGTGGAGCGACACGCTGAGAGGGTTCTATTATCACGCGTGGCCGGAGGTCTTCGCGGGCCGCTGGATCTGGATGGACCCGACGCTTGGACAAGTCATTGCGGACGCGACCCACATTAAACTGCTCAATGGAAACATCGAGAAATGGCCGCAGTTGCTGCCTTACTTGGGCCAACTGGAGATTGAGGTAACGAGCATCGAGTAGAGAATGGGCGAGGGCATGATTCGTACGGAGAACCTCACAAAACGCTTCGGGTCGAAGTTGGCCGTTGCAAACGTCGACCTCGAGATCGACGCAGGCGAGTTCTTCTGCTTCCTCGGTCCGAACGGAGCGGGCAAGACCACTACGATCAAGATGCTGACGGGTCTTCTTCACCCGACGGAGGGCCGCGCTTTGTTGGGCGGGCACGACATCCGGAAGGAGCCGGTCCAGGCCAAGCAGATCATTGGTTACATCCCCGACAGTCCGTTCCTGTACGAAAAGCTGACGGGGCGGGAGTTCATGCGTTTCGTGGCGGGTCTGTATCACCTCCCGGACGCACGTGCGATTGAGTATGGCGAAGAGTTACTGGCGGTCTTCGAACTGCGTTCCGTTGGGGACCAGCTCATTGAAGATTACAGCCACGGCATGCGGCAGAAGCTCTCCTTCGCTTCATGTTTCTTGCACGACCCGAAGATCGTTGTCGTCGACGAGCCCTGGGTCGGGCTCGATCCCAAGAACATCCGCTTTGTCAAGGACTACCTGAAGGCCCGGACGCGCGAAGGGCTGACCGTGTTCATGTCCACGCACACGCTCAGCATTGCCGAGGAGATCGCGGATCGCATCGGCATCATCCATAACGGGAAACTTCTCCACTTGGGAACCGTGCCCGAGATAAAAGCCCTCGCCGATCATCCCGGGTCGCTGGAAGACGTCTTTCTCGAGCTCACGCAAGGAGACGAAGTGTGAGCGAACTTGCCGCCGTCGCCCGGGCCAAGCTGCAGATCGCCAAGCACTCGATCGCGTCCGTCCGCACGGAATCGAAGCTCAAGGTGGGCGTCATCTCGTTCTGCGCGGGCGGCATGTGGGTCGGCGCCTTCTTTCTTTTCAAAGAAGGTCTCGAATTTCTCATCCGGTTTGGAGCGGACGTCTCCGGGTCAGGCCGCGGGATCGGCAGCATCGTTCTGACGCGCATGGCCGGTGTACTGACGCTTGCCGTGTTCTTCATGCTGATCTTCTCGAACATCCTCGTCTCGTTTTCGACGCTGTATCGTTCGCGCGAGGTTGCATATCTGCTCCACACGCCGATGTCCTTCCGCACGTTTTTCATAGCGCGCTTCGTCGAGTGCGTTGCGTTCAGCTCTTGGGCGCTGGCCTACCTCGGGTCACCCCTCGTCCTTGCATACGGATACGCTACGGGAGCGCCGCTGATCTTCTACGGGGCCACGTTGGCTTTCTTTGTCCCTTATATAGCGCTGCCCGCCGCAATCGGATCATTGATCACGCTCGTGCTGGCCCGCGTCTTCCCGCGACTTCGGATGAGCACGATCGTCCTGGTCGGTATTCTGGGCGTGTTGCTCCTATTCCTCTATTGGAGGCAGTCCGTCGGCGTGAACCGTCTTTCCGAGGACACGTTCCTGCCGGCGCTGCTCGATATGACTTCGCAGACGCAATCGCCGCTGCTCCCAAGCTACTGGACCACGCGTGGCGTCCTTGCCGCGGCCGCCGGGAGTTACAGGGAATGTGTTTTCAACTTCCTGCTATTGATCTCGAATGCATTGATGGCGCTGTGGGTCGCGGCCGAAGCCGCCCAGCGAATCTTTTACATGGGGTGGTCCTCGCTTGCGGGCCGGGAAAGGGGCCGATCGAAGTGGCTGGGACGGAGTCCCTTGGCACATCTCGATGGCCTGCTGCGGGCCTTGCCGAACCCTGAACGCGTCTTGGTCATTAAGGACATCCGTCTCTTCTGGCGCGACGCGACGCAATGGTCGCAGTTCGTGATTTTCTTCGGGATCATGGCCGTGTACATCGCGAACTTGCGCAACATGTCAGGCCACTACCAGCAGGATTTCTGGCGGAGTTGGGTCGCATGTCTGAACATCGGGGCCTGCACGTTGATCCTGGCCACGCTGACGAGCCGATTCGTCTTCCCACTCGTGAGCTTGGAAGGCCGGCGGTTTTGGATTCTCGGGCTTGCCCCGCTGTCATTCCGCAGGCTCGTGTTTCAGAAGTTCTGGTTGAGCGTAGCGACGACCTCGGCCTTCACAGTCGGCTTGGCGATCCTGTCGGGTTCGATGCTAGGGCTTGAGCCGATCTACTTCGCGTTGTCGGTCTACAGCGTGATCATTACGAACTTCGGGTTGTCGGGACTTGCAGTAGGTTTGGGTACGTTGTACCCCAACTTTCAGGAGGATAATCCGGCGCGAATCGTCTCGGGCATGGGCGGCACGCTGAACTTTCTCCTGAGCGTTGCCTACATAACGCTGGTGGTCGGAGCGCAGACCGTGATCTTGCAGTGGCGGGTCCTCGGCCTATACACAAGTGATACGGGCTTCTATGTCGCCCTGGCCGTCGTGGTCGTTTTCATCACAAGCCTGAGCATCATCAGCACGATGATCCCGTTGAGACTGGGCCTGCGCAACTTGAACCGGATGGAATTCTGAGCTCGGCTTGGATTTCAACGAGCGAGGTGGGATGATAAGGGCGGTGTGCAACGAAAGGCGGACAAAAGAACATGTATTCGTTCCCGGTGGACACGCAGCATCACACGCAGTTCGTTCGGATCGATCATGAAGTGCAGCGCATCGTAACCGAATCGGGGATCAAAGATGGCGTGTGCCACGTATTCGTACCGCATACAACCGCGGGAATCACGATCAACGAGAACGCCGATCCCGACGTCGTGCGCGACATTATCCAGACACTCGAAAAGCTTGTCCCATGGAAAGCCGGCTACGCGCACGTCGAGGGCAATTCGGCCGCGCACATAAAAGCGAGTATGATGGGTTTCTGTCAGACGGTGATCATCGAGCACGGAAAATTCGCCGTTGGCACGTGGCAGTCCCTCTACTTCTGCGAATTCGACGGGCCCAGGTCGAGACAGGTGTGGGTGCAGGTCATCGGAAACGACATCGGCAAGGAGGAATAACCGTGATATATGTCAAAGAAAGCGCTCGTTCAATCGATGAGGTCTGCAAAAAGATCGAGGCGGCGACGGCGGCGAATGGGTTTGGGGTGCTGGGTGTGCATAATTTGAAGGAAAAGATGGAAGCAAAGGGCGTCGATTTCGGGCCTGAATGCCGGATCCTCGAGGTATGTAACCCGAAGCAGGCGAAGGCCGTTCTCGAAGCCAATATGGCCATCGCCAATGCACTCCCTTGCAGGATCTGCGTCTACGAGGAAGGGGGTACGGTCAAGGTATCGACGATGATGCCCACTGTGTTGCTGAGACTATTCGGAACGCCTGGACTCGAGCCCGTCGCGAAGGAAGTCGAGGAGACGATTATCCGAATCATTGATTCGGCGTGCGCGTGAGGCGGGAATAGTAGAAGACCACGAATCCTTTGCGGCTTGTGTCAATGATGTGGTAGAGTTCCATTGAAAGTTGTAATAGGGTCGTTCAGTCCGGGTCGAGAGACCACAATGGCGTGCTGGGATCGGGTCCACCTGAGCCTAGGCAGCAACGTCGGAGATCGGATAGCGAATCTCCGGGCCGCGCTTCAGGCGTTGAACGAAACGGGTCGCACCCGCGTCACGAAGGTCTCGAACGCCTATGAGACTGCGCCGGTTGGTTATACGGACCAGCCCGCGTTCGTAAACCTGGCCACAGAGATCGAGACGGCTCTCGAGCCGCTTGAACTCCTGAATGTTGCCAAGGATATCGAGCGCCGGTTAGGACGAACGCCCACTGTGCGGTGGGGTCCTCGAGAGATCGATATTGACTTGATTCTTTGGGGTTCGCGCATCGTGGACACGGCGTCGCTGGTACTGCCCCACAAGGAGTTTCGGACGCGGGCCTTTGTGCTCGTGCCGCTGGCGGAGATTGCGCCGGACGCAGTGGACCCTGTGACGGGGTTGAGCGTGCGGGAATTAAGCGAGCGGCCGGAAGCACAGGGCGAAGTGACGAAACTCGGCCCGTCTGCGTTCTGACGGCGATTGTGTGGGACAGCCGCCCTCGGCTGTTCACCCACAGGCGAGGGCGCCTGTGCCACAGCGATATACGCCGGCAGACGAGAACGGGAAAGGCCACTGAACCGCTCCGCTTGGAGCCCAACAGGGACCGGGACGGGTTGCGCGCGAAGGCTTGCACGTCACGGTTCAGGAGGACCGAATCATGTCACGCGTTACGGTCGCATCGCTCAAAGAGCGAAAGAAGAACAACACCGGCACATCCCACGAAAAGATCGCCGTTCTCACCGCGTATGATTACCCATCAGCGCAAGTCTTGGACGAGAGCGGTGTCGACATCATACTCGTGGGGGATTCATGTGGAATGGTGGTGATGGGACACGCCAACACGCTGAGCGTCACCATGGAGGACATGGTTCACCACACGCGAATGGTTTCGCGTGGGGTGAAGCAGGCACTCGTTATTGGAGACATGCCGTTCCTGTCCTATCAGATCTCGCCGGAGGAAGCCCTGCGCAACGCGGGCCGCTTGATCTCGGAAGGCGGGGCGCAGGGAGTGAAGCTCGAAGGACCCGTGGACAAATTCGGGAGCAGCATAACCGCGATCCTCAACGCGGGAATTCCAGTGATGGGACACATCGGGTTGACTCCGCAGTCAATCAATCAGATCGGCGGATATAAAGTCCAAGGCCGCTCTCCCGAGTCTCGAATCCGGCTCAAGGAAGAAGCGCAGGGACTTGAGCAGATAGGCTGTTTCTCGCTTGTCCTGGAATGCATGCCGGCCGACCTCGCCGCGGAGATCACGGCCCTGGTGTCAATCCCGACGATCGGCATCGGCGCGGGCGCGGCCTGCGATGGCCAGGTGCTCGTGCTGCATGACATCCTCGGCTGGGGCACGACGAAATTCTGCAAGACCTTCGGGGACGTCCGCGGCCTGATGGCGCAGGCGTGCCGCGCTTACGTCGAGGAAGTCCGGACGGGCGCATTCCCGGACAAAGAACGCGATTTCAAATGATCGCCGCGCGGGATGGAGGTCCATGGCATGAAGATCATTACATCTGCGGATGAAATGCGCGCGTGGTCGTTCGGGCAGCGTTGCGCCGGAAAGACCATCGGGTTCGTTCCGACTATGGGTGCGCTGCATGAAGGCCACGGAGGCCTCATGCGGGCGGCCGCACAGGGAAACGACGTGGCTGTTGTGAGCATCTTCGTGAACCCGGCCCAGTTTGCGCCGCATGAAGACTTCATCCGCTACCCGCGTACCTTCGACGCCGACTGCAACTTGTCCGATGAGATCGGATTGCATGTCGTTTACGCGCCCGCGGCCACTGCTATGTATCCGAAAGGGTACGCCACGTACGTGAACGTCGAGCAGGTATCCGAGGGGCTGTGCGGCAAGTCGCGTCCTATCTTCTTCCGGGGCGTGGCGACGGTCGTGACGAAGCTGTTCAATGCCGTTCTTCCGCACCGAGCATATTTCGGACAGAAGGACGCGCAGCAATGCGCCGTTATAAAGCGGATGGTGCGGGATCTTGATATGGGCATCGAGATTGTCGAGATGCCCATCGTGCGGGAGGAGGATGGTCTGGCGATGAGCTCACGCAACGCGTACCTCAGTGAAGAGGAACACCGGCGCGGACTGTGCCTCTCACGCTCGCTTTTTCGTGCGCGCGACCTCTTAGAGTCCGGGGAACGGGACTCGAAGAAGATCATAGACGCGGTGCGGGCAGGTATGCCAGAGGTGGAAATCGATTATGTTGAACTCGTGGATGCGAGCGACTTCCAACCCATCGAGAAGGTTTCGGGGACGGTTGTGCTCGCCGTGGCGGCTTTTGTGGGCAAGACGAGACTGATAGACAACATCAAGTTTGGCGAGTAGTGTCTGGAAGGTGCGAAAATGCTTCTTACGATGCTGAAATGCAAGATACACCGTGCGACCGTGACCGAAGCAAATCTTAATTATGCGGGGAGCCTCACGCTCGATCCGCTGCTCATGAAAGCCGCGGACATGCTCGAGAATGAGCGCGTCCAGGTGCTGAACATCAACACGGGCAGCCGCTTCGAAACGTACATCATCCCCGGCAAGAGAGGCAGCGGCGTGGTCTGCCTGAACGGCGCGGCGGCTCGTCTGGGTCAGCCCGGCGACCTTATCATTGCGATCACGTACGCCCAGATGGATCCTAAAGAGGCAAAGAAACACGTGCCGAAGGTCGTTCACGTGGATGGAAAAAACCAGGTGACCCGCGTGGACTCCCATCAGGAATAGGCAAGCTTATCGTCGTTCCGATCTCTTAATCGGACCGTTACGCTCGGCCCGATTAAGAAATCGGACCTACATAAACCTCTGCAAGCAAACACTAACGCTTCGCGTAGTTTGCCATGCCCAGGATGTCGATTATGACCACGGGCGCGTTTCCAACGACCCACGCGTCGTGCCCCGGTGGGATCAGCGAGACATCGCCGGGGCCGAATTCCGCCTCCTTGCCGTCATCCATCACAACGTGGAGCCGGCCGGAAACATGATATTGGAGGTGTTCAGTCTGGCAGGTTTCCGTGCCGACAATCGGCTTTACGGACTCCGACCACTTCCACCCCGGTTGCAGCGTCGCGCGCCCGAACGTCGTGCCGCCCACCGTAACCACCTGAACCTGTCCCTTCGGGAAGGCGCGCCGCTCATCAGGCGCATCCAAGCTCTTTCTCTCCATCTCGGTTATGACCGTTTTCATCGGTGCGATCCTCCGTTATTGGTTTGCTCTCACCTGCATTCGCTACACACGAAAGGAACACCGCCCGAGTGACGCTAATTTCGCGCAGGGCGATATTTCTCTACCTTGTCCGGCGTATGCCAATTGCGCCAAAGCGAGCAGCGCATTAGCGTTGAAGCATGCGATCGAAGAGCCAATCACGAACACGGTCCGGGACATAACGACCCAGGAACGCCTGAAACCGCGCACCGCGCGCAACAAGATATCGCGTCTTCGGTCTGCGGACCGTCAATGCCGACAACACCTTTCGCGCAACGCGGTCGGGAGGAGCGCCTATACGCTCGGAGAGATCAACCATCGCGTCCATGTTGCGGATCGGACGCGCGTAAAGCTCGAGGCATTCCTCTGGAAAGGCCGCTTTGAGACGCATGGTGAGGTTGCGCGTCTTCTCCCATATCGGCGTGGCTACGCTCCCAGGCTCAATGACGACAACGTGAATTCTCCAAGGGCGCAACTCGCCGCGCAAGGCGTCGGACAGGGCCTCGACGGCAAACTTCGAGGCAGCGTACGGCCCTACGAACGGAGTTGCGAGCCGGCCCGCCGCGGACCCGATGTTGACGATGCGCCCTTTTCCGAGACGCGTCAGCGGCAGGAACGCTTGGGTTACTGCGACAAGGCCGATCACGTTCACTTCGAGTTGGCGGCGCAGTTCTTCGATCGGCAGGAATTCGAGAGGTCCGCCGGCGCCTATACCGGCGTTGTTCACCAAGCCCTGCAGCCCATGAACTCCGACGCGGCCACGAACAAGCGCCGCTGCTTGCGAAATCTGCTCACCCGAGGTCACGTCGAGAATCACCGGCTCCAGCCGTTCAGAGGTTTTCGCGCGGAGCCTATCAGCGTCCTCTTGACGCCGTACCCCCGCAAATACCCGCCAGCCCTCCGCATGAAGCTGCAGGGCGCACGCCTCACCGATTCCCGAGGAACTCCCGGTGATCAAAACGGATTTCAGGACGGATTTCGGTTCCATGTTTGTTCCCCTCCGATGCCTGCTCCGAAAATGCACAAGTTCGTTGTACCGGCTTCAGCCGGGGATCTGTCTGCTGACCCGTACCCTTAAAGGGTGTACAAACCATTTTACCGAAGAAACAAGCGGAATATTCCCTGGTTGCCCTGGACACAACATCACAGTATCCTATCCTGAAATCGGGCTCGGCGACAATCGAACGAAAACCGGACAGGTGAAGTCATGAGGAATTGGGGAGTGCAGATCGTGGCCGTCATCGGAATACCTGCTATCATGGCGGGCGGTGCTTGGGGACAGTGCGTTATGGAGACAGAACGAGAGATACCAGTAGCGTATGACGTGGACGTTGTGGTTGTGGGGGGATCTTCGGCGGGCGTTGCGGCAGCGGCAGCCGCGGCGGCGGAAGACGCGAAGGTCTTCCTGGCCGCGCCGCGCCCCTACCTCGGGGAAGACCTTTGTGCAACGTGGCGCCTTTGGCTTGAACCGGGTGAACATCCCGGCAATGGTCTCGCCCGGTCGCTGTTCCTCGAAGCGGCATCTCAAAATCAATCCGATAGCGCACGAGTCTCGGATCGCCTCCCCCCCACTCCGATGCAAATCAAGCGCGTCCTTGACCAGGCGCTGATCTCCGCCGGCGTGCCGTTCCTTTACGGCTGCTACGCGACGGATGTGCTCCGCGATGACAAAGGCCGGCTGGCAGGCATCGTGATGGCAAACCGATCAGGGCGACAGGCCGTGCGTGCAAAGGTGATCGTAGACGCGACGCCGCGGGCAACCGTCGCGCGCCTCGCGGGCAGCACATTCGAACCGTATCCGGCGGGCTCACAGACCTTCAAGCGAGTGGTCATTGGCGCGTTGGCGCGCAAGGACATCGCATCGCGCAGGTTGCCGACGCCCGTGCGCTCCGTCTCGGAAGACGGTTCAAGGGCAACGGAATTCGATGCCGTCGAGTATACGCTGTCGATCCCGATGCGCGACGGTTCGTTCTCCTCCCTCGCCGAAGCGGAACAGCATGCGCGTGAGATGACATGGGATCCCGCGCAAGTCGGCGCATCGGAAGCAGTGTTCCAGGTACCGCCTGATCCGGTACACGCTCGGAAACATCTCACAGGAGCATGGCCCGGCGTAAACAGCGTGGATCTCGACGCTTTCCGCCCAAAAGGGCAGGAAGAGATCTACGTATTGGGAGGATGCGCGGACATCTCGCGTGAAGCTGCCGAAGTCATGCTTCGCCCTGTAACCTTCCTCGCGTTGGGATCTCGAATCGGTGCCGCAGCAGCCGCTGAGGCGCGCGGGCTGCCCAACCCCAAACAAGCGCAGGTGCTCGGCGCGAAAGGTCCGGACGTGATTATGGGTGACGTATATGAAGTGCTCACCGGCATCCGTTCCTTCCCGACGGCAAGTGAAACGGTGAAGTCCAACGAGCACCCTCTTCGCGTCCTGGGATCATATGATGTGGTGGTCGCCGGAGGCGGAACGGGCGGCGCTCCCGCAGGAATCGCGGCGGCCCGACAGGGCGCCAAAACACTTGTCATCGAGTACCTTGACGGCCTCGGAGGCGTGGGAACGCTGGGCCTCATTGGGAAGTACTACCACGGATATTGCGGAGGGTTCACGGCGGAAATCGACAAGGGCGTGGCTGCAATGGGAGGCGATGAAGGCAAAGCCAGCCCGTCATGGAATATCGAGTGGAAAATGGAATGGTATCGCCGCGAGTTGCGCAAAGCCGGCGCCGAAATCTGGTTCAGCACGCTGGCCTGCGGCGTTGTGCTCAACGGCCACCGGGTGCTCGGTGTTGTCGTCGCAACCCCTGAAGGGCGCGGCGTCGTGCTGGCTAAGGTTGTCATCGACGCCACGGGCAATGCAAACATGGCCGTGGCGGCCGGCGCCGAGTCCCTGACAACGGACGCCGATATTGCTGTCCAGGGAACCGGCATGCCGCCGCGCGAGCCCGGCGCGAATTACACCAACACGGATTACACGATGACGGACGATTCGGACGTCGTGGATGCCTGGCGTACGTTCGTGTCCGGACGAAGCAAATACAAATCCGCGTTCGACCTCGCTGAGATCGTCGACTCGCGTGAGCGGCGTCGTGTGGTCGGCGACTATGTGCTGTCTCCCCTGGACATCTGGAATCAACGGACATATCCCGACTCCGTGGTGATGTCCCGGAGCGATTTCGACACTCACGGGTATACGATCCACCCGCTCTTCGCTCTAAAGCCGCCGCACAGGGAGTCCGTCACCGCGTACACGCCCTATCGTTGCCTGCTACCGAAGGGTTTGGACGGGATCATCGTGACGGGACTCGGGATCAGCGCGCACCGCGACGCAATGCCGATACTGCGCATGCAGGCGGACATCCAGAATCAGGGATATGCGATGGGCGTTGCGGCGATGATGGCCGCGAAGTCAGGTGGCGGAACGCGCGACATCGACGTCAAGGCATTGCAGAAGCATCTCGTCGAGAAGGGCAACCTTCCCGAGAGCGTGCTCACGGACTCCGACTCCTATCCGCTTCTTGCGAAGAAGGTCGCCGGCGCGGTTACGGACGTGCGGAATGACTACGAGGGCATCGGCATCATCCTTGCCTTCCCCGGCGCGTCTCTGCCACTCCTTCGCGAGGCATACGGGGCTGCATCGAGCGATGCGGACAAACGGATCTATGCTCACATTCTGGGCATGCTCGGTGATGGCACAGGCGCCGCGACACTGGCCGAAGCCGTTGAAAAGGCGTCATGGGACAAAGGTTGGTCGTTCACCGGGATGGGCCAATACGGCATGTCCGTCAGTCCCGTGGATAGTCTTATCATCGCACTTGGCCGGACGCGCAAACCGGCGGCGTTAGCCCCGATCCTCGATAAGGCCGGCTTGCTAAGCAGCGAAAGCGAGTTCTCACATTTCCGCGCCGTCGCCCTCGCGCTCGAAACGCTGAAGGACCCGAAGGCCGCGCCGGTGCTCGCGGGCCTGCTTACCAAACCCGGCATATCCGGCTATGCCTGCACAAACATTGAAGCAGCCAACCGCGCCGCCGAACAGGCCGATCCCAACGTCGATCGCGACCATTCGCTCCGGGAACTCATCCTCGCGCGCGCACTGTACCGCTGCGGAGATCACGAGGGGATCGGCGAGCGGATTCTTCAAGAGTACGAGAAGGACCTTCGCGGCCATATCGCCCGCCACGCTCATTGCATCCTTGCCTCACAGCAGCCATCATGAGGCCGCCTGTCCGGTCGAGGACGGCGACAGGGCTCGTGGTACAGACTTTAAGTCTGAGCGCCATCCCAGGCTAAAGCCTGCACTGCACTAGGAACGCTGGTGCGGCAAGTGCAAGGACATTGACGCGACAGTCGAGCGGGATGTGGACGGAGGGTAAACCCGATCTACTCCTGTGGCCGGCATGCAATAGATTGTCCTTGGGCGTCCGTTTTTACCATCCAGAACTCATAGCCCAGATTCCCCGCAAGGAGATAGCCGCCGTCATCGGTCTGGATAATAGACATCATATGGTCGCCATCGAGACGCTTGGACCATTCCCTCTGGCCATCCGCATCCAGTTTCACAAGAAACGTCCCTTGGGGCGGCTCTACGCCAGTCCAAGGAGCACCTCCGACCACGATGTCGCCATCCTTCATCGGGGCCACAACTTCAACGCCCAAGGAATTGGCCTCTGGAATGACCGTCCTCCACAGGACGTTCGCCGACGCATCCAGGCGAGCAACATAGGCGCCATCGTCCCAACTCCCGGTTAGCACGAGATCGCCGTTGCAGGCCGCTTGCATGTCCCATACGCCATGTGGAAAGTTGCCAGGAGCAAATTCCTGTCTGGAAACCAAAGCGCCTTGGCCATCAACGAGATATAGGGCGTCATATCGAATATCGTTCGAAATACCCCAGCACAATACCGCGACCTTTCCGTCGGCCGTAACGCAAATGGTCGTAGGATTGTCGTCAAACAAATACACCCACTCGACAGCGCCCGACGGACCAACCTTCCGGATGCTAAGCTCTTCGGGACTATACGCCGTCAACAGCAAAACAACGCCCCCGTCGGGCATTCCAGCAGCGTCTTCAAGCATGAACGACTGATTCGACGCACTCACTGCCCATACCTCATTGCCGTCTTTGTCGAACAGCAGGTAGCGATCAGGCTCTCCGCTCGCACTGCCACTTATGTCTTCCATAACGTAACCGCTCTCTCCAGCGCTAAAGAGAAAACCATAATTGACTGGACGCTGCCAAGTGGCCGCACCAGTCGGATCGAGCTTGAGCAGCGTGCTTACGGCAATATCGCCAGCATGAACCAGAAATCCCCCGTCGATGCCCGGCACTGCAGTTCCCACACCAGCCCCAGGCCACGGCCAGTCCGCCGGAAAAGGACGAATCCACGATGTCCCACGCTCATGGCCCTGCACCAAGACGCGAACCGGTTCAAGCTGGAGTTGATTCACCGATCTCCGGACATCAACATACCCATCCATGTCTTGCGAGAAGTCGGTAGCGCTGACAGTGAAGGTAGCGTATCCCTTGCCTCGTTCAGGCCAGCACAGAATCCCCGGACGATCTGGCGTCGCACACCATAGCGAAAGTCCCCAGGGCTCCCACATGCATGGAAACAACCTCAGGGACGCGGCAGGATAGTCATCCCAGACGGTGCAGGTGACCGCGGGCACTTCTTCGCTAAGGGCCAGACATCGCCACGGCGGGGTCATCGTCGCACAGGGACAGAAACAACCCGCCGCCAACACTGCAATCATGAGTATGGCCGATTTCCATAACCGGATGGTTCTCATCGAAGTCCCCTCCACCATCCATGGCTGTTGAGTCAATGCTACAATATTGATGCCGATACTGTCAAGGGTCGTCCCACTTGACCAGCGATTCCGCATGAGAGCCGAGTCGAGGTGCGGTTTTGTTGAGGAGGGTTGGTTTTCTGAGGGATAGGGAAATTCGCTTGCGCCTTTTTGGGCGAACGGCGAGGTTTCGGTGTGTCAATACGGC
>Ga0315274_10008636_pt1 | contig 14760 bp, 12 predicted proteins | sample YL17G02_20_MG_FD_203700 | JGI IMG/M metagenome (GOLD analysis project Ga0315274, IMG submission 203700) | Sediment microbial communities from Yellowstone Lake, YNP, Wyoming, USA - YL17G02_20 | ecosystem: Environmental > Aquatic > Freshwater > Lake > Sediment | place: USA: Wyoming | collected... | reverse complement strand
ACTCGCCGCCGCGAAAGTCGACGCCGAGGTTGTCGACCTTCGGACCCTGCGCCCGTGGGACGCCGCGACGGTGGCGGCCTCCGTGGCGAAGACGCACCACGCCGTGGTCGTCGAGGAGTGCCCGCCCACGTGCGGCATCGCGGCCGAGGTGGCCGCCACCGTCCAGGAGCGCCTCTTCGACGACCTCGACGGGCCCGTGGCGCGCGTGAGCGGGGCCGACTGCCCGCTCCCCTATGCGCGGGACCTGGAGCAGGCGTGCATTCCCCACGCCGAGGACGTGATCGCGGCCGTGCGCCGGACGCTGGGCCTGTAACCGTACCGCGCAACTTGCGGCTCTGCGCGGCGGGTCTCCGCACCCGCCGCGCAGAGCGGCCCTCCGGCGGCAGGGCCGCGACACGAGCGGAGGACGCCATGTACGAAGTGACGATGCCGAAACTCTCCGACAGCATGGAGGTCGGCAAGATCCTCGCGTGGAAGGTCGCCGAGGGCGACGCCGTCCATGAGGGCGACGTCCTGGCGGAGATCGAGTCCGACAAGGCCGCCATGGAACTCGAGTGCTTCCAGGACGGCGTCATGGGCAAGATCGTCAAGCCGAACGACGCCGAGGTCCAGGTCGGCGAGGTCATCGGTTACATCGCCACGGGCGACGAGGCCAAGGCCGCCGCCAAGCCCGCGGTGCCCGCGCCGAAGCAGGAGGCCGGCCAAGCCCCGCCGCCGAAGGCCGAAGCGCCGGCCCCGGCCCCCGCGGCGCCGCCCGCGAAGAAGGCGGAGAAGCCCGCGCCCAAGGCGCCCGCCCCCCCGAAGCCGGAGGCGAAACCGCCGGCCCCGGTCGCGCCGAGGCCGCCTGCGCCGCGCGATGCGGCTGCGGCGCCGCCAGCGCCGGCCGCGGCGCCGCCTCCCCCGCCGCCGGCGGCCGAGGCGCGGGGGCGGGCCGTGCGCATCTCGCCCTACGCGCGGAAACTGGCCGCGAAACTCGGCGTCGATTACACGCGGATCGAGGGCACCGGCGTCGGCGGCCGCATCATGGCCCGCGACGTCGAGGAGGTTGCCGGGGCCGGGGCGGCGGGCGCGGCCGGGGCCCCCAAGCCCTCGGCCGACGAGGAACTCCCGCCCGTCGAGGTCGCCGAGGACGAGGCCGAGATCGAGGAAGCGTCGTTCCGCCTCAAGACCCAGGCCCGCCGCGTCGTCGCCTCGAAGCACGTTATACCACACTTCTACATGACCGCAAGCGCCGACGTGACGGCGCTCCTCGCGCGCAAGGACGCGCTGAAAGAGAAGTACGGCGCGACCGTCACCCACCTCGTGATGCTCGCGTGCCTGAAGGCCATCGCCGCCCACCCCGAGGTCAACCGCACCTACGACCGCGGCCGCGTCATCAAGTGGAAGGGCGTCAACCTGGGCCTGGCGATCCAGACGGACCAGGGCCTGACCGTGGCGGTCCTGCGCGGGGCCGACCGGCTGTCGCTCGAGGGGCTCGTCAAGGGCGCCGGCGAAGTGGTCGGCCGGGCCCGCGCGGGGCGGCTCTCGGCCGACGACCGCCGGCACCCGACCTTCACGATCTCGAACCTCGGCATGTACGGCGTCGAGCATTTCGAGCCGATCATCAACCCGCCGTCGGCCGTGACGCTGGCGGTGGCGGCGGCGCTGCCCGCGCCGGTGGTGCGCGGCGAGGCGATCTACATCGCCCAGGTGATGCGCGTGAGCGCGTCCTGCGACCACCGCATCATCGAGGGCGTGATGGCGGCCAAGTTCCTCCAGGACCTGACGGCCCTCCTGGAGGACCCCGGCCGCCTGCTGGCGGGGCAGTAGCGCGGGGCGGCGCGGGGCGCCCCGGCCGCTTGCAGCCGGTGCGGTCCGAGGGGCGCCGGCGGTCTTCCGGGAACGGCTATAGCGAGGAGGCGAACATGGGACGCATCGTGAGGATCCTGGCGGCCGCCGCGGCGGCGGTCGCCGTCGGCGGGGTTGTGATGCCCGGCGCGGGGCCGCGCACGCTCGCTGAGCAGGCGCCGGCCGCGGCAGCGGCGCCGGCCGACGCGCCGCCCGTGCCCTTCATCCGCCCGAGGCCCGAGTGGGACCGCTTCCAGATCCTCGTCTGGCAGTACCTGACGGACGCCCGGGAGGACCTGGACCTCTACAAGCAGGCCGGGTTCCACGGGTTCCACATCGACCGCGGCGCGGGGAAGGAATCGACCGTCGCCTTCGCCAAGGAGGCGGGGTTCCCCTACTACGTCGACCACGCGGCCGACAAGGGGTACCTGCACCTGACGGAGCGGACCGGCGTCGGCTCGATCAGCCGCAAGAAGTCGCTTGTGCCGCGCCCCTACAGCCTGGCCGACCCGAAGACGCTCGAGATCATGAAGGAGCACCTGCGCAAGAACATCGCCGTGACGAAGGAGGGCCCCGTCCTGGCGTACGCGTTCGACGACGAGGTAAGCCTGGGCATCTTCAACTCGCCCTGCGAGGTGGACGCGTCGCCCCTGTCGGTGGCCGGCTACCGCGCGCATCTTGCGAAGGCCTACGGGACGGTCGAGCGCCTGAACGCCGAGCACGGGACGGCGTACCAGGACTTCGCGGAGGCCGAACCGGTGTCGTTCGAGCAGGTGCGCGGGGCCCACGCCGCCCCGCCTTTCGCGAAGTGGAACCTCGCGCGATGGATGGACTGGCGCGGTTATATGGATACGCAGTTCGCCGACTGCGTGGGGGCCCTGGCGCGCTACGCCAACACGCTCGACCCGGCGACGCCGGCGGGCTTCGTGGGCGGCCAGCAGCCCGCCCCCTACGGCGGGTACGACTACGCCAAGTTCACCCGCCAGGTCCAGTGGATCGAGGCCTACGACATCAACGGGACGTGCGAGATCCTGCGCAGCCTGTGGAAGTGGCCCGGGCGCAAGCCCTACGTCCAGACGTGGTTCTCCACGGGCCAGCCGCGCGGCGACGCGTGGTTCCTCTGGTACTACCTGGCGCACGGGTGCCGCGGCGTCATCGCGTGGCCCGACCGCGACGGCTCGTGGTTCCACTGGAAGGGCGGGGGCCTTGCCCCGTTCATCGCCGCGGGCGCCGAGACGATCCGCGAGGTTCAGGGCGACGTCTCGCGGCCGATCCTCGACCCCGACCGCCGGTTCGACGCCGACCCGATCGCCCTCTACTACAGCCACCCCTCGATCCAGGCCTCCTGGGCGATGGACGCCGTCGTGCACGGCGGCACGTGGCCGAACCGCTCGAGCAGCCTCGACAACGGGTGCCAGACGGCCGCCCGGAACCGCGCCGCGTGGATGAAACTCCTGGAGGACTGCGGCTACCAGTACAACGTGGTCACGGCCGGCCAGGTGGCGGCCGGGGCCCTCGGGAAAGAGAAGTACCGGGTGCTCATCCTGGACCGGGCGATCTGCCTGTCGGACGCCGAGGCCGCCGCCATCCGCGCGTTCGCGGAGCAGGGCGGCACGGTCGTCGCCGACCACCTGACGGGCGTCCTCGACGAGCACGGCAAGGGCCGCGCGACGGGCGGCGCGCTCGACGGCCTCTTCGGCATCCGGCGCGACGAGTCCGCCGGCTACCTCGACGGCAAGACCATCGCCGAGATCGACGGCGAGAAGTACTCGAAGCCGCTCCTGGAGCGCCTGAGTTACGCGGGCGCCCTGCGCCGCGACGGCCTCGTCCTCTACGAGCGCGGGACGCGCGCCGGCGACGCCGCCGAGCCCGTCTGCGCCTTGGCGACGCCCGCCGCCCGCGGCACCGCCGTCTACCTGAACCTGACGCCGGTGGCCTACTACGACGCGGGCGAGCGGCTGGGGGCCTTCGGCGACCGGTGGCGCGACCTCATGGGAGGCATCCTGAGGAAGGCGGGCCTGGAGCCGCGGGCCAAGGTCCTCTCGGGCGGCAGGCCGGTCCCCATGGCCGAGGTCGTCTGGTGGCGCAAGGGCGACTCGGTCGTCGTCGGCCTCGTCAAGAACCCGACGCGCGACGCCAAGATCGACAGCGCCGGCGCGATCGACGACGTCTTCGGCGAACCCCTGGAGGTGACGATCGAGTTCGCCCGGCCCTTCAAGGCCCTGCGCGACCTGCGCGCCGGCAAGGACCTGCCCGAGGGCCGGACCGTCCGCGCGTCCTGGAAGCCCTGGGAGGCGCTCCTCCTGGAAGGGACCCAGGCGGAGTGACCGCCTGGCGCTGCAACCCTCTGTAACCGCAAAGACCGCAAAGAGCGCAAAGGCAAGATCTTGTCACAGAGTGACTTACACCGCCGCCCGTGAGCGGCAAATGGGCCGGCAAGGTAGGGTGGACGCCTAGGCGGTCACGCCCGCCGTTGTTTGCCTAGAAGACTTTTCTTTGCGCTCTTTGCGTCCTTTGCGGTTGGATCAACTTGCTAGGCCGGCTTCCGCGCCCGCCGATGCGAGAGGTACGCCAGCGCGGCCCCGACGGCCGCCAGGCCGAGCGTCCCCGGCTCGGGGACGATGGTCGGGCCCGAGCCCGCGACCCGGATCACGTCGTTGCCGCAGCCCCACGTGATGTGGGCCGTCACGGGCCCCGGACCGACGAGGCCCACGAGCGCGGGGTCAATCGTATACTCGATCAGGTACGTGCCGTCCTCGGCGCCGCCGTAGTCGAACGTGGCGGTCGACAGGGCCGCCATGCCGAGGAGTTGATCGGGATCGATCGTGCTGCGGACGGCCCAGGGGCCGGCGATCTCGGCGACGGTCGCGGGCGGACCGTAATCGTTGGCGACGAGGGCCGTCGACGTGGCGTAACTCCGCGGCGCCGACTGAAGGGCCACGACGTCGGCGTCGCCGCTCAGGCGATAGACCGCCCCGGCCGCGAGGCCCTGCGTGACGCTCTGCGTGACGACGGCGAACTCGCGCCCGTCGACCTCGACGAAGAGGTCACCCAGCCAGTACGTGCTCCCGCCCACCGTGGCCGCGCCCGGCGAACTCGTGATCACGAGGACCTGCAACCGGCCGTCGGCGAACCGCAGGTGCATCTCCTCGAGGTCGAAGGCCTCGCCCCCCGACGACAGGCCGGGGCTCGGCTGGCGGCCGACGCCCGGATAGGCGATGGGCGCGTAGTCGTCGGCGATGGTCGACCAGAGGGTCCCGTACGCCGCGTCGGAGACGTTCGGCCGGCTGAAGGGCGTGACGCCCCAGTCGGTCACGGTGCCGGCGCTGTCGATGAGCATGCCGTAGGCGCCCCCGATGAGGGCCAGATTCACCAGGGCGGCAGCGAACAATCTGGGCAGCATGAGGGCCTCCTCGGCCGGGACGACCGGCCTCGCCTGCGTGTGCGGCGTGCGCCAAGGGGAGGGGGCGGCCGACTCGTGCTGCGCAGCGAACCGCGCTCCTGCGCAGAGCGGAACAGGCCGGCCCCGCGGGACCGCTCATAAGCTTACGGGCGCCGGGCGGCGAGTCAAACCGCCCCCGTCCGGCCGTCGGCGCAAGGGGGCCCGCCGAGTCGCGCGGCACCTCCTGGCGCGGGGGCGAAAACGGCCCTGGCGGCCGCGAGAACCGCGTTTTCCGCGTCGGCGGCAGGCCGGGGGCAGGAATCCCGGGGCCGGGGGCTCCTGCGGCAGATGCCGGCCCGGGTCGTGCGCGCCGGCGCCGAAAACCGCGCGAAAAAAGCGCGCCCCCGGCCCGCCCCCGGCCGCCGCCCGACCGGCCGTGCAGCTGCGGGCGAAAGGGGTGGAAATGCCCGCCTCGCCCGTCTATAGTCGCCGGCATCGGAAAGGCTCCTGCGGAACGGAGGCATTCGGATGGCCAAGGCGGCGAAGGCGAAGCCGGCGGCGAAGGCGAAGAAGGTCGTGGTCCTCCTGGGGAGCCCGCGGAAGAGCGGGAACAGCGCGGCCCTGGCCCAAGCGATCGCCGAGGGGGCGCAGGCCGCCGGTGCCGAGGTCGAATCGTTCTATCTCCACGGGATGACCATCAAGCCGTGCACCGCCTGCGAGGGGTGCCACCAGCCGGAGAGCAGCGGCTGCGTCATCCAGGACGACATGCAGAAGGTCTACCCGGTGCTGGTAGCGGCCGACGCCCTGGTCTTCGCCAGCCCGATCTACTGGTTCACGATGTCGGCCCAACTCAAACTCGCGGTCGACCGGTGCTATGCCCTGATCGGTGCGAAGGGCCACGCGTTCAAGGGCAAGCGGATCGGCCTGGCGTTCTCGTACGGGGCGCCCGACCCGTTCGACTCGGGGTGCGTGAACGCGATCCGCGCGTTCCAGGACGCGTTCCGGTTCATCGAGGCCCCGATCGTCGGCATGGTCTACGGGAGCGGCGGGGCGCCGGGCGAGATCCGCAAGAACACGGCCCTCCTGGACGAGGCGGCCGACCTGGGGAAGAAACTGGCCGTCGGCTGAGGCATTCCGGACGCTAGAGTGCTATGGACTTCGAGGTCTACTGCGACGAGAGCCGTCAGGAACTGTTTGGGGCGCCGGGTCTCCGGGCGCCCGGGCAGTTCGTCCTCATCGGGGGACTCTGGATCGAGGCCTCGATGCGGCAGGAGTTCAAGTCCGGTCTGAGGTCGCTGCGTGACAGGCACAATCTGTACGGCGAGTTCAAATGGTCACGGGTGAGCCCTTCGCGCCTCGGGTTCTACCTGGAGGCCGTGGACTACTTCTTCGGTCAGCAGGCCATGCGGTTTCGGTGTCTGGTTTTGCCGGCGGATCAACTGGACGCGGTGCGGTTCCACGACGGCGACAACGAACTGATGTTCTACAAGTTCTACTACCAGTTGCTGCACCATTGGATACTCGACTTCAACCGGTACCAGGTCTTCGTAGACCTGAAGACGAACCGGGTGCGGCAACGGTTGGCCAGACTTCGCGAGGTGCTGGAGCGATCCAACCGGTTTGCAGACATCGCGTCCGTGCAGGCGCTGCCATCGCACCAGGTTGACTTGCTCCAACTGGCGGACGTGCTGATCGGGGCCGTGGGGCACAAGTTCAACGGCGGTGGGGCAAGTGAGGCCAAGGTCCAGGTGGTGGCGCGCGTCGAGAGCCATCTGCGTCCCACTGTCATCCAGGCTACGCGAAAGACCGAGGAGAAGTTCAACGTTTTCCGCTGGAGACCGGGGGGAGGCTGGTGAGATGCCGCCTCCCCTTGTTCAGTATGCGACCGAGGCGGAATACCGTGAGCACTACGAGAGCCGCTATTGCCGCGCGGTCATCCGCACCTTCGACGGAATCAGGGTTTTCTTCCCCAAGCAGCAGTTTGACCACGCGTTCTTCGAGAGCGCGAACCGCAAGGCGAGGGACAAGAGTGTGTTCTCCCGGAGGCGCGCCGAGCGGATCGATTGGATCTCGGCCGCCCTTCAGGACCCGGCGGCAGACCTGTTCGTCGGGTGGGACCGCGACAAGAAGAAGTACGACTGCCACCGGCGCGTGACGGTCGTGTACGGTGACTACGTGGTTGTGCTGTCCGTTAGCAGGGGGCGAACGAGCGCGACGTTCATCACTGCCTTCATTGCGGATGGCGCCACGATCCAGAAGATACGGTCGGGTCCACGCTGGCAGTAGGGCCGTGCAGGATGGGCGAACTGGTCCGCGAAAAAAAATGACCGCTGCTTAGTATTGGCCCAGCGGTCGAAGCCTTTGTAGGACCCCAACTGTGAGTAGAGGTCTTCACTCTATTATTCGGCGCTTTCTTCGGAATGCAAGCACAAAATGTCCTGGTCCGGGCGTGGCTCGGCACGGCCGGGACAGGCTCTGAGACACAAGGGGCAGGACGATGAGAAACGCCGTGTGCTGCCTGTTGGTCGGTGTGCTGGGAGGGTCGATCGCCATGGCCAAGGCGCTGTACGACGAACCGCGTCAGTCGGAGGACCAGGGGCGGGCCCAACTGGCCGCCTTCGCCGCCACCTACCACACCCGCGAGGAATGGGAGGCCCGGGCCGCACACAACCGCGAGGCCATCCTGCGCGAGGCGCACCTTACGCCGCTGCCCGCGCGGTGCGACCTCCGGCCCATCGTCCGCGGCCGCCAGGACCGCAAGGGCTACTCCGTCGAGAACGTCGCCATCGAGGCGCTGCCGGGCTTTTTCGTCACGGGGAACCTTTACCGCCCGGCCGACGCCAAGCCGCCCCTGGCCGGCGTCCTCTGCCCGCACGGCCACTCCGAGCGCGGGCGGCTGGAGCCTTACACCCAGACCCGCTGCGCGACGCTCGCCCGCATGGGCGCGGTCGTCTTCGCGTGGGACATGGTCGGCTGGAACGAGTCGAACCAGGTCAAGCACGACGATCCGAACGTCCTCGTGCTCCAGCACCACTCGAGCATGAGGGCGCTGGACTTCCTGCTGTCCCTGGACGGCGTGGACCCCGAGCGGATCGCGTGCACGGGTGAGTCGGGCGGCGGCACGCAGACGTTTCTCCTGACGGCCCTCGACCCGCGGGTCAAGGTCGCGGTGCCGGTCGTCATGGTGAGCGCCCACTTCTTCGGCGGGTGCCAGTGCGAGAGCGGCCTCCCGATCCACAAGAGCGCGACGCACGACACGAACAACACGGACATCGCGGCCATGGCGGCCCCGCGGCCGATGCTGGTCGTCTCGTGCGGCGGCGACTGGACGAAGAACACCCCCGGCGTCGAGTTCCCCTACATCTGGAACGTCTACCGCCTCTACGGGGCGACGGCCAAGGTCGAGAACGTCCACTTGGCCGACGAGGGGCACGATTACGGCTACTCGAAGCGGCTGCCGATGTACAAGTTCCTCGCGCGGCACCTGAAACTGGACCTCGCGAAGGTTTCGCTCCCCGGCGGCGGCGTGGACGAGTCGGACACGGTCGTCGAGAACACGGACACGCTGCGCGTCTTCACGCCCGAGCATCCGCGGCCGGACTACGCCCTGAAGGACAGTGCGGCGGTGGCCGAGGTCCTCGAGAAGGCCCGCCAGGCGGCGAAGTAGGCGGCGCGCGACCGGCGCCTCTCGCCACGGCGCCGTTCAGTCGGCGACCCCCCAGACGATCGCGATGCCGATCGCTCCGAGAAAGAGACCCCAGACGGGGCACGCCAGCACGGCGATCAGGATGCCGAGGCGGCGCGCGCGTGCGAGGTCCCGCGTGAGGCCGAGCATCTTCCTCTGGCGGCGAATCCGGACCAGGAGCCGCAGGGCGAGGATGAACACGATCGGCGCGATCAGGCCGATCAGCAGCAGGTAGGCCATCCGTTGGGCCGAGCGGTAGTACGGGTAGCCCGGGTCCGGCGCCGAATCCTCCGCGGGCTCCTCGGCCCGGTACTGTGCCCCGTCTTGCCTGGCTTGGCGCAGGGCCGCGCGGGCCTCCTCGAGCCGTCCCTGGGGCACCAGGACGCGAATGCCGCGCGGGTGAAGGGCCAGTTGCATGTGCCAGTTCCAGGCGGCCATGTGGCTGCCTTCGACCCACGCCGGGACGTCGGCTCCCCGAAGAACGCCCGCGATCAACTCGGCCTGCTGGAGGTCGGGAGCCACTTCGGCGACCGCCAGGCCGCCGTCCTGGTAGGCGGCCGGGTCGGTCGGCAGGCCGAGTTGATGGGCCCGCTTCTCGAGGTACTTCCCCGGACCGGCGTCATCGGCCATGGCTCTGCCCCTGCACGCCGCGTTCCTGCGGACACCAGTGTATCTAGGATAGGGCTTGCGACTCCATCTTATTCGCGCTCGTCCCTCTCTCTCGCTGTGCCCCGCCGCGCGGCAGGAAACCTTTGACGCCCGGCCCGCGCGGCCGCATGATGGGGCAGTCGCGGACGGCATACGACGGAAGGAGGCGCGCATGCTCCAGATGGTCGAAGTCGTCGGCACGAGCCCGACGAGTCATTACGAGGCCGTGAAGGCGGCGGTCGACGGCCTGCTGGCGGCCGGCCGCAAGGTCCACTTCTTCACGGTGACCGAGCACCGCGGCGCGGTCCGCGCCGGGAAGATCGAGTTCCAGGCGGTCGTCAAGGTGGCCGTCGAGGGCTGAGCGGCGCGGGCGGGCGGCGCTCGCCACGGGCGGGGGCCGGGCGAAAATCGCAGGCCGAAGAGTTTGCATCCGGCCCGCTCTTGGTGTATCGTATAAGAGGATGAGGGGAGGGGTGCTCTTCCTCGGGCAGGGGTTGGAGGAAGAGGCGCCACACGAACCGCCGGGGGAGCCTGCGGAAAGGGTGGTCCCATGCGGCGTTCCTCCCTCCTGGCTCTGTTCCTGTCGGTCCTGCTGGTCACGGCGGCCCACGCGAAGAACATCTGGCGCCTGACGGACATCAACCCGGGGTCGCAAGGCTCGTACCCCTCCTACCTGGAGGTCTTCGGCGACACCCTCTACTTCCGCGCCAACGACGTTCCCAGCGGCAACAACGTGGAACTGTGGCGGTGGAACGGCACGATGGCCGAGAAGGCGGCCGAGATTCAGCCGGGTCTCACCGGCTCCGACCCGGCGTACCTCACCGCGTACGGGGCCGGGCTGTACTTCGCGGCGAGCAGCGACGGCACGAGCCCCAAGATGTGGAGGTTCGACGGCACGGCGGCCTCGCTCGCGCCCGGCTTCGCCGTGGGGAGCGCGTTCCCGCAGGGGATGACCTCCTACGGCGGCTACCTCGTCTACCAGGAGTCCCACTTCGGGGCCGACACCGAGTTGCGGAGGTACGACGGGGCGGCCCAGGCGCCCATCTACCGGGTGGGCGGCGGCAACGTCCTCAACCCCGAGTTCTTCTGCGAGTACAACGGTCTTCTGTACTTCAGCGCCGCGGGGCCTGCCGGCGGCGAGGAACTCTGGCGCACGAACGGCAGCACGGCCGTCCAACTCACGACGATCCTGCCGCCGGACGGCGGGTCCAGCCCCGGCAACCTCGCCGTCTTCAACGGCGACCTCTACTTCTCGGCCTACGACGGCGCCGCGGGCAATGAACTCTGGCGCTACTCGAGCGCGACCAACACGGCCTCCCTGGTGGCCGACATCCGTCCTGGCGGCCCGTACGTCTCCGGCAACCCGCACGACCTGTGCGTCTACGACGGCAAACTCTACTTCGGCGCGAACGACGGGGTCCACGGCGACGAACTCTGGGCCTACGACGGCACGAACCCGCCCGGGATGGTCGCCGAGATCAACTTCACGCCCGACCCCCTCAACGGCGACGACTGGATGATGGACTCCTCTCCCCGGAACCTCATCGTCTACGAGGGCGTCCTCTACTTCACCGCGACCGACGGCAGCGACCCCGCCGAGGGCCAGCACGGCCGCGAGATCTGGAGTTGGGACGGCACGCAGGCGGAACTGGAGTTCGACATCTGCCCGGGCCAGTACGGCTCGGAGATCACCGAGATGATCCTCTACGGCGACAGCGTCTTCCTGGACGCGGACGACGGCGCGAGCGGGCGCGAACTGTGGCGGATGACGATGCCCGAGCCGGCCACGCTCGTGCTTCTGGCGGCGGGGACCTTCGGGGTGATCTTCACTCGCCGTCGGCGGCAGGCTTGAGCGACGCCGCAGACGCTCTGCGAGCAACGAACGCGCGGCGGGTCAACGGGCCCGCCGCACTTCTTTCGATCGGCGGCCCGCCCGCGCGGGGCAGGGCAGGTCACCGCCCGCGCCATGCGTCCCCTCAGAAGCCCTTCAGGTACCGCCGCTCGGCCTTGAACATCCGGTCGAACATCTCCCGGATCTCGGCGGGCGAGCAGACGGCGCTGGTGAGCGGGTCGAGGAGCAGGGCGTGCAGGGCCTTCCTGCGGTCGCCCTCTAGGCACGCCTCGGCGGTGAGTTTATTGACGGCCATGTGCTGGCGGTTCAGGGCCGCGCACTGCTCTGGCAGCGGGCCGTAGTGGCATGGGTTGTAGCCCGTCTTGTCCACCAGGATCGGGACCTCGACCACGCCGTCGGTCGGCAGGTTGTCGATGAGGCCGGTGTTCCAGGTGGACCCGTGGAAGACGAACGGCCGGTCGGTGACGATGGCCTGGATGATGCTGGAGGCGTACTCGTGGCTGCGGCCGACCTTGAGTTCCTCCTTGCCGGCCATGAGGCGGCGGCGCCACTGGTCGGCCTTCTTGCGCCAGGCGGGCCACTTGTCGGCGTAGAAACTGTCGCCGCCGAGGTAGTCCGGGCGGCAGTAGCGCCGGCGCAGGTCCTTGCGCTTGCGGTAGTAGGGGACGTACTCGCTGAAGTGCCCGCTCGACTCCGTGACGAAGTAGTCGAAGTGGAGCATGAAGTCGAAGCGGACCGGGTCGCGCTCCCAGAGTTTCTTGTCCCGCAGGACGCGGCGCTTCAGGGCGGGATAGAGGTCCTTCCCCTTGTGCGCGAGGTGCGTGAACCAGGCCATGTGGTTGAGGCCGGCGCACCGCCAGGCGAGGTCCTCGTAGGGGACGCCGCAGTAGTCGGCCAGGAGGCGGCTCGTCCCCTGGACGCTGTGGCAGAGGCCGACGACCGGCCGCGTCGTCGTCCGCAGCGCCGCGTGCGTCATGATGCTCATCGGGTTCGTGTAGTTGAGGACGCAGGCCGCCGGGGCGAGGCGGTCGACGTCCTTCAGGACCTCGATCCAGACGGGGACGGTCCGCATGGCCTTGAAGATGCCGCCGGGTCCGATCGTGTCGCCGATGCACTGGCTGACGCCGTACTCCAGGGGGATGTCGTTGTCGATGCGGACGGTCTGGACGCCGGAGACCTCGATGGTGTTGATGACGAAGTCGGCGCCTTCGAGGACGCGGCGGCGGTCGGTCGTGGCGGTGATCTTCCAGGCGTACTCGCGGCCGAGGCGTTCGGCGATCTTGTGGACGAGGCCCTCGGCCAGGCGCAGGCGCCGGGGGTCGACGTCGACGAGGCCGAGTTCGCCCCCCTCCAGGCCCTCCAGTTGCATGATGTCGCCGGACAGGTTGTGCGTGAAGCCGCTGCCGGCCCCGAGCATGACGATGCGGACCATCGGACCTCCCTCTCTGGGCGTGCCGGACACGGGGATGGGGCCTGCCGCCGCGGCAGGGGGCCCGTCGGCGCCGGTACGCCGCCGTGGAGGGCCTAGCCTACCGGGGGCCGGGGGGATGTCAAGCGGGATTGCGGCCGGGAGGGGACCGGGGCGTTGGGCGCCTCACTTCGGCGGGGCGTCGGGGGCGGCGGCCGCCTCGGCCTCGGCCTCGCGACGGGAGAGCCACCGGCGCCACTCGACGATGTTGTAGCCGAAGTCCATCCCCGTGATCGCCTTCAGGGCCTCCAGGACGGCGGGCTGCTCGACGAGGCGGATCCGGTCGCGCTCGACGACCACCTCGCGCGGGCCGGTGTCGCCGCCGATGCCGTTCATCATCCCGACGTAGCCGACGACGGGCTTGTAGGCGACGGCGCCGTTGACGACGATGGGCCGCAGGTCGGCGATGTAGGCGGTCACGGTGCCGCTGATCACGCGCTGGGGCTCGATGGTCTTCTTGACGAGGACGCGCTCGTGCTCGGGTGCGCGGAGGTTGGAGATGAGGGCGGGGATGGCCTTCTCGGCCCCGAGTTCGCCCAGGGCGAAGGCGGCCCGCTCCATCGCGGGCTTGGTCGTGCGGGCGACCGCGTAGATAAGTTGCTGGACGATGCGGTCGTCGGGCCGGCGCTTGAGGCCCTCGAGCGCCTGGAGATAGACGCTGGGCGAATCGTCGGCCAGGAGGAACCCCAGGAGGTACCGCAGGGACGTGTCGCCGGGGATCCCGCCGAGGGCCTCGCAGGCGAGCATGCGGACCTCGACCTCGTCGCGTCCGAGGAGGCGGGCGATGGGCTCGGCGGCGGCCGCGTCGTGGAGGGCGAGGAGGCGCCGGCGGCCGGTCTCCCAGCGCTCGGCGTCCGACGGGATGAGGAACTGGCGGTGGATCTCGCGGATCTCCTGGGCGGCCGCCCGGACCCGATCATTCCAGTCGGGCTCCTTCTCGGCCGCGGGTGCCTCGGCGGGGGCCTTCCCGGGCGGCGCGGCCTCGCTCGCGGGGACCCACGCGCCGTCTTTCTTCACGAAGCCGGCGGCCGCGCGGGCCTCGGCGTTCTCCGGGTCGCGGTCCAGGGCCTCGCGCCAGTGGACGCGGGCCCGCTCCGCCAGGCCGCTCGACTCGCACCACTTGGCCAGGCCGGCGTGGGCGGCGGCCGAATCGTCCAGGGCGATCAGGCGGTCGACGTACTCGATCTCGGCCTTCAGGGACGGCTTGGCGGGCGACTTCGCGGGGGCCGCGGCGGGCGTCTCGGCGGCCGGCGCGGCGGTCGGGGAGTCCGCGGCGAAGGCGGCCGGCAGGGCGGCCGCGGCGAAGAGCAGGGCGACTGAGCATGCGGCGCGGCCCATGGATCGGTCCTCCTCGCACCCGTCTGCGCGGCGGAGCGGCCGGCGGCCGGCGCTATTCGGCGGCGGCGCGGCCTCCGGCCCCGGATGCCGCGTACCAGTCCCGCCAGGCCTGGGCGTTGTAGCCGAAGTCGGCGCCGCCGGAGATCTGGCGGAGCGCGTCGAGGCAGGCGGGCTGCGGCACGCGGACGGTGATGATCGTGCGGTAGATCGAGACGCTGACGTTGCGGATGTCCAGGACGGCGCCCGTCGGGATCGCGCCGACGGTGGGGTTCCAGCCGACGGCGGCCTCGGCGACGACGGGCTCGAGGTCCCGGATGTAGGTCGTGACCACCCCGACGGCGATGTAGACGCCGTTGCCGACCCAGGGGGTCGAGCGGTCGCGGGGCGCCTCGTAGATCCGCCGCTCCGTCCTGTTGAGCCGCGAGATGAGGGCGGGGACGGCGCGGCGGTCGCCGAGTTCGCCCAGGGCGTAGGCGGCACGCTGGCGGGCGCGATCGGCCCCCTTGAGGGCCGCCAGGAGTTGCGGCATCGCGTAGCGGTCTTCCCGCGCGCGGAGGGCG
>Ga0315274_10008634_pt1 | contig 14762 bp, 18 predicted proteins | sample YL17G02_20_MG_FD_203700 | JGI IMG/M metagenome (GOLD analysis project Ga0315274, IMG submission 203700) | Sediment microbial communities from Yellowstone Lake, YNP, Wyoming, USA - YL17G02_20 | ecosystem: Environmental > Aquatic > Freshwater > Lake > Sediment | place: USA: Wyoming | collected... | reverse complement strand
TGAGGAAAAGGGGTACAACTCGTACGCCAAGTCTGCGCGGGAGACGAGCGACCCTGAGGGCAAGCGGGTCTTCGAGTTCCTGGCCAAGCAGGAGAACGCGCATTTTGTCTTCCTGCAGAAGACGCTCGACTATCTGGTAAATCAGGGCGCATGGTACTTTGACGACCAGGAATTCCCGTTCTTCGATGGGGCATCGTAACGGATCTGTGCCCACCAGTGTAGTGCGACGGCACTCAGTCGCCTCTGCTTGCTGTCCGTAGCATCTGGTCCACCCCTCGCGGCTGGGCGGCACAGCCCCTAAGGCGTTTCCGGGGAGGCGATCGCATGAAACCATGGGAATACGACATCACGTCCTACTCCGTCGAGCAGGTGTTGGCACTGCGCGACAAATTGGGCTACCCCGCGGAGGAAGAGCGCCCGGTCATGTTCTGCACGGACAAGGGCGCCTGCATCCTGGACAACGTGCCGAGCGCCAACACCAAGACCCTCCTGCACATCCTCAACGCCAGGGGCGCAGAGGGCTGGCAGCTCGCGACGGTCACCTTCCGCAGCGATGAGATGATCTGCTTTTGGATGCGCAAGGTTGAACGCACAGTTAAGCCTTCGTAGCGACGGCCACGCTCGCGTACACGGGGCACGAGGCTGAAGAGGCTTTGATCGGTACAATCCTCAACGTCGCAGCAGTATTGCTCGGAGGCGGCCTCGGCACTGTCCTGGGGCAGCGTTTGCCCGAGAGGGTGCGTCAGACCGTGATGCACGGCCTCGGGTTGGTAACGCTGGTGGTTGGCCTGCGCATGGCGCTCAGCACGAACAACATCCTCATCGTAATGGGCAGCGCCCTCCTGGGCGGGATTCTGGGCGAGTGGTGGCACATCGAGGACGGCTTGCAGGCTTTGGGCAACCAGCTGGAGCAGAGCTTGGCCAAAGGCGGCAAGAACAGCATCACCCAGGGTTTCGTGACGGCAAGCCTGATTTTCTGCGTCGGCCCCATGACGGTCCTGGGATCCATTCGCGATGGAATGGTCGGAGATTATAGTCTGTTGGCCATCAAGTCACTTCTGGATGGCTTCTCGTCGCTGGCGCTCGCTTCATCATTGGGGATCGGGGTGCTCTTTTCCGCTGCGACCGTCCTGGTCTTTCAAGGCGGTATCAGCCTGCTGGCCAGGCTGGCTCAGTTTGGAATGAGCGACGCAATGGTCACCGAAATGACCGCCACCGGGGGGGTAATCATCCTGGGCCTCGGACTCATCCTGCTTGATGTCAAGCGCATTCGCGTGGGGAGTTTCCTTCCAGGCATCTTCATTGCGCCGCTGCTCGTGGCAATCCTGACGGCACTGCACCTTCCGATCTCACCGTGACCCGCCAAGCATCCGGGGTCTTGGCACCCCGGATGCGCGAGGGTATCACGAACAGACTGTGCCCGGCACGTTCCCGGTGCCGGGCACAGTCTATTTGGCCGCCTCGAGCACCTGTCTTGCGATCACCAGCCGCTGTATCTCGCTCGTCCCTTCTCCAATCGTGGTCAGACGGTTATCGCGATAGATGCGCTCGACATCATACTCCCGAACGTACCCATACCCGCCATGAACCTGGATGGCCTTGAAGCAAGCACGCTCGGCCGCCTCGGAGGCGAACAGCTTCGCCATCGCCGCCTCCTTGGTAAAGCGCACGCCCTTGTCCTTCAGCCAGGCGGCCCGATACACCATGAGCCGCGCCGCGTCGATCTCGGTAGCCATGTCCGCCAGCATCCACTGGATGGCTTGGAAGTTGGCGATTGGTTGTCCAAACTGCACCCGCTCCCCGGAGTACTTGACTGCCGCTTCCAGCGCACCTTGCGCCAGGCCTAGTGCCATCGCTCCGATGCTGATGCGGCCACCGTCCAGGGTCATCAGGAACTGCTTGTAGCCCTCGCCCGGATTGCCGAGCAGGTTGCTCTTGGGCACCCGGCAGTCCTCGAAGAAAAGTTGCGAGGTCACCGAGGCCTTGAGCCCCATCTTGTCCTCGTCCCGTCCAGGCCGAAACCCTGGAGTGCCCTTCTCGACGATGATGTTGCTGATCCCGCGTGTGCCCGCCGCTTTGTCGGTCACGGCAGCGATAATCACCACGTCGGCAATTGAACCCGAGGTGATGAAGGTCTTGGTTCCGTTGATCACCCAGTAGTCGCCGTCCAGCACTGCCGTGGTCTTGACGGCGGCGGCGTCAGATCCCGCCTCAGGCTCCGTCAGCCCAAATGCCGCCAGGCCTCTCCCTGCAGCCAGGTTCGGAAGGTATTGCTGCCTCTGTCCCTCACTACCGAACCGGTAGAGGGGGTATATTCCAAGCGACGTGTGTGCAGCCAGGGTGATGCCGATGGAACCCGAGATGCGCGATACCTCTTCCACCGCAATGGCGTAGGAGATGGTGTCCGCCCCCGAGCCGCCGTATTGCTCGGGGATCGGAAGGCCCAGCAGGCCCAGGCCGCCCATCTTATGGATGACTTCCCAGGGGAATTGCCCCGTGGCATCGATGTCCTTCGTAATGGGGCGGATCTCCTTCTCGGCGAAATCGTGCACCATCCTGCGCATCATCTGCTGTTCGGCGTTGAGTTCAAAGTCCATGCTTCCTCCCCCCAGAACGTGAGCCACTACTTGGCCGTCTCTTGTCACCCGTCACTCATCACGGGTCACTCGTCACTTCCCCATGACCTTGCCTGCCGGATCGATCTCATGCAGAAGCCGGCGCTGTTCTTCCGTCGGTGCTTCGGTCGTCTCGATGCGATCGGCAATCAGGATGTCCATCTCGCTGTGCTCACGGATCTGCTCGACGGTCACCCCAGGATGCATCGCCAGCAGCGTGATTTGCCGTGTGACTGCGTCAAAGCCATATAGTCCTAGCTGCGTGATTACGCGATAAGGACCACTGCCGGCCGGCAATCCTGCCTTCTCGCGAGCGCCAGGGCCTGTGAGAAAGCCCGGCGTAGTGACGAAATCCATCTTCTGCAAGAAACGCCGCTTCTCCTGGCGCATGATGATAATAGTACGCCAGCACAGGGACCCGATGTCATTGGCCCCGCCGCTGCCTGGCAAGCGGACCGTCGGGTGCGCGTAGTCACCGATTACCGTGGTGTTGATGTTGCCGTACCGATCGATCATCGCCGCACCCAGGAAGCCATAGTCTATGTGCCCAGCCTGGCACATGGACATTACGTCGTGCATGCTGGACGCTGCGGCCGCCTGGTAAAAGGTGCGCGAGTCGCCGACGGACATGGGCAGCACCGGCACACGCGGCCCCACACCGCCTGCTTCGAAGATGATGAGTAGGTTGGGCGCGTGCGTCCGCTGCGCCAGGAGACCGGCGATCATGGGCAGGCCGGTGCCCACAAACACAGACTTACGGTCCTCAAGCTGCCTGGAAGCCACTGTGGCCAAGAGCTCCGTTGCAGTATAGTTGTTGGTCATCGCCCTGCTCCTCTAGCTTCCTCTCTCGCTGCGCTCAAGACTCGGTCGGCACGCGAGTCAGTGTATTCGGTGCGGCCCGCAATTGCTCGACCTTCCTCAGGTAGTCGAGCTTGCGCACCCCTCCAATGCGCTCCAGGTACTGGTAAAAGTCCGCCGTCCCGTACACGTACTTGTCAAAGTACTCACGTGCGCCTTCAGGAGACTTGCTCATGCGCAGCCACTCCGCTATCTGCTCTTCGTCAAAGTAGTAGAGGTAGGGCATATGGCATGGGTGCGCCCCATAGGGCACCTCCACGACGGCGTCGACCAGGAAGAAGGGGATCGCGGTGTGCCATGGCTGGTCGCGGATTACGGACTCGGGCACGATCTCCTCGGTGGTGAGCACCAGCCTGCGCGCGGCGCGCGCCAGCTCAAAGTCTTCGATCAGGATGCCATCGATCTGTGCATTGCCATACATGTCGCAGCGCGGCACGTGGACGAAGACCACGTCGGGGTAGCAGGCAGGCAGCAGGCAGATTGGCTTGCCGCTGAAGGGATCCTTGACCACCTTGGCCGAACTGTGCTTGAAAGTATCGGTACCCAGCATATCGCGAGCCGGAATGAAGGGCAAGCCCATTGCAGCCGCCAGGAAGCGCCATTGATAGGCGGCGTTGCTCAACTCCGCCACCACCTTGCATTGTCCGGACTCCACCGCGCGCCGTCCCGCCGGCGAAAGACCCCGCAGCTCATGGGCAAACGAGTAGGCGACCTCCATGCGAGTGACGCATCCGGCGCCTATCAGCACGTCGGCGTCAAATACCGCGGTCTTGCCTGCCATCGTCAGGTTTCCCTTGCGTTGACGAATGATCTCATAGATGGCCGCCATTGAGACCCGCACATGCCCAAAACCACCCGTGGCCAGGAAAGCTCCGTCAGGCACGTACTTCGCCACGGCATCCGCCATCGCCATGCGCTTGTCCTTCAGGTCCCGCGACTTGTTTACCCGGACCCACTCGCGGTTCTCGTCCGGGTCGTACCAGCCGACCAGCTCGCCTTGACCTTCTTCAATGATCTCCATGCTTTTCCTCCGGACAGGACTCCAATCGATCGGAGCTGGGCATTCCGCCTAGATCCGCGCCGCCTCAGGTCAGGCGGGTACAAACCAAACGTCATTGGGCGTCCAGTCCACCAATCGGCGAAACCGAGCACGCACCGGCATCCCGATGTAAACGTCCTCCGGCCTGCACTCCTTGATGCGCGTGATGAACACCGTGTCGATGCCCGGAAGCGCGACATAAGCCAGCACAAACGGAATCTCCTTGAGAAACGCCTCGGCTGCGAAATGCAGGACAGAAAACGTGTGCACCGTGCCTTCCTGTGGCGCTTCAAACCAGTCCGTCTTGGCTCCGCACTTGCCACAATCACGCCGCGGCGGCAGCCATGTTGCTCCGCATTTCGTGCAGCGCGTGGCCATGATCTTGCGTTGCTGCAGGCCAAGGAAAAAGTCGCTCACTTCTCCGTAAGAGTGGATAGAGTCAATCTCGTAGTGCCGACCCACTTGCAGTGGCTTGACATTGTAGACGTGCGTCATTTCGCACCTCCGTCCGGCGTTTCGAGGATGTTCACGGTAATGTACGTTCCGGTACCTGCGTGGCTGTGGATCAGGCCACGTCTGGCGCCTTCTACCTGAATCTTGCTGCCGTCGCTGCCGAGGTTCGTATCGCTGCAGTGGTCGGCCGTGGTGTTCTGCAGCTGCCACAGGGCGAAGACACCTTGCATGATCCCGGTTGCGCCTACGGGGTGACCGCAGGCTATCAGGCCGCCGGAAGGGTTCACGGGAACCTGGCCCCCGATGTAGGGACCCTTCTGCTCCACCCACTTGCCGCCATCGCCGTACATGCAAAGGCCGAGATCCTCGTACGTCTGCAGCTCAGAGGAGGCGTACGCGTCGTGCACCTCGGCGAAGTCGAGTTGCCTGAGCGGATCTGTGATGCCCGCCATGAGGTATGCCTGTCGTGCGGCCTCACGCGCCCCGCGGAAACTGTGCAAGCCAGGCCAGCGCCCCTTGAGGTGAGCGTACTTGGTCGGATTCTCCCCAGGCAGAGGTATCACGTCCCCGTGCGGACGGTCACCGAGGCGCATAGTATCGGTGCCGCAACCCAGCCCGGTAAGCACGGCGTATTTTCGGTCGGGTCGCAGCTTCTTCGCCCATTCCTCGGTGCAGAGTACGAGACAGGCCGCGCCATCGCTCATGACGCAAACCATCGGCAGGGTGAGTGGCGTCGAGATCAGCTTGGCCTTCAGCACCCCTTCAGCTGTCCAGCGCTCGTGCTTTTGCGCCCAGCGGTTGTGGAAAGCATTCTCATAGTTCTTGACCGCGATTTCTGCAAATTGCTCGAGGGTGGTCCCGAATTCGTGCATGTGCCGCATAGCCATGGTGGCGTAGTACCCGGAGTAGTAGCCGCCGACCGGGTAGTCAAAGTCGGTGTCGGAGGCCAAGGCGATGAACTCGTTGCCCTTGGCGGTGTTGACCTCCGACATCTTTTCAAAGCCGTAGACCAGACAGAGGTCTGAGAGCCCAGACGCCACGTTCATGTAACCTGCCCGGATTCCCAGGCCTCCAGTCGCGCCTCCACCCTCAATGCGCATCGAAGGCTTAGGGCACAACGCCAGGTAATCCTGGGTCAGCGAGTCGAATAGGAGCTGAGACTCGAAATGATCGGAGAAGTAGGAGCAGATGCTGCTGTCGATCTGCTTGAGCTCCAGCCGACCATCCAGGTCGTGCAGGGCATAATCAAGAGCGTCCTTGCACATGGACTCCTGGGTGTTTAGATTCGCCTTCGCGAACTTGGTCATGCCGCCGGAAACTATACAGACTTGCCGCATTGCCATTCCCCCCTTTCAGCATTGATAGAGTCCGCAATCGTCGGTCTTCTCGAACGCGGCACGGCTGCCGGCAAACGTTCTCGGCGGCGCATCAGCCCCTTTCCCGTCGTCATGCTGGAGCCGAGGTTGGGTATGTCCGCCGCGTTGCCGTCCGCGCGTCACTGGCCGGATGCCGAGGTCGCCCCGATTGGTACAAATGCCCTGCAAACCACGTCCTGAAGCGTCGGCGTGCCTATCTCCTGCAGTTCATAGCGTACGCGTTGTGATGGACGATGGATCTCGAGGAGGCGCCGCAAGTCGATCGGAGTCGCGACAATCACCAGGTCGCAAGGAGTAGCATTGATCGTCTGACCGAGTTCCTGGACTTGCTTGGCATCATAGCCCATTGCCGGCAGAACGGGGCCCGTGTTCGGGTACTTGCGAAACGTCTCGGCAATGCTCCCGACGGCGTAGGGCCGCGGATCAACAATCTCGGCGGCGCAGAAACGCCGGGCAGCCACCAGTCCCGCGCCATACGCCATCTCGCCGTGGGTCAGCGTTGGACCATCTTCGACGACAAGTACCCTGCGGCCACGGATAGCCAGGGGGTCATCCACAAAAATCGGTGATGCCGCGTCAACGACAATGGCCCGCGGGTTGGTCTGCGTGATGTTGTCGCGAACCGTTTCCATCTTGGCCGGCTCGGATGTATCGATCTTGTTGATAACCACGACGTCCGCCATTCTGAGGTTGGCCTCGCCCGGATGATAGCGCAGTTCATGCCCGGCGCGGTGCGGGTCTGTCACCACGATATGCAGATCGGGTCTATAGAAGGGTAGATCGTTGTTGCCACCGTCCCACAGGATGACCTCTGCCTCTTGCTCCGCCTGACGCAGAATGCGCTCATAGTCCACGCCGGCGTAGACGATGCTCCCGCGCTCCAGATGGGGCTCGTATTCCTCGCGTTCCTCGATCGTGCATTGATACCTGTCCAAGTCTTCGTAGGTTGCGAAGCGTTGACAGGCCTGTTTCACGAGATCACCATAAGGCATGGGATGGCGCACCACCACGAGCTTCTTGCCCATCTGCCGCAGGATATCCGAAACACGGCGCGTCGTCTGGCTCTTGCCGCTGCCGGTTCGCACGGCGCACACTGAGATCACCGGGACCTTTGCCAGCAGCATCGTCTCCTTGGCGCCCATCAGGCGGAAATCCGGGCCTGCAGCCAGGACCTGCGATGCCCTGTGCATGACATACTCATGCTGCACGTCACTATAGGCAAAGATGACCTGGTCAACATTGAACCTGTGGATGAGGGCGTCGAGCTCGCTTTCCGGATGGATTCGGATGCCCGAGGGATACAGTCGCCCAGCCAGCTCCGGAGGATAAAGACGCCCCTCGATGTTGGGGATCTGCGTGGCGGTAAAGGCCACAACATCGTATGCCGGGTTGTCGCGGAAATGGACGTTGAAATTGTGAAAGTCGCGCCCGGCCGCACCCATGATCAGCACACGAATCTTGCTCCCCGACTTGACAGCCGTCTGCATGAGACTCGCTCCCCAACGTTGGATTTGTGCACTAACCTGTGGTGTGCAGGTCAGGCGCAGCCGCGCGCGGCATACAGAGCGCCCGCCGCAATGCACACCAGTCGCGTCTTGGGCGGGTCTGCCCGAGAGCCGACGACCAGAGGGGCTGCCGCGCCCACCACGAGGCCCGCCATGCGCCCGCCCGCGAAATACGTAATGCCTTTGGCCATGATGTTGCCGGACTCCACGTCAGGCGCAACCAGTACGTCGGCGCTGCCTGCGACAGAACCGCCTCTTCGCCGCTGCCTGGCGATTTCCGCCGACACCGCCGTATCGAGGAGGAACGGCCCTCCGACGACCGCCCCCTCCGCCGCCCAGCGCTCCTGCATGGCCACGATCTGCTCGATTTCCACGGTTACCGGCAGCTCTGCGGAGACCGCATCGGAGGCTGCAAGAAGCGCTACCCTGGGACGGTCAACGCCCAGAGCCTTGGCCACAGCAACGCCGTTGCTCACAATCTCAATCTTTTGCTGTTTGGTGGGAAAGAGGACCACTCCGCCATCAGTGATGAAGAGTAGCCGATCGAATCCCGGCACCTCAAAGACACCGACGTGGGAGACGAGGCGATCCGTGCGCAGACCAGCATCTCGTTTCAGGGCTGCGTGAAGGAAGATGGGGGTCTGCATCTGGCCTTTGATGGCGACCTTTGCCTCGCCAGCCGCGACAAGATGCATGGCTTTGTCAGCGGAAGTGACGACATCGGGTTCGTCAACGATGCAGGCACTGCGGAGGTCGAGGCCATGCTCGCGCGCGATGCGACGGATGCAGGTAGCGTCTCCGACGAGGATTGCCCGGATAATGCCGCGGGCCTGTGCCTCGCTCACAGCCTCGAGCACTTCGAAATCCTGAGCAGCAGCGATGACTGCTGGCACCGGACCAACGCCCGCGGCAGCCGCGAGCATTTCGTCATAGTTGCGTATGGAGGACATTCCAAAGGCTCCCTTGACTTTGGAGTTGTAGGCAACTCATTCCATCAACCGGTCTTGCGACTGGCAGCCGACGGAAAGCCTCTACGCGAAGCCAACGTGCCCAACACGCCATTCACAAAGCGTCGCGAACTATCACTCCCGAAAAGCTTGGCCAGCTCAACTGCCTCGTTGATCGCCACCTTGATTGGCGTCTGGTCATCGATCGTGATCTCATAGATGGCGATGCGCAGGATGTTGCGGTCCACAAAGGCCATCTGCTCCAGCGGCCAGTCCGGCGCAATTCCTGTGATAATGCTGTCGAGCTCACCGCGGTGCTCCAGGACCCCGAGCACCAACTCCCGCACAAAGGCCTGTGCTTCCGGGGGTAGCGGACTTCCCTGCATCCGCTGCGCCAGGACTGCCGAGGCGGTATGATTGGCGCTATCAACTTCAAACAGCGTCTGCAGGGCCACAACCCGAGCCTGGCGCCTGGTCTTCACGGCTTGTGCCACGCCCTTCGAGGATTAGGCCGAGGGCTCCTCAGCGTCCAGAACGTCCACAATGTGTATGTTCACCTCGCGAACAGCCATGCCAACAATATCGTGGACAGCGCGCGTTACCGCATGCTGAATCTCACGACTCAACTGCAGCAGGTTGACTCCGGCAGCGGCTACAACGTGGATGTCCAGAACCACGGCCTCGTCAGTGACCTGCACCTTCACGCCGTCGTCGCCGTGAACTCCCAGCAGACGCGAAACGCCCCTGGAAGCCATGCGTACCACACCCGGCACCGACAGTGTCGTGAGACGGGCGATGGCCGAGAGAACGGCCGGCGAAATAATCACGGTACCTTGTTTCTGATTCATCGCTGCATCCTCTCCTTCCTGCAGACGATTTATGCCGTCGGAGCAGGTCACTGCTTCTGGTCACTGCATGACCAGACCCCCATCCACTGAGAGAACCTGCCCGGTGATGAAACTGGCGTCATCAGACGCAAAGAACGCGACGGCTTTGGCGATGTCTTCCGCAGTGCCGGCGCGACCGAGCGGTGTCATCTCGAGGCCCTTGGCAACCAGTTCGGCCGGCAGGCTGGCGGTCAACTCGGTGGGGATGTACCCAGGAGCAATGGCATTGACGGTGATGTTTCGCGAGCCTATTTCCTTCGCCACGGCCTTGGTGAACCCGACCAGCCCTGCCTTGGCGGCGGAGTAGTTCGCCTGTCCGGCGTTGCCTGCCAGGCCAGCCACCGAAGTGATGTTGATAATACGCCCATATCGTTGTTTCATCATTGCGCGTTGAACGGCCTTGGTGCAGTTGAAGGTACCCTTGAGGTTCGTGCCGATGACCGTGTCCCAATCTTCTTCGGACATGCGCATCAGAAGCGTGTCGCGGGTGGTGCCAGCATTGTTGACGAGAATGTCCAGCCGCCCAAAGCGTTCCACTGTGCTCTCAATCAGGCGGCGCGCCTCTTCAAAGCGGCTGACGTCGGCCTGGACCGCCCAGGCTTCTCCGCCTACGGAATGGATGGCCTCCACAACCTGCTCAGCCGCAGCCTGATTGGTGCGATAGTTCACGGCAACCTTGGCCCCGCATCTCGCCAGTTCAAGGGCAATGGCCCGGCCAATCCCGCGCGACCCACCCGTAACAACCGCAACCTTGTTCCTCAGATCCGCCATTTCTACACCTTTAGCGCGTGAACGTCTGCCGCGGTTCCCACGCAAGCTACCTCCGCATCGGGGGCGATCTGTCCTATCAAGCCCTTGAGCACGGTCTTGGGTCCAATCTCAACAAAGGTGCGCACACCTTGCGCGATCATGAACTGAACGGACTCGACCCAGCGCACCGAAAACGTCAGCTGCCGCACCAACTCGGTACGGACCTCTTCCGGGGTTGTGATTGGCAACGCGGAGACATTGGCCACAATCGGGATTGACGCCCGGACCATGGGCAACCTCTCCAGCGCCAAAGCCATGGCCTCGGCCGCGGGCTCCATCAGTGGAGAATGCGCCGCGATGCTGACCGCCAATGGGATTGTCCGCCTGGCCCCCCGTTCCTTGGCCAACTGCAGAGCACGCTCCAGGGCGGCTCGTTGCCCCGACAGGACGGTCTGACCCGGGGAATTGTCGTTGGCCACCCATACTTCTCCGACTTCAGCACAGATGGCGCGCAAGGCCGCGGCATGCATTCCCAGCACAGCCGCCATCGCTCCAGGCCGCGCCTGGCCTGCTTCCTTCATGGCTCGCCCACGCTCGCGAACCAGTCTGAGCGCCGCCGCGAAATCGAGGACGCCCGCGGCCAGCAGAGCCGTGTATTCTCCCAGGCTGTGTCCGGCCACAAACGCAGGCCGCCATTTGTCGCCAGCGATCTCCTTCAGTACAGCCAGACCGGCAGCGCTCATAGTCAAGATTGCAGGCTGTGCATTGATCGTGTCCGTTAGCTCGGCTTCGGACCCATCGAAGCACAATCTGGTCAGGGATACTCCAAGCACCTCGTCGGCCTGCTCGAAAACGCGTTTGGCCGATGCAAACTGCTCAAGAAGGTCCTTGCCCATGCCAACGTATTGGGAACCCTGCCCAGGAAACACGAAGGCCACGGGTGCCGCCTGGTCGTTCCCCGGGGCGCCGGTCATCGGCCGGCGTCCTCAGGCGCAATGAACTGCTGCATCTGCTTCAGGAGCGCCTCTGCCTCGGATACGATCCGCTCCACGAGCGTGGCCGCCGGAACGATGTCGTTCACAAGGCCGGCGCTCTGCCCGGCCATGAACGACCCCTCGTTCACATTTCCGTCAACTGTCGCCAAACGCAGCTTGCCGGTCCCGAACTCAATGAGCTGCGCCTCAGTCAGCCCCGCCTGTTCCATTTCCTCGAACTTGTGCGTCATGGGGCTCCGCAGAGCGCGCACTGGATGGCCAAGGCTGTGACCAGTCTCGATCGTGGACCTATCGCCTGCTTTCACGATCATTTCCTTGTAGTTGACGTGCACCGCACACTCGGACGCGCATATGAACCGCGTCCCCATTTGCACGCCCACTGCTCCGAGCGCCAACGCCGCCACGAGGCCACGTCCATCGGCAATCCCCCCCGCAGCGACCACGGGTATCTTTACCGCGTCCACGACTTGCGGTACCAGCGGCAGAGTATGCACATCGCCGATGTGGCCACCGGACTCGCTGCCTTCCGCCACCAGGGCGTCGGCCCCCGCCCGCTCAAGTCTCCTTGCCAGCGCAACGGACGCGACCACCGGCATAACGAATACGCCTCCGCGTTTCAGCGCGGGAATGTGCGCTCCAGGACTGCCGGCTCCGGTAGTCACCACAGGTACGCGCTCACGCACACATATGTCGAATATTTCGGCGACATACGCGGAGAACATCGGGACATTCACGCCGAACGGTCTGCTGGTTTTGGCTTTGATCTGCGCAACCTGCGCCAGCACCCAATCGGGGGGTGCATTGCCGGCTCCGAGGATACCAAGCGCACCTGCCTCAGAGACCGCGACAACAAGCTCCCAGGTCGAGACCCACGCCATTCCGCCCTGCACGATCGGATGCCGGATGCCAAGCAATGCGCACAGCTGGGTCTTAATCATCCTGCCCAATCCGTCCGCAAGTCTCCATCACTTTGGCCTCCCCTGCAAGCAAACAAGGCCGTGCTGAACAAATCACTACCGCACACGGCCTCTACCCTGCAAGTATGGATGGTATGGTCTCTAACGTAAAGTTAGAGACTCTCATCGGGGCGCTCCCCTATTCCTTCTTCTTGGCCTTGGCCTTGATCTCTATTACCTCAACGCCCTTGAAGCTGCCACAGGCAGGGCACACGCGATGCGGCAGGCGCATCTCGTGGCATTGCGGGCACGGTACCAGGTGGGTCGTCTTCAAAGCCAGATGACTGCGCCGGCGATCGCGGCGCCCCTTGGATAACCTTCTCTTTGGTAGTGCTCCCACAACGAATACTCCTTTCGCTACTAGTTACAGCAACTCGCGCAGCACTGCCAGCCTGGGATCCTCCTGGCCAGGCTCGCAGGCGCAAGGGCTCTCGTTCAAGTTGGCCCCACAGCTTGGGCACAGGCCCTTGCAGTCCGGCCGGCAGACTGCCGACATGGGAAGGGCCAGCAGCAAACCCTGGCGCACGACCTCGGTGAGGTCCAAAATGTGATGCTCGTCCGTCCTGGTGGCGGCATCCTCACCATCCCCCAGCGGCAGCTCGGTACCGGTGACGATGTCGATTGAGGGATGGAATTCCTCTTCCAGGTTCATGTGAACCGGGACAGCGGCGGGCAGCAGGCAGCGCCGACAGGGCACCCGGACCTCACTGCTCAAGCGTCCCGTCACAAGTATGCCAGTGCCGGTTCGAAGGAGCTTGACCCTCCCGACCAGTGGCTTCGTGGCTTCGAGATCCTTATCGAGCTCCGCGATCTCCTCGTTCAGGTCGTACTCTCTGCTGGCACCGGCAGGTGACTTCAGCAACTGCGCAACGTTAAATCTCATACTCTCACGATCCTGCCCGAGTCAGCCTTGAACACCCGAAGGTTCCGTCCAGGCCCGAACAGCAGGCAGCATTATAGGCTACTGACAGGGTTGTGTCAAACAACACCCTGCACTCGCCGGGCCAGTTTTTCAGGAGGTGCCCTCGAGCTCCTCGGTGGCCTTTTGTGCCTGCCTTCTCCTGAGCGTGGCGAGGCCGTTTGAGGTGGTTCGAAGCAGCGAGCTCAGGCGCGACTCCAGATCGCTCAGGGTACCTAGAGCATAGTCATCGGCACCCCTGCGAATCTGGTCCAGCTCGCGCTGCACCTGTGCCTTGATGGTCTCTGCCTGCACCCGCGCCGCTGCACTGATCTCATCCTCATCCAAGAGGCGGCTTGCCTTCTGCTTGGCCTCTTCAACGACACGACCCGCCTGCGCGGTCGCCTCGGCGAGTACCTCTTCCTTCCTCTGCACAAGTTCTCTCGCCTGTTTGATCTCCTGTGGAACGGCTACCCGCATCTCATCCAGGATTTCGAAGAAGGCGTTTTCGTCGATAGCTGTCCTTACCGTGAACGGAATGTGCCACCCGGCGCTGGCGAGTGCCTCCATACGATCTGCGAATTCGAGGATGTCGATGATGACCACCACCTTTCACTCTGCGAATGAGCCCCCTGCTTTGCACACAGTCCTAGTCGCGCAGCGACACAATCTGCACCCGGCTGCCCGCTTCAGATCCCAGGCGCTGGAACTTTTCCTTCAAGGCAACAGCCACGTGAGGCGGAACCATGGTTTCCACGCTCGCGCCCACCATGGCGATCTCTTTGGTGATGCTGGAGCTCAAGAACGCAAAGGGGTGGCCCGTCATCAGGCAAACTGTGTCAATTCCCGGCGCGAGCTTGCGATTGGTTAAAGCCATCTGGAACTCCAGCTCAAAGTCTGACAGCACGCGCAGGCCCCGCACGATCACGCGCGCCCCCATATCCTGCACATAGTTCACCGTCAGCCCGCTGTAGCTCTGCACCGTGACGTTTGACAGGCCCATCAGGGCCTCCTCCACCATTGCCACCCTCTCCGCCGTTGAGAAGAGCAAGTTCTTCAGCGGACGGTCATAGACAGCCACGATCAGGCGATCGAACAGCGCAGAGGATCGGGTGGCGATGTCTACGTGCCCATTGGTGATCGGATCAAAAGCGCCCGGATAGACTGCGACGGTCATCGTTGACGTTCCTTTCAGCTCAGGTCTGCCTGCGCCGTCCAAAACTTCCGCACCTTCTCGGCGAGCAATTGGTGCTCCGGCTGCAGCAGGTCTGGATCTTCGCGCAGGAGCTCCTGTGCCGCCTGACGCGCCTTCTCCAGAACGCGCATATCTGAGAACCTGGCGAGTCTCAGGTTGGGCAGACCGGTCTGCCGCGTGCCAAAGAACTCACCGGGCCCTCTCATTCGGAGGTCCTCTTCGGCCAATGCAAAGCCATCGAAAGTTGAGGAGACGACGCCCAGGCGATGCTGCGCTTCCGGAGAACGG
>Ga0315274_10008633_pt1 | contig 14762 bp, 8 predicted proteins | sample YL17G02_20_MG_FD_203700 | JGI IMG/M metagenome (GOLD analysis project Ga0315274, IMG submission 203700) | Sediment microbial communities from Yellowstone Lake, YNP, Wyoming, USA - YL17G02_20 | ecosystem: Environmental > Aquatic > Freshwater > Lake > Sediment | place: USA: Wyoming | collected... | reverse complement strand
GCTTCCCCTTGAAGTACGAAATGACGGCGCCGGTCTTCTCCTCGCCCGAAGGCCGCACGTCCGCCTTCGCCCCCACAAAATCAAGCTTCACCGCAAAGCGCCGTTCATCTCTCCGGCTTCGGAGTTCGCGTTCCGCCGGGTTTATCGACAAGCGCTCCTTCACCGAAGCCGTCTTCCCGGCGATCTCCTCTCCCGCGCTTCTTTCACTCAGCAAATACGTCAACCCTTCGGAAGTGAAGTAGATGGTCTTGTCTTTTCCCTGAAGATAATAGGCCACCCGAGCGTCCACCTGCCCTTGGTTAGGGATAAAATAGAGCGGCATCTTGCCGAAATCTTGATCGATCTTGATAGCGGCCGAGCCGGGGATAGAGGAAGACTGAAACGATGTCGTCTGAACTTTAGGCCCTTGTCCCCCAGCGCCTGCTAAAAATACAATGATCATAGTCACCGATAGAATGGTCCAAAACTTTCTCATGGTCCCCCCTTTACGACGGATTCACGGGTCAATAATAATAATATCCTTTCCCCGTGGCGAGATAGATGCGCACGCTGCGCGCATAACCCCTCCTGCAAAAAGATCATATCTCCGGCCGCGAGGAGGTGTCAAGCTGATTTTCGACAGTTGCGAGAGGTTTTGAAAAAAACGTCTCAATAGAATCAGTCACATAGGTTTATAAATTTGAGTAAACCCCTTTAAAGGAACGCCCGAAGAGGCAAAATAGTTCTTGACAATCCCCCGGCTATTTTGTGTTTCGTTCTCTGTCTTCCTTATTGGCGTCCGATTCACGGCTTTCTTCGGGAATAAGGTTTTTCTCTTCAACACAGTGGAAACCCGGCTCTCCGGGACCAGGGATCCTCATCATCCCGGATTCATGCTCCTGGGGGATGAGAAGCTCTTCGGTTTGATAAACAAAGTGCAGTCCTCCCGGACCTTCACTCGATGTGTCTTGATACTGAATCAAAGTCTCCGGCCCTTGCGCATAGCCGCCCATGGGGCCGAACAAGGCCTGAGCTGCAATCGTTCCGCCCGTCCCGGCCCTCATCTTCCCCGCCGCGATATCCTTGGCGGTTCCGCAGAGCTTGGCCCAAGTATTGGTCTTGGAATACTTCACCCACACTCCTCCCTGGGTAGGCCAGATCCCGATCAGATCAGCCTTGCCGTCTGCGTCCAAGTCCCCGCATGTCACCTGATCCGCGGGCGTTGCTATCTTCATCCAAAGTCCGTTCATTGAGTTCCGGCAATAGACCCCGTCCCCATCCCAGGTCGCCAGCAAATCGTCTCTCCCGTCTCCGTTCATATCTCCGGCCGCGATATCCTTGGCGGTTCCGCAGAGCTTGGTCCAGGCGCCGTTCGTTGAGCTCTTCACCCAGACTCCGCCCTGCGCGGGCCAGATGCCGATGAGGTCATCCACCCCATCGCCGCCCAGGTCGCCGGCAGTGATCAAGGTGGCTGGGGAGGCCATCTTCCACCAAAGTCCGTTCATCGAGTTCCGGCAATAGACCCCCTGGCCGTCCCAAGTGCCGAGGAAATCGTCATTCCCGAGTATCGTTTGACGATAATTTGAGATAACTCCTTTAATATTCCTTAAACCTCGGGCATTGTCGCCGTCAACAGCGTCGCCGGTCGCCACTCCCTCATAAGTAATGCTCGGATTAGAAAAATGATAAACCCGATTATACCCGTCCTCTTCATAGGACATCACGCTGCAGTGCTTTCCGGTGGCATCAATCCAGCGCCATCCGGCCGAATACGTGTAGAGTCCCGGTCCCGGATGCTCGAGCTGATCCTTCCTGTGGTGGCATCCCATGTTGTGTCCCATCTCGTGGATAACAGTATAACCCCACCCCCCGGCCCATCGAACACCGGAGACCGAAAAAGCAATTTCCGGAAATCCGGTTGTATTTGTTAACTGATATCCGATTCCACCGTAGGCTACGTCGGGTAAAAGATGGACAAGATCAGCGCCATACGTATCGCGCCATTGATGCACCGAGTCCATATAACCATCGCTTGTTTTGGCCAGACGTTCTAAATCGGTACCGCTGTCCCCGCTCTCCGTATAGGCTATTTCGGCCGAGTGGACCAACCGGATCGTCATATCGGTCGCGCTGCTATCCAGGGCCAGCTGTCCCAATTGAATCGCTTGACTGATGACGTTATTAATGCCGCCTCCGAATGAGTTGGCCCACGTTTTGGCAGCAGGGGTATAGACGATCATCACATCAATGGTTACCTTTGCGTCCAAAGGAGCAGGGATGTCCTCTCCTTTTTTTGGCTCGGGCCAGGGTGGAATGGGACAGGGGCTGTCCTCCGGCGCATCCTTCATCTGAGGATCCAAATCCCGAATGAAATGGCTTTTTAAAGCAGGATTATAAACAATCTGGTATTTTCTGTCTCCATCAGGCACGCTGATGGAAGCGAGCACCTGACTCATGGAACAGGAAAGAAGGAGATATCCGCCCTCGGCCCCTTCAAGACGGCCCCTGAGGGAAAGGGTTTTATTGATATCCACAGATGCTCTGTCGATGACCGCAATGTAACATTCGTTCAGAAAGGGAGTGATCGCGATTCTGTCGCCCGGAGCCACCGCGCCTGGAATCAGCGCCAGCTCATTGATCGTGACTTCACGATATCGTCTAGCCGCGGGAACGAGCTGGTCAGAGCCCGCCTGCTCCGGGCCTGCGGCGATGATCAGCGAAACTGTCCTCGAGGCTGTCTCCCCTTTTTTGTCTGCAAAAGTAGGTAAGCCTACTATCAGCGCAAACAATAGAATAGAAAGAAAGAAGACTCTCCTTATTTCTTTCATCCTGACCTCCATTCCCGTTCGTTCTTTGCTATTAATGTTATCAAACATTTATTTTTACTTCAATCCTTTTTTGCATGCCTTTTTTGTCCGGCTCTATATAGCGCAACAGGTTATCCTATTCGACGAATCTAAACTCGGGTTCACTGACTTTATAGCATGATGATGTGATGCACCTCCTCGGGGAGTTTGATAGACTCTCCGTGGAAAATCTTTTTTCAGGAGGTGCACGGATGAATTATACTCTCACATGACGTTGATGGATCAGGAAGGTCCGGTGCTCCGATCGGGCCGGGTTCCCAACCTTCGGGCCGAGATCGAGAAGTTCTTTGAGGGTTTCGAGTCTATTGAAGCCGTCATCGAGACTGGCCGCTCGAGCACCACGATGGTGGATGTTTTACGAAGTGAAAGCCATCGCCAGGGCGAAGATCAAGACGGATAAACGGGACTCCGAGGTTCCGGCGCATCTTTTACGGATGAACATGATCCCGGAGGTGTATCGGCGCTCGACCGAGAACCGGCAAGCGCAGCGGGTCTTGCGGCAGAGGGCTTTTTATGTGAGCGCGATGACGGCGCTGAAGGGTCAGTAATCTTGATACCAATTCATTCAACTCATTTCAATTCAATTTGATTCGCTCTCGATTCCTTGATATCCTATTGCCGACCGAACATGGGAAAATAAGGGATATTCATGTCAATAAATTGCCCGAAATGTCAATACGAAAATCCCTCTGATTCAAAGTACTGTAAAGAGTGTGGTACTCAACTTCAGCCTGATCATGCCGAGACCGAAACTCTCCGCACTCCAGTAAAAGATTCGGCGATTGGTGAGATCGTTTCAGAAAAGTATAAGCTTATTGAAGAGCTGGGAAGCGGTGGTATGGGAGTCGTATATAAAGCCGAGCAAATCAAGCCGATTAAAAGGAGTGTAGCTCTCAAAATTATTAAATTGGGAATGGATACGAGGGATGTTATAGCTCGTTTTGAGACAGAGCGACAGGCCTTGGCCGTCATGGACCATCCTAATATAGCCAAGGTCTTCGATGGTGGAGCCACAGAAACAGGGAGACCTTACTTTGTCATGGAGCTGGTCCGTGGAGTTCCGATCACGGAATATTGTGACAAACACAAGCTGACTACAAGAGAGCGGCTGGAACTTTTCATTCAAGTCTGTCAGGCAGTCCAGCACGCTCACCAAAAAGGCGTTATCCATCGTGATCTGAAGCCTACAAATGTACTCGTGGTGGTTCAAGAGGATAAGCCCATTCCGAAGATAATCGACTTCGGCATAGCAAAGGCTATAGGACATCGCTTGACTGAGCGGACACTTTTCACTGAGCAAGGACAACTCATAGGAACCCCTGAATACATGAGTCCTGAGCAGGCTGAGATGTCTGGTCTGGATGTGGATACGCGTTCGGATATCTACTCATTAGGCATAATGTTATATGAGCTTTTGGTAGGAGTATTGCCATTTGATGGGCAAGCTCTTCGCTCCGGAGGGATAGGCAAGATTCAAAGGATAATCCGAGAGACTGATCCACCGAAGGCAAGCTCACGTCTGAGTGGATTGGACGACACCCAAACTTCGATCGCAGAACACAGAAAGACAGATCCTATCTCCCTATGCAAAGAGCTCAAAGGTGACTTGGATTGGATTATCATGAAGGCGATGGAAAAAGATAGGACGCGCCGCTATGAATCTGCAAATGGTCTAACCGTGGATATCCAACGCTATCTGAACAATGAGCCGATATTAGCGCGCCCTCCCAGCACTGGATATCGTTTGAGAAAATTTATCCGCCGACATAAGATGGGAGTGATGGCAGCCGTTCTAGTTGCATTCGCTTTGGTTATAGGTGTGGCGGGATTGACTATCGGTCTCAAGGAGGCTGTCAAGGCAAAAAATGAAGCTTTGCAGCAAACTGCGAAGGTTGAAGCCATAAATGAATTTCTAAACTCCATGCTTTCTTCTCCGGATCCCAGCAAAGATGGACGTGATGTCAAGGTCATCGATATTTTAGACAATGCCGGGGAAAAAATCGGCGAGAGTTTTAAAGACAAGCAAGAGATTGAGGCATCTGTCAGATACACTCTGGGGAAAACCTATGATGCGATTGGTGTTTATGAGAAATCTGTTGCAGAATTAGAGAGGGCACTAAATATCCAAAAGCGAATTCTTGGACTTGATCATCCAGACACCCTGAATACCATGAATTCTCTATCTACGGTTTTTATTCGTATGGGAAAATATGCTGAAGCTGAGTCTATTCTTCGAGAAACGGTTTCAAGACGAAAGCAGGTGCTGGGCGCTGAGCACCAGCAAACGATCATATCAATGCACAACTTGGGAGTAGTCTATTACTATCAAGGGAAATTTAAAGAAGCAGAATCCGTGGGTCGCGAGACGTTGGAAGTTCGAAAAAAAGTTCTTGGGGAAAACCATCCAGATACGATCTTTTCTTTGGAAAATCTGGCTATTGCTCTTAGCGGTCAAGAAAAACGCAAGGAAGCAGAAAAGATATATAGCGAAGCCAAAGAGAAGGCAACTCGGATTTTTGGCTCTAACCACCCAACCACACTCAGGATAATGCATAATCTCGCTTGTGAACTCAACCACTTAAAAAAATATCAGGAATCAGAAACTTTGTTCCTTGAAACCCTAGAGAAGCAAAAGAAGGTTTTTGGGCCAGACCACCCCGATACCATCATCACTATGGCGAACTTAGCAGATTTGCTGAACAATATGGCAAGGTTTCATGAGGCGGAAACCTTGTCTAGGGAAGCTTTGGAGAAGGAAAAGAGAGTTTTTGGCATCGATCATCCTCTGACAAAATTCACTCAAGAGGTGTTAGACAAGTCTTTAGAGGGCTCCGGCAAGAAATAGTGTCGGTGGAAAACAGAATAATCGTCGATGTCTGAAAATAAATATCAGGGGGAATACACAACAGGTCAAGGGATCCACTTCGTACACCTTGCCCGTCCTAGGCCGGTAGCCCTGATCTCCCTAACACCCATATCCCCCGGCGCTAGTCCTAACGCATGATAAGAGGCGCTCAAATGTGCGCCATATTTTGGGCATAACAAAGGGTAACATGGGGTCATAACAATTTGCGATATCCCATGCTATTCACAGAGGTCGGGGAGTTTCTGCGAAAACTGCCGGGATACCCGAATTTCGCGCCAGGACGCGCATAGAGCGATTTTGATGCTTGTCTTCTCCCCTGTGATACGCAAAACGCCCGTAGGGTAACATGGGTTTATTCGTTTCCCCATATAGAATCTTACGGCGGTCATGGCTTAAATCGCTTCTTACGCGGTTTTTTCCCCGTGCGCTAGCGGAATAGCGAGGCAAGAGAGGCGGGGGCTCCCAATTATACTTTTGACATCGACGTGCGGTGATAATACAGTTAAAATGTAGGGTTGGAGGGAGATTCATCGCCAAGCGTGGGAATTCACCGCGCCGCGGAAAAAGTAAATTCTTTAAGTTTTAAAAAAAACGTCTCAATAGAATCAACCCTATAGCGACATAATTTTTAGTAAACCCCTTTAAGAGGAGCGCCTGTGGATGCAAAATAGTTTTTGACAATCCCCCGGCTATTTTGTGTTTCGTTCTCTGTCCTCCTTATTTACGTCCGATTCGCGGCTTTCTTCGGGAATAAGATTTTTCTCTTCAGCACAGCGGAAACCCGGCTCTCCTGGACCAGGGATCCTCATCATCTCGGATTCATGCTCCTGGGGGATGAGATGCTCTTCGGTTTGATATACAAAGTGCAGTCCACCAGGGCCATCGGTTGATAAGTCTTGATACTGAATCAAGCTCTCCGGCCCTTGCGCATAGCCGCCCATGGGGCCGAACAAGGCCTGAGCCGGCATCGATCCGCCCGTCCCATCCTTCATCTTCCCCGCCGCGATATCTCTTGCGCTCGAGGAGAGCTTGGCCCAGCTTCCCGTTTCTGAATATTTGACCCAGACCCCTCCCTGGGTTGGCCAGATGCCGATCAGATCAGCCTTGCCGTCTGCGTCCAAGTCCCCGCATGTTACCTGATCCGCGGGCGTTGCCATCTTCACCCAAGCCCCATTCATCGAGTTCCGGTAATAGACTCCCTGCCCATCCCAGGTCGCCAGCAAATCATCTCTCCCGTCTCCGTTCATGTCTCCGGCCGCGATATCCTTGGCGGTTGAGGAAAGCTTGGACCACCCTCCTGTCTTCGAATACTTGACCCACACGCCTCCCTGGCTAGGCCAGATCCCGATGAGGTCATCTATCCCGTCTCCGTCGAGGTCCCCGGCCGTAATAAGGGTGGCCGGGGTGGCCATCTTAACCCAAACACCACTAAGAGAGTTCCGGTAATAAACGCCTTGGCCATCCCAAGTGCCGAGGAGATCCACGCGGCCGTCTCCGTTTATATCCCCCGCGGCGATATGCGTGGCCGTTGTGGAGAGCTTGGTCCAGGCGCCGTTCGTTGAGCTCTTAACCCAGACTCCTCCCTGTGTCGGCCAGATGCCGATGAGGTCATCCACCCCATCGCCGCCCAGGTCGCCGGCCGTGATCAAGGTGGCAGGGGAGGCCATCGTCACCCAGGCGCCTGTATCTGAGTTTCTGTAATAGACCCCCTGTCCATCCCACGTTCCAAGAAAATCGTCCTTTTGGATCGAGGAGATCTTGGCCACAAAGGTGTCAGCGCCGCTGTTGGACGTTAGGTCAGGGCCGCCGATGACCGGAAACGTGGCCTCGGTGGAGTAGGTTCTGCCCGTGACATAGGCGTTTCCCGCGCCATCAACAGCTATGCCCGTGCCTTCCTCATCGTCCGAGCCGCCGATGCAGCCGCAATAGACGAGCGCCATGCCGGAGGCGTTCACCTTTGCAATATAGGCGTCATAGTAGCCGTTTTGCGTCAGGTCAGGGCCGCCGATGACTGGAAACGTGGCTTCGGTGGAGTAGGTACTTCCCGTGACATAGGCGTTTCCCGAGCCGTCGACCGCTATGCCGTAGCCATAATCATAGCTCGAGCCGCCGATGTAGCCGCAATAGACGAGCGCCGCGCCTGAGGCGTTCACCTTGGCCACATAGGCGTCATAGCTGCCGTTATGCGTCAGGTCAGGGCCGCCGACGAGTGGAAACGTGGTTTCGGTGGAACTGGTTTCGCCCGTGACATAGGCGTTTCCCGAGCCGTCAACCGCTATGCCGTAGCCATAATCATAGCTCGAGCCGCCGATGTAGCCGCAGTAAACGAGGGCTGTGCCTGAGGCGTTCACCTTGGCCACAAAGGCGTCATAGATGCCGTTATGCGTCAGGTCAGGGCCGCCGATAACCGGAAACGTGGCTTCGGTGGAGCAGGCATCGCCTGTGACATAGGCGTTTCCCGCGCCGTCAACCGCTATGCCGTAGCCATAATCATCGTTCGAGCCGCCGATGTAGCCGCAGTAAACGAGGGCCGCGCCGGAGGCGTTCACCTTCGCAACAAAGGCGTCATAGCCGCCGTTATGCGTCAGGTCAGGGCCGCCGATAACCGGAAACGTGGCTTCGGTGGAGTAGGCATCGCCCGTGACATAGGCGTTTCCCGAGCCGTCAACCGCTATGGCGTAGCCATAATCATCGCCCGAGCCGCCGATGTAGCCGCAGTAAACGAGGGCTGTGCCTGAGGCGTTCACCTTGGCCACAAAGGCGTCAGAGTTGCTGTTATGCGACAGGTCAGGGCCGCCGACGACCGGAAACGAGGCCTGGGTGGAGTTGGTGCTTCCTGTGACATAGGCGTTTCCCGAGCCGTCAACCGCTATGCCTTGGCCCCTATCATCGCCCGAGCCGCCGATGTAGCCGCAGTAAACGAGGGCCGCGCCTGAGGCGTTCACCTTGGCCACATAGGCGTCATAGCTGCCGTTATGCGACAGGTCAGGGCCGCCGACGAGTGGAAACGTGGTTTCGGTGGAACTGGTTTCGCCCGTGACATAGGCGTTTCCCGAGCCGTCAACCGCTATGCCATCGCTATTATCCCATCCGTCGCCGCCGATGTAGCCGCAGTAAACGAGGACCGCGGGGTCAAGGACAAGCGGCTTTGTCCGGTCATACGCTCCTACCTGAAATCCGTAGACATACGACTTGGTTACGGCTTCTTCTGCGCTAAGGCCGGGCTTTATTACGGATCGCTCCTCGAGGAGATACCTCATCGCAACATCAACCCTGTCGCCATTGATTTCCTGATACCCCACCGGACGATCATCCGCAAATCCCCCCGCCGGCGTCCTCACCTCCAACCGGCCCTCGCCATTCACTTCCACGGCGCTCGCTCCGCGATAGGCCAGCCGGATCAGGGAAGGGTCCGAGCCGGGGTGAACGACAAACTCATATTTCATCTTGTCCACCGTGCCGTAATACGCAACATCAATTCCCGGCCAGAGATTCTTATAGACGATCCGCGAGAAGGTCGGGAGCCCGGCTTTCCACTCCTCCGGCTTCCCCTTGAAGTACGAAATGACGGCGCCGGTCTTCTCCTCGCCCGAAGGCCGCACGTCCGCATTCGCCCCCACAAAATCCAGCTTCACCGCATAGCGCCCTTGATCTCTCCGGCTTTGGAGTTCGCGTTCCGCCGGGTTTATCAACAAGCGCTCCTTCACCGAAGCCGTCTTCCCGGCGATCTCCTCTCCCGCACTTCTTTCTCTCAGGACATACGTCAACCCTTCGGAAGTGAAGTAGATGGTCTTGTCTTTTCCCTGAAGATAATAGGCCACCTGAGCGTCCATCTGTCCTTGGTTAGGGATAAAATAGAGCGGCATCTTGCCGAAATCTCGATCGATCTTGAGAGCTGCCGAGCTGGAGATAGAGGAAATTTGAGCTGATGTCGTCTGAACTTTAGGCCCTTGTTCCCCGGAGCCTGTCAGAAATACAATGGTCAAAGCCCCTGATAAGATGGTCAAGAATTTTCTCATGGTCCCCCCTTTTCGACGGATTCACGGGTCAATAATAAAAATTTCCTTTCCCCGGGGCGAGATAGATACGCGCGTTGCGCGCATAACCCCTCCCGCGAAAAGATCATATCTCCGGCCACGGCGGGGTGTCAAGACGTCTAGAACTGATGGAGATCGTCTCGAAGGACTCGGCTTCGGGGGCGTTTTTCAAGAAAACCTTCAATTTCTCGCACAGGTACCCGTCGCCAATGGAACATCCCGAACCACGTCTTCTCTAAGGCGTACCTCCGGCAGTAGCGCCTCTGCCCCCGAATCTCGTTCCCGCTCCCGTATCCACTACCTGTTCCCTCGGACCGGATAGGGCGGGCGTTGGGGCTGTTGCGGGGGGTTCTTTTCGAGCTCTTGGAGGATGACGCGGATTGCCCTCTCGAGCTGGGGGTCGCGGCCCGCGATGACGTCGGCGGGCGTCTGTTCAACCTCGATGTCGGGCGGGACGCCTCCGTTCTCGACGACCCAGCCGTCCTCGGTCCAGATAGCCAGGTTGGGCGCCGTCACGTAGCCGCCGTCCATGAGGACCGGGAACCCGAGCGTCCCGACGAGGCCGCCCCAGGTCCTCTTCCCGACCAGTGTCCCCAGCTTGAACTTGCGGAACATCCAGGGCAGGAGGTCGCCGCCCGAGCCGGCCGTTTCGTCGATGAGCATGACCTTCGGCCCCTGGATCGAGGCCCCGGGCGTCTTCAGGTCCGCGCCGTAGCGCATATTCCAGTAGGAGATCACGGGCCGGCGCAGGATGTCGATGTAGTAATCCGCGATGAGGCCGCCGCCGTTGAACCGTTCGTCGACGATGATGGCGTCCTTGTCGGCCTGGGGGAAGAAGTAGCGTTTGAAGTAGACGTGTCCGGGCTCGGCCGTGTTCGGCACGTAGACGTAGGCCACCCGGCCGTTCGTCGCCTCGTGGACCTTCCGCATGTTCCCTTCCACCCAGTCCCGGTTCCTCAGGGAATATTCGTCCGGGATGGGGACGACCCGGACCGTTCGCGAGCCCGTACTGTCCGGGTTGGGACCGACCGTGATCTCGACGATCTTTCCGGCGGTGTTCTCGAACCGGGCGTAAAGATCGTGCGGCGGCCGAAGGTCTTTACCGTCCACCGCCAGTAAGTATTCGCCGGCCTTGACGTTGACGCCGGGCTCCGTCAGCGGGGAGCGGAGTTCAGGGCTCCAGTTGAGGCCGCCGTAGACTTTCTTGAACCGGTAGCAGCCGTTGTCGATCGCGAAGTCCGCGCCGAGCAGGCCGCCGGCGACCGTCTTGGGCTGGTAGGGTGAATCCCCTCCGGAGACCCGGTGATGGCCGACTCCGAGCTCCGAGCACATCCACTGGATGACCCGGTTGAGGTCGTTGCGACAGGAAAGGTCGGCGAGAAAGACGGCGTATTTTTCGCGCATGGCCTTCCAGTCGGCGCCGTGCATGTTCGTGGCGTAGAAATAGTCGCGGTTGATGCGCCAGGCTTCGTTGAAGATCTGATTCCATTCGGCCCGGGGATCGACCCGAATTTCGATGGCTTCCGTATCGATCTTCCCCTTGCCCGGCTCGGGTTTCTGGCCCGCCGGGACGATACTCCAGGCGTCGTGTGACCGGAAACCGATCTTCTTCCTGTCGGCGGAAATGAGATAGCCGTCGACCCCGGTGAGGGTCACCTCGTCTTTCCGTTGTTTGAAATCGTATTTATGGAGCGACGCGCCGGCATCGGGACCCGCGGCCGGACCGATGTCGGAGGGGTTCTCCAAGTAGTAGAGCTGGCCGGCCTCGCCCGCCTGCAGGCCGCGATAGCTTCCGGCCGGGATCGGGAGGGCCAGGATTCGCTCGTTCAATCCGTCGAAATCCATGGCGACGGGCTCAACGGGCTTCGCCGCCGCGTCCTTGGCATTCTTGGTCTTTTCCGGCTCCGCCTTTTCCTTATCCGGGACGCCTTTCTCCTCGTCGCTTTCCTTGGCCAGGGGCGAAGGCGCGTCTTTGGTCAGGGCGGCGACGTAGATGGCGTTGGTCTGCCTCATGTCGGCGCTCGACTGGTCGAACCACTGCTTGACCGGACCGGCGTCGGTCGAGGCGAAAAAGTAGAGGTACTTGCCCCCGGCGTCAAAGACGGGTTCGCTCACCTCGCTCAGCCCGTCGGTTATCGCCGTTGACTTGTCTCCGTCGAGCGAATAGACATAGACCCTCTGGATATAGGTGTTCGTGTTAAGGGTATAGACGATCCAGCGGGAATCCGGCGACCAGTTCGAATAGGAGGACGGGGGCATGAGGGCGTCGTCGGCGACCTTTTTCGCGGCGCCGGTCTGGAGGTCGATGAAATAGAGGCTTCCGGAATTATCATTATAGGAGATCTTCCGGCTGTCCGGGGACCAAACCGGGGAATCGTAGAACCCGGCCCCCGTCAGCTTGAATCTCTTAGCCTCCCCCTTGCCGTCCTGGCCGCGGACGACGAGCTCGTATTCACCGGACGCATCGGAGAAATAGCCGATGGACTTTCCGTCCGGCGACCAGATGGGCGAACGCTCGTTCACCCCGGGAGTTTCGGTCAGGTTCCTCGGGTCGCCTTTTTCCGCAGGGGCCGTGACGATCTCGCCCCGGAACTCGAAGGCGACCCTGGCCCCCGTGGGAGAGATCGCGGAGTTCCTGATCCAACGGCTTCCCTTGGCGAAGCGCTCCCTGAGCTCTCCCAAATCAGCCGCGACGCCGATAGCAAGCTTGGTGCTCTTGCCGGTTTCCGGGTCGAGGACGTGGAGCCGGCCAGCCTGTTCATAGATGATCCTGCCGCCGCCGGCCGAGGCGTTAATCACCGGAAAATCCTTATGGTCCGTCAGCTGTTCGATCGCCTTGGATTTCGTGTCGTAGGAGAAGATATTGAACTCGCCGTTCCGGTCCGACCGGAAGAAGATCTTGTCTCCGATCCACATCGGCCCGGGATCGTTGGCCCGGCCTTCGGGCTGGGGGATCCTCTCGACGGAATTGTCCTTCGTGTCGAAGATCCAGATGACGGAGGCGGTCCCGCCCCGGTAATGCTTCCATTGAGTGAACGCGTCGTAGAGGGGGTTATAGGCCAGCCGCGTCCCGTCGGGCGAATAGACGGCCCTGAAGGCGTTGGGAATCTTGAGCCGCTCGGGGAATCCTCCCCCGACGGGGACCATGAAGAGCTGGGTATGGCGTCCGGTGAAAGAGAAGCGGCCCGAAGTGAAGAGAACGGCCGAGCCGTCCGGCGTAAAACCCTGGACGATATCCGCCCCCGGATGCCAGGTGAGGCGCTTGGGGACTCCGCCTGATGCGGGGACGACGTAGACGTCCGTATTGCCGTCATACTGGCCGCTGAAGGCGATGAGCCCGCCATCGGGGGAAAAACCCGGGCTCATTTCCAGCCCGATATCGGTCGTCAGGCGCCTCGCGTTCCGGCCGTCTAGGTCGGCGGTCCAGAGGTCGTTGGCGTAGACGAAGGCGATCTGCGTCGGGCCGATCGCGGGCTGGGTCAGAAGTCCGGTATCTTTGGTGTCGATGCCATAGGAAAAAAGAGATGCGAAAAGGATAATTCCCAGACAGAAAATAAATCTAGGGGGCGATGCTTTCATCATGATGACGATCTTTTCTTCCTGATTTCGTCGAGAGTGGCCTTGGCCTCAGGGGCGTTTTTAAAGAAAGCCGTCAATTTCTCGCATGGGTATTCATCACAATAGGCGCAGTTCTTCACGTTCTTTTCCTTCCCGCACTTTCTGATATCGCATTTGCCGCAATAATTGAACAGCCTCGACGATTGGGAGACACAGCCGTCGCAGTTGATATCGCCGGGCTTGATGTCCGCATGGAACATCTCGGACCATTTCTTGGCGGTCTCCTCTCGCATCTTGTCGTCATTTTTCTGCGTTGCGATGAACGTCGGGCACTCCGAACACCCGATCCCGCAGAAGGCGATCATCTTTTCCTGTGCGGGAGCCGTTGTTTGGGCTCCCCGGCCTCCGACAGTCCTGGCCACCTCTTTTCCTCGGAGCCAGGCAGGCAAATGAAAAACCGATAAGATCGCCAGCGGGCAGGTCTTCAAAAAATCCTTTCGCGTCAGTTTTTTCATCGAAGGGTCCTCCTCTCATCAGATTCGCCATTTATCATACAAGACTCCATAGCCCTATTGTCAAAGAATTATTTCGCCTAATGCCGGATCCAGCTTGGCGCTTGGACTCCGCTGTTTCATATCGCCCGTAAAATGATCCCTGCGATCGCCGTCACGAGGGCTAGATTCATTGCAACCACATATGAGTAGAATAACGGCCCTGAGCGCCCCGTCTCCTGACGCGTGATATCTCTATACTGGCCGAGGTACTTACTCAGAATCAGAAACCTAAGAAAAACCCAATGGATCTTGACCCCACGCTTGCGCAGGGCTTCAGCGATCAAAACGGCTGAAGCAACCCCCCATAATGCACTCACAATGGCGACGACAAGCAAGATGTCGCTTACATTCATCGTTGCATCCTCCAAATCCTAAAACCCTGCCGAGCTCGTCCAGAAATGTTTATATGGATCTGTACAGCATAAGCCCCGTGCGAAGCAAGTCATGAAATTCTAGATCGGCCCGGCCTGGATGTCAAGCCGTGGGCACCCGGAATTCCAGGGACACGATACCCATTCCGGAGAATGGATTCATGTCCCTGAATTCCGACTCGCGTCCTATCGGCAATCTACGGGGTGGACAAATAGATTGACACTTATTGATAAGTGTTGTACATTTTGTCCAGCCATGACCTCTTCCTCCAGCCAACAGCGAGCCATCGAAAAGCTGAGACAAGCTGGGGGCCCGCTGCGGACTTCTCAAATCCTGGCGGCCGGTGTTCATCGACGCAATCTTTATGCACTCCGGGACGCCGGAATCGTCGTGAGGGTCAGCCGCGGCGTTTACCAACTTGCGGAACTCCCGCCCCTTTCCGAGCCGGACATCATCACGGTCGCTTCTCGGGTGCCGAATGGCGTCATTTGCCTCGTCTCCGCCCTTCATTTTTATGGGCTAACCACCG
>Ga0315274_10008631_pt1 | contig 14764 bp, 11 predicted proteins | sample YL17G02_20_MG_FD_203700 | JGI IMG/M metagenome (GOLD analysis project Ga0315274, IMG submission 203700) | Sediment microbial communities from Yellowstone Lake, YNP, Wyoming, USA - YL17G02_20 | ecosystem: Environmental > Aquatic > Freshwater > Lake > Sediment | place: USA: Wyoming | collected... | reverse complement strand
AAAAGTCCAGAAATCTCTGATCACATGGATTAGGGACCGATTACTCAGCGCAGCGTAGCCGCAACCGAAAAGAACCAATGAAATCACCCCCTCACCCTCCCCTCTCCCCCGAAGGCGGGGGAGAGGGATAGGGTGAGGGGGAGGGGGAAAATCCTGACAAAATTTACTTAACAAAATTTCAAGAAATTCAACGTTAGTAGTACAGATACGAAATGCATTGAAAAATCAGGAAAACCAGTCAGTTTCAAATATCACCCTCCCTCAGGACCTTAAGAACGATGATTTCCGTGGTCAAGGGAAGGGTATCCTTACTTATGCTGAAATTGTTAGTATTGAGAGACCGAATCCTGTAAGGCCCATCAATGAATCTTTCCAGAACGCTCATTTGATACCAGTAGTGCATTGGGACAACAATCTTGGGCTTTAGCTGTTCGATGACCTTTTTAGCTCCCTCCGGTCCTATCGTATAGACTCCCCCTATGGTCTGGAGCAATATGTCCACGTGTCCTATGAGTTGAAGTTGGTCCTCGTTGAATGGTTCACTCAAATCCCCGGAGTGGAAGATACATAGGCCGTCCATCTCAAAGACGAACGCGGAACCCCTCATACTCCCTTCATATCCAGGAAACCCTCTCTGATGGATAGGGACGTTGTAGATCAGGACATCACGGAAGGTCGTATTAATCTGATTCCAATCATTGCCTCCATCTTTGAGACCCCGCAGGACAAGAGGATTTCCCTTGGCTAGCCCAGCGTTGTTATGGTTCCCATGCTCCCTGCCTATGGTCACGACATTAGGCCATACCTCAGGCATGGGGAACCCCATAGCTCCGAAGGGGTCGGTGATGATCTTCGTCCCACTGCTTGAAGTGATCTGGAAAAAGGAATGGCCGAACCATTTGATTTCGACAAACCCTGATGCTGCTGCTGGCACGACGAAGGGACCCTCCTCTACAATGTTGGGATTTCGACAGGCAGCCTCCACTTGCCAAACAAATAAAAATTGGAAGATAAGTATTAAAAGTATTGAATGTCTCCTCATATTCGACCTCCTACTTACACTCTAAATCACAAATCCCAAATTCCACACGGTTCCTTGTCATTAAGTCACTGGGTAATTATTAGTCAGTCCATAATTGTATAGACACCGGAAACTAAATCCCTCCTCCCCTCCCTTTACCCTCTGGGTCGGAGACAAAAGGGAGGAATTACCCCTCTTTGGCAAAGAGGGGCGAGGGGAGATTTTCTGAACAATATGTCTACTCAATTATGGACTCCTTAGTAAGTCATTCAATGACTAATGACTTATTGATATTGACCTAATGACGCAGTAATTTTGTCACTTGGTGATTATTACACCAATCCCCAGCGCCTCCTGAAAAACCATTCCACAATAAGGAAGCCCAGAACAAGGACCATCACAAAAGGCCTTGCCCACACGGAGGATCGTTTCTCTTCGATGAACCGGCCCTCCCCCTTCCGGGCGTAACCCTCTATCTCTTTTGAGAGGTTAACGCTCTTTGATAAAAATTTCCCTCCGGTGGAGGCAGAGATCTTCTTCAGCTGCTCATGATCTGGCGCAGCATCCAGACCTTCGAGAAGTCCGGCGACAACCATGGATTCCTCCAGATGGTCGGCTGAGGTTTCAACTTTTAATTTGTATATTCCTCCTTTTTGAGAGAGAAAGGAACCCAGATACTCACCCGATTGACCCGTGGGCTTTAGTCTCGACTCAATCTTGATGCCATCGGGATTAAGGACAGAAAACGAGACCATGGATCGGAGATTCGGGGAGAGGTCTTCTTCTCTGAGTTTGATCCTTATTTCGATTTCCTGACCGGCAGATCCTGTGCTCTCCGGCAGGGTGATCTGAACAGGGTCAAGACCTGGGTCTTTTGTGAGCCACCGGACCATCCTGTCCATGAGTCTGAGGTAGGCGTGATTTCCCTTCCCTTTGGCAACCATTCCCATATACCATTTCCAGGAGTAGTCTGTGGCTAAGGCGAGAACTCTCCCATTCCCATAATGGGAGACAATAAGAATGGGCCAGGGGATTCCATCTGCGCTTTCCAGAAGGACAGTCGCAGAGCTCTTGGCCTCCAGCAGGTTAAAGCCATCCAGAGATGGCATCTCACGCCAGAAGCTGAGACGGTGGGCATCATCACTCGCAGTATCCCCCACGGTATCCCCCACGGTATCCCCCAAAGTATCCAACGACAAGCGCGTGATGGGATGGACGACTCCTGCCCGGCTCAACCTCACACCTACCTTGGAATCCCTGCGATAGTCCTCCTTCTCTGCGAATCTGACAGGGAGGATTTCTCCTATGGGGGTCACTGCATATCTTCCCTCGTTTACGAGATTGGGCCCTCCGATCATGGCAAAGCCACCCCCTCCCCTCACAAATTCCCTGATGCTTTCAAGGTGATGGGGGCTGAGGTAAAGAGGGTATTTAAAATTATCGAATATCAGAAGGTCGAAATTCTTAATCTCCTTAGAGAAGAGGGTCTCCACTGGAAAGGGGATCAGGCTCTGCTCGTGAGTCGGGACATTGAGGATATCTGAGGGTGTCCTCAGAATGACGAAGGAGAGAAGATCGATGGAGGGATCGTTCTTGAGGGCCGTTCTCATGAAGCGGTAATTCATACTGGGATTACCCGACACCATCAGGATCCTGATCTTGTCACGGACGACCTTCATGGAGAGGTTGACACTGTTGTTAGAGACCAAGCTCTCTCCAAACTGTTGCGGGATTGAGATGGAAAGGTTTTTCTGGCCCACCTCATCCGGGATGAAAGAGAGAGAAGCAGTGACCTCACTCGGGCTGGCGTTGATGCGGGTGTTTTTGGCTGTGAGAAGTTTGCTCCCCTCTTTCAAAAGCACAGGAAGTGTGAGGCCTGTGTAGCCATAGCTTTTAATCGTGACATCGATCATGACCTCTCTTCCCCTGAAAGCCAGAGGAGGGGCTTTGACAGCCTTGATCAGTATGTCCTTGTATTCTCCCGAACTCCCCAAGGGAACGGTGACGATGGGAAGGTTTTTAGACTGGCTCTCATTCCATTTCAGATTCCCATCGCTCAAAAGAAGAGCGAGGGTGTTCTTTCCACTCAGTTCTTTTAAGATCTCACTCACATTTCCTTTCATGCCTTCAGCCTTCAAATTTGCCAGTTCTTTAGCCTCTATGGCTCTTAGTGATTCACCCACTCCATAGAGCCTGACTTCGTACCTTTCACTGAGGGACTTCAACAGCGGATTTGTCCCTTCCGTGAGAAGGGCCTTGGCTTCTTCAAGACGGCTCGCCTTTCCTGGACGTCCGGGTTGACCCATGCTCTGAGAAGTATCTAAGAGGATCGCAATGGCAGGCAATACCTTATGCTCTTTCTTCGTAACCAGAGAGGGATTGAGTGCAAAAGTGATAAGAAAGGAAATCGCACCGAGGCGGAGGAAAGATAAACCCAGCGCCCTGGAATGCCCCAATCTTCTCCGCAGAAGGCGGAACTGAACGATGGTCGATGCAAATCCGAGGGAGAAAAGGAGAAGAATCAGCCACAGGGGGAACACAGGGGTAATCGTTATCTGATCCAAATTCATAAGCTCTGACGCCTCTTGATGAAGGGATGATGGATGACATCCTTCTTGTAGTCTGACGTGAGGGAATAGACGATGATGTTGATCCCAAGTTTGAAAGCACCACTCCTCTGGAGTTCGCCTCCTGGAACACATTCGTTGATCCACTTGCCGAATCTGTCTCGTGCCCAGGCTCCAGACAGGTCGTTTTGAGAGTATAGGACCGGAGTCCAGTTATCGATGGTGATGCCTTCCAGGTAAGGATTGACCCTCTGACAGCCTCCAACGCTCCCTATAATGTAGAAACTCTGAAAGACAGAGTGGTCGGAAGCAAGTCGCCTTAACTCATGGTCAGGGAAAAGCTGCTTCATCTCCCTTCGGAAAGCCTGATCAAACCCGAACCCTTTGGCCCCCATGGTATCCTCTGCGAAAAGAAATCCTCCGTAGCTGAGGAACCGCGTCAAAGTCTCCCTTTCCTGTGGTGTGAAAGGATCGAACTCATATTTTCCAGCCATATAAAGGAAGGGGCAGAAGAAGAGATCTGGGTCAGAGAGGGTTGTCACCCGCCTTTCCTTCATCCCATCGATACTGGTTCTCAACTCCAGTTCCTCGATGATGGCTTCAGCAAACTGAGGATTCGGATCCCATTCGCCGGTGCGGTATTTGAGCTGGGCAAAGAAGAAATGGGGAAAGGAAGCGCCCGAAAGGAATTTAGGGCCAGAGAAAAAAAATCCGGCCGCCAGACCAAAACCAAGGGATAAAAAATTTCTTCTTGAGATCATCTCAGTTCTGTTCACCCTCACCCCCACCCTCTCCCGTCAAGGGAGAGGGGAAAATATTTGCTATACACAGCGTCATTAGTCACAACAAAGCACGTCATTCCCGCAAAAGCGGGAATCCAGGAAAACACTGGATTCCGGGTCAAGCCCGGAATGACGAACTGCGTAAGACTTATGTCACCATGTATATTACAAGACTTCCTACGATTTTTTCCAAGGTGCTCCATTCGCCAAACCCATCTCTACAGCGAGGACCACCATCAGGAAGGCAAGGAGAAAAGGCCACAGCTCTTTTATTCCCGCTTGAAGATCTTTCAATTTTCCTTCCTGATATTCTATGACCTTCACAGGGATGGTTCCAAACTTTTTTTGAAGTTCACCCTCTGCCATCTTCGCCAGGTCCGATTCCTCATAGGGCGGGTTCACTCCCCGCCTCATATCACCCGATGGAAGAGAGAACTGATAGATGCCCGGCCCTCCCTGGGGCCCCCTGATCTGCACGGGACGAACCTGCTCCTTAAAAGGTTCTCCAACTCTAAGACCTGTTGGAAGAGAGCTCCCTGTCAAACCTACAGCCTCCTTGAGCAGTCCCTGGATCAGAGGAAGATAGGCGGCCTTCAAAGGAAGATCGTTCCAATCAAGATCCGCACTGGAGGTGAACAAGAAGAGCCTGGATTTTCCTATTTCCGCCTCTACGAGCAAAGGATCCTGGTTCCCAAGGGTCAAGAGATTTCTTGTGCTCCCTTCGATCTTGAAATAGCGTCGGAAGGAAGCGCTCTTGAGGCTCTCGCTTCCTCTGGAAAGAGAGTTGAGAGCATCGTGACCAGGATCCATCTGGGCGATTCGCTCCGATTTCTGACCCAGGTCTCTCAGCTCGCCTATTCTCCAGGGGAGAAGGGTAAAGGCATTGTATTCTCCAGGAGAGGACCGGTCCCCAAGAAAGATAAAGACAGGCCTACCCAATTCAAGAAAAGAGGCCAGTCTTGAGGGATAGGGCTTGGCTGCATTGAGAAGAAAGATCGCATCGTAGGGCCGCAGATCGACGGAGGCCACCTCCGCCTCTGTGATCACCCGGACCAAAAATGGGGAGTTTTCCAATCCTCCCGGACGAAGGGCATTCAGCAGGTAATAGCTTTCACTGGCCTTCAGGGAAGTCCTGGGATCTCCATCAACGATGAGGACTTTTACCTTTTCTCTGACCTTGAGAGGAAAGTAGAATATGTCATCCGAAGGCAACCTGTCTTCGGATAACCTAACCTCCCCATCGATCCAGCCAGGTTTCTCCAGAAAGAGTTCAAAATAGACTTTACCATCCTCTCCAGCTTTGACGTCTATCGATTTCTGATCTATTTTGATACCTGAGAGAAAGAGCTGAATGAGTTTGGTTTCGGATTTCTCAGACAGATTGGATATCCCTACTTCCAAGCGTGCAGGAGCTCCTACTACGGCCTCGCCTTCGATCAAACTTACGCTCTTGACACAGAAATTAGGATCCCGGTTCCGACCGCCTATTCTCAAAAAGGTCACCTCCGCATCGGAGACTACGCCGAGTTTGCTCAGGTCGAGGGCTTCCCAATCTCCGCGGGCCATGTCGCTCAGGATCAATATCTGCTTGGAGGTTTTTAAATCCTTCAATCGCTGATAGGCCAGACCCAGGGCAGAAGCCGGGTCACCCCGACCAAAGGAGAAAGGAATGGTCTCTAGTTCTTTCAGAGCCTCCTCCGCTTCTCTCCATTGAACCCCCTTAGCCGCCGTTTGTGCGGTCTGAACGTCCACCGTTGGGATGATGGCCACCTGGCCTTCAAAACCCATCAGAGCTTCCTTGGCTGCCTTCTTGGCGAGATCGTAACGTTCTCCCCTTTGCTCGCGAAAGCCCATGCTGAGGGAGTTGTCGAGAATGATGACCTTCGTCCCTTCACTTCGGAGGGCGGCGATTCCCGGATGCGTGAGCAGAGGCCTGGCCATCATAAAGACGATACCGAGCACCGCCAGGATCCTGAGGGCGAGAAGAATAAGATGCTTTAGCCGTTGAGGTTTGGCCGTTACCTGTTGTGATTGAAGAAGAAGACGGACCGCAGAGAATTTTCGCGGAAAGGCTTTCCTCTGCGTCAGCCGATGAATGAGGATGGGAAGAATCCCCGCTGCCAGGCCAAACAGAAGTAATGGATTGAGAAATGTGAGGCTCATATATTCTGACCCGGTGGGGGCATGACGCGGTGATGATGTGCAAGTCTCCGTGTCTCCCTTTCTCCGTGTCTCCGTATCATTGTTGTATGGAGCAGTTCCTTCATAGGGGCTTGAATTTCTTCCTCCAGGTGAGATATCGTACCAAGGCTCGATCCAGGCCGATGGAGGTATCAAAGAGAGAATAATCGATGAGGTACGAGGCGCAGGCTTCTCTGTATGCGTCGATCAATGCGTGAATCGCTTCCAGATAAGCAGACCGGATGGCATGAGGGTCTGCAAGAAGTTTTAGATCCTCCTCCATATCTTGGAAAAGGGACGGCTCTTTAAAAGGGAACTGCAATTCATCCTTGTCAAGAAGCTGAAATACCATGATGTCACTGCCTCTCGAACGGAGCTGTTTCAATCCTCTGACGACTTCCTCATGTTTATCCAGGAGGTCCGAGATCAGGATGATGAGGGTCCGTCTCTTCAAAGAGGCAGCGAGCTCTTGGAGCACCGAAGCCGCGGAGGTTTCTCCTTCTGGCCTCCGGTGCTCCAGCTCTTTCAAAATGGCGAAGAGATGGTCGTGAGTGGCCTTCGGAGGGATCATCTTTTCGATTTTGTTGGAGAAGGTAATCAGGCCAACGGCGTCCTGCTGCTTTAACATCAGATAGGCCAAGGACGCAGCAAGGGTGGAACCGTAATCGAATTTGCTCCAGCCGTCTGAGGCATAACCCATGGAGGAGCTGGAATCCATGGCGATATAAGCTTTCAAATTGGTGGCTTCGCGATATTCCTTGATGAAGTAACGATCGAACTTGGCATAGGCCTTCCAGTCGATATGGCGAATATCATCCCCCTGGGAATATCCACGGTGTTCCTCGAATTCGGAGCTCAGTCCCTTGGCCTGGGAAGGATGGATCCCCACCATCACTCCATCGACGACAAACCTGGCTCTCAGATAGAGGTTCTTCAATCCCCTAAGCACTTTTGGATCGAAATAGTTCAAGGCTTCACCTCTTGAAGGAGGCGGCTGATGATGTCGAGCGAGGTGATCCCCTCCGCCTGCGCCTTAAAATTGGTGATGATCCTATGTCTTAGGATGGAAGGAACGACGGCCCTCACATCCTCCACGGAAGCCACGTATCTGCTTTCCATGATTGCCCTGGCCTTTGCTGCAAGGATCAGGTATTGGGAAGCCCTGGGCCCCGCTCCCCACTCCGTCCATTCCTTCACGAAGGGAAGGGCTTCAGATTCCTTGGGCCGAGAAGAGCGTACGAGCTTCACCGCATAACCTATGACGTGAGAAGAGGCTGGAACCTTTCTCACTAAGTCCTGTAAATCGAGAATCTTGTTCGCATGGATCACCTTCTCGAGAACTGGCTGGTAGGAGCAGGTGGTCGAGGCAACGATCTCCATTTCTTGGTCGAAGGTGGGATAGTTGATTTCGATGTTGAACATGAACCTGTCAAGCTGAGCCTCTGGCAGTGGATAGGTTCCCTCCTGCTCAATAGGATTCTGTGTGGCCAAAACAAAGAAAGGGAGGTTGAGGGTGTGGGTGACACCCCCTGCGGTCACCTTATACTCCTGCATGGCCTGAAGCAGGGCGGCTTGGGTTTTAGGAGGTGTTCGGTTGATCTCATCCGCCAAAAGGATGTTCGTGAAGATAGGTCCCTTGATGAAGCGGAACGAACGCTGCTTGCTTCCCACTTCCTCTTCCAAAATATCCGTTCCTGTAATATCCGAAGGCATGAGGTCAGGGGTGAACTGGACCCGGTTGAAGTTCAGTTCCATGATCCCGGCCAGCGTCGAGATGAGCAGAGTCTTAGCCAGGCCTGGAACGCCTACCAGCAGACAGTGACCACGGCAAAAGAGGGCGATCAAGATCTCTTCGATCACCTTGTCTTGGCCCACAATCACCTTCTTGATCTCCGAGGTGATCTCAGCCTTCTTTCTGCCCATCTCCTCAACTTGAGCCAAATCCTCATCAGGTATACGATCTTCTCTTATTGCTTCCATCTCACTCCTCATCTTCATTCCCCCTCACCCCCCTTTAGAAAAGGTGGGATGGGGGGATTTGAAAGCTATTTTCCATTTAATCCAAAACTCAACCGATAAAAGGTGTCATTGCGAGGAGCGAAGCGACGTGCCTGCGCGCTGAAGCGCTCCGGCGCGCAAGCGTGGCAATCCCATGAGATTGCTTCACTTCGTTCGCAATGACAATCTGTTAGGTTTTGATCATTCGTGCCTGGATCGAATTCGCGTACCCGCCAAACAAGCTCGTTTACAGGCCGGGATTTCGTGCTTCGAATTTCCTCTTAGATATCCTCACCGACCAAGTTTTTTGGCTATCTCTCTCTCTTTTGTCGCACCCGACTGATCTCCCAGCATCTCATAGGCGTTGGCCATTCCCAGATGGGCCTCCGGGTTAAATGGATTAATCTGTATAGAATCCTCAAACGCCTCTCTGGCCTTTTTGAAATCCTTCAACTTCAAATAGACCTGGCCCAGTTGCGTGTAAGGAGTCGGATGGTCCGGTGATATCTCCTTCACGCGCTTCAAAATGTCAAGGGCCTCTTCATCCCGGCCGAGGTCAATGAGAGCAGATGAGAGTCTGTCCATAATGGGCACAGAATCCCGTGTCTCAGCCATGGCCCGGCGGTATTCAAGGACGGCTGCACTGATCCTCCCCCTCTCTTTGAGCCTGTCGCCCAGGTGGGCCCGGCTCCTTGCCACCAATGATTTGATCTCTTCCATGTCGAGCCTCTGCTCATCGGCCCTTCCTTCCTTCACCTTGTAACGATGAAGAACCACCCCGTCCACTGTTTTCAGTTCCTTGGAGGCCAGGTACTCCCTCCATTTCTCTTCGAATTCAGGGAACTGCAGACCCAGAACTTCCTGAATGGCTTCACTTGCGCCCCTCGTGGTCGCATTGGCCATCCGTTTCATGATCGCCCTAAGCCGTTCGTGTCCAGCTTTGGCGATGATGAACTCGATGGCCGATGCAGCCTGAGCATAGGCAAGCTGGACATCTTCCGGTTTCTCCAGCTGGACCAGGGAGGGTTCCATCCGGTCAAAGCCGATCAGTTTTTTATCGACTAAGGCACGAGCTAAGAGCGTTTGGTAAAGAGGCGAAAGATAGGACGGACCATTTCGCCACCGGGTCTCCTCATACTTTGCCAGTCCCTCATGGAACCAGATGGGTGCTTTATTCGAGGTCAGCTTCACGATCAGATAGTGCATGTATTCATGGCTGATGGCGTCCAGCCAGCGGTAGCCGTAGACCAGAGCCTTCGGAGAGAGGAACTGCAGTTTGTTAAATTTGGTAAGGCCCACTGCGCCGGTGATCTCGATATCCCGGACCGATAGCGTGGAGGTGAGGTAAAAGGCTTTGGCATCCGGAAATAATTCAACCCTGACCTTCTCTTTGGGCCGAAACCCGTACTGCTGGGCCATGATCTGGTAGGTCATCTCCAGGGCATTGGTAAGATAATCCGCCAAGATGCCGTCCTGCTTCTCATCGAGAAGAATCACGAAATGGGGAGTTTCGTATCGCCTGAAGGGTACGAGGACATTGATCGTCTCCTCGGTCAACAGGGCATATCCCCTCCTTTTATCATCCTCTCCGACCACTTCCATGGCCAATTTCATCAGCTTCAAGGATTCCTGGTAGTCGCCCCGATGGAAAGCGATCTGCGAGGCAAGCTCAAGAAGCTGTGGGTCCTTTGGCTCTTTTGAAAGGGCTTCCTTCACCTCCGACCAGCTCTCTTCCACATCCCAACTCTCCAGTTTTGCCGTTAGGGATTGGATGACCTCCGGTGAAACTGCCTGAGATATCGAAGGCAGGGTGAGAAGACCGCTGAGAATGATGAGAACGAACGCGCAGGCAAGTCCTTTCCCAAAGCAACTTTCCCCCCTCTGAGATGGAGGAGACTCGAAATGGCAACGTAAAAATAAAGAGTGCATTCGCTTTACCCAGAAAATAACCCAATTATCCCCCTCTCCCCAGGCGGGAGAGGGCGAGGGTGAGGGGGAATATACCATGTCCACCCCCACCTCAATCCTCCCCCCTGCCTTCGCCGAAGCGGCTTCGCGCAGGCAGGCGTCAAGGGGGAGGATAATATCCGTCAATTTTCATTGTTCGAGCGTGTCATACCCGTCATGAAAAATTAGTCTCATTCTGTCAGACCTTTGAAGTATCTCTCCACCTCTCTTCTGTATTGAGAGGGGATCTCTTCCTTCAGGGATTCCATGATCTTCTCTCTCAGATTCTGAGGCGCCTTATAGGCATCTTTTGAAGGCGGGTCAAACTCCTCCCTGTCAATGCCTGTGTAGCCCTTCTCCCGAGGCCTTCTCAATTCAGGCTGTGGAAGGGTGGGCATAGGAACCCACGGGCCATAATACCATCCAGGCCTGGGATCATAACCCCACAGATAACCCCAACGATTCTGCATCTGCATGGCCATTTGCTGGGCCATCTGTTGGGCCATCTGCTGCATCGCCTGCTGTGATCGGGTCAAACTTCTGATGGCCTCCTGTTCTGGAGGAATGGCGCCCGGGGCATCCTCTCCCTTGAGTCTCCCAGAGGCCCTCCCCATAGAGCCGGTTGCCTCCTTCAGGTCGTTCAGGATCTCCGTATCCATGCCGGGGAAAAGCTGGGAAAGCATCTCCAGTTTCTCTGTCAAATCTCTGGTTCTATTCTCGAGGTTCTCCTGTCGCGAAGAGAGGCGAGGGAACTTCTCCTTATTGTCCGGAGTTATAAGCTCGCTCGGATCCGGACTCAGATCCTCTGCCATCTTCCTCAACTCTTCGATACGCTTCCGGATATCCGGCCTCCCCGAGAGTTCCTTCTCCAGATTCTCGGCGAGCTTAGAGAATCTTTCGAGCTGGCCTTCCTTGAGAAGTTTTTCTAACTCCTCAATGGAATCGCTCTGTTCGGCCGGAAGAGAACGATGCAGTCCTTCCAGGAGCTCCTGAAATCGGGGCAGAGAACGGTTCAATCGTTTTTCAGTCTCCTCCTCCACCATCCGCTTGATCTCCCGATCAATCCCTTCCGTTCCGGTAAGGATCTCTTTCTGCTCGCCCAATATTTTTTCAAGCTCACCCCTCTGGCGGCCCATCTCCGCCTGGAGTCTATCGAAGGAGCCCATGTTCGCCTGTGCTCCCGCTCTCGATAGGGCGGCCATCATCTCGGATAGGGTCTGCAGCAGCCTCTGAGCCGCCTCAAGTGCGCCCGCCAGGTCTCCTGCCATAAGCTTCTTCTGAATCTCATCAAGGTCCTTGAACAGATCCTGAAAATCCATCCCACTGAGCTCAGGACTGTTGATAAACTCATCGGGCAGTTGGGTTGCCATTTTGCTCAGGGCGTCCATGACCGTCTGGAGAAGCTGTCTCAGTTTGTCCAGCTCTTTCATCATGGCCTGCAAGGCTTCTGGAGTCAAAGGTCCCTTAAAGTCGCGCAGGGTATCGATGAGACGTCTCTCCCGGTTTCTTATCTCACGGGCCAGGGCCTCCACTTCATTCATCCTGGCTTTCTTGGCGACATCCTCTGCAAGAAGGGCCAGTCTCTCCAGCTCCCGGGTGACCGTTTCCTTTGGTTCATCATGGATTCTCTTATTCAGGAAGGTCAAATTTCGTTTGAGCGCCTCCAGATCGTAACGTTGTATCTTATCATCTCCCATCCGCTCGAGGTTCTTATCGACCTGTTCCCGTATTTTCGTCAACCGTTGGGATAGCTCATCTTTATCCCTTGTCTCTTCCAATTGATCTGCCAGAAGATCAAGGAGGGCGTCCGCAATCTGCTGGGCCTCCTCCACATCCTTGGCAGCCCGATCCCTCTCATCCCTGACGTATAGAGTAAAGGTCCTTGAATAACCCGCCTTGGGACCGGAGACAGAATCGTTGTCCCAGACCTCAACACGATAGACGACCCTTTCTCCCGGAGTCAGGGCCAGACCTGTCAGATCCCACTTGAATGTCTCGGGACCCAGAGAACGCCCACTCCCAATATTCTTCAGATTGACGAAGCGTTCTGTTCCACCCATCTGATAACCCAATCTTACCGAGGTAATTCCGAAATCGTCTCTCGCAGTGTAAACGATGGGGGTGACCTCTGTACCCGCGACCTCGAGATCCTGTGCAGGGCTGATGATTTCCGTTTCAGGGTATTTGTCTGGAAGAAGATGGATTCGGTACTGGACCGGGTTGGGGTTCTCGAACCCCAACTCATCCTTCACATGAATGGAGTAGGTGCCGGGATAGAAGACCGCCAAGCTTCCTGTCAGCTGGTTCCCTTTCACATTGAGGGCGAGCTGGTTCCCCTGGTTCAGGAAGACCTTCCCCTCCTTCACGGGTTTATTTGTCTGTGCCTCCAGATTTACCATTGTGCCTTTCAAAGCATCGATATGTCCTTCCTGTCTGACCTCCTTGGGAAGATGGGTATACTCAGGAGGGATCAGGGTGAGCTTCACTTTTCCCACCTCAGGAGGGTCGACCACACGAATGTCGTTAACCGGAGAAGCAGCACGGCCTCCGTATGCTTGATAGCGAAAGGAGAACTGAGTCGAAGCCATCCGGTATGTAAACCTGCCATCCCCCTCAGACTCCATTGGGAGGCGCATCGCTTCGCCACCCTCAGGCCAAACGATAAGCGTGAGATGATCGGGCACATTCCCGGTGGCCTTGGCCTTTATCACTAAGGAGGTACCACGTAAAATAGTGGAGCCCGTGGGCTCCTCAATGGAGATGAAGGTCTCGCGTATGGGCAGGGCCGAAAAGGGGTGGAGGATATAGGCCAAAGAGCGATTCAGGAAGTGAGGGTCTAAGGCAAGAACCACGGAAAAGGCCAAAACAAGGGGAAGAAGGAGCCTGAGATGGCTGAGAGCCCTCTTAAAACTCACCACTTGCCAGGGCTTAATTGTGCAAACCTCATCCGCCGTTTTTTTAACCTGGGCTTTGACCAGCCCTTCTGAAATCTGACTGGAATTCTCACCTCCATTTATTTGGTTATAAAGGAGGAGAGAATTGGTCACATCGTCCCTCAGCAAGGGAAACTTCTCCTCCAATCCCTTAGCCACCCGCCTCATGGATGGCTTAGAGGCAACCCGCCATACCCCCAGCAGGAACAAAGAGGATAGAGAGGCAATGCCCACCAAGGAGTAGAAGAAGGGGAGGTAGGGGAATGTCTCCCTCAACTTCAGGACGAAGAGGCTCCCCAAGAGAACAAGGATAACACCAGAAGGCAGTAAAATAAGAAGTTGCAGGGTAGCGAGGAGTTGAAGGCGAAGTGATATTCTCCTGAGAAACCCAGCAAGGCGGCCATAATCACGATGCAAACTCTCTTTAGGCATCACTGCCGCCTCCGATGAGACCCCCTTAGAAATGACGAGGCTTTTACCCCGCACTTTCTACAAGGAATGAAATACAAATCTATGTGGTCCCCGCTATAAATGGCAGGGCTTTCTAACGGGGTAAAGAAAACATAATTTATTATAACACACATCTCCCATCGGGATTCAACAGAATCAAAATCTTTTCTATGTTTAAACTCGAGTATCCACACCACCTCTGCAACTGTAATGGGAATCAGTCGCAGAAAAATATTACCTTTTCTACATTACTTTTTATCGAAGGCAATGCCGATCTTTACCCAATCATTATTTTTGTTTGACATCCCATATCTGTTTAGATAGAATTTTTAGGTGGTTAACTGGCATCGCTCCACACCCAACGACTTTGAATATGATTTTGAACGAAATGAACTTGCTACACATAATGTCACATTTGAAGAGGCAATAGAATGCTTCTTCTCTGACTTTGAGGTCCAACGGAACAAGTCTTATCGTGATCGCTACCAATTGATGGGCAGAACCGTCGGCGGAAGAAGACTCAAGATTATCTTTCAACTCAAACCAAAGAATGTTGTTCGCATTATTACGGGGTGGTCAGTATGAGTACAAGAGGTAAGACGAGAAGGGATTTATCCGAAAAAGATATTGACCAGATGGTTGTGGCACAAGCGAACGACGAATCCGCTTGGGAAAGGCCCATCGGTGTGCGTCGAACTAAGGAAGCCTCCCTATCTATTCCCGCAGACCTTGCCGTGCGCGCTGCTTTCTTAGCCCGACTGCATCGAAAAACAAACGTGGAGGAGTGGCTGACGCACATCATTCAAGAAAGAGTGGAGTTAGAAGAAGCTGCTTTCGTCGGAGCGAAACACGACCTGGCTGCAAAGGCTGGCTAATCATAATTAT
>Ga0315274_10008630_pt1 | contig 14765 bp, 11 predicted proteins | sample YL17G02_20_MG_FD_203700 | JGI IMG/M metagenome (GOLD analysis project Ga0315274, IMG submission 203700) | Sediment microbial communities from Yellowstone Lake, YNP, Wyoming, USA - YL17G02_20 | ecosystem: Environmental > Aquatic > Freshwater > Lake > Sediment | place: USA: Wyoming | collected... | reverse complement strand
GCGAAATATCACGCACATCCTGCAAGCAGGAAGTCCTGCGGACACCGGTTTTACTATCAATTACTTCCACCCCGCAACCGTCTGTGCCAACAAAGACATGGTTGCCGTCCAGAGGCAAATCCTGTTGCGGATCGCGCGCTGCCAGGGAATAGACCGGTGGACAGGTGCTTAGGGCTTTCTCGATCAGTTCCGTCTTGGCACGGACAACCATTTTTTCGCCGTCAACTTCGGCTCCATGTGCAGCCCAGATTTCCAATGCACGTTTGGATGGGAACCGCACGCCAACTTTTTCGATGATCCACAGCGTAGCATCATGGATTTTCTTGACTTCCTGTGGCGTCAATACTTCCAACCGCAGTTTCGGGTTGGTAATAGACTTGATCGTTTTCAGCATGACAGGCTCCGGGTGTGTTATGCTGCACCAACCAGTTGTTTGGCCAGACCGACCGCGCCGATGGCGTCTTCGGAGGTGCCGTCCGCTTCGATTTTCTTGACCCAGTCGCGGGTTACAGGCGCACCGCCCACTATCACTTTGACCTTATTGCGCAAGCCCAGCTTATCCAGTTCGTCAATCACTTCCTTTTGCTTGACCATGGTGGTTGTCAAAAGAGCACTCAAGCCAACAAGGTCGGCTCCCACTTCCTGTACCTTGGCAATGATCTTCGCCGCCGTAACATCTACACCCAAGTCATAGACTTGGAAGCCAGAAGCTGAGAGCATTGTCCCAACCAGCGATTTACCAATCTCGTGAATATCACCTTCGACGGTCGCCAGAACGACCTTCCCAAGCATCTTCCGCTGCAAGCCACGCTTCTGCATTTCCGGTTCCAGGGTGGAAACGGCGGCTTTCATGGCTTCTCCGGCCATCACCAATTCAGGCAGGAATGCCTGCCCGCAGGCGAAACTTTCACCCACTTGATTGACGCCCGTCACAAAACCTTTGGAAATGGCCTCCAGCGGGTCAATGCCAACTTCAATTGCTTGCTTTGCCAGGGCGACAGCGGCATCGGAATCACCATCAAGGACGCTCTGCGCCATTCTCTGGAATAATTCTTCTGTCATGAGATACTCCTTGTGTTGTGTAGGATCGGATAAATTTATTATGCAATAACAAGTGAAATTAGACTGCCATTCTGTCTGACAATACGACAATTGAAAAAGAGACTATCCAAAGCAAATGATCAAATAGTCTCCAGATCTGCTAGATCTTTTCAAAAACCCACCGGTCAGTTTCACGTTTCCAGTCCACCAGTTCAGCGGGTTTGAACCACAACGCGACTTCATTTTCACTATTTTCAACAGTATCCGAAGCGTGGGTCAGGTTACGACCTATCTCCAAAGCAAAATCGTGGCGCACGGAGCCTGGTGCGGCCTCGGTCGGAAGGGTGGCACCCATTGTCTGGCGGATGGCGGTCACAGCATTCGGTCCTTCCCAGACCATCGCCATTACTGGGGCAGAGGTAATATACTCAATCAAGCCATCATAAAAGGGCTTGCCTTTATGAATAGAATAATGCGTCTCGGCCAGTTCCTGGCTGACTTGTAAGAATTTCGCGGCCATCAACCGCAGCCCTCGACGTTCAAGACGGCTGATTACTTCGCCAATCAGTCCACGTTGGACACCGTCAGGTTTGACGAGCACAAGTGTTCGTTCCATGATTTTCTCCGTTTTGAAAAATAACCTCGAGACAGGTGGTATCTCGAGGTCTGATTTTACCATGCAGGGTGAGCGTCGTCTCTTTGGAGATGAGTTGCACTCTTAGCGTAACAGTTCCTCGGCTTTGGTATAAGCGTCGAGGGCGTCCTGCAGGCGGTTGGCACGCATGGAAGCGTCGCCCAAAGTCTGCCAGACGATGATATCTACCGGAAAGCGATAGATCGCTTCGCGCAAATCGTGAATGACCTCATCCAGCAAGCGATTCTTTTTGATGAGCTTGGAATATGCTTGCATGGATTCGTCAAGCTGATTAGCGTCCAGTGCGGCCTGCGCTGCTGCCAGGAATTCTCCGTCCTTATCCTGGGCGGGAATGCGCGCCAGCATCCCGGTCTTTCCGAGGATGCGTAGCTGCTCAGGCGTTTCAACCGCAAACGAGGCTGGTTTGGCAGTCGGTTCAAGCTCTGGAACCGGGGCAGGTTTCTCGTCCACCGGAACCCATTCTTCGGGGGTTGTCGGCGCAGGTGGTTCAGACACCGGGATTGTTTCATCTACCCAGGCAGGAATTTCCGGCTCTGAGGTAGGTTTGGCAGTCGGGACAGCAGCTGCTCCCTGATCAGCGGGTTGCACGGGTTGACGCAGCCAGTCTGGAAGTTCTTCAGCTGGTTTTAGGGTTTCCTCCGCTGCGGCTGGTTTTGTCCGTTCTTTCAACCAGTCGGGCAGTTCATTCGAGGGTGTGGTTTCTGGTTGTGGTACAACGGGGGTGGGCTTGCCCCTTCCAAGTGCTTCCATTACATCCTGCTTTTTCAGCCAGGAGGTAATGGTAATATCCTCTTGAGAGGTTTCAGGGGACAATGATTCATCCAGAGCAGCAGGTTCCTGGGTGGTTTCTTGAATTCGATCAGGAGGTATCTCGGAGCGCTCACCAGAACTGGTCAGCAACTCTTCCAGCTTGGAAGCCTCCTCGGCCGCAAAACCATCCTTCCCAGCAATTGTCGCAGCCTCTACGTTGAGCGGCTGATCGGTCCCTTCAATATGAAATATAGGTGGGGGGAGTTCTTCGGAAGGTTCAGGTGTTTGGACAATCTTCTCTGCGGCAAGCGGGGGAAGTGGTTCCAAAGGCAGAGTTTCGCGCGGTGCAGGAGGCGTTTCTGGTGCAACAGAAGCTGGAGGTTGTTCCCCAGCCGGGCGCAACCAATCAGGTATTTCCTCTGGTCGTTCAGGCTTGGTTAGAAGTTCTTCTTCTTTTGCGCCCTGTTTGGCTGCCAGACTTTCCAACCAGGCAATCGTATCATCCTCGATATTGAGCGGCTGGACGGTTCCTTCGGCTGAAAATGAAGATGGAGGAAGTTCTTCGGAAGGTTCAGGCTTTTGGGCAACCTTCTCTTCGGCAAGCGGGGGAAGCGGTTCCAAAGGCAGAGTTTCGCGCGGCCCAAGGGACGGCTCCGGTGCAATAGAAGCGGAAGGCTGATTGTCTTCCGAGCGCACCCAATCAGGAATTTCCTCTGAGCGGTTCTCGGGCTTGGTCAGAAGTTCCTCCACTTTTGCGCCCTCAGCGCCTTCCAGACTTTCCAGCCAGGCATTTGTATCATCCTCGATATTGATCGGCTGGACGATTCCTTCAGCAGGAAATGTAGATGGGAGGAGTTCATCGGAAGATCCAGGTTCTTGAACCGCAGACTCTCCGGCGAGCGGAGGAAGCGGCTCCAAAGGCAGTGTTTCGTGCGGCTCAGGCGGCATTTCCGGTGCAACAGAAGCGGGAGGCTGTTCCCCTGCCGGGCGCAACCAATCAGGCATTTCCTCTGAGCGATTTTCAGGCTTGGTCAGAAGTTCTTCTTCTTTTGCGCCCTGTTTGGCTGCCAGGCCTTCCAGCCAAGCCATAGCATCATCTTCAATTCTTAATGGCTTGGGTTCACCCGCAGGCTGGAATGCTGTTTCACCAATCGGTTGAGCCGCTGAGACCGTCGGCTCAACGGGTGCCTGAGTAGTGGGTGGAGGCGAGACAGGTTGGGATGAAACCGGTGGTTCTTCAGCGTGGGGCTTTGCTAGCAAATCGGCAGCAAAAGCAGCTGCGGACCCGGAAGAAGCGTTATCGCCCATTTCTTTGAGCCAATCGGGGAAGGCATCCTTTTCCTGCGATGAGGCCACGGGGAGAGATGATTCGGGAATTGAATCCGCTGCAGGAGTCACAAGTTCAGCCAACCAATCAGGAGCATCTTCTTCGCTCGGCAATGGAGCTTTGGCTGGAGCAGATTTGGAACCGGCGTTCTCTGCTTCCATCACTTCCTTCGGTGCCATGGATTTAAGCCAGTCTGGAATGTCGGCCTGAGCCAGGGGTTCCATAGGTTGCTCCGGGTTGGAGTCCACCGGCTCTTCCTGCACGGCACCGCTGGAGTCTTGCCAAACAGCGGTACGCATCCAATCCGGAGCTGGTTCAACGCGTTTTTCGTCCACCAGCTTGATGCCCAATGAAGAAGCCCAGTTCGGCTGGAGCAAGGCTGGGGCAGCACCCGCCTTGTATTCCAGTCTTTCCAGATTTACAGCCGCGTCGGCCACCTGATCAGTACTGAAGGTGGAACCAGCGACGAAAGGTGAATACGGGTCAAGCATGCCCAGGCGCTGGCGATAGACCTGGGTGTTTTCTACACGTGCGTTCCCAGGGAGCACATCCACCAGGATACGCAAAGCATCCAGGCAATACGTGTATTTCTTGAGCAGATTGGAGGCTATTTCGGCAGCCTCAATCTTTTTCCCGGCTCTATAATAAGCTCGCGCCAGCATAACCTGCAAGTCAGGCCGGTTGGCATCCTCGGCCAGCACAGCCCGGATCTCAGCGATGGCTTGATTGAAGAGCTCACCCTGCGAATACATGTTAGCGAGCGCGTCCCGGCTCAAGCGGATCTTGGATGGCTCGACTCCATCCCGCCGACCATACAGACGGCGGAGTTCACCCTGGATGGCTGGATTGGAGGGTTGGTCTTCGAAGGCGCGCTCCATGTGCCAAATGGCATCATCCAGTTTGCCTTCATCATCGCGGATGATACTCATCCCCACATGGGCTACAAAATCATCCTGAACAGCCATCAAGATACGTTGGAAAATATCGGCTGCGTCGGCGTATCGTCGTGCTTCGAGGAAGCTCTTTCCCAGCAACCGGTATGTCTCAACGTGCATTGGAAAGGTTTTAAGAATGTGCTGGCAATGAGCGACGGACTCGTCGAGTAGCCCACCCTCGATCATGCCTTCAATTTCACGGTTGTATACACGCAGAGATACTTTGGCCATGGCGTACTCCTGCTTCTATTATGCACTAAACTATAAGATTATGCAATTGCATTTTAATAAATTCAGGAGGTTTCTCCTTCACCAAATCACGCATAAAAAAGAGGCAGCGCAGGGACCGGTTTATCGCTCCATCCAAACGCCGCTCTGAGACCTTCCCGAGCTTCGGTCTGCTTGGCCGCCTCGTTGGCGTATATGGTCAACAGCGGATCCCCTTTCTTAACCCGGTCGCCAACTCTGTGATGGATAATGAACCCGACCGCATGATCCACTGGGTCACCTTTCCTGGCACGGCCGGCGCCAAGTGCCACAGCAGCCTCACCAATCATGCGAGCATTGACCCGGGACAATGTTCCACTCCGATCAGATTTCACCACTTCTATATATTTCGCCTTTGGGAACTTTTCTGGAACATCCACATAGGAGACGTCTCCGCCCTGGGCATGTACCAGGAGGCGGAATTTCTCGAACGCCCCGCCCGAGGCAATAGCCGTCTCCGCCATGCGACGACCAGTCTCGAGATCAGGGGCGCGATGCCCCAAGACCAACATGTGTGCGCTGACGTGCAGACAGTGCTCACGGAAATCTGCCGGGCCACAGCTGTGGAGCGTGTTTATTGCCTCAACCACTTCCAGGGAATTGCCCACAGCATCACCAAGTGGCTGGTTCATATCTGATAGTAGAGTTACTACTTCACGCCCGGCCAGCCTGCCAATGTCAGACATCAGGTTTGCCAGTGTTCGGGCTTCATCTATAGTCTCCATGAACGCGCCGAGGCCAACCTTGATATCCAGCACTATAGCCTGCGCACCGGCGGCGATCTTTTTGCTCATAATGGACGAAGCAATCAGTGGAATAGATTGCACCGTGCCAGTTACATCCCGCAGGGCGTAGAGTTTGCCGTCAGCGGGAGCCAGGTCGAGCGATTGGCCAGTGAGGACAATCCCATCGTTTCTGAGTTGTTCCTTGAATTCGTTGGTGGTGAGATTGACCCTGTAACCAGGGATGGACTCCATTTTATCGAGCGTCCCACCACTGAAGCCCAGCCCGCGGCCCGACATCTTCCCGACCGGCAATCCACAGGCAACCACAATTGGCAGTACAACCAAGGTCGTCTTATCCCCCACCCCGCCGGAAGAATGTTTGTCCATGGCAATTTTCACCACCCCCGAAAGGTCGAGGATTTCACCAGAGTTCGCCATCGCCAGAGTCAGATTGGTGGTTTCGAGCGGTGTCATGCCATTAAGTAAGACCGCCATCGCCCAGGCTGAGATCTGATAATCAGGAATTTCGCCGCGCGTGATACCATCGACGAAGAATCTTATTTCCTCTTCGGTGAGTTCTTGTTTTTCGCGTTTTTTGATAATAATATCAACCGCGCGCACAGGACACTCCTTATCAACAATGCGTATTGTAACGTATTTCACGATTGTCTGACAACCTTTTGCCCTTCTGGAGTGTCTTGGACAGTCCAACCAAGAACTGCAATCTTCTGGCGGAGATCATCTGCGGTCGTCCAGTCCTTACGGAGACGGGCTTGCCGTCTCTCTTCTGCCAGATGGGTAACCTCCGCAGGTTCTTCATCCAGACTCTGAACCTGGACGGCGTTTTGGACCATTTCCCAGGCGGTGGCAGGAATCCCATCCTCAGGCGAATCGGGACAATAGGCATCCCCCAACTCATCTACTGGAAACACGCTTCCGGCTGGAAATATTTCCGGGTTACGTTCTCGCAACAGAGTCACTGAACTAATCCCGTTGACGGTACATTTCCCGACCTCCAAATCAATGATAAGACCGGTGTGCTCGTCCAACCCGACGATGGTATAACCACGTGGCAGCAGATCGCACCATTGATTAAAGCGATCCATGCCAACGAAACAACGGCTGGTATCCACATCCGCGCCACCATCCGTGTTATTCCAGTGCGGGATGAATGAAAGCGACAACCCAAAATCAGCAAACAGATTCAGGCCAGTGACCACGCGCACATCTTCGCCCACTTTGTAAATCTCATAAACAGGCAGAGTATATTCACCGACGGCAATCGTCGCCGCGCTGGCAAAGACCAGCGCTGCCCCCATCCGATGCCGGGCGCGGACGAGATTCCATGCCAGGGAACCGGTCAACTGGCGGACGGTATAAGTCGGCGAGCCGGGACCCATGAACACCATGTCAGCATGCAGAAGTGTTTGAAGCAATTCCGGCTCATTCGGGCTGAAGGGTGTACCGCGCCTGCGGGCAGGAACCAATTCCACGATCGGGCTGTAATTCTGCAGGCGCGTCTTCAGGAACTCACCCACCCGCCATGCAACCTGCGGTGAGTTTAATTCAAAGCCCGCCGGAGTCTCCAGTAAAGCGATATGGATGGGTCTGGGCAGTCGTTGGGCAATGGTTTCAAAGATGCGCCCCCCGCTGATGGATGTCTCTCCGGAACCAAGCAAGGCTATCGGACCAAATGTATTGTGCAATGCAATTACCTTTCCAATAATCCTCTAACCGTACTCCAAACCTGGTCGAACATTTCCACGGTCAGGCGACCGGTCTGGGTGTTCTGGCGGCTGGGGTGATAGGAACAGACCAGCCAGGAGGCAGGAGACAGTTGAAAAATGGCATTATGGGCGAATGACGTGGAATGGTCATTAATTGAGAAAATGCCCAGGATGCCATTAAAAGCAATCCGCCCCAGCGCGACGATGACTTTTGGTTGGATGAGTTCTAGTTCGCACTTCAGAAACGGCCTGCAATTTGCCAATTCTTGCTCTGTCGGTCTATTATCGGGCGGCGCGCAGCGGCAGACGGGAGCGGTATACAGGCCGGTTAGAATTAGCCCATCTTCGCGAGATACAGAATGAGGCTGCGAGGCAAACCCAGCACGAAAAAGAGCCGGGTAAAGGAAGTCGCCCGAGGCGTCACCGGTAAACTGCCTCCCGGTCCGGTTGGAACCGTGCGCGCCGGGGGCCAGGCCAACTACAAAGATACGCGCCCGTTTGTCACCGAATCCGGGCACGGGCTTGCCCCAATAATTCCATTCACGGTAAGCGCGCCGCTTCTCGCGCGCTATTCGCTCGCGCCATTCAACCAAACGCGGACAACGCCGGCAAGACAGTACATCGACATTAAGTTCGTCGAGGTTCATAGGATAAGCATAGCATCCCCAAATGAATAGAAGCGATACCTTTCCTGCATGGCGACTCTATACGCGTGGAAGATCTTCTCGTGTCCAGCAAATGCGCTGACCAGCATGATGAGTGTGGACTTGGGTAGATGGAAATTGGTAATCATGGCATCTACTAGTCTAAATTGATAACCGGGAAGAATATATAAACTTGTCGACCCGCTGTAGGATAAGATGCCATTTTTCCCTGCTTTTACCGCAGACTCCAGGGTTCTCACGGAAGTCGTCCCTACCGCAATGATTCTTCCACCGGCTTGATGCGTCTTGGTGAGGGTCTCCACAGTTGCCGGTGAAATTTCACACCACTCTGTGTGAATTCTGTGTTCTTCGGGGTTGTCTTCTATTACCGGGGCAAAAGTATCCAATCCTATATGCAGGGTGACTTCAGCGAAGTCGATACCCTGCGATTTGAGTTCATCCATCAGCTGCGTCGTGAAATGCATACCAGCGGTCGGTGCGGCCGCGGATCCGGGGTCACGCGCATAGACAGTCTGGTAACGCTCCGGGTCTTTGAGTGGCTCGTGGATGTAAGGTGGGAGGGGTACGTGGCCAACTTTCGGTAAAAATGACTCGATTGGTTCTGCAAAACGGACGCAGCGGTGTGAACCTTCCAACACCTCCACAATTTCCGCAAAAGGGCCGTTTTCGATGGTGATCATCTTGCCAGCCGATAAGCCCTTTCCTCCCACCAGACATTCCCAGGTCAGCAAATCTTCCCGATGCAGTAGCAGAACTTCGACTCGACCACCGGTCTGTTTTCGGGCAAAAATCCGGGCCGGGATGACACGCGTCTGGTTGATAACCAGGAGATCCCTGGGTTGCAGATATTGCCCGATCTCACGGAAAATACGGTGTTCCAGAACCCCTGTGTCGCGGTGCAGGACCAAGAGGCGCGATGAGTCGCGCGGCTCGACAGGGATCTGGGCAATAAATTCAGAAGGCAGGTCGTAGTCAAAATCTGATGTTTTCATATTACACTTTTCGTTCCCCCCACCAAAATTCCCAACGCCTCGACCAACTTCTCCACATCCCGTCGTGTGTTGTAGCCCTGCACGCTCATACGAATCAACTTGCGCCCATTCCACAATATCAGCGGAACTTCAATACGGTATTCATCATAGAGACTATTCTTCAGCGCATCCAGGTCAGTGGTGGCAGGCAAAGGCGCGGCAGCCATTTGCAACCCCGCATTTCCGAATTCAGATCTGGGTGAGCTCAAGGGTGCCAGTCCCGTCAATGCACAAATATTTTCCTGAGCCTCACGCACCAGTTCGTGACAGGTGAGGCGAACTTTCGCCCAATCATGTCCTCGTTGATATTCGATCGCCTCTTGGACGGAAAGATAAGCGGCAATGTCGCGCGTGCCGGTCCATTCATGATGGTCAATGAATTTCGATGGACTGGGATTTTCAGCTTCGTAACCCCATGAGACGACCAGCGGTTTGAGCAAATGTTGGACCTCCGGCCTGGCAAATAAGAACCCGGCACCCTTAGGCGCACACAGCCACTTATGCAGGTTACCCACATAGAAATCCGCTCCGAGGTTGTCCAGTCGAAGCGGGATTTGGCCAGGTGCGTGCACTCCATCCACGATGGTTAAAATCCCGGCCTGGCGCGCTTGTTGGACAATTTGCGCAACTGGAAAGATAAGCGCAGTTGGGCTGGTGATGTGGCTGAGAAAAATGATGCGCGTGCGGGGTGTAACCCCTTTCCACAAGTCCGCGAGAAAAATCTGCGGTGTTGTCAGCGGAACAGGGATCGGCTGATTGATATACGCATAGCCGCGTTCTTTCGCCAGAAACCGCCAGGTGCGGTCGATTGCACCATACTCGTGGTCCGTGCTCAGCACTTCATCACCCGGTCCGAGACTTAGAGAGTGGGCCACGATATTAAGGAACTCGGTTACATTGGTGGTGTAAACCAGATTGTCGGCAACCGTCCCCACATAATCCGCAAGAGATTGGCGCGCGGCCAGCATCAAACCTGTAAAACGGCGTACCAGAAATTCTACCGGCTCGCGTTCCATTTCACGCTGCCAGTGTTGATAAGCGCGGAAGACCGGACGGGGCGTGGCGCCGAAGGAACCATGATTGAGGAAGGTGACTGAAGGGTCTAGAAGGAAGTAGCGGCGAAGTCCAAACATCATTTACTCCAAAGATAATCCGATTGTGTTGATTATAATCAACCCCGTGCTGCCTATCCATCGTTTCTTCAACAATCCAGCCATTCCTCGAGAATATCGTCGGAATTTCATCCACCTGTATTTCGACATCGCCTGGTTTGGCATCCTAAGCGGTAGTGCGATCAATTTCTTGAACGTGTATGCTGCCCGTCTGGGAGCCAGCGGATTCCAAATTGGCATAATCGCGGCGATGCCAGCTGTGGTCAGTCTGTTTCTATCCATACCTGCAGGGAACTGGCTGCAAAAGCGACCGGTGGGCAAGGCGGTCTTCTGGGCGGCTGTGCTTGCCCGCATCGGTTATTTTCTTTGGATTCCCCTGCCGTGGCTGTTTGGAAATCAGGGTCAAATCTGGGCACTTGCCCTTATCACGCTGGCAATGGGGATCCCTATGTGCTGGTTGAACGTCGGCTTTAATGCCTTATTCGCGGCAGCGGTCCCGGCCGAATGGCGCGCTTCGGTGGTGGGTATCCGTAACGTGGTGCAGTCGCTCACTTTTATAATTGCATCCTTCGGAACTGGCTATATCCTCAATCATCTAAGCTTTCCGCTCGGTTACCAGGTCATTTTTGGGATTGGGTTCTTGAGCGCAGCGATGAGCACATTCCACTTGTTCTTCATCCGACCACAAACAGAGCCATCTGCGGCAGCAGCACCGGATTTAAGAATAATTCCAGATGTGGAAAATAGGAATCATCGCCTTGACTGGCATGCGACACTTCGTCTTGATATCTGGCGCACACCCTACCGGAAAATCCTGCTGGTACTTCTGGGTTTTCACCTGTCTCAATATATTGCCTTTCCTCTTTTCGCATTCTTTACCGTCAATATTCTGCGTCTGACAGATGCAAATATCGGATTAGGCACGGCCCTCTTCTATCTGACGGTCCTGCTCGTTTCAACCCAACTCAGCCTCCTGGAACACAAAGTTGGGCATCACAAGCTGACCGGATGGGGTGTCGTCGGGATGAGTATTTACCCGATCACCCTGGCACTCTCTCATAACGCTCTGCAATATTACCTTCTCTCAATAATCGGTGGATTTGCCTGGGCACTGGTCGCTGGAGCCTATGCCAATTATCTTCTGGAGCGAATCCCGGAAGACGACCGCCCCGCACACCTGGCCTGGTACAACATCATTCTGAACACGGCTGTGCTCTTCGGTTCACTGGCAGGACCGTTCCTGGCCGGGTTTATCGGGGTAGGTGTGGCCCTGATCGTCTTCGGCGCGTTGCGCTTGCTGGCAGGAATTGCGATCCTGCGCTGGGGTAATCAGTGATAAGATAAACGCGGAGACTGGCATGGTGCTTATAACTCTTCTCATCCTGCTCGCCTCGTACCTGATCGGAGCGTTTCCCACCGCGTATCTAGTCGGACGCCACCACGGTGTCAACCTTCGTGAGGCTGGCGACGGCAACCTTGGCGGTCTCAATACATTTCACGTCGTCGGTTTGAAATCCGCTCTACTCGTCAGCTTCGTAGATATTGGAAAGGGAGCGTTCGCTGCCTGGCTGGCAAACAGGCTCTCAGGCAGTGACATTGTACCTTACCTCGCGACTTTGGCTTCTGCACTTGGGCACGATTTCTCGATCTACATTCATTTTCAGGGAGGGCAGGGCATGGGGTCCATCCTGGGCGGCCTGATCTACCTGAATCCGATTGAAACCCTGCTGGGGGTTGGGTTGTTTCTACTTTGCTATCTGCTCTTCCGCAACTGGGATGCAGCCTGGGTGGCTGGCATGCTCACAATTATCGGTTCAGCTTGGCTTCGGGGTTGTCCATTTTGGGTTATCGGCATCATCATCATCTTGATCGTCACCATCGGAATTAAGAAGTGGATTGACTTACCGCTGGCACGCCGTCTCCGGGCCCGGCATACATAGACAAGCTCGTGTTAGAATCTTTGTGATGAGTGTCAAAGTCGTCGCCACCAACCGCAAAGCTGGTTTTGAATATTTTCTCTTCGATCGTTTCGAGGCAGGACTGGCACTGAAGGGCAGCGAAATCAAATCCATTCGCGCTGGTCAGATCAGCCTGGCAGAAGCCTATGTTCGCGTGGACGACAGACGCGGCGCATTTCTTATGGAAGCTCACATAGCTCCATATGAACAAGCCAACCGCTTCAACCATGAACCGAAACGAGCCCGTCGCCTGCTGCTCCATAAGAAAGAGATTCGCGAACTATGGGATGCTGTCCGTCAGAAGGGGGTGACGATCGTGCCGCTCCGCGTCTATCTTAAAGACGGCCGCGCCAAGCTCGAAATCGCCATTGCAAAGGGCAAGAAATTACATGATAAACGTGAAGCCATTGCCAGGCGAGACGCTGAACGCGAAATTGATCGGGAAGTCCACTAATCCGAGCACTGACTACCAGACTCAGGCTGAACAAAAATCGCCTTGTGTTTCTAAACTCCATCTCGTTGTACTTACATTCGAGTTATTGCGCATGACCTCCATAACCAATCCGCCGTCTTCCACCTATAACAAATAGCTTATTTAGTTACCTGGTTGTTCCCAATATGACACCATTAACATTATTATTCGCCTATCGGATATATATATAGACCGTTCGTTTAGCCATTTAATAATCTGGTGGCGCCCACAACGGCCTGTCCTAACGAAAGTCCTCCATCATTCGCTGGGATTTGGCGATGAATATGCACCATAAAACCATCCGCCCGCAGCCCCCGCACTGCCCGTTCCAATAGAGCCATATTCTGCCAGACTCCCCCACTTAACGCAATTTCATTCAAGCCGGTTTCATACCGGATGATCCCACACACTCGGCGGACCATATCTGCTATTCCATTATGGAAACGAGCCGACAGGACAGGAACGGAAACTCCGCAGTGGATGTCTGTCAGCAGGGCAGTAATGGCCGACCTGACATCAACCGTCTTGTTCTGGATTTCAAACTGGTATGCACCCAATTCGGTCTTGTCCAAAGCCGACTCGAATTCAATCGCCGCCTGCGCCTCGTAGTTGACTTCCTGCCGTACACCCACCAGCGCCGCAGCCGCATCAAAAAGGCGGCCCAGGCTGGAGGTCTGAGGAGTATTTAAGCCGTGTTCCAATTGGATACGCAGCGCAATACGTTCCTCATAGGATATTTCCCGCGCAGGAGCTAGGTCTTCGTCCCACTCCCAACCCAGAGACCAGAGCAATGCAAGTGCAGTACGTGCCGGGCGTTTAATCGCTGCATCGCCGCCGGGGAGCGGAAAATAAGCCAGATGAAATTTGCGCTCGTACCCGGAGTAATCAGCTATTAAGAACTCCCCTCCCCAGATGGCTCCGTCGTCGCCATAACCTGTCCCATCGAAAGCCAGGCCAATAACCGGGCGGCTACCGTCCATTCCGTTATCAGCCATGCAAGCCGCGATGTGGGCATGGTGGTGCTGGACCCCAATCGCTCGTAGGTTCTCGCCCTCAGCTCGCTCAAGCGCATAACGGGTGGACAGGTAATTCGGGTGCAAGTCGTACGCGATGGCTTCAGGCTGGATGCGGAACAAGCGCTCGAAATGGGTAATACCATCTTCAAAGGAACGCAGGGTTTCGTAATTCTCCATATCGCCGATATGATGACTGAGGAAGGCGTAACGTTCGCGGGTGAGACAATATGTGTTTTTAAGCTCCGGGCCGGTCGCCAGGATGGATGGGAATTGAAATGGAAGTTGCAGCGAATCGGGGGCATATCCGCGCGAACGACGAAGGAAGTGAACGGGCAATATAGGATTGGGGAATTGATCGCCTGGTACCCTGACGACTGAATCATCACAGCGCGTATGAATCTCCCGGTTGTGCATCAGGAACGCATCTGCCAAAGGGGAGAGCCGTTCGCGGGCTTCATCGTTTCCAGTGGCAATCGGTTCTTCAGACAGATTGCCGCTGGTCATGACCAAGGCAGATAGCGACTTGTTATCAGTGTGTAACAACAGGTAGTGCAACGGCGTATATGGGAGCATCACACCGAGTGTATCCTGCTTCGGCGCAACTTCGGTAGCAATGTTTGACTCTGGCTTTCGGCGGAGCAAGACGATTGGCCGCTGGCGCGATTCAAGCAGTTTACATTCTGCATGGCTAACTATGCAATGCATTTCAATGGTAACAATATCCGGCATCATCAGGGCGAAAGGTTTGTCCACGCGCAGTTTGCGATGGCGCAGTTCCACAACAGCGTCGGTGTTGGTGGCGTCGCAAGCGAGGTGGAATCCGCCCAAACCTTTGACAGCCAGGATTTTGCCATCCGTAAGCATTTTTTGTGCAGCGTCGATCGTTCTATCCCCTTCCACCGTTTGACGTTCATTATCCATCGTCCATTCCAACCAGACCTTCGGCCCACAAACAGGACAGGCTACCGGCTGGGCGTGAAAACGCCTGTCGAGCGGATTCTGGTATTCAGTGGCGCAGTCCGGGCACATCGTAAACGGTGCCATAGTCGTGTTGGGACGGTCGTAGGGGATGTCAGTGATGATG
>Ga0315274_10008629_pt1 | contig 14766 bp, 8 predicted proteins | sample YL17G02_20_MG_FD_203700 | JGI IMG/M metagenome (GOLD analysis project Ga0315274, IMG submission 203700) | Sediment microbial communities from Yellowstone Lake, YNP, Wyoming, USA - YL17G02_20 | ecosystem: Environmental > Aquatic > Freshwater > Lake > Sediment | place: USA: Wyoming | collected... | reverse complement strand
GGCTTGCCCGCCGGCCGTGTGGCGGGCTGGGAGGGGGAGCGTTGCGGGCGAACGGTCTCCTGGTGTCGGACGACTTCCGCGGTTTCGCGGAGGCCGGCGCGTGGGACTCGGCCAGCTTGGCATGCACCATCGCGACCATCGCGCCCGGCGTGACTGAGATCTGCTGCCATCCCGGGGCCGACGACGGCATCGGCGAGCGCTTCCCCTGGGGCTACCATTGGGAAAGGGAGCTGGCCGCGCTCACCGGTGAGGAGCTGGCGTCAGCCATCAGGATCTGCGGAGTGGAGATCACCTCTTGGAGCCAGCGTAGCTGCGCTCCGCGGTAGAGCTACCGCCACCTGTCCTCCCACACCCGCGGCAGGGGCACGCCATGCCGTACCCCTACTTCACGACGAACCTGCTAACCTAGTGCCGCGCTATGGCTTCAGCTCGCTCACTCCGGCGCCGGTCATCGTCATGCTCACCGGAGTGGTTTTCCCGTCGCTGACGGTCATCGTCACCTCGACCCGGGTGTTCTGCTTCACCATGCGGCCGGCGGCGTAGTCAAGCCAGGTGGTGACCAGGGTCTTCCCCCGCTCTTTCAGGACAAAGCTGCCCTGTCCGGGTGGACCGGCCGGCATTTCCAACTGCCACGGGGCCACCGCCTCGATCCTGGCGCATTCCACTCCTCCGACCGTCTCGAATCCGACCAGCGTGGAGGTATTATTGATGGGGATCTTGAAGCTCGACATCTGTGCCGCCGCCTCGGGGGGCATGGGCATGCCGAATGACTCCATCATCGCCACCGGGTCTATCACCATCTGCCACTCCCACTTGTCCCCGACCCCGACCAGCTTGTCTGGGTAGAGGGGCTGGGAGAACTGGCTGATAGACTTGCCGACTATCTTCACCAGGTCAATGGGCTTGCCGTCAGGCCCGGGGATCGGCGGGATGGGGAGCTGCTCCAGCCCGTTGATGGCGACGGGCTTTCCTCGCTTCGAGACTATCATCTCCACGGGCAGTGGCGGGAGCTTGATGAGCGTAGGGGCCGCTCCGTTCGGGCCGCAGATCGCCAGTCGCACGTGCAGGTCGGCGGCGTCCAGGGTGGCGTCGAACGACTCGATCTGGAGGCCGAGGCGGAGATCACCGTTCGGGGCGACCCCACGCACTTCCTGGACGGTGGTGAAGGTGCCGGCGAATCTTGGGGTCACTGCGATTGCCAGACCCGCTCCTCCCGGGGGCTGGACCTGGAAGTCCATGGAGAATGCCACGGTGTCCACGTATCTGTTGGCTTCTCCGGGCGTTCCCTTGAGGGCAAGGTCAACGCTCTGGGGCGCGCCCCAGGCGGTCACCACGGAAACGACGAGTAGCAGAGAGAGTGCGGCGAGAGTCGTGCGATGCTGAAGCATGTTAGCTCCTCCTTGAGATGATGTGCTCTCTTTCGGCGTTCGACGGTTGCGGCTCCCTTCAGTCCCCTCCACACAGTCGGAGAAGTTCCGGCAACGGTTCATGTCGGCGCTGCCAATCGCACCTGAGTTCCGCTCGATCTTCGCCGTCTCCTGCTGGCGAGGAAAGGTTCTGCCGCCTCCAGCGGACAACTGCTACACCAGAGGGAGGCGAAGATGGTGCAAGGCCCAAGAGAGGCGGGCATGACCGGTTGGGAGAAGCTGTGGCGAGACCCGGAGATGGTGAAGCTGTGGGACGGGTTCCCGCCTCTGCCTCAGGTCGTTGAAATGGAAGATCGCCTGGAGGCGGAGGGCGGTGGGCGCGTGCTCGACATCGGTTGCGGCCTGGGCCGGCACACCGTGTACCTCGCCGCTCGGGGCTTCGAGGTGACCGCCACAGACAACGCCCCCACCGCCATCGCCGCCTGCAAGGAGAACCTGGCGAAGGCAGACCTCCAGGCGAACCTTATCCTGGCGGAGATGACCGACTTCCCGTTCCCGGACGGACACTTCCGCGGCATCGTCGCCTCCCACGTGATCCACCACTGCTACCGCGCCGATCTGGAGCGGATCATTGACTCCATCGCTCACAAGCTTGCCCCGCGGGGCTACCTGGTGTGGGCGATGCCCAGCACGCGGCACTGCCACTGCGGCAAGGGAACCGAGGTCGAGCCCGGCACCTGGGTGGACCCGAACCACCAGGAAGGCCCGCTGCCCCACCACTACTGCACCGAGGCCGAGGTGCGTGAGTTGCTGCACGGGTACGACATCCTCTCGATGGTCGAGCAGGAGACGCGGGTGTCAGAGGTGGGCAGCCACTTCCATTGGAGGGTGTTGGCGCGGAAGGCCCTGTAGGCCGGGGCAGCCTCTGCTGCCCCGCCGCTCACCAGCGCGACCTTTCGCGTTCGGCAAGCACCCATCTCTTCGGAGGCGCGTTACTGTGGCTGACGACAGCCAATTGGTCCTGCGCGCACAGACCGGCGACCGAGAGGCGTTCGGAGTTCTCGCCGAACGCTGTCGCCCCTGGGTGCTCGGGTTGTGCCTGCGGCTGCTGGGTGGTCGGGCTGCGGCCGAGGACGCGAGCCAGGAAGCGCTGTTGCTGGCGATGCGAGACCTCCGGCAGCTCCGCCAGCCGGAGCGGTTCAGAGCGTGGCTGGCGCGGGTAACCGTGAACGTATGCCGGATGCGGCTGCGCCAGACCCTAGCCTGGCCCGACGCGGCGGACGGCGAGGCGGAGGTATGCTCGGCACCGATGCTGGGCGCCGAGGTACCGCTGCGAGTCGACGAGGCGCTGGTCAGGCTCGGGCCGGAGGTGCGGCGGCTGCTCCTGCTGTGCTACGCGGATGACCTGAGCTACCGGGAGATGTCCGAGCTGCTCGCGCTCTCTGAGGCCACCGTGAGGAGCCGCCTCCATCGCGCGCGAAGGCAACTGCGAAAGGAGATGCTGGCGATGATGACTGAGGAGGAGAAGAAGCACCTGGGAGCGACCGGACCAGTGCCGTGGACGCTGCGCACCGTTCTGTTGGTCGAGCCTGACGAAGGGATCCGCGGTTCGCTGCTGCAAACGCTTCGCCAGGCTGGATACGAAGTGGTGATGCTCCCGACCGGCGAGGCGGCGCTGGAGGCGATCTCCCAGCGGCGGGGACAGATGCTGATCCTGGACAAGGACTGCGTGGAGCCGCACTGGACTGAGGTGTTGCTGATGATCCAGGTGGATGCCTGGGCGCGGGAGAATGTGCCCGTCGGAGTCCTGGTGGACGACAGCCAGCGCGACCGGCTGCTGGCCTGGCAGGGCGGAGCGATGGTGTGCCTTACCCGGCCGCCGCAGCCGGCGGAGGTGGCCGGCTATGTGGACCGAATCGCGAAGATGTGGCCGGAGAGTCTGCGCCCGCAGGGAGGCGAGCACGCCCGCGCCTCTGGGCGGTGAACGTTTCGCTGGCTTCCTGTGTCCTTGGGGGTGGAGGTGCGGATGGGCGGACCCGGGGTAGAGCTGATGGAGCGCATCCAGCAGGGCGACGCGCGCGCCCTGGATGACCTGATCAGACTCCACCAGGCCACGCTGAGAGCCCACCTGGAACGGTACGTCGCCTCGACTGACGCGGACGACCTGCTCCAGGAGGTGTGGCTCAGGGTGTGGCAGCGGGCCCAGCAGTGGGACGGGCGAGGCAGGCCGCTGGCGTGGTTGCTGGCGATCGCCACGAACCTGGCGCTGAACCACCTGCGCCGCCGCCAGACTGTGCCACTGGAGGCGTTTCCTGACGAGGAAGTGCCGGATGTGGCCACCCTGGGTGGCGAGGCCATCGTACCCGGCCCGGAGGAGCAAGCGCTCTGGCGTGAGCGCCTCGGGCGGGTGCAGAAGGCGATGGCGCGGTTGCCGCCAGACAAGCAAGAGGCGCTGCGCCTGGTGCGGGTGCAGGGCTGCAAGCTGGAGGTGGCGGCCCGCCTGCTGCAGATCCCCATCGGCACCCTCAAATCCCGGCTCCATCACGCCCACCGGCTGCTGATGGAGCACCTGGAGGAGGACGAGCATGAGCGAGACTGAGAACATCCACGTGCGCAGTTTCCGCGAGTTCATCCAATGTCGGCTGCCCGAGGCGCTGGGCAAGGTCATTCTGTTGACCGACTACAAGGCCGAGTGGACTGGGGAGAGCCGCGGCAACATCAGTTTCTCGGTGGGCGACGGCGGGCCGCGCGTCAGCTTCGCGGATCTGCCCTTCCCGCGGCCGGACGGCTCGTTCCTTCCCCACATTGGGGAGCACCCACGCTGTGTGGTCATGACCGCCAACAGCAATAACCTGGAGGAGGCGGAGATCAAGGCGGTAGGCGAGCAGTTCATGGACGAGATCGCGCCGCGTCTGGTGGTGCCCCCGAACGGCGGGCCCTGGGATGAGGCAATGCTGCGTGCGTGGTTCCCGCTGGACAGATGGCTCGAGGATCTGTATGGCGAGGCAATCCCCACTTCCCAGTGGATGGACGTCACGAACCCCGTGGCGCAGGCGACCCACCTCCGGCGCATCGTGCTGCTGGGCGGGGCGTACTCCGTTGACACCTCGGACCCACATGCCTTCAGCTACGCGGGCGGTGATGTGTCCTTCCACCCGTCGCAGATCGGGCGCGTCGATCCGTTGGAGACGCCGGAGGGGCCGAACAGCGGACGGGTGTTCACGCTGGCGCGGGGCGCCGAGGTGCGAGACGGCAAGATTGTGCCTGCGCCCGATCATGCGGAAGGCACGCTCGGGGTGAGCAGCAGCCTAGTCCCGCTGCTCTGCCACAACGATCCGATGCGACAGCTTCAGGGCGCGAACATGATCCGGCAGGCCGTGCTTCAGGACGACCGCAAGCCGCCACTGGTGCAGTCCGGCTTCGACCCGGAGGATGGCAGCTCTTTCCTGGGCCGGAACCTGCTCACCGCGTTCCTACACTGGAAGGGGATGACCTACGAAGATGCCATCGTCCTCAGCGAATCGGCTGCAAAGCGTCTGGCCTCCGCCCCTTGGGCGGCGGAGGTGGGCGATAAGCTCTCAAACCGGCACGGCGCGAAGGGAGTGGTGGGGGCGGTACTGCCGGATGAGGAAATGCCACACCTGCCGGACGGGCGACCAGTCGATCTGATCTTCGATGCCATGGGCATCTACAGCCGGCTGAACTTCGGACAGATCCTGGAGGCGACCGTCGGGCTCGTCGCGCAGGCGCGAGGTGAAGCGATCACCATGCCGCCGTTCCGGCGCACCACGTCCGAAGAACTGCACGCCATGCTCCGCGAGGCGGGTCTGCCGGAGTCCGGGCAGTTCACACTGCGCGATGGCAAGGACGGCGCGGCGCTGCACGAGCCGACGACAGTGGGCTATGTGTACTGGTATCGCCTGGTGCACGAGGCGCGCTCAAAGATCCACGCCTTCGCCCCGAAGTGGCAGGACGGCTCGGGTTACCGCGGCGGCCAGCGGGTCGGGGCGATGGAGTACCTGGCCCTGCGCGCGGTGGGCGCCTACGAGAACATCCTGGAGGCGCTCTCCACGCGGGCCCGGGGCGCGGATGACCAACTGGAGGCGGAGTGGGCCCTCCCGCTGCCGGACCTGGAGGCCCACAAATGGTTCATCCAGCGGGTGGGCGGCGGATTCATCGCCGAGCACGCGGCGCCTCCCTCTCCCGCCTTCCGGCGGGTGCAGCGGGCGCTGCGTGCCGGCGGCATCGCGCTGGCGCTCGAGGGCGATGCAGTGCGCGTGCGGTGGGCGGAAGATGGCGGCCTGCCACTGACGGAAACCGTCACGCATCCCTGGAGGCCGGACGCAATGCTGTCTCATCTCACCCGGCCCGCGGGCCACGCCGAGGCCTACGAGCGGGCAGTGACAGCAAATCAGCGCCTCGCTGAGGCGCTTCAGCCGGGCGCCGCGGGACCGGCGCGGGCCGAGCTCCAGAAGGCGGTGTCCGATCTCCTGGACGAGGTGCGCGAGGACTGCCGTGTCGCATTCGGCGAGCGCTCGCAGTTCACGGGGCGCAGCGTGCTGGCTCCGGGGTATGACCTGCATATCGAACAGATCGGTCTCCCCGAGGACATCGCCTATCCCCTGTTTGGGCCGCTCATCGCGGATCGCCTCGGGTGGGCCTGGGTGCAGGACCGGTTCGACCGGGCGAAGCGGCACATCGACAAGTTGATGGGGGAGAGCGTGGTGATCATCAACCGCGCGCCGACGTGGGAGGTGACGAACATCACGGCGTTCAGGCCGGTGATGGTGCCGGGGCGGGCGATCCTGCTCCATCCACTCTGCTGCCGCATGTTCAACGCGGACTTCGATGGCGACCAGGCGGCGGTGTGGCTGCCGATCACGAAGATGGCGCAGGCGGAGGCGAAGGAGAAGCTGACGGTGCTCGCCCATCTGAGGCGAGACCCGAGCGTGATGGTCGGGCACCTGACGCCGGCGGGAGGGATCCTGATGGGCCTTGCCTATGCGCTGGAGTTCCCAGAGGGGCGCGAGGAGTTCGCGGGACTCTGGCCGGAGGGCGTCGCCGCACCATCGGCGCCGCTTACGCGGGACCTATTGGTGGCGCGGCTGCTGGCCGCGCTGGACAACATCGGGCCGGAGGCGCTGCTCGCACTGCTCGAAGGTCTGTACCGGATGGGCATCGCGTGGGCGACGCGTTCCGGCGCCTCGCTCAGTCCGTTCGTTGGCGAAGGGCTGAAGCTGCCGCCGCCGCCGACGGTACCGTTTGCCGCGAGTTGGCACCAGTACGCTGGCGTCGTGGAGGCGGAGATCGCCGCCCAGGGCGACTCCGATCCAACGCTGCGTGCACCGCTCCGGGCGATCCGGTCGGGCGCGCGGGGGTCCATCCGTCATTTGCGGGCCACCATCGGCCCGTGGGCGGGCGATTCGCCGTACGGGTTGGGGCCGGTCAAGCACGGCTTCCGCGACGGGCTGGGGCCAGAGGAGTACTGGGTACTGGCGGAGCGAGCACGGCGGAGCCTGCTGGACCTGCAGCAGCAGGATCTGGATGCGGGACGCTTCGTCCGGCAGGCGGCCGGCATGCGGAGCGCCTCTGACGACGCCTCCGTGCTGCGAAGGGCGATGGAGGCGAAGGACTCGGTCTCAGTGTTCGTGGAGGCGGCGGAACGGGGCGAGACCGACCCACTGACAGATCCAGACGTCCGCCTCTGGATAGGGCTTCTCCCTCTCCCCGAAAGCGGCTGACGAAACCGCCGGAAGTTGGCACTAAGACCGGAGGCGAATGTCACGCGCGACCTTTCGCCTCCCGGCCTCGACTATAGGACGGAGGAGTTGATGGCGGACCGGCGGTCAGACGGGGAGTTGGTGGCAGCGGCGGTGACTGGCAGCCAAGAGGCATTCGACGAGCTGATAGCCCGCCGCCGCGACAGCGTGTTCGGCGTGGCTCTCCATCGGCTTGGGCACCTCGAGGAGGCGCAGGATGCGGCCCAGGACGCCTTCGTCAAGGCCTACCTGAACCTGACGTCGCTGCGCGACCCAGGCGCCTTCGGCGCCTGGCTGCGGCGCATCGCCGACGGCACCGCGCTCGACATCGCGCGCCGGCCCAAGCGAGAGGTCCGGCTCGACAGCGCCGACTCATCACCAGCGCGACCGCCCGACGAGACGTCGGCGCGCGCGGAAGCGGTTCGCCAGGTGCTAACGAAACTGCCGGACTCCTACCGCCGCGTCATCACCCTCCACTATCAGCACGGCTACTCGCTCGCCGAGATCGCCCGCGCCCTGCGGACCAGCGTCAGCGCGGTGAAAACTCGGCTGGACCGTGCCAGAGACCGACTGCTGAGGGAGATGGTGACCATGGCACGGGACACACTGAAGGACACCACGCTCGTGTACTTGTGCGTCCTCAGGCTCGCGGGAACCGGATTTGCCCAGTCCATCGGCGCTTCCGGTGAGGCCAGCCCACTGCGCCGGCTCAAGCTTGCGCAGTTCGCCTTCAACTCCGCCTCCGTGTGGCCTGCGGTGTCTCGCAAGCTGCGGTCAAAGGAGAATGAGACGGCGGCGCTGGGCAACACGGCGGCGATCATCATCGAGGATGGCATTGCCTGTGGAGCACAGCGGCTGCGGATGGAGGTCTCCAAGGAGCGCGCCCGGAGGGGGAGAGCCAGGATGGCTGTCCACTACACGGTGAGAGGCAAAGAGCAGGAGGGCTGGGGGTTGGGCGGTCATTGCACGTATCCGCTCCTGCGCGGCTACCTCGCCTCCCTGGTCGGCCTCCTCCCTGCGAGCGACCAGGCCCGCGGAACCGGGCCATTCCTCTTCCGTACCGGAGAAGACACCTATCACTGTGAGGCCTCACTGACAGAGCACGCAGTGGAGGTGGCCATCGGCAGGCCCGTGCGGCGAGTGCCGCCGGTTCCGCCTCTGCTGGAGTGGCGGGACGCCACCCCAACGATCGCTCACATCATCCTCGACCAGGCCTTCCGTCAGAAGGCCTCCGCCGCTCGCATCACTCTCAGCCGCGGCGGCTCGGAGATCGAGGTGAGCTTGCTGAAGGGGAGCAAATGGTCGCGCCTCATGCACTTCAGCGCGCAGCTCAAGCTCCGCAGCAAGCCCCCCGAGCAGCACGGCGCCCCCATCGAGCAACCGATCTGGAGCTTGCTGCGGGAGCACTTGGCGGGCATGGGCGGGGTGAGCCTGGACGACAGTGCGAGAAGGCAGACAGGCAGGATTCGCTTCCGTTCCGGGAACAAGGAACGCGAGATGCGGGCCGTGTTCTCGGCGCGCCGGATTGGGCTATCGCCTCGTGCTTCGCAGCGAGGGGGCCTCGTCACCCTTCTCCGCGGGGCTCCATAGCCCCGCTTCCAGCAAGGGAGCGCAGCTCCGTTGCCCTCCCGGAAGGGGCGACGGAGCCTTCGCAGAGTAACATCGGCTAACCAGAGGCTGCTTCCCCCGACGCCCGCTTGCCTGCCCCCGGCGGGGGTGTCGCCGGTCGTCTACGGCGGCGATCCCTGCACTTGTGCCGCCCGGACTGACGGGGGCGGCCACGGCGTCTGGTACAGCGTTATAGTGCTGGCGCCGCCTGCGACCTTGTCTGTGGCCATGGGCGTGAGCATGGCCGCGAGCAGGTCGGTGCGTTGCGAAAGATAGGGGAAGTCGGCAGTCCGGATGGCCACGTGTGATGGTCTGGCTTGCTGCAGAAATGCCCACAGGTTGTCGTCGGGCAATCCGGGCTTCGCCATCGCGGTGTACCCAACGCGGTCAATGGTACCCCCAAAGTCCACCACGCGTCGTCCGGAGTAGAACCCGATCGCGCCGACCTCTCGGCTGCCTATGGAGGCATCAGGCGGGAGGTGCTGTGCGGCCCACCGGCCCACCGCGCCCTGCAGGTTGCTCACCTTGTTGACTGCGTTCCAATGCTGCGTCCAGGCCGCACGGTGGGCGAACCAACTGGAGCCGCCCAGCACACCTACCACCGCCGCGACCCCGAGGACGAACACTACGCCCCCAGCGGGCCGTCTGATGCGGGCGGTTGCGGTTCTTCCTGCTCGGTAGACCAGGAACAACCCGGCGCTTCCCAGGATGGAAACGACCGGGGTGAGATAGGCGGCGGTGTAGGCGCCGTTGGCGGCGCCGGCCTGTCGCCAGATCGCGCCCGAGGCGAGCAGCAACGTGACAGGGGTGAGCGCCAGCAGGAAGCTGGAGTGGTGACACCGCGCCCGCGCCGCCGAAAGCACTGCCACGGGCAGCCCGAGAGCGGAGGCGACGAGCAGCAGCGGCTGGCTCGCCCACAGTGCCCGCAGCGCTGTGGCAGGCCACGCGAACAGCGTCTGCCCCCGGAGAGCGAGGTCCGGCTGCTGCCAGAGCGGACCACCCATACGCCAGTTGTAGAAGACGTAAGGCGCCAGCAGCGCCGCCGCCCCCAGCGCCTCCGGCAGGGCGCGCACGAGCAGTGAACGCACACGGGTCCCGGGCCGGCCCTTCACGGCGGTGACGAGGACGCGGTCGAGCACTATCAGAGGAACAAGCAGCCCAAGTTCCGGGCGGCACAAAGCGGCCAGCCCACAAGCCAGCACCAGTCCCAGTCGCTGGCGCCGGGCGCCGTCCCAGCTTCTCGCCTGCCAATGCATGGTGGCGGCCAGCAGCAGGGCGGCCAAGGCGCTCTCGGTCCCGCCAAGACCAGCGGCGATGAATTGGGGAGCGGCCACTGTGGTGAGCGCGGCGAGGAAGGCAAAGCGCCAATCCGAGAGGAGATCGAGGGTGATCATCCACACCAGATAGGCGGTGAGCACGACCGCCCACGTCCCAAGCAGTTTGGCGGCACCCACAAAGTCGGCTAGCAAGTAGCCGCCTGCTGCCAGCACACCCAGCCAGGCAGGCCCCGAGGCGCCGGCGACATGCACGCCGGGGTTGAAGCAGAGCCCACGTCCATGCGCTAGGTTGCTGGCGAAGACCAACCGCGTCCACCCGACATCAGTGGGGAAGCCGAATCCGCCCAGGTAGATCCACTCCCCAGCGGCGTAGGCCATCCCGAGCAACGCGCCCAAGGCACCGAATAGCACGAAGCTGGCGGTGGCGGCTCCGGCCGGCGGCAACAGACCAGCGGAAGCCCGGATCTCTGTGCCGTTGCTTGTCCTCGCGATGACGGTCATGGGCGAGTCGGATTATATCCCCGGCACAGGGCCTGGTCAACTCGCGCGGACGCCGCTCTTGGATAGCGCTTCCTAACCACCATGGCAGTACACGGCGGGCGGGCGAGGCGCTCACGGCATCAGGGCTCGACCCCAACGTCTCCCTGGAAGTGCCCTTCGGCGTGGTTCTCCACGTGGTTCCGCACCGCGCGGACGCCGGCTGTGTGCTCACCGGCGGAGATGCCGGTCCGCTGTGTGCGGGCGGCTCCCGAACGCGTGTCTCGGATAGTATTGTCCTCGAAGAATAGGTCGGTGGTGCGTCCCTCAATGCGGACGCCGCAGCCGACGTTGTCCTCGATCACGTTGCCTCGGAACGTGTTCCGGCTACCGGCATTGGTAGGCTTTTCGTCGCGGAAGTAGACACCGTGGGCGCCGTTGTTCCGGACGATGTTGTTGACGAACACATTGTCCGTGTCCTTGTGGCCGATGGAGATGCCGTGGCGGCCGTTGTCGCAGAGCTCGTTGCCCTCGAAGTAACCGTCTTGCACCCGCCAGCAGAGGAAGAAGCCGTCTCCGTCGTTGTGGTGGGACTTGCAGTTACGGATGACAGGCCGCGCCGAACCTGTGCCCGGGTGTAGGCCGAGTCCGCTGATGCGGGTGACCTCGCACCTCTCCACCACGATGTCCTGCGTGATCTGGAAGCTGATTCCGTCTCCCGCGAAGTCGCGGAGCACACAGTCCCGGATCCGGCTGTTCCTCGCCTTGAAGAGGTAGTAACCGCCTCCGATGCAGCCGTTGATGGGCAGGTTCTCCGCCTTGTTGCCGTCAACGCAAAGCCCCTCAATCACCACGCCATCCACATCGAAGCCGGCGACGAGCGGGAAGCCGTTGAAGATCAGGCCGCCGTTGTCACCATCGTAGTCCATGATCAACATGCGGTCCAGGTGGATGACGTTCCCCTGCACCAGAGTGATGGCAGCCAGGGTATCCACCCAGCCGCCGGAGCGGCCGTCCTTGACCACCACCCCCATGCCCGCTCGGAAGCCCGTAGCATCCTTGACCGTCACCTTCGTCTGGCCATAGTCCGCGTCAACCGCGAGCTCGCTCGCCGGGCCCTGGCTCTTCCGCAGGACTGTGTCGGGACCAGAGCCGACCAGGCGGACGTTCGGTCTCAGCACAACGGAGTTGTGGAGAGCATAGACACCGCGCGCGAGCTCTACGGTCCCGCCGCCCCGCGCCGCCGCCGCGTCGATGGCGAGCTGAATGGTCTCGTTGGTATCGCCGACGAAGTCGCCAGTGGAGAGGCCGACCTTAACGTGGATCATCACTGTTCTCCTCGGCTGAGCCATGTGCTCAGGGATGAAGGAAGTGCGCTTCCCACAGGGAAAAGATACGGCGCAGCGGGGCTCCGCCCCCTCCTCGATTGGCTGCCAGCAGGTGGAAACCTGCCGCGGAACGGAGGCGGCCGCCGGCGCCTTGAGCGCCGGCTTGCCGCTGGCCAACAGACTAGGCGGACTCGCCCGATACCAGGAGCAAGCAGTGGCCATGAACACTAGCGGAGCGCGCCCCTCGGAGCCGGTCATCACTGGACGCCGGTGGGCGGCAGCGGTCTACCTCCTCTTCTTCCTCTCGGGGATGACCAGCCTCATCTACGAGGTGATGTGGGGGCGCAAGTTCGGGCTCGTCTTCGGGGTGACCACCTATGCCGTGTCCACTGTCCTCGCCGCCTTCTTCGCCGGGCTTGCGCTAGGTAGCTATATCGCAGGGCGCCTGGTTGATCGGACCCGGGTCCATCCCTTGGCCGTGTACGGGATCATGGAGGGGGTGGTCGGGGCATACGCCCTGCTTCTGCCTGTGCTTCTGGCGGGGGTCGAGGCGAGCTACCCCGTAGTCTACTCGCGGGTTGGCGAGAGCTTCAGCCTGTTCACGCTGTACCGGTTCGTGGTGTGCTTCGTCGTGCTGGTGGTTCCGACGACGCTGATGGGCGCGACGCTGCCGGTGGTAAGCAAGCTGATGGTCGAGCAGGAAGCGGTGCTCGGCCTGAACGTGGGGCGGCTGTACGCGATCAACACCTCCGGGGCGGTGGCCGGCGCCTTTACCGCAGGTTTCGTGCTGGTGAAGGCGTTCGGGGTCACGAACACGACGTTGATGACCGCGGCCGCGAACTTCCTGCTCGCCGCGGCCGCGCTGGTCCTCAGCAGGCTGGCGGTCTTCCGGCCGGTCCGGAGGCCGGAGAGCCACCGCGAAGGGCTGACGGAGGCCCTCGAGCCGGAGCCCGGATTGAGTCTGGAGGACAAAGCGATCCTGACGCTGGCGTTCACCTCCGGGCTGACCGTGCTCGCGCTGGAGGTGGTGTGGACCAGGAGCCTGGTGCTGGTGCTCGGATCCACCACCTATGCTTTCTCCACCATGTTGACGGCGGTACTGGTGGGCATCGCGCTGGGGAGTGCGGTGTTCGCGCGCTGGGCGGACCCCACCCGGAACCGGGCCGCCCTGGTGGGGTTTCTCATGTTCACCGGAGGGCTGTGCGCGGCGCTCGGGCCTGGGGTCATCAACTGGCTTCCCTTCGCCTTCCTGCGCATGGGCGACTGGGTCGGCGGCAACTGGGCTCTGCATATCGTGGTGCAGTTCGCGATCTGCTTCGCGCTGGTGTTCGTGCCCACTTTCCTATCGGGCGCCAGCTTCCCGATTCTGGTGCGCATGCACTCTCAAGGCATCGCCCGGGTGGGGCGCACGGTGGCCGACGTGTATGCCGTCAACACCGTCGGCGGCATTATCGGGTCGATCGCCGGAGGGTTCGTGCTGGTCAGGTTCTTCGGCCTGGAACGCTCTCTGGTGGCGGCCGCGCTGCTGCTGATGGTGGTGGGCGGGCCGGTGGGCATAGCGATGGCGAGGCCCTGGCGCAAGCCCACCCGGTGGGCTGTGGGCACGAGCATGGTGGCGGCGGTGGTGCTGCTGGGATTCTTCCACCCGCGGTTCAATACCAAGGTGCTGTTCGCGGGATGGGGGCCGTTCGGCGGAGGCTACTACCTGGGCCACGGCAGCGGCACTACGGTTGACATCACTGACCGATACATGGAGCGCCTGCTCTACCACAAGGAGGGAGTCTCCGCGGCGGTGGACGTGCTGGAGACCGGGTGGGCGGACAAGATCATCTCCATCAACGCCCAGACCGTGGCGAGCACCTACCTGTACGATATGCGGGCGCTGCAGATGCTGGGCCACCTGCCCGTGCTGCTCCATCCGGACCCGAAGGAGGCCCTGCTCATCGGCCTAGGAGCGGGCGTGTCAGCCGGCACCATCGCCAGTTACCCCTCGCTGGACCATGTCACCGTGGTGGAGCTGAACGAGGAGGTGCCGGAGGGCGCCGCCAGGTTCGCGGAGTGGAACTTCGATGCGGTCAACAACCCCAAGCTCAGGATCGTGATCAACGACGGGGCCAACTACGTGAAGGCCACCCGGAAGCAGTACGACATCATCAGTTCCGACCCCATCCATCCGTTCATACTTGGGAACGGCATCCTCTACTCCGCCGATCACTGGAAGATCTGCCGAGATCGCCTGAAGGACGGGGGTGTGCTGGCGCAGTGGATCCCGCTGTACCAGCTTTCCGCAGACGACTTCGCCTGCATCGTGCGCAGCTTCATGGAGGCCTTCCCGAACGCCACCATGTGGTACTGCGGCATTGACGTGGTGCTGATCGGGGCGAAGGGCGAGTTCAGGATAGATCCCGACCGCATCGGCGCCCACATGTCCGATCCGCAGATGGCGAGAGACCTCCTGTCCATGGGCGCGCACAGTGTGGGGGATGTGCTCGGCTGGTTCATGGCCGGGCCGGAGCAGCTCCGAGAGCTGAGCCAGGGCGCACGCATCAATCGCGTGGAGCGGCCGGTGTTGGAGTACACCGCCCCCAAGGCGCTGCAGCTTTCGGGACTGTCGGCGACCATTCCGGGGCTGCTGAAGGCGGTGGGAGAGCTGTCTGGCGAGAAGGGGAGGGCGGTGCTGGAAGGCCTGTGCTCCCGACGCCTGGACGCGCAGACGCTCCTGGATGCCACCACCATGAGGCAGGCGAACATGTGGATTATGCGCTCGCAGTTGCTCACCTCCTATGACTACTCCGACCGGGCTGTAGACGCGTGCCGCAATGCGCTTTCCCTGCGGCCCAACGACCGCTTCATGAGGGAGGCGCTTGCCGATGCCCTGGCAGTGGTGGCAGATGGGCAGCAGGGAGACGGGGACTGGGCGTCGTCCTTGCGCACCTACGGCGAGGCGTAT
>Ga0315274_10008626_pt1 | contig 14770 bp, 3 predicted proteins | sample YL17G02_20_MG_FD_203700 | JGI IMG/M metagenome (GOLD analysis project Ga0315274, IMG submission 203700) | Sediment microbial communities from Yellowstone Lake, YNP, Wyoming, USA - YL17G02_20 | ecosystem: Environmental > Aquatic > Freshwater > Lake > Sediment | place: USA: Wyoming | collected... | reverse complement strand
CCTCACGGACCCCGCGCGTCGCGGCGACGCATGCGTCCGCGGAATCGACGCCTGCGAGTGGCTGCTCTCACGGAGCCCCTCCGCCTCACGGAGCCCCTCCGCCTCACGGAGCCCCTCCGCCTCATCGAGAGAGAGAGTCCGCAGTCGTTTTCGCGCGGCATCCCAGCGGCTTGCCCAGCGGTTCACCCAGCGGTTTTCCTTGCCCACGCGGATCTTTCCTGGGAGAATCGAGGGGCCGCCGTTTCTCCGCGCAGCCCCGGGCGTTGAAGATGAATGCTCGGGGCTCCGCTCCTGGCGGCGCGGCCCGCGCCTGGCGACGCGGCGCCTCCTCACCGACCCCGTCGGCCTCACCGACCTGGTCGGCCTCATCGACCCCGTCGGCCTTTGGCCAGGACCCAGGGATCTCGCCCCGTGGCCGGGAGCCGGTCTTCTGATGAGAGTGACAGCGCTCCTCCGCTTCACCGACCGCGTCGGCCTCATCGACCCCGTCGGCCTTTGGCCAGGACCCAGGGATCTCGCCCCGTGGCCGGGAGCCGGTCTTCTGATGAGAGTGGCAGCGCTCCTCCGCTTCACCGACCCCGTCGGCCTCACCGACCCCGTCGGCCCCCGCCTGAGGGACCCCGCGCGCTGCGGCGACGCGTCCCTCCGCGCGCTGCGTGTTCTATCTTTCTGGCTGGGTTTGGGAAGCGCCCTCGCCGGCCCGACTGTGGAGCACTCGCCTTCACGGACCGCGTCCGCCGCGGCGGGAGGCGACGGGGCTCCTGCGGGGAAGAGCATTTCGGCGACCCAAACATGCCTCTTCCAGGACGGCAAGGAAGGCTACCGCAACTACCGACTGCCCGCCGTTGTCGTCACGACGAGCGGAACGGCGCTCGCTTTCTGCGAGGGGCGCAAGCAGGGGCGGCTCGACCATGGCGACATCGACCTCGTTCTCAAGCGCAGTCTCGACGGGGGAGAGAGTTGGGAGAATCTGCGACTCGTTCACGAGGAAGAGGGCGGGGCGCCGGCAACGATCGGCAATCCCTGTCCCGTCGTGGATCGGACGAACGGCGCGATCTGCCTCTTGTTCTGCCGCGACAATCGTCGAGTCTTTGTCATGCGGAGCAGAGACGAGGGCGCCAGTTGGGGCAAGCCCGAAGAGATAACGGAAAGCGTCAAGAAAGCAGAATGGACCTATTACGCGACGGGACCGGGTCATGGGATTCAACTCCAAGACGGAAGACTCCTGGCGCCCTGCGCCCATCAGTACTCGACGGCTTCCAGCGAAGGGGACCATTCCCACGAAGGGAGCCGCTCCCACGTCATCTACAGCGACGACCACGGCCTTACGTGGCGGATCGGAGGCGTTGTCGGCGACGGGGTCAAGGAATGCGTCGTGGCGGAAATGGACGACGGGTCGGTCTACGCGAACATGCGCACCCTCCGCGGCCGAAATCTGCGCCAGAGCGCCCGCAGCAGGGATGGAGGGCTCACTTGGTCGAGACCCGTCTTCGAGGAACAACTGGTCGAGCCGTCGTGTCACGCCGGCTTGATCCGCTGGAGGGACAGATTCACGGACCCCTTCCGCCCCGCGGACCCCATCCGCCCGGCGGACCCCTTCCGCCCGGCGGACCCCATCCGCCCTGCGGGCCCCATCCGCCCTGCGGGCCCTCTCCGCGCCGACGGGGCCGGTGAGAGCGAACCGGCGAAGTTGCTCAGAAGCCTCGTCATTGCCTGGCTCTCCGGCGCCCGGATTCACGAAGCCTCTCCGCCAATGCCGGCCGGCGGCGCCGACGCCCAAACGAGTCCATCTCTGGCAGGAGACGCCGTTCCGCCGTTCGTCTCTTGGGGCCTCTCGCGGCTCTCCGACTTCACGGACCCCGTCCGCCTTCTGCGGACGCCCTCCTCCCTGTACGTTTTCTCGAACCCGGCCAGCATGGAGCGCGAGATGCTCACCGTTCGCCTGAGTCGCGACGGCGGGAAGACGTGGACTAGCGGCAAGGTTCTCCATTCCGGTCGGGCGGCGTTCTCGGATCTGTGCGTGCTGCCCGACAACCGGTTGGGGTGTTTGTACGAATGCGGCGGGAACAGCCGCATCATGTTCGCCCGGTTTGCGGCGGAAGCCCTCGAGCCGTCGCCGTTCTACGAGTTCCTGGCCAAGAGATCGTTCCCGGGCAAGCCCGAGAGCTCCTCCATTCTCAATCCCTGGGGCGAGGACCTCTTTGTCTCCAACCCGCTCCCCAAGGCTTTTGGCGAGCGCATCGCCGTCGCGGCGGCCGTCTATAGCGACCAGGGGGTCCGCTACGACGGCTACAAGGGCAGCACGAACGACGGCGATCACTATTTCACGGCCGCCGACGGCGAAGACAACGCCTATGTGCCGGACGACGCAAACGCGACTTACCATCTGGTCCGCGACGGAGTCGTCGACGACGTTCGCGAACGCTTCTGGGTTTGTCTCGACTACCCGATACACACCCTTGCTCTGGCGGGATTCCCCATTCGTCAGGCCATGAAGGCCGACTTCGAAGAAGCGCCTTCCCTTTACACCGATCATGGGCTCTTCGCCGAGAACCGCCCGGACAGCCATTGGTTCTTCCGGCGGGTGCGCAACCTGCAGCGTTACCTGCGACGCAGACAGCTGTACTGCAACGTTCACATCACTCCCGAGCAGTACCGCGATCCCGCCTTCCGGCCCGAGGTCCCTTTCAGAGTCGGCGACATCGTGTTGTTCGGTCACTATGCCGACGATGACACTCTCGGCCCTTGGTACCCGAAGCATTCGGGCATTGTGGCAAGCACCGACGCCCGAGGCCTTCCGTTCGAGGTCTATAACATGCGCGTCTCGCACAAGCTCATGGATGAGATCGACGGGCTCATTACGCAGACGCGCAACATCGGCGGCCAAGACGTGTATTTCGAGCGCTTCTTCGATCGGTACTCGCTGCTCGGACACGGCCGAATCGTCAACGCCTTCGACCCGGCGACCGGCAAACACGCTCTCGGCCAAGATGAGGCCGACGGGGTCGGTGAGGCCGACGGGGTCGGTGAGGCCGACGGGGTCGGTGAGCCCGACGGGGTCGGTGAGGCCGACGGGGTCGGTGAGGCCGACGGGGTCGGTGAGCCCGACCGGGTCGGCGAGATCCCCGGTTGGCAAGACGCTCCCATTCCACCGGTCGGGGAGATCGTGGAACAGCCGCCCCCCGCTGTTACAGAGGGCGCCGGCGAGGACGAGGCAACGGAAGATTCCGAGGCGGATCTCCCCGATCTTTCACGGACCTCATCCGCCCCGCGGACCTCATCCGCCCCGCGGACCTCATCCGCCCCGCGGACCTCATCCGCCCCGCGGACCTCATCCGCCCCGCGGACCTCATCCGCCCCGCGGACCCCGTCCGCCGCCGACGCGGGTGAACGGGATCCGTAAGCGCCTGGACACTTCAAGGGGCGAATGCGATCCGACCCCCGGCGGCCGGCGACGAACTCACACGAGCGCTTGACAGCCTGCACGGGAGCGGCGATAGTGGACGCCCGTGCCGCGACCGGGGCCGAAGGGGGTGAGGTCCCATCTCTTTCACGGACCCCGTCCGCCTTCTCCCGCGGGGACCTGCGTACTGTTGCGCGCCTTCCCCTTCGGGAAAAGGCCGCGCACGGGGGGCGGTCCCTTCTAGCAGCCCAGCGATCAACCGCCCGGCGAGATGATCTTGATTGGCAGCAACCAAAGACCGATTCACGGACCCCGTCCGCACGATCTGGCGGCCGTGCGCGAGGAGATCGCGCACATTCATCGACCTTTGCGCCTTATGGCCCGCGACGGCGCCCTGTCGCTGGCTTCGGACGAGGCCGATGGGGTCGGTGCCGACTGGGTCGGTGCCGACTGGGTCGGTGCCGACTGGGTCGGTGCCGACGGGGTCGGTGCCGACGGGGTCGGTGAGCCCGTTTCCACGGACGACGCGGTCGGGGCCGATGGGGTCGGTGCCGACGGGGTCGGTGGGGTCCGTGAGCGCGCGGGCCCGAGCGAAAGTGGACGACCGCCTGTGCGCATTCACGTGCCCGCGATTCGTCTGGAGAACTTAGGCGATCCCGCCTTCTGCAAGGACTTGGGCATCCGCTACCCCTATCTGGCTGGGTCCATGGCCAATGGGATCGCCTCGTGTGAGATGGTCGAGGCCATGAGCGGCGCCGGAATGCTGGGCTTCTTCGGCGCGGGGGGGCTGCTGCTCGGGGAGGTGGAGTCGGCAATCGACCGCCTCACTCGGGACCTCGGGGATAAGGCCTTTGGTTTCAACCTCCTGCATAGCCCGAACGAACCGGATCTCGAGGCTGGCGCGGTCGGCCTGTACCTGAGGCGGGGTGTGCGGCTGGTTGAGGCCTCCGCCTATCTCGGTCTGACGCTTCCCCTTGTGCGGTATCGCGTTCACGGCATCCATCTCGCGGACCCCCACAGCCGAGGGCGGCCGTGCCACAATGCCCGCCGCCGCTCGTCTGCTGACGGAGACGGGGCAATCGTGACGCCCAACCGCGTCATCGCGAAGGTCTCGCGGGTCGAAGTGGCGTCGAAATTCCTGGCGCCGCCTCCCGAGTCCTTCCTGAGGGAACTCGTCCAGTCCCGCGATATCACCGAAGAACAGGCGCGGTTGGCTTCCCGTGTGCCGATGGCCCAGGACCTGACGGCCGAGGCCGACTCGGGCGGACACACGGACAACCGCCCCGCACTGACCCTGTTGCCCACCATGCTGGCCTTGCGTGACCGCATGCAGGACCAGTACAATTACGACCGCCCGTTGCGGGTGGGTCTAGCGGGGGGGATCGCCACGCCCGCCTCAGCGGCCGCGGCTTTCGCCATGGGGGCGGCCTATGTGCTGACGGGCTCGGTCAACCAGGCCTGCATCGAGTCGGGCGCTTCCGACGCGGTCCGCCAAATGCTGGCCGAGGCTGGACAGGCCGACGTGGCGATGGCGCCGGCGGCCGACATGTTCGAGATGGGCGTGAACGTCCAGGTTCTGAAAAGGGGAACCATGTTCCCCATGCGGGCGGCGAAGCTCTACGAGATCTACCAGTCCTGCGCCAGTCTGGACGACATCAGAGCGTCTGACCGCGCCACGCTGGAGAAGACCGTGTTCCGAGCGCCGCTGGAAGAAATCTGGAACCGCACGCGCGAGTTTTTCCTCCAGCGAGATCGCGCACAAGTCGAGCGGGCCGAAAAAGACGCGAAGCACAAGATGGCGCTGGTGTTCCGGTGGTACCTCGGGCAGTCGCCCCGATGGGCCAACTCAGGGGATCCCTCTCGCCGGATCGACTACCAGATCTGGTGCGGTCCCGCCATGGGGGCCTTCAACGAATGGGCGAAGGGCTCGTTTCTGGAGCGCCCGGAGAATCGCCGGGTCGTGACGGTGGCGATGAATATCCTATACGGCGCCGCGGTTCTTTTGCGCGCCGGCGCCGTTCGGTCTCAAGGCTGCGACCTGGGACGTGAAATGCTGTCAGTCCGGCCTCTCACACTCGAGGCTATCGCGGACCGCATCCGCCCCGCGGACCCCATCCGCCCCGCGGACCCCATCCGCCCCGCGGACCCCATCCGCCCCGCGGACCGCATCCGCCCCGCGGACCGCATCCGCCCCGCGGACCGCATCCGCCCCGCGGCCATCGTGGGAATGGGGTGCCTCTTCCCCAAGGCCGACGACCTCACGATGTACTGGGCCAACATCTGCAACCGGGTGGACGCCATCACGGAGGTGCCCCCGACGCATTGGGACCCGGAAAGCTATTACAGCGCCGACCCCAAAGCTCCCGACATGACTTATGCCCGCCGGGGCGGATTCCTGAGTCCCGTTGACTTCGATCCGATGGAGTTCGGGATCCCGCCCAACGCCATTGAGGCGACTGACAGCACGCAGTTGCTCGGATTGATCGTCGCGCGCCAGGCCCTCCGCGACGCCGGCTATGGGCCGGGGGGCCGCGAGTTCGACCGCAAACGGGTCAGCTGCATTCTCGGCGTGACCGGCACATTGGAGCTCGTCATCCCCCTGGGCGCCCGGCTGGGCCACCCGATCTGGCGCCAGGCGCTGAGAGACGCCGGAGTGGGGGACGACGTCGCCAAGGACGTGGTTCGCCGGATTTCCGAGTCTTACGTGCCTTGGCAAGAGGCGTCTTTCCCGGGACTTCTGGGCAACGTCGTGGCCGGGCGCATCGCCAATCATCTGGATCTGGGAGGGACGAACTGCGTCGTCGACGCGGCGTGCGCCAGCGCGCTGAGCGCCGTCGAGATGGCGGCGATGGAGCTCGCCATGGGCCGCGCCGACATGGCGATCACGGGCGGGATGGACACGTTCAATGACATCTTCATGTACATGTGTTTCAGCAAGACGCCCGCCCTATCCCCAAGCGGCGACGCGCGGCCGTTCGATCACAAGGCGGACGGAACGACCCTCGGGGAGGGTCTCGGCGTGGCCGTCCTGAAGCGCCTGGAGGACGCCGAGCGGGACGGCGACCGGATCTATGCCGTGATCCGGGGCATCGGCTCCTCGAGCGACGGGAAAGGGCTGGCCATCTACGCGCCTAGCTCCGAGGGGCAAGCTCTGGCCTTGCGGCGCGCCTACGAAATGGCCGGGGCGACTCCCGACACCATCGAACTCGTCGAAGCGCACGGAACGGGGACCGTCGCGGGGGACGCGGCGGAGATCGCCTCTCTCACCGACGTTTACAGCCAGTTCACGGACCCCGTCCGCGTGGACGGCAAAACGCCGTGGTGCGCGCTGGGGGGCGTGAAATCGCAGATCGGTCACACAAAGGCGGCGGCCGGCATGGCGGGGCTCATCAAGATTGCCCTCGCTCTCCATCACAAGGTTCTCCCGCCCACGATCAAAGTTGAGAAGCCCGCCGAGCCGCTTCGCAATAACAGAACGGCGTTCTATGTGAATACCGAGAAGCGCCCATGGCTGCCCCGCCACGAGCACCCGCGCCGCGCGGCCGTGAGCTCCTTCGGGTTTGGGGGGAGCAATTTTCATTGCCTTCTCGAGGAACATGGCCCCGACAAGGGCCACGTTGGCTGGGACGGCGATGTCCAGGTGCTGGCTTTCTCCGCCGAGAGCCCTTCCGCTCTGGCGAGAACGGTTCGGGGTTTCTCGGCGCCCCAGAAATGGGAGGACTTTCGCGCGTGCGCCGCCGAGCTGCGAACCGCCTTCCGGATTGACGATCCATGTCGTCTTCTGATCGTCGTCGAACACGACAAAACGGATCTGGCCAAGCTTCTCGAAGACGCTTGCGCGAGACTCGAATCCTCCGACCCGGCAGGAATCCACGGGCAGGATGCCCGTGCCACTTCGCTCACGCTCAGCGACCCCGTCGGCGGCCGCTGGAGCCTGCCGGGCGGCGCGTGGTATGGGTCGGGCGCCCCGTCGGGCAAACTCGCCGCTCTGTTTCCCGGTCAAGGCGGCACGACAACCGGCATGATGCGCGACCTGGTGTGCGCCTTCCCCGAGATGCTCGACGCGCTGGCCGAAGCGAACGAGACGTTTTCACTTGGGAGTGTGGCACAGCCGCCCTCGGCTGTGGAGGACGCCGCACGAGATCCCTCCGACGGCCTAACCGACCCCGTCGGCCTCACCGACCCCGTCGGCCGACGCCTGAGCGACCTGATCTTTCCGATCCCGGCCTTCGAAGCCGAGACGGCGGAGGCCAACCAGCAAGCCCTTCGCGCCACGGACGTCGCGCAGCCGGCAATTGGCGCGCTCAGCATCGGCGCTTTCGGAGCGCTGCGCCGCTTCGGAGTGGAGCCTGAGGCCTTTGCAGGCCACAGCTACGGCGAGCTGCCCGCCCTGTGCGCCGCGGGCCGTTTCGACTCCCGGGCGCTGCACCGATTGTCCGTTCTGCGCGGGCGACTGATGGCCTCGGGCGGCGGCGAGGCCAAAGGCGCGATGCTGGCCGTGCGCGCCGGCTTAGAGACCGTGGAGCGCGTCATCGAGGAAGCGAAACTCGATCTCATCGTTGCGAACAAGAACGCCCCTAACCAGTTCGTTCTTTCCGGGACGACGAAGGAGATTGACAAAGCTGCGGGAGCTTTTGGGGAGCGCGGCGTGAGCGCGACGCGCCTGTCCGTTCCCGCCGCTTTTCACAGCGCGCACATGACGCCCGCCCGGGAACCGTTCCTTGAAGCGCTCCAGGAGGTGAGGTTCTCCAGAGCGAGATTCCCGGTCTTCTCCAACGTGACCGGCGGAGAATACCCAGCCGCTCCCAGAAAGGCGCGGGATCTCCTCGCGACTCAGCTGGCCAGCCCGGTCGAGTTCGTTCGTGAGATCGAGAACATGTATAGACTGGGCGTGCGGACCTTCCTGGAGGTCGGTCCCGGCGCCACCGTCACGGGTCTGGTCCACGCGATCCTTGGGGAGCGCGACCACGACGCTATCGCGCTGGACGCCTCTCGCGGCAAGCGATCGGGAATGGCGGATCTGGCCCGCGCCTTGGCGCAGTTGGCGGCGCTCGGGCATCGAGTGGAATTGGCGCAGTGGGACGGCGACCGCCGGGCGCCCAAGCAGGAGAGGAAGCAGGGCAAGAAGCCGGCTCTGACAATCTCCGTGTGCGGCGCGAACTACGTCAGAGCCAAGTCCTCAAAGCCGTCGGTGAAGCAAGGCGAAGCGGACGCCACCGCGCCCGCCTCCGCTGACAGGGAGCACACATCCGGAACCGGCGCGGCGGATTCCCAGCTTCTCGTGCAAGCCCTGCGGGCGACCCAGGAGAACATGCTCGCCCTTCAGCAGATCCAGGAACAGACCGCCCGCCTGCACCAGCAATACCTGGAAGGCCAGGAGATGGCGCAGCGGTCTCTGCAAGCGCTGATTGCCCAACAGCAGCGGCTTGTGCAGGTCTCGCTGGAACTGCCGGTTTCGCCGCCGAGCCCGGCGGAGTCCGACGCCCCACGATCCGATCGACATCCCGCGCCTCCTCTGGGATTCTTCCCCCCGCGTGCGGCCCCCCTTCCCGCGACTTCCGCCGTTGAAGGGCGGCGGGACCAGACCGGGATAGCGGCTCCGCCGCCCTTCCCAGACCCCCCGGCGACAGCCTCCGCAGGCGCCGTTGCCGGCCCGGTGGAGGCGCTGCCCAAGGCGGAGACCGCCGCCGGGAAGCAGGGAGTTGTTGCCCGAGGAACTGAAGAAGGCGGGGCCGAGACGGCGAGAGTTCTGCTCGACGCCATCGCCGAGAAAACGGGCTATCCCGCCGAGATGCTCGAACTGGATATGACGCTCGATTCCGATCTCGGAGTCGATTCGATCAAGCGGGTCGAGATTCTCTCGGCGTTGCAGGAGAAGTTGCCCGAGGCGCCGGTCATCAAACCTGAGCATCTCGGCACACTTCAGACGTTGCGTCACATCGTGGAGTTTCTTCAGGGGGAACCCTTGGGCGCCAGCGCCGCCGCTCAGCCGGCCTTGCCGGGTCCCGCGGCGTTGTCCGAAGCGCAGGCCCCGGAGGCGGCCGCGGCGGCGGCTCCGGCGCTAACGGCCGCCTCTCCGTTGCGAGGCCTTTCCCGAGCCGGCGTTGTAGAGACGCTCTTTGCCGTTGTCGCTGAGAAAACGGGCTATCCCGCTGAGATTCTGGAGATGGAAATGGGGTTGGAGGCCGATCTCGGCATCGATTCGATCAAGCGCGTCGAGATCCTGTCGGCTCTCCAAGAGAGGATGCCCGACGCCCCCGTCATCAAGCCCGAGCACCTCGGAATGCTGCAAACGCTGAGCCAGATCGTGGAGTTCCTTTCGACCAGGACCGTCGAGGAGGCGCCTTCCGACCCCGGGATTGAAGCGCCCGGAGACGAAAAGGGCGAGTCGACTCCGACTCACGGACCCGCTCCGCGCGCGGCGGCGAGTGAAGCGACACGGGGGGCCACGGACGCTCCTTGGCCGCTCGAGCGAAGCGTCCTGGTGGTCGCGCCCCTGAGCGCGGACTCTCCTCGAGACGCGATTTCTCTCCCGGAGGGATCGGTCATTTGGATCATGACCGACGGTTCAGACCTCGCGTGGAGCCTCCGCGAGCTGCTGTGCGCCAGGAAGTTGCAGCCGAAACTGATCGCGACTCGCGACCTGAAGAGAACCGCGAGACCGGCGTTCCTCGACGGACTTCTGATTCTCTCCCCCGCCCGGGGGACTTCGGATTCCTTCCTGAAGGAAGCCTTCGAAATGACGCAATTCGCCGGCCCTGGCCTGCGCAACGCGGGCCGCGGCGGCAGGGGGGCGGTCCTTGTGACGATCTCGCGACTGGATGGGGCTTTCGGCCTGGGAGGGCTAAGCGGCCAAGCCAACGTGCGCTCGGGAGGGCTGGCGGGACTGGCCAAGACCGCGCGACACGAATGGCCCGAAGTCCTGTGCAAAGCGCTGGATCTCGCCGGCGATTTTGGGAGTTCCGATCACGCCGCCGCCGCCGTCGTCGAGGAGATGCTGCTGGCCGGTCCTGTTGAGGTCGGGCTATCGAAAAGCCAACGCCTTACGACGCAACTGCTTCTTGCCCCCCTGGCCGACGAGTTGGGACCGCCTCCTCTTGAGGCGGGCGACGTCGTTCTGGTGACAGGCGGCGCTCGCGGGATCACGGCGGAAGTGTGCGTGGCTCTCGCGAGAACGCTCGGGCCTCGCCTTGTGTTGTTCGGGCGCAGCAAGGAGCCGGAGCCCGAGCCGGATTGGCTTGTCCCTCTCGCGGAGGAGGCCGAGATCAAGAGGGCGCTGCTTGAACAAGCAGGGGGCCGGGCTTCGCCCAGAGAGATCGGCGAGGAGTATGCGCGCGTGGCGGCCAATCGCGAAATCCGCCGCAACATCGAGCGCATGGAGGCCGCGAGCCAACGCGGGACGGTCCTCTACCGTTCCGTGAACGTCCGCGACACCCGAGCGGTTGCAGTGGCGGTCGGCAAGATAAGAGCGACGTTCGGCCCGGTTCGCGGGCTGATCCACGGCGCCGGGGTCCTGGCCGATCGGCGGATCGAGGATAAGACGCGCGACCAGTTCGAGATGGTTTTCGACACCAAGGTCGCCGGTCTGCGCGCCATGCTGGAGGCGCTCAGGGGCGAGGACCTGAAACTCCTGGCGCTTTTCTCTTCCTCGACGGCGCGGTTCGGACGCGCCGGTCAGGTCGACTACGCCATGGCGAACGAGGTCCTGAACAAAATCGCCCAACAGCAGGCCCGGCTGCGTCCCGATTGCCGGGTCCTTTCGCTCAACTGGGGTCCTTGGGCTGGGGGAATGGTGGCCCCCGCGCTCGGGAAGATGTTTGAGGAGGAAGGCATCGCCCTGATCGATCTCCGGCAAGGGGCCGAGCATTTCATCCGAGAGATCCACGCCACGGCAGCGGAGGGCCGGGACAGAGCGGGACGGTATGACGGCCTGCCGGTTGAGGTCGTGGTTTTTGGGGGGGGCGCGGAGACAGAAGAGGCGCCGTCTGCCGCCTCCGAGGAAGGCGCGGACCGGGTCCGCGAGCCCTCGTTCTCCCCGGGCGGGGCTGAAGATGCTTCCCGGGAGGGGATGCCGCCGACACGGTCTCTGCCTCTCGCCTTCGAATGCGAAATCCGCGTCGATTCCTGCCCCTTCTTGAGATCGCACGTGCTGGACGGCAAGGCGGTTCTTCCCGCCGCCATCACGATCGAGTGGCTCGCCCACGGCGCCCTCCACGCGAATCCCGGGTTCAAGTTCCTCGGATTCGACGATTTCCGCGTCCTCAAGGGCGTCATCCTCGGCCCCGAGGACTCCGTGACGCTTCGCGTGATGGCGGGCAAGGCGGAGAAACGAGATGACGGATTCGCCGTGGCCGTCCAGATGGCGAGCGCCGGTCCGAACGGACGCGACTCCCTGCACGCTTCGGCGGAGATCCGCCTTGGCAACGCTTTCGAAGAGAGCGCGCCCGCCGTTCCTCGGTTGAATCTCGGCTCCTGGCCCCCGGCGAAAGACCCCTACGGTCCCGGCCGCCTGTTCCATGGTCCCGATCTCCAATGCATTGAGAGCGTGGAAGGGTACAGCCCGGAAGGCATCGCGGCGACGGTCAAGACGGCCCCCCGGCCCTCGGCGTGGTTCCGCGAGCCCCTGCGGAGCAACTGGCTGGCCGACCCTCTGGTTCTCGACGGCAGTTTCCAGGTCCCCATCCTTTGGTGCTGCGAAGAATACGGCAAGCACTCGCTCCCGGTCTTCGTGCGCCGCTACCGGCAGTTTCGCGCCCGATTCCCGGAGCCGAACGTTCGCGTCGTCGCCCGAATCCGCTCGAACGGCGAACACAAGGCCGAGTGGGAGGTCGACATCCTCGATCCCTCTTCGGAGGACCCGATCGCCCGCCTCGAGGGATACGAGTGCGTGATGGATGCGTCTCTGAAGGACGCTTACGCCCGAAACCGGTTGACGCCGGCGGGGTAGGGTGGTTTCGCATGTCAGAGCGAGAGGACACGTCTTGGCGCCCCGACGAGTGGGACGAGCCACACGAGTGGGCGCTTCTCACGCCGGCCGAGCGCTTCGTCGAAACCGGGAAGTTATGGGCCCTGTATCTTGCCTGGGGAGGTTCTCTTGATCCACCACCCGATTCAGAAAGCCCTTTCGATTGTGAAGAGCTCGAGCGTGCGGTGCCTGGTGATGGGCGGTCAGGCGTGCGTTTTGTACGGCGGGGCGGAGTTTAGCCGCGACCTTGACCTCGCCATCAGCGCCGCCCCCGGCAATGTGAAGACGGTGCGGCGTGCGATCGAGAACCTGCAGGCGGAACGGGTTTTCTTCCCGGATCTCGACGTCGCCGCCCTTGAGCGGGGTCACGCGTGTCACTTCCGCTGCCGGGCGCCGGGGGTCGAGAACCTGCGCATCGACCTGATGACGAGAATGCGTGGGTGTCCGGACTTCGAGGAGCTCTGGAGCAGGCGCACGGTCGTCGATCTGCCCGAGATCGGCGCCATTGATGTGATCTCGCTGCCCGACCTCATCCGAGCGAAGAAGACCCAGCGCAGTAAGGACTGGCCCATGATTCGGAGACTGGTCGAGGCGGATTGCCTGCAATTCCGCGGGAGCCCGTCACAGGCCCAGAAGCGCTTCTGGCTTCTCGAATGTCGAACGCCGTCGTTGCTGGTAGAGATGGCGAGAGCATGGCCGGACGCCTGTCAGGAACTTGCCTCTGGACGCGATCTCCTGAGCGCCGCTTTGCGCGGCGACGTCCCCGCGGTCAGAAATGGGCTCGAACGAGAAGAGGAACGGGAAAGAGAGGCGGACCGCGCGTACTGGGCTCCCCTTCGAGCGGAACTGGAGGAATGGCGCCGGGAAGGACGAGAAACGGTCGGAAAGGGCGAGAATGACTAACGGCGTCATTGCTCAGAAGCTCCAGCTCCTCGAAGAAGTCCTTGTGGAGCTGAGATCCCTGGAGGATGTTCCGGCCAAGAGATTGGCGGAGGACTGGCGAACGGGAAAGGCGATCGGGCGCTGCGTGGAAGTGGGGGCCCTGTCAAGCAAGGAACCCTATTCACGGAGTCCCTCCGCTCACGGAGTCTCTCCGCCGAATCCATGGTTCGGTTCCGGAACCCTGGGGTGCACACGGATGAGAAGATCGATGTCGCGATCCTGGCCGACATCCTGAAGAATCATCCAGGGGACTTTGAGCAGTTCGAGAACGAGGCGCTCGACTATGCGAACCGTGAATCTCCAGGCGGCGGAGGAAGCGTTGGCGGCCTCTTTGCTGCCGCGACGCGAGCAGGCGCGCCGGCTTCGCGTCGCTCACCTCGCGCGAATACGAAGAGTCCATGGCCATGATCGAGAAGCGGATGAGGATGCGGGCCACATTGTCGGAACTTCCGCGGATTCACGGAGCCCCTCCGCAAGACGCGTTCGCTCTGCTGTTCGGGGACGTTGCGGATAGGGCCGGTCGAGATTCGTCATGAGAAGAGCTTCCAGTTCACGGAGCCTCTCCGGCGTCGCCATCGTCGGGATCGCCGGTCTCTTTCCTTCTCACGGAGCCCCTCCGCCTCTCCCTCGGAAAGCGGAGGAGGAGGGGCTTTCGGAGCTCGAGTTCACGGAGCCCCTCCGCCGGTTCTGGAACACGGTCAAGAACGCCGAGAGCGTCGCGCGGGAAGCGCCCGAGGGGCGGTGGCTCATCGATCCGGACGACGCCTTCGATCCGCAAGTCGGCGCGCCGGACAAGGTGTACTCGCGCCGCGGGTGTTTCATCGAGACGCTTCCGACGAGCGAGGACCTCGATGGACTCGACGTCGATCCGGAACTCTTCGACGCGCTGGATCCTCTCTATCGCATCGCGCTGTACGTGGGAGGGGCGGCCTTTCGCGACGCGGCGACGGCGGACCTCGATCGAAGCCGTGTGGGGGTGATTCTCGGCAATCTCGCCCTGCCGACGGAGAAATCCTCCGCCCTCGCCCACGAGTCGCTGGGACGCGCCTTTGAGGAAAGGGCGATTGCGGCCCTGCGTGGAGCGGGAAGGGACAAGGCGTACGACTGGGTCCTCAGGACCGAAAGCGGCGCAACGCATCCCCTGAACCGGTGCGTCACGGCCCTCCCCGCGGGCATCGTGGCGCAGTCCCTCGGCCTCGGCGGCGGTTCGTACACGCTCGACGCGGCCTGCGCTTCTTCGCTCTACGCCCTCAAACTGGCCGCGGACGAACTCATCGCGGGCCGGGCCGACGCCATGCTTGCCGGCGGCGTCTCGCGCCCCGACGCCCTCTACACGCAGATGGGCTTCTCCCAACTCCGCGCCCTCTCCCCGCGGGGCATCTGCTCGCCTTTCGACGCGAAGGGCGACGGGCTCGTCGTCGGCGAGGGCGCGGGGATGTTTCTGTTGAAGCGAACCGAAG
>Ga0315274_10008624_pt1 | contig 14771 bp, 28 predicted proteins | sample YL17G02_20_MG_FD_203700 | JGI IMG/M metagenome (GOLD analysis project Ga0315274, IMG submission 203700) | Sediment microbial communities from Yellowstone Lake, YNP, Wyoming, USA - YL17G02_20 | ecosystem: Environmental > Aquatic > Freshwater > Lake > Sediment | place: USA: Wyoming | collected... | reverse complement strand
GTGGACTACTTGCCCTGGGTGGGCCCGTTCCCGCCGTTGGCCTCCAGGAGCGCAGTCTGCACCGGCGCGCAGCAGGCCGGGCAGGAGCCCGGGTCCAGGTAGGTGATGAACAGCCCCTCGGGGTGGGGCTCCTTCTCCGTGCCCGCGCAGAGCCCCCAGCGCAAGGGCTCGTTCGGTGCCTCCTGGCGGAGGAACACCATCAACTCGCGCTGCTCCGCCGTGAGCTTGGGCCGGCGCTTGGGCGGGGCCTCCGGGACCGGCGCCGTGGCAGCCTCGGGGGTGGGGGTGGTGACAGCGTTAGCCATAGCAGCCTCCTTTCTGCCTCCGGGCAGAAGTACCAGCCGGGGGAAGTCCCGGCGTGGACGGTTTAAGCGCATGACGCACCTCCGATCTGTTACGCTGGCGAGGGATCCGGCCGTCGCCATACGTCGTAGGTAAAGTAGCTAGGCTTGTTCCTCGGTGAAATCTTCCTCACGGTGATGAGGAAGCTTCCAACGAGCCAGTACGCCTTTCCGTCCGGGCCCAGGGTGACATCGTACCGCTTGAGGAGCGCCTTGGCCTCGGCGTCGGCCTCGTCGTAGTCCTCGTGCGCCGGGCGGACCTGGTGCCGACGCTCCAGCCAGGCCTCCAGGTCGGCATCATCCAGGACCTCAGCGTGACCGATAGGCAAACGCAGCTCTGAGCAGCAGAAGGCGAAGAAGGAGCAGCCCGGGCAGACGTCGTTCCGGTGCTCCGTGGCCACCACGGGGGGGATGTCCAAGCGCAACTGGTTGAGCTGATCGGTCCAGGTGGGGTCCGCTTGCTCCCCCAGGGTTTCCTTGATGCGTGCCACGATCTTGTTGAGCCGCTGCAGGCGAGTTAAGGTTTCGACCCACCATTCTTGGTCCCAGGGGACGGGGATGGCCTTGAGGTCACCCGTCACTTTGTCTTTCAGGATCAGCAGGGCGACGTCCTTATGGATCTTCTCTCGCACGGACCAGTCCCGCAGCGCCCCCACCAGGTAGAGCAGGAGCTGGTCGCGCCAGTTGCGGACGAAGTACCGTCGGTGGCGCACGAGGTCCTCCCAGGTGTTCAAGGACTTGAAGATCCCCGTGGACAGGCCCTTGGCGTCGGCGACGTAGTGGAAGCCCGACGGGTTCTGCAGCAAGAAGTCAATCTCCCCGACCATGCCCAGCTCCGGCAGCGCGACGGGGAACTTCCGCAGGATCACCATGTACCCCGGGAGCGCGCCGAGGTCCTGCACGACGGCATTCTCCTGGTGGTGCCCCTCCTCGAACAGGGCCGCCTTGATCGGGTCGCTCATCGGGGTCTGGAGCCGCCATGCCACCCGCAGGAGGACCAGGTACCGATCGCACGGGTGGCCGGCGGAGTGGGGGTGATTGGTCTGGATGGGCCGCGGCCTGCGGGCCCGCTCCAGCTTGGCGGCCAGGTAGTCCTCGCGGAGCTGGTGGGCAAATTCAGCGGCCGTCATGGGCGTCCCCCGAGAACCTCGAGAATCGCTGCTTGCTCCTTGCCCTCTCCAAGGTCCCCTGAGTCCACCCATTCGATGTCACGCAAGGCCAGCGCGACCTTGCGGAGATGGGCACCAAGGTTGCGACGAAGTGGCTGGTTGCTCCGCTCCAGCCGTTCCGCGATCTCTTCAACTTTGAAATAGGCGTAGTCCCAGGATCCTCCGCTCATGGTTCTTTCTCCTCCACGATTGCCTCGACGTCTGTGCCGTCAATGGCGCCGATGCGCCCATCGTAGGTCCAGCGTCCCGAGATGAGGGTGCCCACGGTGTACGACCGACAACCAAAGCCCCCGGTACAGTGGAATTTTCGCAGTTCATCCCTCTGGGCAGGGAGGCCCTCTGGCAACCGGACCAGCACGACCTTGCCCCTCAGATCCTGCTTTAGTGCGTTGCCCATGATGCACCTCCTCACTTCGGGATGCGTGCCCGCACCGGCTTTGGAAGACCTGTCAACGGGAACGCTTGCTCATACAGGTTCCAGGCAGATTTGGGCTCCCGCCAGTCGGGGTAGTATTCCGACTCCTCCAGGGTGAAAGCGTGGACCTTGATACCGAAGGACTCCCAGCGGGCCAGGGTCGGCCGGTGGTCCACCGCAAAGAGGTAGAACCCCTCCGGCGGGTTGGATTCGACGGTGGCATGGTCAAAACGCAGCATGTCCAGTACGGACCCGACCGGCCGTTGATCCAGGTGGTCGCGTCGGATCAGGAACCAGATGCGCTTAGCGAGCCTGGGCATTGTCGTACCTCCTCCGCCCCCGGCGGAGCCGGGGGGCCTCAACGTTCGCAGATTTCCTTGATGGTGGCTTGCTCCTCCGGCGTGAGGGGCTTGGGCACCCGCTTGGGCCGGCGTTTCTTGGGTCGGTCGGGGATGAGCTTCATAGGATCTCCTCAGTTGAGTTCGTGACGCAGACGAAGGATGGTTCGCTGGACGATCCAGAGCTTGGTGACCATGGCTGCATCGAGCGTCAGGACGTCCGCGTGGGTGAGCGGCCGGCGCCCGAGGTTCTCCGTAAAGATCAACGGGGCGGCGCACTTAAAGCAGAGGGTCAGGTCGCCGCCCTTGGGGATCTTGCTCGCAGGCTCGGTTACGCACGTCACGGTCCCGCTCGTGCTGCCGCAGACCGGGCACGGCCCCTGTTCAATCTCGGTGCTCATGCCTTTGTCCCTCCGAACAGGGTACCGTTCTCTGCAGCCGGCTTCGGCCCCTGGCCCTCGTCTCGCAGGACGATGAGCAGATCCGCCACCTGGGAGTCGGTGAGTTGGGCCACGCTGTCCTTCTCCGCCAGGCCCTTCTCCTTGCACAGCTCGCGCAGGAGCTTGGGCACGTTGCTCTTCCTGGCCTCGGCCCGGGCCTTCAGTAGACCGAACAGCTCGTCCCGGGCGGTCCTGCCCCGGACGGGTCGCTCACCCTCGCGGTGTTCGGCGCCGGCGGCTCCCCAGCGGACGATGGGACACTTGGTCGTGTCCAGCCCAGCGGCCCTGAGCTCCTCCTCGGGGATCCCCGCCAGGCCGCCCAGGCTGCGGACGGCGCGACCGTGGAGATTTCGATAGGCGGCCTGCTCCACCCAAAGGGGGTTGAGGATGTTGCCGGACTTGGCTGCACGGCGACGGAAGAATTCTTCGCCGCTCCAGCGTGCGCCGCGCACGGCCTCCAGGATTACCCCGGTGCGCTCGCAGATCCAGTCCGCCTCGAAGTAGTAGATGTAGGTCTGGTCCTCCAGGACTTCCCGGACCTTCTGCGCGTTCCCCAGCCGGGAAATGCCCCACACCTGCGCCGCACGCTCGGCACCGATGTCTTGCAGGTACCCGGTGGTGATCAGGCGCCCGTCGTTGTCAACGACATGGAGCACCCAATCGGAAGGGTAGGTCAGGTGAATGCTGGTGAGGCGCAGGGTCCGCACCAGGTCCCGAAAGGCGTTGAGCTGCAGGGCGCCCCTCTCAGGATCCTTCAGGTAGTCGGCCACTTGGGCCAGCACGCGCGGCCGGATCCTGGCCAGGCGCACCTCCTCGCGGATCTCGTCGGGGGTGATGATCTCCATGGGGATCTCGTCAGTGGCGAGACCTGGAGCGGTGGTTGTGCGTTCGGGCTGCTCGGTGGTCTTGGTTTCGTCAAGCATGATGGGCTCCTTTCTGTGGGTGCTCCTCGTGGCGGGGGATAAAGACGAGCGTTGCCCCGCAGGCCTTGCAGGGCCGGTGCTCTCTACCGACCACGGATCCTCCTTTCTGCGGCCGCCTGCATCAGGGCCACGATCTCAGAGCCCTGAAGCTCGCGGATCTTGGGGCGGATGGCGTGCTTCCCCAACCACCGCGCCATAGTGACCAGGACGTACATCAGGATCATCCCGGCCAGGAGTCCTACCAGGATCTGCATGCGACACCTCCACATCGTCGGCGGGGTTCCAGCCCCGCTCGTACACCTCGCGCAGCGCGCCCGAGGGGGCCACGATCTCCGCCAGCCCCTCGACGATCGCGCGGGCGAGCTTCGCGGAGGGGCCCCGGTTGCCCGGATGCCGAAGCGCGAGCTGGAGCTGGCCAATCAGGATCCAGGCGTGGGCTGCGTCCATTTCGAGCTGGATGGGTGGAAGGGATTCCAGGGCCTCCAACTCGATGGCGAATCGCGCCCTGAGCAACTCCTGCTCCTGCACGTTCATGCCTCTCTCTCCTTCTGGTTTGTTCCATCCAGGTGGCGGAAGTCCACGAAGCGGACCTGATAGCTTCGGCTCGGCTGGTGAAAGACCAGGACCCGCAGCCAGCCCAGGCGGTGCGCCAGATAGCCGATGGCCACCGCGTTGAGCAGCAAGTTGCCGGAGAGGAGCAGGAAATCGTCGGCCGCGAAGTCCCGCAGCCGCTCACCAGCCCTCTCCAGGAAGCGATCCGTGGCGAAGGGGGAGACCAGGCCCTCGCTGATGGGGACCAGGGACCCGTACTTCTGGGCGGCCGAGTAGTCGTGGCCGGCGTTGCGATTCACCAGCCAGACGACGGCCTTCTTCTTACTGTTGTTTTTGGGCACGGGTTCACCTCCCGATCACCGTGGCGAGCGGTTTGAGCGTTTCCAGGTGAAAGGCGATCTGGCACTGAGGGCACACGTAGAAATCGGGCTGGATGCCCAGGAAGAGCAGGATCTGCATGGGGGTCCCGCAGCGTGGGCAGGGTTTAACAGGGACGGGCTTTTGTTCTTCGCCCAGGATCAGCCGCAGCGGGAAGGCTCGGGCCTCCACGGAGGGCGCCGCGTGCTGTTGCAGCTCGCGCTCAAACTCGGTCGAATCTTCCTGCTCTGACACGGCGATCCGGGTGATGAAGGCGATGACCGCGATCCCGCCGGCGGTCTTCCCCTCCCAGATGCGGGCGGAGACCCCGTTCACGGTCACGATCTTCTCGGTGCTCTGGATGGTGATGATCATGGGGACCTCCTCGGGGGGCCGGCCCGGGTGGACCGGCCCCCTACTTGTGGCTTGTCAGGACGTCACGGCCCCCAGGATCCTCCCAGCGGCCTTGTCCACCTCCAGCCGCTGATCCTCGTAGGGGATGCTTTGGGACACCCGCGTGAGGCCCCGGACCACGTTCCACACGCTGAGGGGCAGGCTGGCGTGGAAGTCCATGATGGCGGACTCCACGGCCCGGGCTGCGATGGCCTTGGTCACGTAGCGGGGGAACAAGACCTCGATGGCCTTGTCCTGGTCGGGGGCGAAGTCGGTGGTCCTGGCGGCCTCCAAGACGCGCAGGTCCTCGTGGATGGTCCGCCGGTCGCGCAGGGCCTCGATGGCCAGGCGCAGGGCCTCCATGATTCGCCCTGGGTCCCCGATGTGGCGGCGCTCGACCACCACCGTCTCTTCGGCGCCCCAGATGAGGTGGTTGCCGCACACCCCCTCCATCAGGCCCATGATGTAGCAGAGCTTCCGGGCCGTGGTCTCGCTGTTGCCGACGATCAGGAAGCGGTAGAAGGCCGCGCCCTGGCCCCCATTGTCGGGGCGCCACTCCACGGCGTTGTCCTCATCCGCGAGGAAGAGGAACATATCCCGGCTCGAAGCGTAGAGCCCGGAGGCCTCCGGGCGGACCGGGGGCATGCCGACGTGGCGACCGGCCACCTCGCCGGCGGGGACAAAGCCCGTGGCCTCCCGCTGGACCAGCTCGGCCACGGAGAGATCCGGTACCCGGGCGTACCCCTTGGAGTAGATGGCCCGGGCGACGGGCAGGGATCCTCCGGTGTTCTGGAAGAGCAGCCGGCCCTCGTCGTCCTTGTACCATTCCCGGGTCTGGTTCAGGGCGTCGCTTGCGGTCTGGGGATCCAGGCGGTTGATGAACTCGGCCTCCGCTCCCGACAGGGCACACATCTGCTTGAAGGACCAGTCGTTGAAGGCAAAGTCCTGGTCTCCGTGCAGCAGCGCCAGGCCGTGATCGTAGGGCCTGACGCCGAAGCGATCCTTCCACACCGCCAACTCGCCGGACTCGTTTTCCCGCTTCCGCAGGTAAGCGAGCAGGGCGGGGAAGTCCGGGTAGCACTCATCAGGCGGGCGGCTGACCAGTTGCTTGTGGGCGACGTTCACGACGTTTTTCATGGTGGGTCCCTCCTTCTCGGGTGTGGGAGGCCAGCTCCTCCCGCACCCGTCCGAAATCCTCCGGGCCGATGATCTCCTGGGCGGCCAGGAGGGTGAGCAGCGAACCGATGACCCGCTCTAGGCGGGCGGTGCGGACCTCCAGGGATTCGTTGGCTGCTGCCATGGATGCACCTAACTCAATCGCATGGGCATCACGATCGCCCGCGTCCCGTCCCCCTCGATGGTGACGTGCTGCAACGGGTCCTCCGGGATCCACATGCGGAAGGTCGGGCCAACGCCCTGGAGCGCGTTCCAGAGAAACTGTCCGTTCAGGAAGCTGACGACGTGGCAGGGGCTAGCCTCGAAGGCACGGGGAACGGTGTACCGTAGATCCCGGTATTTCGATTCTTCGACCCCCTGGAGGATCTCCCAAGCCTTCTCCCCGGCGTAGCACAGGCGGAGGGCCACCGCCACCTTGGCGCGAACCGTCTTGGCGGTTGGGAGAGTGAGCACGATAACGTCCCGGTCCCACTCTGCCTCAAGGCCCACGCGGGGCTGGAGAGCCTCGAACAAGCTGAGTGTCTGCTCGTCGGCGTCCTCCACGCGGGCGTCCTGGGGGATGTAGTGCTCCCGGCGCCAGAGGTGCAGCACGATGCCGCTGGTGCAGCAGAAGTGAAAGAGCGCCAGGCGGTGAGGCGTCTGGCCATTGGCGGGGATGCGGTAGATGGTGTGGCGGAGGGGGTTGCAGGAGTAATCCTGATGCCCCTTCCAGGTGCAGGGGCAGAGCCCTCCTTTGGCGAAACGGGCATAGTCGGGGCCAACATTAAAGGTCGTTTCCATGGGTCCCTCCGGTGGGCAACAGGGGGGGCGGCCCCAGGGGGGAAGAGGCGGGGCCGCCCCGGTCACTTGTGTTTACTTCTTCTCGATCACGGTGACGTTGACCCTCAGCCCGTTCCCCCCCGGGATGGGCTGAAAGCCTCCGCTGCTGTAGCGGATGGTGCTCTTGCCGGTGCTGCTGAGCTTGCCGGGCTCCAGATCCACAGCCAGGGTCAGCTTGTTTCCCTTGAGCGTGGTTTCCATCGTGCTCACCTCCCTTCTCTGGTGGCGGTCGGTGCTACCATTCCCCCCCTTCCCCCGGTCGGCGGACGTCCGTACGGAGCAGCTCGGCGCTCCGCGTGATCTCCGTGTCGGTCGAAGCGTTGAGCCGGATGGAAGCAGTGAGGGCGTCCACGGCTCGGGAGCGATTGGGAGCGGTCACGCGGTATTCGAGCTTGACGAGGAAGTCGCGGGGTCGGGGGCCGGCGCTGCGGTCTCGCATTTCGATCACCCCCTTGCTCGTGCGTCACTTCCACGAGCTAGTTACATCATAGCACAAGTGGAAGGCTCTGTCAAGAGTTTCCGGACTCCCGATTTCGGGTCTGGCGAGCCAAGCGAGACGGCGTGACGTTGCGGGCGGAGTTTCTGGCGAGGGGGATCTCCGCTGCTGGGCGTTCTCACAGTGAGAACGGCGGGGGGAGGAGAGGGCGACCGGCAAGACGGCTGGCGGGAGAAGGCACGAGACAAAAAAAAAGCTCGGCGGATTGCTCTGCCGAGCTTTTTTCGCTTCCGAGGTGTCGCTTGTGTGTTACGCTGCCTTGCGCTGGCTCTCTGCCTGCCTGGCGGTCACCTTGTAGCCTTGGCTCAAGGCCAATACCGCGTTGGCAATAGCCTGTAGGGCTTCTGCCTGCCGTTCCACCGGAAACGTCTCGCGGACCTTGGCTTCAAGGGTATTAAGCCACCCCTTGAGGAACATGTCCCATGCCTTGGCTTTAAGTTCGTCCGGTTTCCCGTTCCCTTTGCCGTCCTTGGCGGCTTTGACTTCGACCTTGACGTCTGCCTTGGCTTCCGCGACCTTGACGTCTGCCTTGGCTTCCGTCTTTTGAGCTTCCGCGACTGCTTGACGCGCGCCTTGCGCTTGCGCGTGGGCTTCCGAGACCTTGGCTCGCGCGCTTTCCAGGATGGAAACGACCGTGGCCTTGGCTTGCGAGAGACGCGTCCTCGCATCGCGGACCTTGCTTTCAATGCCTGTCAAGGTGTCAAGCGCAGGCTTCGCATCAGCATTCGCCTTGCTCGTGACGTGTTCAAGCTTGGCTTTGGCTTTGGTTGCCTCGGCTTGCGCTTCCGACAGCTCGGTTTCCACCTTGGCAAGGTGGCGGGTTTCCGCTTCTACCAGCTTGCGCGCGTCCTTGGCGTCGGCTTCCGCTTTGTCAAGGGCTTCCACCCGCCGCAGGATTCTTGACCTGAGAGCTTGGGGGAAGCTAGCGGAAATGATGTCCGCCACGTCCCCCGGTTCAAGCAGGTCCGGCCGCTCTTGCAGCTTCAGGGCCTTGAACGTCTCGGCCGCCTGGATCCAGCGGTACGCAGTTGCAATCGAAAGCCCGACCGTTCCCACGCACCAAAGCTCAAACGGCTTCCCCGGTCCCAAGAGCCGTTTGGCTTCCGCAAGGTCCATCCCAATGGACACAATGCGGAAACCCGTTTCCCGAAGTTTTGTGCGGATTGAAGAGGCAAGCTCTTCAAGCCGTTTCCCGACATCGGGCTTTCCTTCCATAACGACACTTGACGTTGACATGGTACTTTCCTTTCTTGCGCCTGTCCGCCGGCGCCTGCGGCCGCGGCGATCAATTCTCATTGTGAGAATTGAACACGTTGGCTATTCGGTTTTCAGAGACCAAAAATTCTAGTCACTCACTTCTATATACTAGCAAAACACTGGAAATGTGTCAATAGACCTAGGGCAAATAATCTGATTGCTGATTATTTTTCGATTGTGAGGAAATTCTCACAGTGAGAATTCATAAACCCAGGAATTTCGGGGATTAAGGGAGTTAGATCTTACAGGCCTAAGCGGTCGGCAAGCTGAACAAGGCGCCTTGCCCAGGCGAGTACCATCGTGGCGTAGGTGTGGAAAGCTGGGTCCGTGGCAGCTTGGGCGAAGGTGTAGCTTCGCAGCGCAGGAAAGCCCCGCCCCCGCCCACCGGAGGCGTCCCGTATGCTGATGAAGGTCTCGGTCTCGGGATCCAGGCGACCAGGCAGAGCTGGCCCGCGGATCTCCCGGACGTCATCCCCTCGCAGCCGCGCCCGGGTGCCCTTCCGGTTCAAGGCCTGATTCCAGCCGCAGCAGGGACACTTGATGTTCGGCTCCTCGCGGACCTCGCTATTACGCGCGTAATGTTCGCCGCCCTCCGCGATCTCCCTGGGCGTCATGGCGTCCTCCCCAAGGTCTCCGCCCACACGGCAATGAGGGGGTGCTTCCCCAGCATCACGTCATCGAGTTGCTCATCGGGGAGCATGGGATACCGCTCCACCATGGATCGCGGCTGCCAGCCCATCCAGGCAGCCAGGTCCACGTCCAGCACGCCGACCTGCAGAAGCAGCCGGCTGACGCCTCGGCGGACGCTGTGCCAGCCTTGGCGCTCCCGACGTGGGATCCCCGCCCGTCGCTCCAGGTCCCGCCACCAGCCCCACATCTCCGTGTCCGAGCGGGATCCCGGGAAGTGCTCCGGGTGTAGCACGGGGGTAATCGCTGCCGGGATGCGATGCACCCGCATGGCCCCGCCCTTGGCGGTGGGGAGGGCGATCGTGCCGGCGCGGCGATCCAGGTATTCGGACCGCATGCGGGCCACCTCGCAGGAGCGGCAGCCGTAGATGGTGAAGAGCGCGGTCATGGCCACCTGTTCCGGCCAGGGAGAGGCGACGACAGCTCGGATGCAGGCCACCAACTCCTCCGAGCTGAGGATGGGCCGTTGCTGGGCGTAGACGTCCACCGAGGTCAACCGGCTACGGACCTTGACGGCCGGCAGGCCCTCCAGGTCGAAGAGTCGCTTCACCACGTAGCGAGCATACTGCCGGGTCGCCGGCCCCTTGCCCTCCTGGCGAAGCTGCTCCAGGTACCCGAGTACTGCCTCCCGATCCCAGGCAGCAGGATCCGGGTACCGGCGCAGGAAGTCAGCGGCCCAGCGGGGGTAGTTGTAGCGCGTGTAGCGGCTGTGCTCGGACAGGTCGCGGGCCAGGCGCTCCAGGATCTCGGTCATGGTCCTACTTCTCGTACCCGCCGAGGTTCGCTTGCCAGGTGTAGCTCGTCGTCGAACTCGGGGTGCAGACCACACGGATGACGGTCCCGGCCGCGATCGGGACCGGCTCCGTGAAGACAAGCGGCGGCATATTGGTGATCCCGGCGCCGGCCTGCATCTGCGTGATCAATTTGCTTCCGCTCGGATTCTCCAGCGACGCCATCCCGAAATAGGTCGCCGTCGTGGCGAATGTCGTCAACCGTGTGTCCACCCGGAAATATTCCAGGTAGAACCCCTTGCCAGCGGTGACGGTGTAGGTCAGGATCACCTGGTCCGCCGTAGCCGCTGTCGTGACGAGAGAGCCGGTTTTCATCGTCACGGTCTTGCCGCTCGACGTGCCGAGGCTCACCGATTCGGTTCCGGTTCGGATGTTCCGAACCATTAGCCCGCGTTCAGTGCCGACCGGGGCGCTCGTGCTAGATGCGATTTCATTCCCGCTCGCATCGCGGAGGTTGGCGTGCAGCCCGCGCTTCAGCGTTATGCGTAGGGCGCCGATCTGGTCCTCAGTGGGGTTCTCTATGGACGTTTCGTTGTAGATCCCGCCAATGGAGAAGGTGGTGGAGTTGGCGGCGCCATCACCGAAGTAGCTTCGGTCCATGTAGCCGATGGGCCGAACATCCAGCCCCATCTCGTTGTAGTCGGGTGTCGTATCTCTCGCCTGGACCGTCCGCACATAGTTGCCGGCGTCCCGCCCGGCCACGAGGAACGGGTAGGTGGAAAAGGGGCTGGCTGTGGCGCCCTCCAAGAACTGTCCCTTGACATCTTGAAATACCCCGGAGCCGTCCACTTTAAGGGCGTTGGCCGCAGTCACGGTGGCCAGCGTGCCTCCGGCCCCATCCTGGAGGCGCATCTTCCACGGCGCCCCGCCCTGGTTGCTCGTCACCGTCCCGGACACCAACCAAGGCGGCGTACCCTGCTGCACGGTCCAGACGCCCGCCTGATTGGACGTGACAGTTCCGCTCACGACCCAGGGGCTGGTCCCTTGGGTCGCACTCATCGTCCAGCCGCCGCCCTGGTTCGCGGTGACGGTGCCCGAAACCGTCACCGAATCGCCCGGGGAGCTGAGCGTCCAGTTTCGATCCCGCGGGTCAATGAAGCCGATCCCGCTGGACAGACGGCTCGGGAGGGGATTCGTCGCCGAGGGAGCGGCCCCCTGGATCTGCGTGAGGTTGACGTCCTGGGTGCCGCCGCCCCCCACGGGGCTCACCGGGACCGGGGTACCCGCGGGGCTGCCTTGGATCGTCAGGACTCCCCCCACGGGGCTCCCCGGGGTCCCCCGGCCCTCCACGAGCTGGGGGATCCGCAGGTCCTGCGCCCAGGCGCCAGCAACGAGGAACAAGCTGAAGAACACCGACCAGAGTATGCTCATGGCCTTCCCTCCTTTGCATGGCAGTTCGCACAGAGGCGCCTGCCGTCGGCCTTCTCCACCCAGGACCAAGCCCGGCCCCCGCAGGAATCACAAGGCCGGTCATACGGGGGCAGGTGCAAGTGGAAACGCAGGCAGTGGACCCAGTAGCGGAACATCAGAGTACCTGCCGGAGATGGATCGAGGTGACAATCATGCCGACCACTCCGGGGCTATTCTGGACCAGTCGCACCCGGCTGTCAAACTCGAGGGGAAGCGGGCCGGGGATCCGGATGATCTGGGAACTGGTGGTAATGAAGAAGGGGAAGCTATAGAGGAGCGTGTCGCCCTGCCGGACCTGGAAGAGGAGGCTAAAGGCGACATTGGCGCTGTAGGCGATCGTGAACTCATACCAGCCGCGCACCAAGCCGTAACTCTCCAGCAAGATGGTCCCCTGAGCTGGGTTGGTGAAGGTGTCCCCGATGAGCCAGTCCGGGTTCATGGGGACGCGCTCCGGATCCAGACCGCCGCTGTGGATGTAGTGGCCCAGGATGCGCACGGCCCGCCAGGACGGAGCCAGGAGTACGCGCAATTCCACGGGGGGGAGCCCTGCCGGCTTTTCCTTTGGAGCCGGCCCGCCCGTGGCGCCCAGGGCCCGGGCATACGGTGGGCGTGTTTCAGGACTGGGCATGGGTTTCCTGACGACCCTTCTGCAGCCGGGCCAGGCGATCTTCGGAATCGCCAGCCTCCCGGGTGACGATGAACAGGTCGCCGCGTGCGGCGGCCTGGGTCAGGATCCGCCAGACCGGCTCGTTCATCGGACACCCGCGCTTGAGGTACTGGAGGGCGGACAGCAGCTCTCGGTCCTCCGGGTGGCAGTCAATCGAAGACAGCGTGGCGGTGGGGTGGGAGCCCTTCGCCTCTCGCATCTTGACGGCGAGGGCGTTGTGGATTCGATCAGCGCGAAGGTGCGGCTCGGGCATCGGGGCTCACCAGGCAGGGGCGGTTGCGCGGCATGGTTCAGTGCGCGCGTCTCCTGGCGGCCAGGAACGGCAGCAGCGAAATGGCGATTATCGCAATGCTGAGCCACGGCGGCGAGCCTGCCTCTGCTGGCTGGACTGGCTGAGCCTGCACCTCTGGCTCTCCTGAGAGCGTCATAGGCTCGCCGGCCAGGCAAAGGTCAGGGCAGGGGCCGGCGAGGCATTCGGTGGGCGTGGCCACCTGGCCCGGCGGGCAGATGCCACCAGCCGGGACGTAGGTGAAGTTGAAGCTGCCGAAGGTCTCGGACTTGAGAAAGAGTGGCGTTGCCATGATCCTGCTCCTACTCGGCTGCGAGGTGAAAGCCGCCGCCCTCCTCCTCGTGGAGGACTTGGGCGAGGATCCCCTGGATCATCGCACCTTCCTGTGCGTCGCGCAGCCGCTCGAGTTCCGTGGAAAGGGGGTGTTCGGAATACACCTTGTCCAGGGGAATCCCCTCACGGGTCAGGAAGCCTATGACCTCACTCGCGGTTACCGGCGTTGCGACCCTGGCGACAGGTCGGTTGCGGACGATCTCACCTCCAGGTCGTCGAACGGCGCCGAACCCCCGGTACACGTTCCCGCTCTCCATAAAGCAGAGCATCCCGCCCGCCCAGGCGTCAGGCTTAGGATTCCGGAAGCGGCCAAGGTAATTCGACCCGATGACCACTGCAAGCTTAGGCATCGTGGCACTACCTCGTGTCCCCCACCGGGAGGATCCGGTAGAAGCGCGTGGTCAATGGAGTCGGGATCCCCGGGGCCGGAGGCGGCGCGGGCTCCAGCTCACCCTCGGCCAGGCGCGCCGCGACGGCGCCGCTGAGTTCGGCGTCCCGTTCGGGCACAAAGATCCGCTGGCCGTCCACCACCCACACGGTGCCACTGGCCCGCAGAAGCCGCTGCGGGCGCTCCTCGAAGAGGGACTTGGCGTTCTGGATCCGCAGGAGCACCTCCTGCCGATCGGACTGCGGCAGCCGGTAGAGATCGCTGGGCGAAGGGTGACCTGGCGTGAAGCCCTGGAACTGGGTCCCGACAGGCGGGCTGGGTGGTCCCGGGCGGTCCAGGCGCCACCTGTAGGAGGGTTGCGGCAGCCGCTGGGCGTCGCGGGCTCCCCATGCGACCTCCTTTTGGGTGATGTCGTCCATCACCGCCGGATTGAACAGGTAGAGCCGCCCACCGATGACCTGGTGCATGAACATGGCGCTACTCCTCCTCTGCCCTCAGCCTGCTAGAATGTGGGGGATCCCCGTTGCCGACTGCCCCATGCGGATCTGGAGCTTCTTCACCCGCTGCCGGGCCCGCTCGTTCAGTGCCCGGTAGCTGTCGAAATCGCCTTTGTCGCCGGCAGCGTCTGCGGCGAGCGCCTCATCCAGGCCGAAGGCGAGCTCCTGGACCGCGTGCTTGAGTTCACGGATCTCGGCATCCACGTCAACCTCCATCGCTGGGCTACTCCGCCAGAAGAGCCTCCACCGCGGCCTTGATCGCCGGCGTAGGCCGCTCCACCGCGTTGGGGGCGGTGCGGGTGTCGAGCTCGAGCAGGGCTGCGGCCAGTGCCTCGTTGACGCTCAGTTTCTCTTTGGGCGACATGATCTCATCCTCCTTTTGCAGGTGCGAACTCGAAGAGGCGGCGCAGATATGCAGCCAGCAGAGGCTCGCTCTGCTGCTGCACGAGAAAGCCGGCCTGGGCCGATGCTTGCCCAGGCAGGAGGTAGATTGGGATTTGTTTCTCAAACGGACTCGGGCCGACAACAGGGCTGGGCTCCAAGCGGGAGATGGCCACCGGCGACGGTGGGAACGTGGGGGCGCCGCCGCCCCGCTCCGCCGTGAGCAGCTCTCGCAGGCTATCTTGGTCGAGGGTGGGCTGAGTGAACTCTGTTTCCGGCATGAGCGCCGCGCAGGCATCCGCCTCCTGACCCAGGGATCCTGGGCCGCGAACGACCACAATCCTTTCCACGGCGCCCCCCTTCTAGCCTTTCAAGGCCGCCAGGTTCGCCTGGACGTCCTGGACATACGCCTCGTTGATGAGCACCCCGTCCCGAAAGATGGGTGAGCCCGAGTTGTAGCTCGCCACCGCCAGCCGGAAATCGCCGTACTCGTCGAACCTACTCCGGAGGTATTGCGTGCCCACGGCGATGTTCGTCACAGGATCCAGAAGGTCCTGCACGCTGCCGGCGAAGCCGAGAGAACGCGCCGTCCCAAGGAGGACCTGCATGAGCCCACAGCTAGTGTCTGGGATCTTGGGCTCGAAGCGAACCG
>Ga0315274_10008623_pt1 | contig 14772 bp, 13 predicted proteins | sample YL17G02_20_MG_FD_203700 | JGI IMG/M metagenome (GOLD analysis project Ga0315274, IMG submission 203700) | Sediment microbial communities from Yellowstone Lake, YNP, Wyoming, USA - YL17G02_20 | ecosystem: Environmental > Aquatic > Freshwater > Lake > Sediment | place: USA: Wyoming | collected... | reverse complement strand
ATCACAGCCACCAATAATGCCACGACCTTCCTGTTGATCGCGGGCTTGCTGACCCTCTGCCCGGTTTCCTCAGCCACCCGCCTTCACCTTGAGGGAGGAGACTGACTTCGGACAATATGATGATTCTGTGGGTTGTCGTTTTCCGCGACTGACGCGCTCACAGCATCGAAGAAGAGGGAGTCCGATATCAGGTAATCGATGTCGAACTCAGCAATCCAGTCATCTAGTCATTCTTATATAGCAATAGGTTGTTCGCGCTTTTCAGGCGCATAACTGGGCGGCCAGATTGCGTAGCCAGACTGCTTCCAGGTGCGCCCAAGGAAGGGGGAAGATTCATTGGCGCCCGAGGGCGATGATGACCAAGGACGTGATCTTGTCCTTCAGTCTCATGTGAGGCTATCTGATAGGTCAAGGCCACGCCGAACGTTTCTGACCGTGCTCGTGCTTGCTCTGTTCTTCACGTCCTTGTTCACCGTGTTCGGAACTTTCGGTCGGGTGTCCGCAGCCATGCCAGTCATCATACCCCCGGACAATATCGACACGGACGCTGGCACTCTTTTCATGATTGAGGTGTACGTGCAAGACGATGACGACCACGTTCTCCACATGACATACGACTTTGGAGATGGAACGCCGAACTTGACATTCGATTCGCCGCCTGCATTGGACTATCCCCTTCTTCAGCAAACCCACACATGGAATCCGGTCCCAATACAAGGAGAGGGCAACTACAAGGTCAACTACATATTCAACATAACTGCTGATGACGGCTTTGGGAACGTGGCTACGGCCAGCGTGCCCGTTTCGATCAAGCTCCCGGTGAACGGCTTACCGAACACCCCCGCCATCACCGTGCCCTTGTCCGTCGTCGATCCTGATGACAACGTGACAATCGAGGCGTCAACCTCCGATCCCGAGGGCGAGCCTATCATATGGACATTCATCTTCAACGACTCCGTGCAGGATTTCCTGACGATTGTCAAGCACACTTCTTGGACAGCTCCCGACGCTCTTGTCACTCAGAACGTATCACATGTCTTTGGAGCGCCAGGCAACTACTCTGTTGAGGTGTACGTATGCGATAGACCTGGAAACCAGACATTCCCGCACAACGTATCACAGAAGTCTGCAACGATAGAGGTCAAGTTGAACCGGATCCCAATAGTCGGCGCAATCGTCCTGACCCCGCCCGAGGTCCAGATAAATGCGAGCATCGGCTTCGTCAACATCACCTATTCGGTCGAAATCATCGATTCCGACGGTGACCCGCTGAACTGCACGTGGAACTTCGACGACGGTACTCCCCCTGCCTACAACCAGTCGGTCGGTGGCAAGGAAGTGAAGTTCTCTCAGTGGCGGGTTTACAACGAGACGGGCTCACACAACATCTCTGTCGTGGTCACGGACGGCAGGCCTGGACATACCGTTACCGTGAACTCGCTGGTGAACATAACATCAACCAACAACCCACCAGCGCTCGTGAATTTCGTTTTCCACTACCCGAGCGGCGAATACGCACTTCCGAACGAATCCATTGCGTTCACTTTGTATATCTCGGACCCTGAGCAGGACAGCATCTATGTGACCATAGACTTTGGAGACGGCACCGTCGAGTACTACAACTTGACCGTATACACCGACGGGAACGTTACTTTGATATTCAACCACACATGGTCTCAGGTCGGCTCTTATGTGATTCAGCTGAACTACACGGATAACAAGCAGTTCGGGGTGGGAAATCACAACATATCGTACAACGTGACCTTGGATGTAAAAGTCCCAGAGGTCCGAATCAAGAAATCATGGAACTGGTGGGACTACTTTGGGCTGTGGCTCTTCTCCATGATTCCCGTCTTGGTGGTCTTGAGATTCTTCATGGTCGCACGGAGGAGGAAACACGCGGAAGACAAGGGGTTCTCCCTCGAGGAATGGAACTTGATGAAGAGCGAGCAGAAGAAGACCGACATGAGCGACAACAAGAAAGAGGGGGCATGAACATGGCCCGGAGGTCTTTCCGAAGGATTATCCTGAAGAGGCTCGTGAACGTAGTGCTTACGATCTTCGGCATCATGATCCTCAACTTCATGCTCATCCACATGATGCCTGGCAATCCGATTGACAACATGATTCCGCGGAGCCCGAAGTTCGATGTCACCCTCAAGTGGGAGCTCCAAGAGAAGTTCCACATGAACGATTCATTCCTTGAGCAGCTCGGCTGGTACATGTACAACACGATTACGTTCAACTGGGGCACTTCCTACATGGCCAACAAGCGTCCGGTGTTTGATATCATAATGGGCGACCTGCGTTGGACGATGCTTCTTGTGGGCATCTCCACAGTGCTCACACTTTTGTTTGGCATCATGATCGGTGCCTACTGTGCGTACAGGAGGGGAGGGACCTTTGACATCTCTGCCACTTCGGTATCTCTGTTCTTCTACGGAATGCCGATTTTCTGGTTGGCTATCGTTCTGCAAGTGATGTTCACAACCAAGTTCCTTGGATGGGATTGGTGGCCCCAGCTGCCCGCGGGTGGTTACTATGATGCACAGAGGTTCGGCAGCTCTCTTCACTGGAGCCTTCCTGTCGTCCTTAGCGCGTTGAAGTACCTGATTCTGCCCTCGGTCACGCTTGCCATCGGAACGGTGGCTGGTGTCTCGCTTGTCATGAGAAGCTCGCTCGTTGACACCATGACCGAGGACTACATCCTTACCGCTAGAGCGAAGGGGCTGACCGACTATCAGGTGCTCCGGTATCACGCGCTGCCCAACGGCATGCCCCCGATGATCGCACTGATCGCGATGGACATCGCCTTCATAATAGGCGGAGCCTATCAGGTCGAGGTCATCTTCAATTATCCGGGAATAGGTTGGCGCACTATCAAGTCGATAGCGGATATGGACTTTCCCATACTCCAGTTCATCGTAGTCATTGGCGGAGTCGCTGTCGTGATTGCCAACTTCATATCTGACATCGTCCTGATCTACATAGATCCGCGGATCAAGATATCATAGGGGTGAAGAAGATGCCAGCAGATTCAACTCACGGATTCACCAAGTCCATCAGAAGGTGGCGACAATCCTCAGGGCGTCAGCATCTCGTGGTCTCAATCCTCGCTGTGCTGGTCCTTGGATTGATGGTCGCGCCCGCATATCTTGTTCTCCCCTTGGGCCACACAGGCCAAGACGGTCCCATGGCTGTGGTGATGACGCTCGCCGATGGCGACTTGCCGGTGGCGAGGCCCGGGCTGAGCATGAATGTCACCGTAGACACAGATGTGTCATTTGATGCATCTGCCTCAACTCCATCCACCGGGGCGACAATAGTCAACTACACATGGGGCTTCACCCGTCAGAACGTGCCTGCGTTCACCTTGTATGGAGTGAATCCGCACCACATGTTCAACGAGACGGGGCTGTACACGGGCAACTTGACCGTGACGGACAGCAGCAATCTCACGGGATGGGACATCATCAACATCAATGTCCTGCCGAAGCCAAAGACTTACCTCGAGCGGAACTGGCTGTCCCTCACAATTGTCGGTGTCGGTGCATTGATAATCGGGTACTCTCTCTTCACGGCGGTATCTCGAATTCGAGCGAACGTGCCCGTTGTCGCGAGCGCCACGAAGGAAAAGTACCGGTTGGCGTTACGAAGGGCGAACAAGGTCATGCGCCAGCTCATGCGCAACCCGATGGGCGCTATCGGCCTTGTCATACTTGCCGTGTTCGTCTTCCTTGCTGCATTCGGGCCGATGCTTGCTCCGTACAGCGTTGATCAGATGACCCCCGACGACCTGCACCTCCCCACGAAGCAGCACTGGATGGGAACTGACAACCTCGGGATCGATATCTTCAGTGAGTTGTTGTACGGCGCGAGAACATCCATAATCGTTGGAATGGTTTCGGCCTTCATAGCTTCATTCCTGGGCGCTGCCGTCGGCCTATATTCGGGCTATGTTGGAGGGTGGAAGGACGAAGTCGTGATGAGGCTCAACGATATCGTCCTCTCGATCCCGTGGCTGGTCTTGATGATAGTCGTCGCGGCCATGATCGGCACGATCGACCTCACTGGCATCATCCTCATCATAGGCTTGACGGGCTGGTCGACAACAGCAAGGATGGTGAGAGCCCAGGTGCTATCGATCAGGGAACGGATGTACATCGAACGCGCAAGGGCGATTGGCGCGTCTGAGCTGGCCATAATCAGGAGGCACGTGTTCCCCAACACCTTCCCGTTGGTGTTCGCCAACACGATCCTCACGGTCGCCGTGTCTATCCTTTCCGAGGCTACATTGAGCTTCCTTGGCCTGCGCCCTGTTGGTGTGGTGACCTGGGGGACAATGCTGTCCTTTGCCTCCGAGGCGAGCGCGTTCCAGATAGGGCTCCACTGGTGGATACTTGCGCCAGGGTTGTGCATCGTCATAGTCGTTCTTGGTTTCACGCTGCTCGGCTATGCCCTTGACGAGATACTCAACCCGAAGCTGAGGCGCCGCTGACCGCCCCTCAACTCCTCTGGAAAGTCGTGAGGCGTCGTCTGGACCCGTCGCTCAGGCAAGTGCTATGCGACGTCTTGGCCTAGCGGAACGCCAGACCGCAATTGGAGCGTATGGATTGAGTCTGGGCAAACGAAAAGGACTTATAGCGATTCCTCGTTCCACCATCCTATCTGCCACATTGTGTGGGGGGATAGTGAGGGACTCTTCGAGATTGGCGGCAGAAGGTCATTCCGTACTTGCTTCACCTCGAGGTGTTCATCCCTGAGTTCGTAGGTTTGAACTAGGAAACGTGAGGAGAGATGTTATATGGAAGGGGAAATACGAAGAGCAACTAGGACTACGGTATTCGTTGCCTTGTTCATGGCAGCGATCATGCTACTGTCACCTGCGTTCGACTTCGCGGGCAAGAGCGTGAATTTGGGAGCTTCCGAGGACGCGGCGGCAGCCAACCCAGGGGCTCGAACGATGCAAATGGGCATCGTGGACATGAAGGGCAGCGTATCGACATTGAACCCTCTATTGTACACGATGGCCGAGGAGATGATAGTCATCTGGCTATGCTACAGCACCCTGCTGGTTTGGGATGTGAATGCCCAGGAAATGCTACCGGATATTGCCAGAACCTATACGATCTCTCCGAACGGCCTGTTCTGGAACTTCACTTTGGTCGATAACGCGGTATTCTATGACAAGAACAAGGTCGCATTGGGCCAGCCCTTGGAGAAGGTGACTGCGCTGGATGTCATCTACTCATTTGACCTGATCATGAATCAGACGAAGAACAACTTGCACTCCTACTTCCCGAAGGTGGGCGGGCAGAATGTCATTAAGAGCATGTCGTACGGCCCGACGGTCTACGACCTGCACATACAACTTGCCATGCAGTACGCGCCCTTCAGCGCCAGCCTGACGTCTCTGCCAATCCTGCCGAGATACATATGGTACCCCTACGCCAACCCCGGCAACAACTACAGGAACTGGAACTGGGATAACTATGACACAGGCGTTTCCCCTCTCATCGGATCCGGTGCATTCGTGTACGACACGCCGGGACTGCCTCAGGGTCTCTCGATCGAGTTGATCCGGAGCCCGACATGGTACGCCACTGAGGAGCGCGGCTGGCAGTCACACGTCAATAAGCTCATCCTCTACTCAGAAACCAGCGATGACACGAACCTGAACGACTTCACGACTGGCGTGAACGACCTCATTTTGTACGTCAGCGCGGACCAGTATATAAATGTCCTCAGCAAGCCAGCGTACGCTGATGTCTCCAAGTTCGCGCCATCGACCGGTTTCGTGTACGAATTCAACCTCAACCAGATGACCCCAGACATGAGAACACAGGGCAGCCCATATGCCCGAGGGACCAACAACCAACTCCTGCAGGACCCGGTCGTCAAGAGAGCCATGGCGATGTGTGTCAACAAGCAGGAGTTCATAGATCAGGTGAGAGGAGGCCTTGGTAGTCCTGCCGACACGCTCGTCCCGAAGTCACATCCGTACAACTACCACTACGGCAGCAACCCGGCTAGGGACACCGAGCTAGTTACATTCGACCCGCTCGGAGCAAGAACCTTGCTCAGGAATCATGGTTGGACATACGACGTTGCAGGAAACTACGTACCTGAGTGGGACACTGACACGTATCCTCTCTGCAAATTCGGCGGCGCAGACCCGCTGCAGTTCAGGATGTACACTCTCTCGGAAAGCCCGGAGTGGAACAAGGGAGCACGCCTGATTGCGGACTGGGAGTCCCAGGGTGGAGTCGACCTCCTAACGCTCTATGAGATAAAGAGCACGAACCAGATGAACGGTATTTGGGCAGCTGCAGACTACGACTGTTGGCTCTGGGACTGGGATTTCGCGCCCAACGACGAGATATCCGTGGACATCCTGGAGGTAATGACGACAGGATCGTTCGGCAGCTGGCAAGACATATACTGGAGCAACTCGACATATGACGCCCTGTACAACCAGACGCTCGTCACGATGGACCCTGTGGCCCGGAAGCTGATAACCGACGAGATGCAGAGAATCGCTTATGAAGCGATGGCATGCCAGCTTGTCGCATGGAGGGCGACCCTCTACGCCGGCAGCGGCCGTGGCACTGAGCACTGGGGCAACTACGGCAACTGGGCTTCGCAATGGACGCTGATCCCAGACCAAAACTATCCGTACCTGTACATGAGGGTTCAGCCGGCGGACAACTTGGTGCCGAGGATATCTGGTGTATCGATTCCGTCGACAGGCCAGGTCGGGACTTCCGTGCCCTTCACGGCCACGTGCGTAGACACTCCTCAAGACCTTGAGTACAGATGGTTCTTTGACAACAAAGGCTCCAACTCTTCATGGAAGGCGAACGACGCAACGGAATCATGGACATACACCAAAGACGGCGTGTACACGGTCTGGTTCGCGGTCAGAGAGCGCACTGGTGCGGACAAGTTCAGCAACTTCACCAGCGCGAAGATCACCATCTCGGACAATTCAAACACCCCGCCGCGTCTCGTCGACTTCGGCTATACCCCGTCAACCGGAATTGACGCAAGCACGGTCGTGACGCTCACCGCGACGGGCATAGACGACAATCCCGGTGACCAGATCTACTACCACTTCGACTTCGGTGACGGGTTCTCGCTCGACGGCAAAGTCGTACAACACCAGTTCATACTGGGTCAGCCTGCGATCGTGAACCTTACCGCTACGGACAACAGGTACGGATCCGGCACGAGGCCTGCCAAGGCCAGCCACACGATCAACGTGGCTCCGAACGACGCGCCATCGATATCGGTGCCTGACAGGACGGACCCACAGCCCAATGCTATCACAGACTTCTGGGTCATTGCCAGTGATACCGAGAACTATGCCACGATGAGGTACACCTGGAACTGGGGCGACGGGTCCTTGTCGGTCACGAACGGACTGTCCGGCAACATGACCACCCACAGGTACAGGAACCAGGGCGTGTACACGATGACCGTCTTCGCTGACGACTTGACGAACATACCTGGCCACAACAAATCTGACACGGGCCAGATCCTGGTCCAGCGCAAGGCCAACGCGGCACCTGCATGGGGAGCCTCGGGCAGCGCTGATGGATTCGGTGTCTCACCGACGACGAGGCCGGTGCGGTTCCAGACGCTCACCTTCACCGCCAACGCGACGGACGCGAACAAGGACGATCTGACGTTCACGTTCTACTTCGGTGACGCAACCAGCCAATCCATGACTGTGGTATGCGGCGGACCTGGTGGCGACAATGCGTACGCCACGGCTACGCACGCATACACGACCACCGGGGCGAAGAGCGCATACGCGACTGTGACCGATGGTTTCGCGACCAACACCTCATCCACCAAGCTGATAATCGTGGCTGTGGGAGACAGGGAGCCAGTCATCACGCACATACCGAACAGGAACTGCACGGTAGGCACCACGCAGACGTTTACGGCAACGGCCACCGACCCTGACAGCGACACGATGGTCTACTCCTGGCAGTGGCAATACAGGAACGCCACTGGCAGGCTGCACTTCGACGGCAAGGGCGGACAGACCACGACCTACTCATGGTTGAACGCGAGCGGTGCGGCCGGATACCTGTTCAGGGTCTGGGTCAACGACACGAATACAACAAGCATCGTCGGCCCGATGAACGTGTCTGAGTCAGCCTACGCGTACGTGAACTGGGTCCCGTGGATCGAGTACGGCTTGCAGCCCGTGAGCTCTCTCAAGGGCTTGACGGACCGTGTGTTCAATCTGACGGTCTGGGACAACGACTCGCTCGACAACACGTCGTTGGTATGCACATGGAACTTCGGCGACGGCACGATTGTCAGCGGCGTCGGCTTGAGCTCCGTGACCCACCAGTTCGTGAACCCGCTTGTGTCGCAAGACTATACAGTGCGCGTGTGGATCGATGACGGATTCCACGACGATTACGGGGTGGCGCACAATGTCACCATGACCGCCTTGGTGCACGTCGTCCACAAGGACACCATAGCGCCTGTAACAGACTCCGGTGGCCCATACAGCGGAGCGATGGGCCAGCTCATGACGTTCGACGGCTCCGGAACAACGGATGCCGGCGGGTCGGTCGTGCTGAACTACACGTGGACCATCACGAACGCTACCGACACACTCATTCTCTGGGAAGAGACGGCACAATATGTGTTCTGGTCGGAGGGAAGCTGGACAGTGTCGTTGAACGTGACCGACGAGGACGGCAACTACGATGTCGACACGACGACCCTAGTGATCGCGGGCCTCATACCCGAGTTCCCGGCACTCATACTGCCAGTGATTGGCGTGTTGGGCATGTTCGTGGCTATAGAGGCGTACGCGCACAAGCAGAAGTAGTCGTCTCGAGCGGACCGAAACCCCTTAACAAACTTCTCTTTTTCAATTTCAACATTGTAGCGGGAGCCATGTCTAGACGGGAGACTGCGGAGCTCACACCTCGGATTCGTCCTCTCCCAGTTCTGGATGTGCTCTGTACCGGTATCGAGCAGCTTCTCGCGCGCCCCTAGCCGAGCTCTCCTCAGCGATGACCTTGATCATGTCGAGCTGAAGGCTTGTGAAAAGATAGTCGAGGTTCATGTCTGCGTCCTTTACGTACTTGACCGAAGAGGGATGCTCCATCATCATCGCCAACAGCCCGTCGATCCTGTTGGAGGTCTTTCCCCCGGATCTCATGACGCCGCCGCTGAGGGCGAAGATGCTGGTCCCCTTGTTCGCTTTGTCAGAACCATCTTTCGGGCCTGTCTCGCCCTCGGACCACCGTTCTACCGCTGGCTCGGCGATGCGCTCGTCCTTCTCCAATTCCCATCCCTTCTTTGGAGCTGTGATATGTATATGTCGATTTGTATATATATGTTCCGGATTAGGAGCTGAGCATCAAACCTCTTGCGAATCACCCTTTCGAGAGCACCTGCAAGGCCATGGTTGTCGCGCCTTCGACGAACTCTCCGCATCTCGTTCTATGCTCCGGTGACCTGAAGTCGCTTTTGTTGAGCACCTTGCAACAGGTAGAGCCATACCTCTTCCGGAATTCTTCGAACAGGTCCCGCGCGGCATCGTAGCTCCTCACCTTGTCCTCATCAGGACTCGTGCGGCCGGTCGCCGCGCCGATGGCTAGCACTCCTCCGACCAGCGCTCCACAGATGTCCTCGGAGCGCCCAACTCCGCCTCCGAACGGCGTTGCCATCCTCTTTGCGACATCAGGCAGCTCGACGCCCCTCGCATGGCAGACTCCTCTTAGAACGGACTCAGCGCAGTTGAATCCCGATTGCCAACACTCTTTGGCATGCTTGACGCCGACGGATTCGCTTGACATACTTCAGAAGGAATGTCGTCCGCCCAAATAATCATGCGTCAAGCAGGTCAAGTGAAGAAGAGGTTCAAAGCGGGAGAATTCGGAAAGAGAAAGGGTTTTCTTCAAGCAAGAGCGACTTCCTCGAAGATCTCTTCCGAGCTTTGAATCTCCTCAAGTTCGCCGGTGATCTCCAGCAGTCCAAGTTTGACACTCGCCTCGACGTAGTCGAGCTCGTTTGCCATATCGTCCGTTTCAGCGAACTCGGGATCTCCGTCCAGCTCCTTCATCAGTGTCTGAAGTCTGTCGCGGTTCTCCGCGAGCTTGAGCATCATCTTCAAGTCCTCGGGGTCCTCGTCTTTGAGGGCTCTTATTCGTGTGGCCCTGTTTGTGTGGTCCTTTTGCAGGTTCCCGAACGCGATAGGTACAGCTAGCTTCCTGTTCAATCCGGCATCCCATCCCATCGTATGACGATTGTCTGACAATATTCATTTCATACTATATATATGTTGCTCCAAGTCAGGATTCAACGGATTGGAGGCCCGGCCAGCTGGTTGGCCCTGCGCTCAAGGTCGGCGATCTTCCTCTGCAGGCTCCGTATCTTCGAATCATGCTTGGCAACCTGCTCCCTCAGCTTCGCAGCTTTGGCCCTTAGCTTCGCGGCCTTCGCAAGCTTCTTCGCGGACACCTGGTGCTCGTTTACCCTAGCTGTGTATCTCTTCGCCTGCTTCATCGAGGACATCGTATCCCGTGGAAATGAACGGAATGTAAGAATAAGAAGCTTGTTCCAGGCTTGTCACCTCCCGTGGCGATGAAACCTGAATATAGCCGATTGAGATGCGTGTCATGCGATGAAGGCGTACGTCGAGGCATACGGCTGCACTTTGAATTTCGGCGAGTCGAAGGAGATCGAGGAACTCCTTGCGGGCAATGGTTGGGACCTCGTCGATGATCCATCGGTCTGCGATTTGGCAGTGCTCGTGACTTGTGTCGTAATCGACACGACCGAGAGGGCGATGCTGAAGAGGGTGAAGGAACTCTCCGAGACGCCGGAGTTCATCATCACTGGGTGCATGGCGACCGCCTGCAAGGACAAGGCCGAGCACCTCGCGCCGCATGCGAAGTTCGTCGCGCCTGGCGACTTTGCGGCGCTGTCAAAGCTCCTTGGACCTGGGACTCGAAAGGAAACCCCCTCAAATGCTCGCGGTCCGTACAGCATTGTCCCAATCGCGACTGGATGCAAGGGAAAGTGCTCCTACTGCATCACGAGGTTCGCGAGGGGTGAGCTAAGAAGCAGACCCGTTTCACAGGTCCTTGAGGCGATCGAAAGAGCCGCTTCCAGTGGGCCGAGGGAGATCCAGCTGACCGCCCAGGATACTGCCTCCTTTGGCGCGGACATTGGTGAGGATTTGCCTTCACTGGTCAGACGCGCATGCGAATTCCCGCTGGACTTCCGCCTCCGGATAGGCATGATGAACCCGAAGAGCGCATTGCCGATGTCCGATCGCCTCGCTGAGATGTACCTTGAGCCGAAGGTCTTCAAGTTCCTGCATCTTCCGGTTCAGAGCGCGAGCGACCGCCTGCTCGAGGACATGGAACGTGGCTATGCGGTTGAAGACTTCAAGTCAATAGTCGACAAGGTTCGCGCCAAGGTTCCCGATATCACATTCTCGACGGACCTGATCATCGGGTATCCAGGGGAGACTGAAGAGGATCACAGGCTGAACCTTGAGCTCGTCTCCGAGATCAAGCCGGACATTGTGAACGTCACGAGGTTCTCCCCTCGTCCAGGCACGAAGGCGGCGAAGGCGAGTCATCAAGTGGTTGGCTGGAAGGCGAAGGACAGGTCCCGGGAGATCACGGAGCTGAGGTTCGACGTGGCGCTTGAGAAGAACCGCCTCTGGGTCGGGAAGGATGTGACGGCTCTCTCTACCGAGATGGGGAAGAGCGGCACCACGATACTCAGGAATGATGAGTACAAGCAGATTGTTGTACCGGAAGTGCTTCCGCTCGGAAGGTACTTCGAGATCAAGGTCACGGAAGCGACTCCGACGTACCTCCTCGGGAAGAGAGCTGGTCTTGCATGAAGCGCACGACTTACCTTTACCTCGCGCTCGCCCTTGTCATCTTGATATGGGGCAACTCCTTCGTGCTCGTCCAGATTGCCATAGACGATGGCGCATCCCCTATCACTATAGCCATGGGCAGGTTCCTGATCGCGTCCTCGATATTTGGCGGATACATGGTCTGGAAAAGGCCGAAGTTGCCGGATAGGAGGGACTGGAAGATGTTCGGTTTCCTAGCGTTCGTAGGAGTGGGCGTGTACTACATATTCCAGTACTACGGGATCAAGTTCGCGGGCCCCTCGATATCCTCGATCCTCGTTACCCTGCTGTGTCCCGTCATGATATTCCTGTTGTCGAGAATCATGCTCGGAGAGAGGATGAACGCGGCGCAGAGGACCGGCCTGGCAATCGCTGCCGTTGGTTCGTTCTTCGTCATAACAGATGGGAGGTTGGGGTTCATCTCCAACATGACACAGATAGTTGGCGGCATATTCGGGGTGGTATGTGGCCTGTTCTGGGCGATATACACGGTCGAGGGGAAAAAGATCGTCATCAAGTACGATCCTTTCGTGAGCACCGGCCAGCTCGCGCTCATTGGCACGATAATGCTGGCGCCTTTCGCGGCTCTGGAACTCAAGTACGCACAGCCAATAGAGTTCCCGCTGAGCTACTTCGTCGCTGCAGCTTACCTCGGCATCCTGTGCACTGTCGTTGGCTATGTCTTGTGGTTCAAAGCGCTGACGGGATTGACCGCATCGGCGACCGGCGCGACCCTCTACTTCGAACCGGTGGTGACGGTGATATTCGCATACGTGCTCTTGGGCCAGGGGATAGGCTGGCTGGCTGCGATGGGTGGTCTGCTGGTGATGTTCGGCGTCATAATGATTTCCAGGAACAGATGAGGTCAGGAAACCGTTAATATGAGTGGCGCCCCATGTCGCCACATACCACCAACCAGCCCCGTAGTGTAGCGGTCAATCATGCGGGCCTTTGGAGCCTGCGACGGAGGTTCGAATCCTCCCGGGGCTACTCCTTCCTTCCGATCCTGCGATTGGCCGCCTCAGTCTGCTACTCCTTGGGTCCACGTTTCAACCATAGGGCGATTCTCGCAATGAATACGAAGAAGAGGATCCAGGAGAGAACGATGAGGAAGAAGCTCTCAGCAAGGAACCCGCCCTCGACCGCCTCCAGCAGGAACAGACCGGTGAGGGTGGCGACTACGCCAAATGAGATGCCCCAGAGCGCCATCACCTTATTGATTCTCCACTTTGTCATCAGTCACCAGACTTCCCTGTGGACGATCTTCTCCTGCGACAGCCTCCTTCTAGGGACGCCCTGGTCGACGGAATACCCTATCGGGACTATCGCAACTGGACGAGCGTGATCGGGCAGCGAAAGCAACTTGCTGACCTTCACCTCGTCGAAGGCCCCGACCCAGACCGCTCCCAGACCTTTGCTGTGCACATAAAGTAGAATATTCTCCACCGCCGCAGCCACGTCCTGAAGGCAGTAAAGGTCCTTTCCGCGCTGCCCGTAGTGCTTGATGCGCTCCAGGTTCGCGCAGCATACGATGGCAACAGGCGCCGTGGCGATGAAATCCTGGCGATATGCGGCCTCAGCGAGGGCTTTCTTAGCCCGCGCGTTCTTGACAATGACAAAGTCCCTTGCCTGGAGATTGCCCGCAGAAGGCGCTCTGTTCGCCAACCTGAGTGCTTCGTCAATGACAGAGTCCTCGACTGGATCAGACGCGAAATCACGGATGCTGTTCCTCCCCTCGATGCAAGTCACCAAGTCCATTCTTTCACCGGAACGATGAGGCATGTGCGACAAGTTCTAAGTATTTTGTCTGCGCTGGTCGGATGGACCGTATGGAGTCCAATCGGATGAGTTCGAGAGTCAAGTGTGCCCTTCTGCTCGAGTTCGCATCCCACGAGGAGGCGCTTCATGTCCACCGCTCCATCGAGCTGGACAATCAGGGATACCTGTCGACGAAGGTCGAAGGCACCGCTATCCTGGCCGATATCAGTGCGGAATCCCTCAACAGCCTCCTGCACACGCTTGACGATTTCCTTGCCTGTGTTGGAGTCGCCGAGAAGATCGTCTCGAAGTAGTCCTAGTCCAGGGAGTCCTTCACCCTGACCGCCATGCCTCTCTTGAAGGCGAGCATCTCCTCCCTGTTCATCAGCGCTCTCCCCACCGCTGCCAGTTCACCCTTGGTGTTGACAACCAAGACATCGTCCCCAGGCCTGACTTCAGGATCGCAGTCCAGGACAAACTTGGCGAAGACGTTGTTGCCCTTTGCTGCGAACTCCGCTGGCTCATCCTGTATCTTCACCCTCATGCTCGGTCCAGGCAGAATCCGCATCATGAGCCTCGCCCCCTCGAGTCTGAGTGAGAACCTGCCATCGGAGGCGCGCATCGAGAGGACGTGTACTCCGTCGATCATCACAGTCCTGATCTTCCCCGTCCTGGGCGATTTTGCGATCTCCACCTTCCCGAGGTCGAGCATGTCTCCCGCACCCCTTCCGAACTGCATGTCGAGCACGGCCTTGCACCTGAGCAGGTCGAAATCTCGTTTGCCAGGGCCTCCGCTGACCATGTCCTCGAGGAACTTCAGTGTCTCCTCGCCCTCCCACATCAAGGCGAGCGGATACCCGTGCTGGTGAGCGTGCCTCTCCATCACGTGATTCATCTTCACCTTCACATCCCCATCGAGAGCTTTCGGGATGACAGACTGAGCGATAGGGTAGAACTCGTCAAGCTCCGTGGGAACCGGCCCGAAGAACGAAGCGACGATGAAGCTCCCATCCACTTTCGCAAGCACCTGCGAGATCTCCTTCGCATAGGTCGTCGAGTATGGTTTTGTCGCTTCCTCAAAGCCGACCAGGACCTTCGCA
>Ga0315274_10008622_pt1 | contig 14772 bp, 12 predicted proteins | sample YL17G02_20_MG_FD_203700 | JGI IMG/M metagenome (GOLD analysis project Ga0315274, IMG submission 203700) | Sediment microbial communities from Yellowstone Lake, YNP, Wyoming, USA - YL17G02_20 | ecosystem: Environmental > Aquatic > Freshwater > Lake > Sediment | place: USA: Wyoming | collected... | reverse complement strand
GTAAACTTAGAGATTTCCTCCAGTGAGATGTTTCGTGTATCCCTTTCTTTTTTCAAAAATTTCCCTGGAGACTCCATCATTGCTTATACCAGAAGAAGATCCAGCTTGTTATTTATTTTTTTAATTATCATCAATGTAATTGATGGTCTGAAGAGAAGTTACCTGACTAAATATAGGCAATCCCTGTGCCAAAGAGTTATAATTATAATATATTGAGATTTAAGGATATTATGAAATGAAGGAATAAATCAAATATTATTTTATGCCAAATTTTGGCTCGTTTGTGACTATTTGTCAAAGGAATAAGGAGAATATGCACCAAAATTTAAAAGAGGTCAAGCCAAACGACCTGCCCTCTTGGTAAACACGCTGTTTCCGTCACCGCTACTTTTCTTTGAGTATGTCATTTTTGTGGGCGCTTTCTGGTTAATGCACACCCGGTGCTGGAATACCTTCTCTCCCTTTTTTCATCAGCAGGACAAGAGGAAGAACCAGCATCATCATTGTTGAAAGAAGGTAAAAGGCATCGTTAAATGACAACATCGATGCCTGTTTTATCACTTCGCCATAGATTAATCCTAAGCTTCCCTGGTCGGAAAGGGAAGGTATAAAACCTTTCTGCTGCAACATCTGAGAGATTTGCGGAAGGGCGATCTGGAAGTTTCTATCGAAGGGAGTGAGATGTTCCACGAGGTGGACCTGATGAAACTGCGCCCTTCTGGCAAGCATGGTGGTAATGAAGGCAACGCCAAAACTACCCCCGAGGTTTCTTAGGAGGTTGAAAATTCCCGTGGCATTTCCCATCTCTTCCTTTCTTATGCTTGACATGGTCATCGTTGTAAGGGGGATGAAGAGAAAACCCATGCCAATTCCCAGAAAGACTCTCGGCCAAAAAGCCGTGACAAATGGAACAAATGGGGTAAGGCGTGCTTAATTTCTCATTTATGAATACTTTTCCCCCAGCCAAGACCCTCTGATATTGTATCAAATCCCCGCTTTAAATATTTAATTACTTATGTCTGCCCCAATTTTTGTAAGATAATATCTGAATCTGAGGATTACTGGCCGAAATCAGTATACCAATTGAATATAAAAAGATCATATCGTATTTTTTCGGATTGTCGGAAACAGCGAATAGATGACAGATATTCGAACTTCTGTTACATTATCATTTAAAATTTATGAAAAGGGCAGTTCGGCCCGTCCTTTTGGGTTATTGCTTTCCGCATGTAAATCTTCAATGAAAGATAACTCTTGACAAAAGAAGGTAATTGAAGAATGTTGGAGATGTTGCTGCAACCGTCGCGTTATTTTTGACATTTTATGGGGATTTTGATAAATTCGCATCATCCCAAGAAAAGCCAGGTTAGCCAGCGCGGGCTTAACGCTTAATCTGGTGTGCGGACAGCTATCGTGATGGTTGTTTTATCTGTTTTGCTAGAACAATAGGGGGATGTTTAACGGCGCGAATCGTCTATTGCCATTGGTATAGACACCGCCAGAGGGATAACGTATGGGTCAGCAAAATGCAGCTTATTTCAGCGTGGACTCGCGGCTCCTGTTTCAGCTGGGTGAGAAGCTCGTAACTGACAGAGCCGTTGCATTGGCCGAATTGGTGAAGAACTCGTACGATGCCGATGCAACACGTGTTATGGTCCGAATGAAAAATATAAGGGCAAAGGGTGGAACGATAACCATCGAAGACAATGGCACAGGAATGACACCGGGATCATTCATGCAGGCCTGGATGAGAATCGCGACGATTGATAAAGAGCAAAATCCTGTTTCATCAAAATATGGAAGACAAAAAGCGGGTGAGAAAGGTATAGGCCGATTCGCTTGCAGGAGATTATCTGAGATTCTGGAATTGGAATCCGTTGCGGAGGTTGGGCATGGCAGAAAAGAATTGCTGAGGGCCACGTTTACGTGGGCCAATTTTGAACCGGGCACAGACGTGGGTGCGACGCCAGTGGTGTATGCTGTCGAGCCAGTTTCACCCCCGAGGAACACAGGTACCGTTCTGACGCTCAAAGCGACGACTGAACCATGGGATGCGGTAGACGTTAAACGACTCAGGATCCAGCTTATTGACCTGATATCGCCGGTAACATTCGATGAAGAGTTGGATACTCGCCCAGAAACTCACGATCCCGGCTTTCGCGTCGAATTCGAATGCCCAGAATTCGAGATGCAGGTCGAACCTCTTGATGAAGCGTTCTTCAAGAATGCTTGGGCGAAGTTGTCGGCATCAGTCGATAGCAAAGGTTTTGCAACCTATGGCATAGATATTGCCAAGGGGTTGAGGGGCAAAATTACCAAGAGCTTTCGAAGGGATGAAGCGTTCAAGCATTTGCTAAATGCGAGAATGGAAACCCATTTTTTCAGCTATCGACCTGATTTCTTCAAGAACTCAGAGTGGAAATTATCTCAAACACGCAAGGTCGGCGAGGAACGAGGGGGGATAAAGGTATATGCTGACAACTTCAGGGTTTTTGGCTACGGAAGCAAGGGGGATGACTGGCTGGAGACAGACCTCGATAGAGCAAGGTCGTTGGATACAGTGGACGAGGAGGCCGCTCAGCATAGTGCAGAAGGTACACGTCCCGGGCTGATGTTGTTCCGAAATAACAATGTCTTCGGACACGTGGTGTTTTCTCGGGAGATGAACAAGGCATTAGAAATTACTGTCAATCGAGAGAGGATAATATCAGGGGAGGCCTTCATCGAGCTTAGGAAATTTGCACGTCTAGGAGTTGATTTTGCCACGGTGTTATATGCCAATCAGGTTTATAAGGAACAAAAGGAGCAGAAAGAAAAGAGACGGGCCGGTGAGGAGGCCCGAGCAAAAGCAGCCGAGGAAGCACGGCGGAAAGCAGATGAAGCAAGACGGAGGGCGGATGAAGAAGCCAAAAAAGCCGAACATGAGAAACGCCAGGCTGAGGAGGAAACCCAAAAGGCTGATCGTGAAGCAGTTAGGGCCTCTCAAGCCAGAAAAGAGGCGGAAGAGCAAAGACGGAAGGCCGAAGGCTTCAGACGGCGTGCTGAGGAAGAAGCCAGAAAGAAAGGGGGTAGAGCCGCTTGGGCTCGTGTTGAGGCGGCGATAAGGCGGGAAAAGGAATTAATCGATGCGGAGAAGCTTGCCATTGAGAAGGAGAGGCAGGCTTTGCAGCGTGCGGAAAAAGTGTGTGCAAGGGCAGAGGGACAGCGGGCTGCTGCTGATGATGAGGCGCAGAAAGCCTACACCGAGAGCCGGAAAGCTGAGGAGGCCCAACGTAAAGCTGAGGAGGAGGAGATCAACCGAAGAAAAGAGAAATTGCAGAAGGAATACCTTCTATTGAGAGTGCTTGCATCTACGGGGACGCTCATTCTTATTTTTGAACATGAGTTACAGGCCCTGATAGACGATATGGAAGAAATGTTGAGCGCTGCCTCTCAATTGCTTGAAAAGATGCCACAGGCACAGCAGGAGGATTTCAAGATCGTATTAGATTCTTTCAGCAACCGCACTGATATGGTAAAAGATTTGGGCGAGTTCCTTGGCTTGACCATGGGTGCTCAGAGCAGAGCCAAAAAACGGGATTGGGTAATCTCACCCATTGTGGAAAGTGTCTTTCGACTATTTAAATGGTATCTAAAAGAGATTGGAATAACTTACAGGAATACGGTTCCTAAGGAATTAAGGACTCCGCGGATGTACCGGTCTGAATTAGTCTCGGTACTCCATAATCTCATGACAAATGCGGTCAAAGCCGTAAAGGGAGAGCACAAAAGACAGATTGAGGTGACGGGATTTATGGAGAATGGTACCATACACATCCAGTTTTTAGACTCAGGGAAGGGACTTCAAAGCTGCAGGTGGGAATCTGTTTTTGAACCCTTCGAAAGCGACAGCGAACCAGACATTAAGTTTGGTGCCGGAACTGGACTTGGCCTGAAGATTACGAGGGATATTGTCCGTTCTTACGGCGGCGAAGCACGATTTTGCGAACCACCGGAAGGTTGGATGACTTGTGCAGAGGTAACCTTACAAGCGGAGGAATAAGGTGGACATTAAAGTGGTGTACATAGACGATGCGGGCCGGGAGCTTCAAAAATACAAGGCAAAGTTCGAGACAGATGAAAGGGCGAAAGGTAGGTTTACTATCATGCCTCACAGTAGCCCGAAATCGCCAGAAGATTACAGTCGAATAGGCCAGGCAAACCCTGATCTCTTCCTAGTCGACTACGATCTTAGCATACCGGATGAGAATGGAAATGTAATTGGTATTTCCGGAGTTACGCTTGCTACAGAACTCAGGCAGAAGTTTCCAGAGATACCGATCGTACTGTTTACTAGGAAGAGCGTCTTCAAGGTTCAGGAGTATGCCAGCATCAAGGAAACGCTTTCAAGCATTGATGAAATTGTGTATAAGCAGGATGTATTCAAGAGGGAATCGCCTAAACTTGAGGATTTATTCCAACTAGCGGTTGGATTCAAAAAACTTCGAAGCATAAAAAGTGGGCAATGGAGTGATCTCCTCAAATTAATGGGGGCCCCCCAAGGAGATTCAGATATACTAAGCCTTTGCGATCCACCGGTCGTGCCTAAACAAGGCTTGGCGGCAGCAGCTATGGCTGGGTGGGTGCGCAATGTCGTGCTTAGATACCCTGGAGTTTTATACGATCCAATCCACGCAGCGACATTTCTAGGAGTTTCGGAGAAAGCCTTTCTATCCGAACCCCTTCAGCACATGTTCAAATCCGCCAAGTACTCCGGGATTTTTATGCCACACGAAGGACGTTGGTGGAAATCCAAACTTCAGACAGTTGCAGCCTCTGTCATGAGGAAAGGGGAAAAGGAATTGCCTTTGCGAGCTGGTTTCCCCGCAGCTTTGGAAAGAACAAAGAAAGCCCCAATTGAAAGAGCGAAATGCGTTTTCAGCGGTGAGTCACTTGCTGAGTGGGTATGTTATATCTTAAAGCAACCCGTAATGATCAAGTACTCTCTGTCATATAGACCAGATAGAAGACCAGCGGTTATGGACGAATCTAGGGTCTCATATGAAGCAATTAGGACATCCAATGAATTTGATGAGCGGCTATTAGATCCGCTGGGCCGGGATATGATCTCTGAAATCCGAAGACTTAAAAAGCCAGTGGAGTAAGTTCGTGTGGATTGAGAAATATGCGAGGAATCTGCAGATGCTGTCTGAACAGAAGTACCTCGGGGCATATTTGGCGCCTGGAAGCAAAGAGGCACTTCTGGAACCTGTAAGGAATTTTCGTAATTTTGCGAAGCCTGCAAGAAAGAGGAAGCGGATTAAATGGCACTTCATTATTCCGAGGGAGCGTCCTTTGATGTTCAAGGAAAATGAGAACAAACTGCAAGTGGATCTCGCGGGAATGATTGAGGGAGAAGACAATGATGTGAAAGAAGTTAGAACACTTATGCGGGTGTGGTCACTGGATAGAACGATGTGTTACAGAGTCGGTGTAGATAGCGAGGATATCGAAAGGAAGTTTGATCAGGCTGGTAGGCGGGTGATTGTGAGATATCATTTTGATTGTAGAGCCCCGAAAGTAACAAGGCCCGAGCCGATTTATCATTTGCAGGTAGGTGGAAACTCATTGGATGAAGAGAACTGTTGGTTTCCTAAGCATTTGGAAATCCCTAGATTTCATTTTCCCCCCATGGATATAGTTCTGCTTTGTGAGTTGGTTTTAGTAAACTTCTTTCATCAACAATCAGAAAACCTTAGGAAAACACCTGAGTGGGTAAGCTTGGTGCGAAAAAGCCAAGATGCTTTTCAGCTGGGATATTTTGACGTGTTCCATTCGTATTTCGAAAAAGACAGTAATACCCTGCTAGGGCACCTTTGTATCATATGAAGGAGAGCGAAGTCAGTGATTCGGAATAAGTCGTGCAAAGTGCCTATAAAGAAGGAAGACGAAACGCTCACGGAATTCGCAGAGAGATTGGCTGACTGGTATATCCAGAAGCAGGATCTGAAATACCGTAAGGGGAAGGGGCAGTACTTTACACCCAAGATAATAGGCGAATTTATGGTGGGATTGCTTGATGAGTTCAAGGGGAGTAAGAATATAAGGGTTTTGGACCCCGGGGCTGGTGTTGGAATATTTGAGAGCCTTTTATGCGAGCGTTTGCGTTTGTGCAAAAGTAAGATAAGTGTATCGTTCGACCTTTATGAAAATTGTAAGGAAATCCTGCCGCTATTGGAAATGAATATGAAATCATGTGCAAAAAGCATGGCCCGGAGTGGATATAGAATTTCTTATAAAATAATGCGGCGAAATTTTATCTTGGCTTATAGCAGTGGTACTGGGAATGACGTTGAAAACTGGGGGGAAAAAAATGAGTACCAGTATGACGTGGTGATGTGCAATCCGCCATACTACAAGTTGAAAAAGAATTCTGCTGAAGGTGTCGCGATGGCCAGTATAATCAAGGGTCAGCCAAATATCTATGTGTCGTTTATGGCCATAGCAGCCAAGTTGTTGAAGCCAGGAGGTCAGATGGTGTTTCTTACCCCGAGAAGCTACTTTTCAGGGGTATATTTCAAGGAATTCAGAAAATGGTTTTTCAATCAAATTACACCTCAAAAACTACATGTTTTCGGCTCTAGGAGAGTCTTCAAAAAGGACCCTGTTCTTCAGGAAATGGTAATTCTGAAGGGTTTAAAGGGCCAAAGCCAAACTGCTACAGTCACGATAAGCTATAGTCCCAAAGAACCTGATCGAACAAAGGGATTCGTGGAAAGAAGCGTGGCTTTTGAGAATGTAGTTTTAGCGAGAGGTAACGATGTAATTATACGCGTTCCGATTACTGCAATCGACGACACCATAGGAAAAGAAATTGACCAACTGCCTTTCAACCTTGCTGGCCTAGGATTGAAAGCGTCAACTGGCCCTTTGGTGCCGTTTAGGGCAGTGAAGCACCTCCTCAACTCTACTCCCAGAGATGCTGAATCTGCTCCCTTGATCTGGATGGAGAACATTACAGGAGGAAAGGTGATCTGGCCTCTGGTAAATAGCCAAAAGGCTAAAGCGGTACGTGTTCTTGAAAGTACAAGACAGCTGACGATACCAAATGGCAACTACGTAATGATTAAACGCTTCAGCTCAAAGGAGGGTAAAAGGCGCATAAACGCTGGTATATTGTTGAGGCGTTGGTTGGGTGTAAAGTCCTTATCTATCGAGAACCATGTCAACTACATCTATAAGATTGGGGGAGAAATGACGGAGGATGAGGCCTATGGTCTCAGGGAGATATTAAACTCCACTCTATATAATCGTTACTTCCAGATGTCAAATGGCAGTACTCAAGTAGACGCTTCGGCGATAAACAATATTCCTCTGCCATCACTTGATGTGATTGCGACAATAGGACGTTTAGCTAGGGGAGTAGGTGCAGAGGAGAATCTGGTAGGGGAACGCCTTGCAATGACCACCTTGGGAATTTCCCCAGAAGTTTTAGATCGATTGCTCGATAAAAACTCGGGTTTGAGAGTCTAAAAGGGGAGGTTCATAAGATACTTCTGACGGAAAGAGCACAGGGACTGTTGGTGGCCTCCAAGGAAGACTATTTCATTGCATTCTTCAGCAAATTACCTGCCCTGAATTTCGCTACCTTCGTTGCCGGGATCTTAATCGTCTCCCCAGTTCGTGGGTTCTTCCCCACCCTGGCTTTTCTTTTGGAGACAGAAAAAGTACCAAACCCTGGTAGGGTCAATTTGCTGCCTTTCCTCAAAGCCTTTGTAACGTGGTTAGTAAAGGCATTGACAGCTTTCTCGGCCCCCGCTTTCGTGATGCCCGCCTCTTTCGCAACCTTCTCGATTAAATCTGCCTTTGTCACTTGCCCCTCCTGTTTCTGATACGAATCCTTCAAATGTTCAATTAGGCTATTCTTCTACAGCAGAGGAGGATTGGTATTTTGTAAGTCCCTATAAACATTGGCGTTGTTCTTTGGAAATCTGAAAATGGATCATAAATGTGGTGCCACAGATTGAGGCGATTATCCTTGACATGAGGCATAATTATTAGTATTATTGGGGTGTCCTTAAATGGAGGCCCCCCATGTTTGCAAGAATCAAGAAATCCGGCCAGCATCAGTACCTTCAGATCGTGGAGAATCACCGAGAAGGTTCAAAGACCATTCAGCGTGTCATCTCCACGATTGGCCGAATGGATCAGTTACAGGCCAAAGGGGATATTGAAAAGGTCATCCGATCCCTTTCCCGGTTTTCCGAGAAGGTGCTTTTGATTTTGTCTGGAAAGAGTGAGGTCCATGCCTCTGCGAAAAAGATTGGTCCCTCGCTGATCTTCGAGAGACTCTGGGGAGAGTTGGGGATCGGAAAGATCATCAAAGGGTTTCTGGAGGGAAGGAAGTTTGAGGTTGATGTGGAGAGAGCCATCTTTCTGACCGTGCTGCATCGGCTCTTTGCATCCGGTTCTGACCGTAGCTGTGACAAGTGGCATCAGGATTATCGGATTGAGGGGGTGGAGGATTTGTCCTTGCATCACCTTTATCGGGCCATGGCGTTTTTAGGGAATGAAATTGAAGACCAGGAGGACAAAACGCCCTTTTCGCCCCGGTGTACCAAAGATCAGATTGAGGAAGCGATGTTTTATGAGCGTCGGGATCTGTTTACAGGTCTTGACCTCGTCTTCTTTGATACGACCTCGATCTACTTCGAGGGAGAAGGGGGAGAGAGCTTAGGTGAAAAGGGATATAGTAAGGATCATCGTCCGGATTTAAATCAGATGGTGGTAGGTGCCGTCCTGGATGAAGATGGCAAACCCATTTGTTGCGAGATGTGGCCGGGCAACACAGCAGATGTCAAGACCTTGATTCCCGTGGTCGATCGGATCAGGAACCGTTTTCATATTGGGCGGTTCTGCATGGTAGCGGATCGGGGGATGATCAGCGAAGAGACGATGAACGAACTGGATCAGAGGAAGATCCCCTATATTCTGGGGGCACGGATGAGGAAGCTCAAAGAGATCCGAGAAGAGGTTCTGGCCCGGGCGGGACGATACAGGGAGGTCTATCCTGAGGGGAAATCCTCGAAAGATCCAGCGCCGCTCAAGGTCAAGGAAGTCTCGGTGGATAAGCATCGATATATCCTTTGCTTAAATGTGAAGCAGGCCCGAAAGGAAGCGTTGGATCGGCAGGTAATGGTCGATGTCTTGAAGCAACAGCTTAAAAAGAATCCCAAAGCTCTGATCGGTAACAAAGGCTATCGGAAGTATCTGAAACTGGATCGTGATCATCTCCGTCTCGATCAGGACAAGATTGACGGGGAGGAAAGATTCGATGGGAAATGGGTTCTGAAGACGAATACCTCTTTATCTCCAGAGCAGGTGGCCCTCAAGTACAAGGAACTCTGGCAAGTGGAGCAGGTCTTTCGAGAGGTCAAGTCGGTTCTGGAAACACGCCCCGTCTTCCACAAGTGTGACGAGACCATCCGGGGCCATGTGTTCTGTAGCTTTCTTGCCCTTGTTCTGAGGAAAGAATTGGATCGACGTTTGGATCAAACGGGCCATTGTATTGAATGGGCAGACATCAAACAAGATTTGAAATCGCTTCAGGAGATTGTCATAGAAGAACATGGTAAATCCCTCGTTGTCAGAAGCGAATGCAAAGGGACCTGCGGTAAGGTCTTTCAATCTGTTGGGGTGGCCATTCCTCCCACGATTCGAGAAATATCATGATGCACTATAGATCTTTCAAAGAGCCATCTGTGGTGCCAAGACCATTTGGGGCACCTCTATGTTAGCGTAATAACAAACTATTATTTTTGCAGCTGTAGAAGATCAGTTAGGGTAATTGTCAATCATTGTTTTAAGGAGTTCAGTGTTGCCTGACTCGACAGGTGTCCGTAAGGTCAAATTTTCATTTTAACAAAGAAAAAGAACGGACGCGTTTGTGAAATCTGTTGTGATCATGACAGTTTTTGAGAGATCTTTGCACTCTCGAAGGTTGCCATCTCTGACAACACACGACATGCCGCCTCAATGATAGGCATCGCTAACAGAGCCCCAGTACCTTCTCCAAGTCGAAGATCGAGGTTAAGTAGAGGTCTTAATCCAAGCGATTCAAGAATTGTTCCATGGCCAGGTTCGGTGGATAGGTGTGCTGCTATTAGATAATTCCTGCATTGGGGTGCGAGACTCGTAGCAATGAGTGCTGCAGCGCCAGAAATGAAACCATCTAAGATTATGGGTACCCTATGAGCGGCGGCTGCCAGTATTGTGCCTGCTATGGCTCCAATCTCAAAGCCGCCCACTTTCCGTAGGATATCGATAGGATCATTGCGATCAGGTAAGTTAACTTGCAACGCGTGTTCAATGACTTTTATTTTCTTCTGCAGACCTTCTTTGTTCAAGCCCGAACCAGGGCCAGTCACTTCAGAAGGATTTCGATTGCAGGTTACTGCAGTAATTGCGGATGAGGCAGTGGTATTGGCAATGCCCATATCTCCAGTAGCAAATATGTCAATCCCTAGTTTGTGTTCCTCAAGGAAGGTTTCGATACCAATTCCAATAGCAGTCAATGCCTGATAAATAGTCATGGCAGGGCCGTACAGGATGTTTTGAGTGCCACAAGAGACCCGCCTATATTTGATAGACAGGTTGGATTCATCAGTCGAATTAGTGCCCACATCCACAATTCTCAATCTGCAACCTACGCAGCGTGCGAACACATTGATGGCAGCACCTCCCAAAGAGAAGTTGCTCAGCATTTGGATTGTCACCGATTGAGGGTATGCGCTCACCCCTTCTGCGGCAACTCCGTGATCAGCAACCATCACTATGGCACATTTCTTCTCCCATTCGGGGCGAGTGTTCCCTTTTATTGCCGCAATCTGGGCGCCGATGGCTTCCAATCGTCCCAGGCTTCCATCAGGTTTCGTAAGCTGGCCATGGAGCCTCTCTACTTCAGCTGCAATAGACAGGTCGACAGGTCCTATCGTTGAAATGAACTCTTGGAGCTGCTCCCTTGTCTTTATCATAGTGAAACAATCAATATTTTATAGACGTAGTGCTGGCTATTAATGATTGGAAATACTTTCCAAGATCAATGAATTTCTCAGGAACCGTTTCTGGTGAAGCGAAATGAAAGATCATAAAGAGAAGGGTTAGTAGGCACAAATCGGCTATGACCATAGATAGAAGTGAACTTTGACGCGTTTCTCCCATTTGCCAATTTCGAAGGTGAGGTAAGCCACCCCGCGCATTGATAATTGTTCCGAGTTGATGGACTAGCAAGACAGTATCAAGAAAGGCACTCAAAATTGCTTTAATAGTCAGCTCTATTCGATGCCTAAGAAGAGAGAAGCCTGAGTAGTTCTGGGTTACGAGGCTGGAGTTCACAGCGTACTGGAAATCAACCCTTTTTTCGTTTACTAATCTGGAGTAGCGATTAATTATAAACCAAATAGCACCTATGCTTCGGGGGGATTTCTCCCAAGGGAAATCGCTCATTCTTCGTGATATGTGAAATGCGAGAGCCATGAAGCCTATAACCCGAAGAGAAACGGCAGCACTGCTTTCGAATGGATTTGAAGAGACGAGTGAAAGCCATAGGAAGAAGATGAGGCCAATGGTAAGATGGTAAAGGTTGATGAAGCGTACCCTGTGGTCGAAATAAGTAGTCCGAGCAACAATAGCAAGGTAAGGGATTGCAAACGCGAAAATGGTAGATGCAGAAAACAACCAAGCAGAATACCAAAGAAAGAATATCATGAGGTTATCCCCTCCCAGGCAAGCTTTCGGCCAATATCGGCTATAGCCTCGTCATGAGTAAAGATCAAAACTGCTCGATCGGAGAACTTGTTCAACAGTTTGATAAATGTCAATTTTGATGGAAAGTCTAATCCGCTCGTGGGTTCATCAAGAATTGTCAGGCCTTTTGATCTTCGAAGAGTCAATAAGGTTCCCAGAAGCTTCTGTTTTGCTCTGCAAAGTGACCTGGGGTGGGTGTTCCAATCTTTCTCGGAGATATCGATGAATTGAAGCAGTTCTTTATCGGGCATTTCTCGAATAACAGACATTTCGATAAACTGCCTTTCAGGATTCTGAAGGCAAAGCACCGGCTCGACTCCCGAATCTAAGGAAAATGTTCCATCAAACTTTTTGAAAATACCGACTATTGACTTTCCAAGAGTTGTTTTTCCACAACCATTTTGTCCCCATATTTGAACGATCTCATTTTCCTTGATATCAAAGAAAACTGGTTGTGTGACACCAGACCGACACAAACCATCGACTTTTAGTACGGCCCCTGAGCCAATTGAGCGAGATTGGAAAGCATGAGTCAATCTTCTTCTCTCTTCATCGGAAGTGGGGAAGATGTTTGGATCTGGGTCCTTTAGTGACAGCTTTCCATCTTCAACTACAAGGGACATGCTTGCAGCATTGAAAGATGGGTTGCGCGGTAGCCCGTGGACTATCAAAGCTGTTTCTCCTTTTGCACTCTTGATGAGATACGAGTAGAGAGTTTTCAAAAAATCTGCATCGAGGTTAGAGTAGCTAAAGTCGGCAATAATTAACTTATGACCCAAGGTTAGGGCTGAAGCACAATTGAGACGATGTTGTTCGCCGCCAGACAAGTGTTCCGTTCTTCTCAACGTTTTTTCATATAGACCATATTCCTTGAGTAGCCTATTATCTGGAGGCGGGTATCCGAGAGCAGCAAAGGCATATTGGAAGTCCTCCAAAACGTTTCTTCCAACGATGAAAAGTTCAGGGTTCTCAAAAATCACTCCGACAAGCCTAGCACGTTCCTGATCAGGATATTCATACAGAGGTTTTGAAAGCAAACGGAGAAACATAAGTTTTTCAATGGAGACATATTTAGGTGTCCTTATCACTTTCTTTCCTTGGGCAGGTGAAGTCTGGCCTCGGATATTTTGTAACCCCGCGATTAGAAGGAGAAGGTCGTTAACACCCGATCCACTTAGCCCGTGTATATGAGCGATTTGTCCACCCGAAAGCGAAAACCCATCTCCTGATAGGTGCAGGGTCCCAAGTTCAAGAGTGAAAGCATCACATTGCAGAATCATTAATAGTACCTTCCCTATAAGCCCGGGACATTCAGCTTTGCGAGAACCCTAATGCCAACCGCGGCTAAGACGACATTGACAGCAGACGCGACGGTCAAAAATGGTATTATACCGTACATCATATTCTTCATCGCTGGATAGAGCAATGCCAGAATGACAGGTGCGACAACTCCATTGGCTAACACTGCGATGACAGCGGCGGTCACAAGAGCGAAAATGTTATCCCCCTTTCGCAGGATAAATCCAAAAAGCCAACACCAGCAGAATTGAAGAAGAGCAATCGGAATGTGAGCAAAGCTCAGAGGGAAACCTACGATTCCAGAAGATGCCAAATGGCCGATTAGGCCGGTAACACCACCCAGAATAGGAGAAAAGAAACCAGCGACGAAGTAGCCCGTGCTTGAGTCTAATGCAACCGAGCCTACAGGTGATGGTAGCTTGACGAAGCTAAGGGCCATCGCAAAGGCTGAGAAGATTGCGAGGGTGATAATGTTTCGAATATTACGTGTTTGTTTCTGCGTTGATCTTTGTTCCATTGCTATTTCTCCTATGTTGAGGTGTTATTGCGATACTTTCTGGTGTCTTTGCTATCAGAGAGAGCAAACTTTATGAAAACTACAAGGAGAAAAATGCCTGTTAAAGATTCCAATAGGAAAATAGATTTTGAGACTATGTCCAAAGGAGTTATACCTGGAGGTGGATTTGATCTTAGTGCTACGATAGACAAATAGAAAAAGGCATAAAATGGAATCGGACTGCCCCACGGATGGCTAAATTCGAATGCTCCGTCTCTGTTTAATTGGTATGCGACTTGATAAAGTAACGCGAAGAGAAAGGCAGATAATATGTATGCTATTCCGAAACCGGTAAGTGCTTTGGTAAAATTCGATAGCTGGACAAGAGGTGCACTTAGCCAGCGCGCGATGACGCTTGAATAGTCTTGAAGAACATAAGTTAGCGAGGCGCTGACCAAAAAAATAGCAGATGACCAAACACCCCAAAGGGACAAAGCAACTACAAGAAAACCTATTCCGATGATCATAATAACAATCGAGTGGCGTTGAAAGAGAATACCGGAGAAAAAAGCTACAGCGATTACGAACAAGGTCTGCGGTTGAACTGTGGAAGAGGAAGCCGTTAAGAATGTTATGTACAGAATTCCAGTAAGCACACCCGATAATTTTCCCGTTACGTAAGAAATGAAACAGGCAGCAATGGTGGAGATTCCAATTGCGGCGTGGGTCTGGAATGGAAATTCAAAAGGGTTCAGTTGGTTAATTGCCGAAGCTATGCAGAAAGCAATTAGTATGGTAGTCAGCCCAGTTACAATTACGTTAATATTTGATTTTTTCATAGGGTGTTACTTAAATGGCCATTCTTGGATGGAATAGCGCACAACATCTGTGGCGGAAGATTCGCTCAATCTCCAAATTCAAAAGCTATTTGGTTTCTCTTCTTTCTCTTCCATTGATAACTATTCCTCTTATTCCATTAAACTATTCATTATGTTAGTGTCAAGTTAATAAATTGTAAAGCTTTTGATGAAACTTTTCATTCATTTTTCAGCTCATAGATAACAATTGCTTTTTGGTACAACTTCTCTTATTTTGATTTTAAGGAGGTGTCCCATGGATCGGAAAAGAGAGGGAATTGGCGATCTGTATCATCAAGAGACAAAATACCGAAGAGAAGCCATGCCGCGAGGGGG
>Ga0315274_10008620_pt1 | contig 14775 bp, 12 predicted proteins | sample YL17G02_20_MG_FD_203700 | JGI IMG/M metagenome (GOLD analysis project Ga0315274, IMG submission 203700) | Sediment microbial communities from Yellowstone Lake, YNP, Wyoming, USA - YL17G02_20 | ecosystem: Environmental > Aquatic > Freshwater > Lake > Sediment | place: USA: Wyoming | collected... | reverse complement strand
ATAACCTTAAAGGTAGGTTTGTTGAGCACAATTTAGGAAAAGTAACATCAACTAAACACTATAGGCCTTGGCGATTGTTATATTACGAAGCTTATATAGACGAAAGATTAGCGCACTTAAGAGAGCAAAGGCTGAAAAGCAATGGGAATGCTATAAGGGAATTAAAGAAAAGAGTTGGATTAATTAAAGACATCAAAAAGGATTTATCCAGCGCCATTTTTAGTTTGCCTAAAAGTGGTGAGGGCTTTATCCAGCACCACTTTTCAAAACAGAAAAGTGGTGCTGGATTCACATTAATTGAAATAACCGTGGTCATGGGACTTTTGGCGGCGATCGCCGGTTTGGCGTCATTTGGCAGTCTCGATACTTGGCGCGGCTATAATTTTCGCGGCGAGCGAAATTTACTGATTTCAATATTGCAGGAAGCTCGGAGTCAGAGCGTCAATAATATTTGTTTGGGTACGGGCTGCGACGACGGCCGGCCGCACGGCGTGCATATTCAAGCTGATCAATACATTATCTTTCAGGGCAGCGCTTATGATCCAGCCGATCCTTTAAATGAAGTTATTGGCGCCAATAATTCTATTGCTCACGGGGGCTTAACGGACGTGGTTTTCAGTCAATTGAGCGGAAATGTTAGCGCGCCGGGCGATATCGTCATTTCAGATGCTATTCGCACGGTGACCATTTCCATAAACAATGAAGGCAGGATTAACTACTGAAAAACTTAACGGGGGTTTTTCCACTTTGGAAATACTGATAGCTATGGCGATTTTGGTAATGGTTTTGTCGGCCGTGGTTTTGGTTGCCTTTGGTAGCCAATCAATGCTGGTTGACAGCCAGACCAACAGCGAAGCGATCAGCAAAGCGCAGGAGATGCTGGAACACGCCCAGGCGCTGGCCAGAAAAGATTTTAAATTGGTGAATCCTACCTCAGCCATTGCCGACGATATCTATCAAAAAAAAGTTGACGTGGCGGCTTCCTCAGATCCTTTAGATTTTTTTACCAAAAAAGTTACCGCCACCATTTCCTGGCCGGCCGAGCACGGCCGAACGCTGAACGTCAAGCTGGATGCGCTGGTTACAAATTTTGAGAATGCGTCGGGCGGCGACACTTGCAACTCAGTGCTTGGCGGCGATTGGGCGCATCCGAATTTAAACAGTTTTTTTGTCAGCGATATGAATATCAACTCAACCGTGGCTGTTGATGTCTATAGCCGTAAACTTTATGTAGCGATTTCCAACGCCAATTCGAGCACCACCCCCACCGTCTTTATTTATAGTTTGGCCGACCCGTCAAATCCATCGCTTGCTGACTCTTTTGATAACGCCGATGGAATTAAAACCGGCGTGAGCGACCTGCGCGCCACCGACAAATATTTATATTTAGCCAAGGCAACTGGACCGGGCAGCGGGCAATTGCAAATTTTTGATAATTCCGTCTCTCCTCCCGTTCAGGTCGGCTCTGATTTTAAGGTGACGGGTGCCACCGGAGGAGGCGGGCAGGCGACGGGCAACACGATTTTTTATAAAGACGGCTATGTTTATTTGGGTTTGACCGCCACGGCTTCCGGACCCGAATTTCATATCATAGATGTTCACGATCCGGCCAATCCTTTTGAGGTTGGCTATTGGCCTTCGAGCGGTCATTTGGGTCATGACATCAACGCAATTTATGTCAAAGGTAGGTACGTTTATTTGGCTCATCCCATTGACAGCGCGGCCGCCAATATTGAAGAAGTTACTGTTTTGGATATAAGTAATCCGACTCTTCCCCAGCGAGTCGGAGGTTATGATGCGCCCGACAATGCGGGTCATGGCAAAAGTCTGTATTTGGTGGGGGATACTTTGTATCTTGGCAGAACGCAAACCGCCTCAAACCCCGAATTTTATATTTTGGATAGTTCAAACCCAGCTTCGATTTCGGCTACCTCCTCTCAGGAAATTTCAAGCAGCGTCAACGATTTGATTGTGCGCGATTATCTGGCATTTTTAATTACAACCGACAGCCAGTTTCAGATTTGGCGCCTTGACAATCCTTCTGGTATAACCCAGTACGCCGCACCCTTAGCTTTGCCAAATTCGGGTGAGGGCAGCGCGCTGGATTGCGAAGGGAATTATTTTTATGTGGGTTCGCTCGATAGCGCCAACAACGCCTATATATCAGTAATTAGCGCGCCATAATGAAAATTTCTAAAAGCATAAAATTTCAAATGCAAGGCACGACCTTAATTGAAGCGTTGGTTTATCTAGCTCTTTTTTCTATTTTAATGGGCGGCTCGGTCGCGGCCGCCTACGGTATGTTTGAGTCGTCTGACCGCAACCAGACCAAAATCTTGCTCCAGCAGGAAGGGGATTTTTTAATTGCAAAAATAAATTGGGTGCTTTCCGGAGTACAGGCCATTAATTTGCCCCCAGTTGGTTCTGCCGGCTCTATCTTGTCGGTGAATAAAGCCATTGGCGTGGATCTTGCCACCGGACAGCCAATTATAATTTCGGTGGGTGTCAGTCTCTCCGGCACGGATATTAACTTAAGCAGGGCGGGTAATCCCGGCCAACCTTTAAATAATTCATTAGTCCGAGTCAGCAATTTAATTTTCATTCACAATTTTGGCGGCGGCGCGGACCCAGAAAGCCTGCAAGCATCCTTCACTCTTTCAGCCAAAGCGCCCAACGGCATGGATGTCAAGCAAGATTTTGCCACCACCAAATATTTAAGAAAATAGCCAATCATAAATCCAAAATTCAAAACTCTAAATCCCAAACAAATTCAAATGACTAAAGCACAAAGTCCAAAAATAATCCACGAACTTATACTTGAACGTAAATTCAAAATCCAAAATACTAAATTCTAAACAAATCCCAATAACTAAAGCACAAAATCCAAAAAGAATATGTAACCTCATACTAGAACGTAAATCCAAAATCCAAAACTCTAAATTCTAAACAAATTCAAATGAGCGAAGCACAAAATCCAAAGAGACGCTACGACCTTGAAGACAGAACCTTTTTATTTGCCCAACGAGTCAGGGATCATGTAAAAAAGCTGCCAAGAACAATTTCAAATATAGAATATGGCAAACAACTGATCAGAGCATCCGGTTCGCAAGCAGCAAACTATATTGAAACCAATGAATCTCTGGGAAAAAAAGATTTTATGATGAAAATAAAAATCTGCAGAAAAGAGTCAAAAGAGAGCAAGCTCTGGCTGCAATTAGCCGAACCGTCAGCGCGCGATCAGCGAGAGAATGAAAATTTAATTAAAGAGACCATTGAATTGATGAAAATATTTGGCTCGATTTTAGAAAATTCCAGATAGTTTAGAATTTTGAGTATTTGAATTTTGTATTTGTTTAGAATTTAGATAAAGGCGTGATAAATCCAAAATACAAAATCCTAATTTCTAAACAAATTCCAATAACCAAAATCCAAATTCATAAACCGTTTTGAATTTTCAACATTTGTATTTTGATATTGTTTAGGATTTAGGATTTAGACTTTTGAGTTTATGTGATGTTTTATCAAAAATCTATGAGAAACCAACAGGGATATATCGCCCTAATTTCTGTCATCGCCATTTGTCTGATTTTGGTCGGACTCACTTTTTTAATGAACGTGGGCGGCTTTTCTTCGCGCTTCTCGGTGCTGGGCAGCGAATACAAAAGAGTTTCTTTGGGGTTGTCGGAATCTTGCGTCAACGCTGCGCTGCTTAAAGTTGCCAAAGATTATTCTTATCAAATTGTTTCCGACCCGGCTTATGTGTCCGGTCAAGGAGTTGAAGTCCAGGTCGGGACAGACCAATGCTATATCAAAGATATAACGTCGCCCGACGCCAACCATAAAAGAATGATAAAAACTCAGGCGCACTATCAGGACGCTTTCAGTAACATGGAAATTTCGGTAACAGTCCAGGACCCGACAATTGCACCGATTATTCGTTCTACACTTCTTGTCGTCACGCATGTCAATAACGACAACGGCGGAACCAAACAGGCATCCGATTTTACCATGAACGTGACGGCGACCAATCCTTCACAAAGTTCCTTTGTCGGAGCGGAGGCGGGTGTGGCCGTTGTGGTTGATCCGGGCACCTATAGTATTACCGAAATTCTTCCTAGCGGTTATACTTCTAGCGCCTCCTCTGATTGTTCGGGCACCATTGCTGCGGGAGGAAATAATGTTTGCATCATTACTAATGATGATGTTCAAACCACAGCGACTCTCACTATCATTGCCAACGTTGTCAATGATAATGGCGGCACCAAACAACCCAGCGACTTTTCGCTCTTTGTTGACGGCGCTCCTGTTGTTTCCGGCCAAACCCTGATATTTTCTCCCGCTGTGGGCGGACAGGTGTATACTGCTAGCGGCGCAGCCATGGCCAACTATACCTCTTCGGGCTGGGGGAATCACTGCGCTATTGACGGCAAGGTGACGCTCAGTGCCGGCGAAAGAAAAACTTGCATCATCGCCTATGATGATGACCCGCCGCCCTCGCCCGCCTGCGCTGACACGGTCATGATCCTGGATCGCACCGGCAGCATGTTTGGTAATCCCGCCTGGATACCAGATGAAAAGACTGCCGCCAAAAGCTTGCTGAATCTTTATGGCGCGCTCGCTCCGTCTTGTCCGCAGGTTGGCATTGGCCGGATTGCCGACGGAACTACCAATAGCGCAGAAATCATCGGCCAATTAACCGATTCTTACGGCAGTGATACGCCGGTGGCCGGAAGTCAAGGCTCAAAATTTCCGACCGGCGTGGCCAACCCGAGTCAATGGACAAACCCCGCCTACGGACTCACCAATAATACTTGGTACGCCACCTCTTCAGCGAATGGTCAGCAGCAGGGTTATAATAATTTTGGCTTCAACATACCGGTCGGCTCCACCATCACCGGAATTCAAGCCGTGGTAGATGGTTTTGTTTCGGGCGGCGGTCCGGTAAATTCAGGAAATTTGGCGCCAAGCGATGTTGGAAATTATAATAATTGGACCGGATATCCGACCAATACCAACGCCGGAAAGGTCAGCGCGGTTTCGGCCAATGACAGCGATTCCAGCTACATCACGCGCAATACCTCTGCAGATGCTCAAACTTTTATTGTTGCTAACGCCGGGATTCCGGCCGGCTCAACAATCAATTCAATAACACTTTTCGCAGTGGCTCGCTCCTACAGTGGAACCCCGACAGTCAAGTTGCGCGTCGAAAAAGGAACTGGTTCCGGAAGCCAGTTCGATGGCCCGACCATCACTTTGACCGGCAGCTATCAATCATATTCTCTGGCCATGCCAACAAATCCGTTCACCGGCTCAGCCTGGACCATTTCTGAAGTGAATGGCTGGACTTCAAGATTCGGTGTTCTCAAAACGAACACAACCGGAACTTCTCGAGTCACGCAAATATATGTCGTCGTTAATTACACTCCAGCATCCCCCAGCGGTCAGATCGCTGTCAGCCTTTCCTGGAACAACGGAACTGGTTGGTCAAGCGCCAAATCTGTCAACTTCGCCTCAACCGAATCGGCCTACACCCTGGGCGGCTCAGCCGACACCTGGGGAAGAACCTGGGCGGCCGGCGATTTTAGCAATGCAAATTTTTTACTTCGCGTTCAGAATAATTCCCCAAGCGGCGTGACCGTTTTTTTGAATTATTCGGCAATAAAAATTTATTACACCGTTGCCGGCAGCGGGCTCTATTTTGCCATCAATACCGGTCTTTTTGACAACGGCGGCTATACCAATCTTGGGGATGCGATTACTTTTGGCAACAACGAACTGAACAGCGTCAGGCACAAAAACGGATTTAAAAAAGTTTTAATTTTAATTTCCGACGGCAAGCCGACCCGCCCGACCGGCAACACCAGCCAGGATACCCAGATCGCGCTCAACGCCGCCGACACTGCCAAGACCAGCAAAGGGCCGGCCAATGATTTTATAACCGAAATCTTCACCATCCATTTTGGCGATTCAACTGGCCGTAATCTCCTGGCGCAATTGGCCAGCGGCACTTCAACTAACGCGGGCCATCAGCCCGGCTCCTCAAACGATCAGACCACAGCGGCGGCTGAAAATGCCGATGGCGATAATTTTTATATTTCTCCGACATCTACCGATATGCCAAACATTTTTGAAACCATCGGCAAAGAAGTCTGTCCGGCCGCTGCCGCACCCCCGCCTCCCTCTCCAACCAATGCCAATTTAATTGTGATTAAACAGGTGATAAATGATAACGGAGGTACGAAAACCGCAGCCGATTTTACGATGAATATAACAGCGACTAACCCTTCCCAAAATCATTTTGCGGGCGCGGGCGCACCGGGAATTAATGTGACAATTGAGCCGGGGAGTTACAGCGTCGATGAAGGGGTTAGCGGTGGTTACACAAAAATTTTAGGAACGGAGTGTTCAGGCACCATTGCGGCCGGCCAAACCAAAACTTGCATAATTACCAATGATGATGTTCCGCCTCCGCCTCCGCCGCCACCGCCTCCTCCTCCGCCACCGCCAAATGTGGATATAGATAGTTGGGTGGAAAATGCGACAACAACAACACCCTAGACATCAAAACAAAAACACAAAACACAAGTAGAAAAAGCACAAAACACAGTGCACAAACTCCAAACAAAGCACAAAACACAGGATACAAAGCACAAACAAAACACAGAACACAAACAAAATAAAAAAATGGAAAAAACTCAATACACAAACAAATATAGGGATTTGGAAGAAAGAACCACAGAATATGCCAAGACGATTGTCGGATTATGCAAGTCGTTAACTTGGGACAGAATAAACGATTGTTTAATCGGCCAAATAGTTCGCTCGGCTGGTTCTGTTGGTGCTAATTACCGGGAAGCAAATGAAGCATTGGGCAAAAAAGATTTTGTCTACAGATTGAGAGTAGCCCGCAAGGAAGCGAAAGAAACGCAACACTGGCTTGAGTTGATAAAAGAAGCAAATCCTGCGGCAGAAGAAAAATTGAAAAGCCTTTTTAAAGAAACACAAGAAATCCGAAATATACTTTCGGCAATAATAGAAAAAGCGAGCACAAAACTATAAAACACAAAGCACAGTGAACAAAGCACAAACAAAACACAAAACACAGATTCCAAAACACAAACAGTTTGTAATTTGTAATTTGATAGTTGTTTGTGCTTTCGGGCTTTGGAAATTGTAAGTTGTTTGTAATTTGTGCTTTCGGGCTTTGTGCAGTTTGTTTGGTATTTGTGCTTTCGTGTTTTGTGCTTTTACCCGATGTTTGTTTGTAATTTGTGCTTTTGGGCTTTGTGCAGTTTGTTTGGTATTTGTGCTTTCGAGTTTTGTGCTTTTAGCGACTTTTGTTTGTAATTTGTAATTTGTGCTTTGTAATTTAGCTATTTATTGACTAAATCTGATTATTTGAATATTATAGGTCATTACGGAGGGCTGGTCGAAACCTATAGATAATGGTTAAAAATAATTTATTAATTTGTGTCATTTCGTACCGTATGTCATCCCGCACTTGATGCGGGATCCAGATTCATTAACCTGGATTCCTGCTTTCGCAGGAATGACAAATAGGGGTCAGGAATGACAATAAACAAAATGAAAAATAAATATAGTAATAAAGATGGTTTCATCCAAGCACCAGCTTTTAAGAAAAGTGGTGCTGGGTTCACATTAATTGAAATCTTAGTTGTTATCGGCATCATTGCCATTTTAGCGGCAATAGTCATTATTGCTATTAACCCGGCGCGACAATTTGCGCAAGCCAGAAACAGCCAGCGCGTAAGTAATGCTAATGCCATTCTTAACGCAATTGGTCAAAATATCGCTGACCACAAAGGTGTTTTCACCTGTGCTGCTGGCGCGTTGCCCCTTGTCCCTACCAATATTGCGAAAGCTGGTGGTTATGACCTGCGTCCATGTGTTGTAAATACCTATATGCCTGAAATTACAATAGATCCCAATACTGGAACCAATACGTGTGTGGACGGGGCGACTCCCGGAGATTGTGCGGCAGGTTCGTATGACACAAAATACGAGGTATCTCAAAACGCAGAGGGTCGCGTGACTGTTGATACGCCTCAATCGCAATTAGAACATCAGATTTCGAATCCTGGCCCGACGATTTCCGTCACGCGTTAAATTTGAATTCAGAATTCTGAAATCAAATCCCCACACCTATTTAGGCGTGGGGATTGTTTTTTAGTTGCGAAAAACTGCAGTACTCCCGCATATCGAACCACTGCGATACTGCGACGTATCGCAGTGAAAAATAAAACGGTAATTGGGCTTGACCAGTTTTGGTAAACCCCCACACCTATTTAGGTGTGGGGGTAAAAAGAAAAAGCCCCTTACCTTTTTTAAAGGTTCGGGACTTATTTTTTGCCGATGGAGATTTACTCTCTATTATCGGCAAGGGTAAGGTTCCCAGTGCTTCGGAACCAACCACTGCGTACGTGTACCATCGCTGTTCCAACGTGTTTCCCAATGTTCTTCCACCAGCCTTTGGCAAGTCCGAGGCGGCGGCGGGGGTGGTGGAGGCGCATAAGCTGGTTGCGCGTCAACACTCCTGCCAAGGAACAATCCAAGGCAACCGCCAATTAAGAATCCCTCCAGGCAACTCCTTTGAATGCCGCCTCGCGCGTAGGCAGCGGGCGCCTCAAGAACTATAGCCAAGATTATAACCGCGACCATAATCAAAATCAAAACCAAGACCGAAAAAGAAATCCACTTTTTTTTATTTTCCATATTTCCTCCTTTCGCCCTAGCGGCAAGGTATTGTTTCCCAATAGCCATCAGGTATTTCTACTTCATAGGACTGACCGGTATTGGGATCTTGCTGTATTTCTTTATGATAGCCACCGGTCGGAATGAATCTTCGGCAAATGTCCTGGTATGGGTAGGTGTAATAATATCCGTTCCACCAATACCCTGAGAGAAATCCGACGCCGGCGAAAAAGGGAATTCCCCAATACCAGCCTCGATAAACCGGGCCGCCATAGTGGCGAGAGTAAGGATAGTGATGATAGCCCTGAGGAACTTGGGCTCGATAACCAGGAGCGCCGTAGTAGCCATGGGGGATGCCTTGGCGATAAGACGGAGAGTCGCGATAAACCGGCGCGCGATAATTGCTGCCGTTATGAAATCCACCGCCGCTGCGCTGACCGCCGCCGCCATAATAGCCTCCATTGCTACGACCATTGCCCTGGCTTCCTCTGCCATGACCTCCGCTTCTGCCTTGGCCTTCTGCCAGCGCTGGGAACATGAGCAGAGCTACTGCTAACACAACTGCCGCCAGCAATTTCAGAGTTTTCATGACTCACCTCCCTTCGGGATATTGTCACCCCGACATTTAAGATAAATAGAAAGGAACAATTTATTAATAGTGTGCGCCTAATAAATTGCGAAGTCAACCCCGTTAGAGTTTCAGCCAATGCTTCGGGTTTAATGAAAACATGTAAGCGATTCCGCCTTCGGCTTGCATTTATAGTAAATTATGTTTTTTGTAAAAACTCTAACGGGGTCAAGAATTATTTGTTGACATCCGATGTCCCAAACTCAGGACATCGGATGTCGCGACATCAGAGAATCCTTGTGGAAAAACAACCATAAAACAAAACCACTGCGATACTGCGACGTATCGCAGTGAAAAATAGTTGTGGATGGGGGGATGTAAAATCACGGGAAAAAATGTGGATAAATTGCCGATTGACAGAGTTGGCAATCGTTGAGAAAATTAAAACAATCCCGCACCTTTTTAAGACCTTATGTATTTTGTTTATATTATAAAAAGTCAGAAAGTAAAAGCGCTTTATATCGGCAATACAAATAATTTCGCCAAAAGATTAGAACAGCATAATGCCGGATTATCAGCATCGACGAAAAGATATATACCCTGGTATCCTGTTTATTTGGAAGGTTACGCCAACAAAGATGATGCAAAAGACAGAGAAGAAAAATTGAAGCAATTTGGAAAAGTTTACAGTCAACTTAAACGTCGTGTAAGGCGTAGCCTTCTGTCTTAAAAAGGTGCGGGAATAATCTGGAAAATTTTGCCGACTGGGGAGGGATATTTTTTTATCGGCAAGTCGGCAAAATTTTTACGTCATTAACAGCCTGGCATGTTAATATCTACCGATTCAAATTTTTTAGAAAAAGTTGAGAACTCACGTCTTTTTTGACGCGAGTTTTTTGGTATGCGAATAGCGAAAATTCATTCGAATTTCGCACATGCGAATAAAAAAAGGTCGGGTAATTAATAAATTGAATTTTATAAAAAAATTATGAAAAAAATTCTATTAAGTTTAACAGTTATTAGCGCGTTTGCCTCTTTGGCATTAGTCGCTTCAGCTGCGGTTCAGCGAGTGCCGGGACCATGGGATATGACAGGAACTTATGTCATTGATTTCACTTTGGGTGGTGGCGGGGTCTATGCCCACACCATGAACATTACGTCAATGGATTTAGCTACCGGCGCATTTTCTGGCACTGGTTTTTATAATGCTGACCCTTCCTATACTTGGAATGTTACGGGCAATGTTTCTGATTCAAGTCTCAGCTTTACCATTGTCTACACCGGCTCAGGTGCCGGATATACAGTTAATGCGACAGGAACAATTGCTCCTGACGGCACGCTTTCCGGCAACGCTACTGGTCCTGGCCAAACTTTTACTTGGGTAAGCACCAGCGGTGCGGCCACTCGCTTTGAAGGAAATCATGGCCAGTATGTCAGTTCGCAAACGGATAAAAACGCTGCCGCGCAATCGCTTATCGGCATGCCTGTGAAGAGCCAAAAATAATAAGTTTGATTGTTAACTGATTCCGCCTCAAATTTTGGGGCGGAGGGGTTAGCAATAAAACACTAGGGGTTCTCACTCTGATACGTCCATGTATGATAGTGGAGCGGTTATTAAAAAATAAAATTAAACAAAGGTCGAAGAGTGGCTTCCCTTGCACGCGAAAAGCGCAAATTCACGCGAATGCGCCCACGCGAATAAGGCGAGCCACTTTAAAAAAAGAAAAAATAAACAGTAAATTAATTTTTATTGTTCGAGTTTGTCGAGAACTATACAAAATGTAAACTTCTCGACTGCGTCCCGCAAAGCGGGACTTCGCTCGAAGAATAATCTAACAAAAAAATGAAACGAAAATTATTATTATTGATTCCGACTGTCGCCGCGCTAGCCATTGGCGTAGTCGGCTTCAGCGCATTTGAGGCGCACGTCATCAACGTGACCGCGCACATTGAGAACGCGCTGAACGTTCCGGTAAAAGAGATAGAGTTTGGGACGGTTTTTCCCCAGGAACAATTTATAGAAACTTTCAATGTTAGCTTGAGCGACTCTTTTCTGTCAGCTGGCCGAGTTGACGATGTGGTATACAAGATTGCCCAGAAACCCAAATACAAAGGTTTCCTCCATACTGACATTCTTTTTGCCTTTGATACCACCGGAAGCATGGGTGGCGCAATTGAGGACGCCCAAGATAATGCGATTGCCATAATGAATGCTCTAAAAGCCTTTAATCCTGATGCTGCTTTTGGAGTAGCTCATTTTGAGGATTATAATTTTCTCCCTTATGGCGCTGCGACTGATAAGCCTTATGAACTTACTCAGCCAATAACCACTGATACCACTGCAGTGACTACGGCTATTAATCTTCTGGCTCTTGGCTCTGGAGGAGACGGTCCTCAAAGCTATACCAGAGTGATGTATGAGACATATAACGACGCCCTTTCTGGTATTGCTTGGCGTGCAGGAGCCCAGAGGATTTTGATTATCTTGGGAGACAATGTTTCCCATGATGATGACTTGGGTACTGACCTTATTTACGGAAATGCGCCCTGGTTCCCTGGTGATCCCAGATTAACCGGCGTAGGGCTTACTAAATTAGATCCAGGACGAGATGGAATTGAAGGTCCTACTCCTGCTGATGATTTAGACTTCCAGACCACTTTAAAAGGAATGGCAGACAATAACGTTTTGCTCTATTATCTGAGCTACGGAACATATACTGATAACTGGCAGTGGTGGGCTGAAAAGACCGGCGGTAGCGCAGTAGATGCCATTAGCGCTGGCAATATTGTTGACGCCGTTAAAGGCTTATTCCTTTATAACGATCTTTGTTCACACCTTTCAAAGGTGAAGAATCCTGATGATAGGTCGCTGGAAACCGACAAACCGTCTTATGACACTGACGTTACAGTGCCTCATGATCCAGGAACTATAGCTAATGGTTATTTGACTAAAGCAGGTGGAGATACCGAAGATATCTGGGATGTTGATTTGAAAGTTCCTTGCTTTCAAGGAATGTGCGATCAGACATACGATCCAACAGTTTACGGATTGCCCCTTGATCCAAAATTAGAAGGCAAGGATTTTGGTTGTGATCTCTGGATTGAGGTGACTGGGATTAGTGAAACTCAGACATTTCAGTGCAATGACAAAGTAGATAATGACGGTGACGGTGATATAGATTATCCAGCTGATGAGGGTTGCGAAAGTCCGACAGATAATACAGAAAATTCAGATTAATTGGATTTTTGAATTGGCTTTTTATGGAGCCTGAAAAAAATTTTTTGGAGGGCATGTTCATAAGAAGCTAAAAAAAACATGAAAAAGAAAATATTATTTATTTTTGGTGCTGTGGCAGCTTTGGCGATAGGAGTTGTCGGCATTAGCGCTTTTGAAGCGCGCGTCATTAATGTCACGGCGCACATTGAGAACGCGCTGAGTACTTCTGTTAACGAGTTGCCATTTGGCACGGTATTTCCACAGGAATATTTTGTCAAACCCGTAACGGTTAGTTTAAGTGAATCATTCATAGATGCAGGTAGAGTGGACGATGTTAACTATGTGATAAATCAAAAACTGAAACCATGTCCGACGAGAATACCAACCGATGGACCAACTCCGACTCCAATCCCAGTTGACCCAACATGCGTTCCTGACGGTAGGGAGCCCGGCATTGACCAGCCACTAGAAGGAGCAACCGGTTGGCACTATTTAGATCTTTGTCCTTTTCTTTCTAAGGGACCAGATAATTCCCCAAGAAATGATACGGGTGAAAGAAGTTATTTCCAGAGTGACCACTGTATTGCGCCAACACCGCAAGACGGGGCGATTGGTCGTTTATCCAAAGCCGAAGGTGATTTTTCAGACACTTGGAATATTGACCTGAAAGTTCCGCCAATTGCAGGAAGTGTCGGCCAGGACTGGCCAGAGGGCTGTCCCACTGTTCCAACCAATTCTGCAACATACGGTTGCGACCTTTGGTTTGAGGTAACTGGTATTAGCACGCCTCCAGGGCCAAGGCCTACGACTTTGACGGTAAATAAAGTTTTAGTGCCTTCCGATGACCTAGGCAAGTTTAACTTACAGATTGATTCAGTTACACAAGCAACAGATCAGGGCAACGGTGGAACGACTGGTCAAATTACAGTTACCGCAGGAGCTCACACGGTTGGTGAATTAGCTGGTACTGATACTGACTTAGGTAACTATACTACTGCAATTAGTGGCGATTGTGCCCCCGATGGAAGCATTACGCTGGTCACTGGTGATCAAAAAATTTGTACAATTACCAACACTAAGAAGAGTACTACATTAACGGTAACTAAAGCTTTGTCTCCAACTGATGATCCAGGCAAGTTTAACTTGCAGATTGATTCAGTTACAAAGGCAACAGATCAGGGCAACGGCGGAACGACTGGTGCAATTTCGGTTAGCCCAGGAGCTCACACGGTTGGTGAATTAGCTGGTACTGGCACTAACTTAGGCGACTATACAACTGTGATAGGTGGCGATTGCGCTAGCAACGGAAGCATTACGCTGGTCACTGGTGACCATAAAGCTTGTTCTATTACTAACACTCGCAAAGGAGGTACTATTACAGTCCATAAAGTCGTAAATAATAACGATGTTGGGACTTTGAACGCTGGAAATTTCCAGATGACAATTGATGGGAACAACGTCGCGCAAGATACCCCGATTCCTGTTCCTGTTGGAGTTCATACTGTTAGCGAGGTTGATAGTCACGGTTATACAAAAACAGTTGGTGTTAATTGCGCAGCAGACGGCACAGTAAATGTTGGCAGTAACCAAAACAAAAATTGTACTGTTACTAACACATTTCCGTTCTTCACTGTTACCGTAACCAAGGCTGTTGTAAACACTCCATGGAACGGTAACAACGGGCTTTCCGACTTTCCATTATTTGTCGGAGCAACTAGTGTTGCGAGTGGAATTTCTAAGAATTTTGCCCCCGGCACGTATCTTGTCAGCGAATCCGGTGTAAATGGTTATAGTGACGTCTATACTGGAGACTGTGATTTTGATACTCATAATATTAGTGGAATCAACGGAGACGTTAAGACTTGTACAATTACCAATACGGCTCTTCCAGCTCAGATTCACATGTTTAAAGTTGTTTCTAGTGGCACAGCTCAACCTACAGATTTTATTATGCGTGTAGACACAGTAGCTGTTGCGCATAATAGCTCGAAGACAGTAACGGCTAATGCTACGCACACAATTACTGAAGATGCTAAGGCAGGGTATCATTTTGTTTCGATGTCAGGAACAGGCAGTCAGGGTTCTCTTTGTCCGACTACGCTTGGCGGTACTGTGACCTTAAACGAAGGAGAAGTCATCACCTGCACGATTACGAACGCAGCTGATTAATCAAAGTTGATTGCTGATAATTGTTGATTACTGACAATCCCTCGTCAAAAAATTGGCGGGGGAAGGTTAGGAATTAATTAACCCCGTGAAATAATTTTAAATTAACTAC
>Ga0315274_10008619_pt1 | contig 14775 bp, 10 predicted proteins | sample YL17G02_20_MG_FD_203700 | JGI IMG/M metagenome (GOLD analysis project Ga0315274, IMG submission 203700) | Sediment microbial communities from Yellowstone Lake, YNP, Wyoming, USA - YL17G02_20 | ecosystem: Environmental > Aquatic > Freshwater > Lake > Sediment | place: USA: Wyoming | collected... | reverse complement strand
GTCGAACATTTCTTCCGGCAGGCGGCAGACTCGCGTCTTGGTCTCGTTAACCGTCAGTTTCAACCGCTCCATCATGCTCCGCATCACTGGCAAGGCCTCCTCGGGCGAGACGCCGCATAGTGACGGAAAAAACGCGTAGACCCTTGTATTACAGCATCTCCTGCACAAGGGTGCGGAAGTTGGGCTAATGATGTTCCACGTGGAACAAATCTCGCGTACCGCGGGCGCGGAGCGGGCGCAGAGATCACACCGGCTCCATGAATACAACGTGCGGGGTGATCGGCGGGGATCGCGTGATCGAGCGATCACGCGAAATTGTGAATGCGGAAGGCGGAACGGCGGTAATCAGAGCCGGGAGCGGCAGCGACCGGATTCTCACGGGCCGGTCATGCTGGCATGAAACAGGGTGAAGTCGTCGGGGTCTACATCCCCGTCCTCAGCAATGTCCGCATTCAGGAAATCGGTGAATGCACATCCTGTCGGTGGAACTCGTACGTTCGCGCCGGTTACACACCGAGCGAATACACTGAAGTCGGCAAGATCGACATCGTTGTCGAGGTCAAGGTCGCCCCCCGATGGACTCCCGATCCGAGTGTAGCGCATCGACCCCTGCGACGAACCGACGACGCTATCACCTGCGAGAAACTGAACGCCAAATGGTGACTCCCAAACCTCGTCTTCGAGAAACACATCGATGCTGAACGGCTCGCCATTCGCAACCGGGCGAGTGCCGGTGAACACCCAACGCCCCTGTACATCATCGTAGAGGGCAGGCACATACTCATCGCCATACTGCAAGATGCCGCCGAGCGTGCCGGGCACTATTGCAGGGATGACAATGCTGTCGATTGCGGAATCGGTGGTATTCGTACCGATTAGGCCGATGACCATGCGAGCTTCAGGGAACACGCTGAGCCCCTGTCCCAGCGCGGGTATGTTGGTTCCAGAGACGCGGTATAACGAGAAATCCATCGCCTGAGCGCTACCCCCCTCATTCCATTCTAGCCCGGGGCGAAGGTACGCCAACTGGGTAGTCGGTAGCATGAACCCAGCGGCCAACGAGCATTCCGCCCACCAGGGGACAATGCTACCCCGTGGCGATTCCTCGGCGGTTCGCTCCGTAAGCCCTACGCAGGTGTAACGCTCCAGCCCTTTCTGGCAAGGGCAGCCCGCAAAGCAATACGCCGCGTGACCCGGGATCTGTAGCTCGTCCGGGTATTGCGGGTTATGGAAGACCCAATCAAACGCTGCGTTGACCATGGTGTCGGGCATGTCGACAGCCACGAAATTGCGTGACGCGGGCTGGGCTGCGTGACTCACAAAATAGTCCCAAGTCACGGTCTGAACACCAGGGGTGGGCACGGACTCGGCGACTAGGCTTGCCGAGGTTCGGTAAGAAGGCGGGAAGAGAAACGCTAGTGCGGTGTGGTCCCAGAACCCGGCAATGATGTCGAAGCCGTCGGAGTTTCGGTAGAGATAGGCCAGGTTTGGCGGCAGCATGTTGAGCTCGCTTGTTCCGTCGACCGTGGTTACCGTGGCCTTCGTGGTGGTCCCAGCGGGGCACGGCAGGAAGTAGTGAAATGCACGGTTTTGGACGAGGGTTTGTCCCATATAGTCTTGCGCGTCGGTGGGTGTCTCCCCGCAATAGAAATCCATGATGCTCCCATTGGGCGCGTAGGCGCGCCCGTCGAGGCCTCCGCCGGTGGGAGTCACAAACCAGGGCAAATAGCGCGGGGCGCGTGCGCTGTCCGCTATTCGCACTGCCGGGACGCCAGGGTCGCCGTTGCCCCACACACGGTTACCGCGCATGAACGTTTTAGATGCCCCAGAGTCTACGTGAATGCCGTATTCGTTGTTGCCATGAATGATGTTCGACTTCATGGCGGCCCCGGCGCCTGGTCCGTCGACGCCGATGTAGTTCTCGGATGCGTCCGATGTAACACGGATGCCGTTGCGTCGGTTGGGTGCACCGGACGCATTATTGGTATCCTCGCCGATCGTGTTCCCCCAGACGATGTTAAAGCTCGTGCCTGTTCCGGCGACGTGCACACCATCTAGAATGCTCGCGGCGATGAAGTTATCGGGGCCGATTACGTTGCGGTTGCTGCCCGACAGAACGTCAACGCCCTGTAGACCGTTCCCAACGATCCAGTTGCCCTCCAGACGATTGCCCGAAGCGCCGTTCTCAAGACGCACACCGTCGTCAGGAAACCCTCCTATGGTCAATCCTCGTAGCACGCAATTGTTGCCCCTGAGAACTAAACCGTGCCCACTGGTGACATTCGCGCCGCTGATTGCGATATCCGGCAGGCCATCCTGGTTGGTGTCACCAAGGATGCTGATGTCCGAAGCCGTAATCGGCGGAAGAGGGCTGTGGAGAGCGATCACCCCGCCGGCCAACCGGGCGGCAAACCTGATCTCATTTACACACCACCCCGTGTTGGCCTTGTTTATCGCCTGGCGCAGCGATATCGGCGCGCCAGCGCTAGGGAAGCCGGGCAGATCATCTAGCGTCGTCACTGCAATGGGACTATGCAAGCACTTCAGCCCGAGACTGTGCGAGATGCTCCCTGCGACGGCCACGAAACCACTGTTGGGTGCGGGGACGGTGATCTGACCGCTTTCGTTGTTTCCCCACGCCACAATGGACCCGTCGGCCTTGAGTCCCAGACTGAAATCCCCGGTGACCTCGCCGATGGCCACGAAACTGCTGTTGGGTGCGGGGACGTTGGTCTGACCGTCTTTATTGTATCCCCACGCGACGATTGACCCGTCGGCCTTGAGCCCCAGACTGTGATACCTGCCCGCTGCGACGGCTACGAAACCCGTGTTGGGTGTGGGGACGTTGGTTTGACCGTAGTAGTTCCATCCCCACGCCACGATGGACCCGTCGGCCTTCAGGCCGAGACTATGGGATCCGCCCGCCGCGACGCCCACGAAACCCGTGTTCGGCGAAGGGGCATTGCATTGCCCTGAGTCGTTACCCTGACATCCCCAGGCCACGATGGACCCGTCGGCTTTGAGGGCCAGACTCTGAGCATATCCGGCAGCGACGGCGACGAACCCTGTGTTGGGCGAGGGGACGTTGGTTGCACCGTGATTCGTGCTTCCCCACGCTATGAGGGAGCCGTCGGCCCTGAGTGCCAAAATATGCCACCACCCCGCGGCGATGGCGGTGAAATCGGCATTTGGCGCGGGAACGTTGAGCGGACCTTTGTTCCATCCCCACGCCACGATGGAGCCGTCGGCCTTGAGACCCAGACTGTAGAGAAAGCCCGCAGAGACGGCGATGAAATCGGCATTCGGCGCGGGGACGTTGGTTTGACCGTAGTAGTTGTTTCCCCACCCCACGATGGAGCCGGGTGCATCCTGCCCGTGGGCGACGCCGACGCGGGCGATCGACGGCGCCGCAAGGAGAATCGGTAGAACAACGCCTGCCATCCGAAACAACGTGCGTGTACGGGCCATGACGCATGTCTCCCCTGTCCGCCTCAAATCAGATTCGTCCGATGTCGCGGTATTGTACCAAGACGACGGGTACACAAACAATACCCCCAATCGGGTAGGTGTGCAGTTGAACCCTCACCCTGACCCTCTCCCCCCAGCGGGGGAGAGGGGGACGGATCGGGAGTTGGAGAGTTCAAGCGGTGGAAGGGTGAGAAGGGTTTGAAGGGGCGGGGAGCGTCAACCGGGGGAGTTGGAGAGTTCAAGCGGTTGAAGGGTGGGAAGGGATCGGGAGTTGGGGAGTTCACGCGGTTGAAGGGTGAGAAGGGTTTGAAGGGGCGGGGAGCGTGAACCGGGGGAGTTGAAGAGTTGAAGGGTTTGAGGGGCGTGGTGACCGTAGGGTCGCGGCGGGTCGGAAGGGGGCGACACCCTCGATGACGGCCCCCCTTTGTCCCCCCTTGGTACCCGTGCCGGTCACGTCGTAGTTTCTTTGGATTCTTCGATAGGGGCGACTCCTTCGCGGCTCAGGACAAGTTTCAGCAGCAGGCGGGTGATGCGCCGCGGCTCGGCGGCGAGGACCTGGATGCCGATGTTGTCGAATTGGCAACGCTCGCCGACCTTGGGAATCTTGCCCAGGGTGCTGAACACGAACCCGCCGATGGTCTCGTAGTCGCGGTCGTCGGGGAGCAGGACGTTGAGCTGGTCGTTGATCTCGTCGATCCGCATCCGGGCGTCCACTTCGTAGGTGGTTTCGTCGATGCGTTTGAGGGCCGCAGGGCTGGTCGTTTCGTATTCGTCGGTGATTTCGCCCACCAGCTCCTCGAGAATGTCCTCGATGGTCGCCAGGCCGGCGGTGCCGCCGTATTCGTCCAACACGATGGCGATGTGAACTTTCTGCTTCTGAAACTCGCGCAATAAGTCGCGCACCAGCTTCGACTCGGGGATGAACGAGGCCTTGCGCATCACGGCTCGAAGCTGAAACGGACCCTCATCCGTGCGACCGAGCAGGTCCTTGGCGTAGAGGACGCCGAGGATGGTGTCGATGGTCCCCTCGTAGACCGGGATGCGGGAGTGGCCCTTGGTGCGGACCATGTCCAGCACCGTAGGCAGATCGGCCTCGGCGGGCAGGGCGACGATCTCCGTCCGCGGGGTCATGATCTCGACGACGTGGGTGTCGCCCAGCTCGATGACCGACTCGATCATCTCCTTCTCCTCCTCGTCCACCGCGCCGTGCAGCTCCCCCTCGCTGACCACGTCGAGGATTTCCTGTTCGAGTTCGTCGGCGGCGGATTGGGCGTCGAGGACCGGCGCCCCGGCCAGGCGTCGGAGGATGGGGTCGAAGAGCTCCAGGAACTTGATCACCGGGAGGCACAATGCACGCAGCACCACGAGCAAGGGTAGAAAGCGAACGACGAGTCCCTCGCTGGAGTACTTGGCCCAGGCATAGGGAATCGCCACGCCGAAGATCAACAGCAGCACCCCGCCCACCGTGCAGGCGAGGAGGATGCGGCCAAAACCGATCCGCGTCTCGCCGGCCTCGAAACGATAGAGCACGGTCACGAAAAGGACGAACACGGACGCGGAGCGGAGTGCCGCCGTCGCCAAGAGGTATTGCCCGCGTCGAGCAAGGAAGCCTTCGAACAGGTGCTCGCGGCCGCGACGGTCGAATTGCTCCGCGACCCGCGTCCGCGACGGCGTACGCAGGGCCAAGTTCAGCGTGGAAAAGAGGGTCAGTGCCAGCAGCCCCGCCAGCCCGACCCACAGCACCCAGTCGATCACTCGGTCAACTCACAATAAAACGCAGAAAACAAAAACGCAGAAAACCTGTTTTCTACGTTTCTGCTTTCTGTGTTTCTGCTTTCTGCGCGAAGATCGGACCCCATCCGACGGACGAAAGAATCTCGTCCTCCATCTCATGCATTCGCGCGGCGTCGGCCTTGCGTCGGTCGTCATAGCCCAACAGGTGCAGGGTCCCGTGTACGGCATACAGCGCGAGCTCGGCTTCCACGGTGTGGCCGCGTTGCCGAGCTTGTCTCGCGGCTGTGTCCAAGGACACGACGATCTCCCCGTCGATGGCGAGTTTTTCGGCCCCCTCCTCGCGAAGATCGAAGCTGAGCACGTCGGTCGGACCGTCGTGCCCGAGATGGTCGCGGTTCAGACGTGCCATCTCCGTGTCATCCACAAGGGCCACGCTGATGTGCGCCGAGACGACCGTGTGTCGGCGCAGGACCGCGCGGATCGCTCTTCGAAGCCCCGCCGCTACCTTGGGAGCACCGCGCGCTGCCCGTGCGATCCGCACTTCGTAGGGAGAACGGTCCTTCATACGATAGACCTGCTCACGCGGCGAAGGCCGCCGGAGTCAGACGCTCATCCTCGCCGGGGCCGCGGACGGCTCGCTCGGCTTTCGCGCTTTAGGATAGGCGACGCGTCCATGGTAGATGCCGCAGAGCGTTTTGACCAACGACTCCTCGACCTGACGGATTTCGCGGAGCGTAATGTCGCAATCATCGAACTGACCGTCGTTAAGACGATCCATCACGATCTGGTGGACGGTGCTCTCGATGCGTCCGACGGTGGGCTCGCTCAGGGCCCGCACGGCCCCCTCCACGCCGTCGCAAAGCATCAGCGCGGCCGCCTCCTTGGCGCGAGGCTTGGGGCCGGGATAGCGGAAATCGGCCTCCGAAACCTCACGGTCATGCCGTCCGCTGGCGAGGCGAGGTTGTTTCTCGCTTGCGACTTGGTGGAAGTACCGCACCACCGTCGTGCCGTGGTGTTCGGCGATGAACTGATGGAGGACCGGAGGGAGCTTGTACTGCTTGGCCATCTCCAGGCCGTCCTTCACGTGCCCCAGAATAATCAGCAGACTCATCGTCGGGGCGAGATTGTCGTGGCGACTGATCCGCCCCTCCTGATTCTCCGTGAAATAGGCGGCGCGATGGATTTTGCCCACGTCGTGATAGAGCGCCCCGACCTGAGCGAGCAGTCCGTTGGCCCCGATCCGTTCGCACGCCGCCTCCGCCAACGTGCCCAACACCAGACTGTGGTTGTACGTCCCCGGCGCCTCTCGCGCAAGCAATTGCAGCAGCGGGCGAGTCGGGTCTCGCCATTCCAAGAGCGTGAGCGAAGTCGCAATGTGGAAGATGCGCTCGATGAACGGTAGGACGCCCGAGACCAGGAAGGCGGACATCAGGGCGCAGGCGCCGGCCAACAAGGCGTGTTGGAACATGAACCCGAGCGTCTGTCCTTCCATCAATCCCCCGGCCGCGGAGGCGAGCATGATCGCCGCCGCCGTCGCCAGGCCGACCTTGATGAGTTTCGTCCGCGTGCGGATTTCGTCGAGCTGGTAGACCGTCGCCGCGACCCCCACGAGCAGCATCAACAGGAAGGCCAGGTGGTTGCGCACTACGGTCGCCGTGAGAACCGTGACGATGCATATCGCTCCGATGGCGAAACGCCGCGGGTAGGCGATGCACAAGACGCTGGCCGCGAGCAGGCACGGCACGGAGACCAGTTCGGGAATGTGCGGCAACTTCATGTCCAGTAAGCGCGCCGCGGCGAGCGTGCCCAGCATGACCGAGCCGAACGCGAGGGTGCGGGCGCGGACCTCAAAGAGCCTCGGTTGATAAAGCCTTGTGTACGCGAGCAGACCGGCGGACAGCACCACGACGAGGGTCACCAGCCCGGCGCGCTGCAGCCACCGTTCCTGCCGCAGGTCCGCCGCTTCCGCGGTGTCCTGGGCGAGGAACGTGTCGTACGCTGCGTGATGGGCCTTGAGCAGGGTATATCCCTCCGCCGTCAACTCACCCGGACTGATGAAAGGCTGGTTTTTCTCGTATGTGGTCAACGCTTCGGGCGCCGCCGCCTCCGCCTTCTGCAAAGCGTCGGCCGTCCGCTCCTGGGCGTAGACGATCGTCGGCTGGTCGTGGAAAACGGCGGCAACCATGGCCTCGACGACGGCGCGCAGCTCGTAGGCCGGCACGCGCCTCGCCACGATGCCCGCACTGCCTTGGAGGGCCTTGTCGTTACCCTGAAGCACGAGTTCCGAATGGGGAACCTGCGTCACGCTGAGTTCGTTATCCGGGCCGCGAGTCTCCAACAGAATGAAGTCCGTCGCGCTGGGCGGATCGCGGGGCTCCTTGGACAAGCCGCGTACGACGTATTGCGTCTCCAACGGGAGCTTCTCGATCCACGCTCCGAACTGCGTCCGCCCGGCGTCATCGGGCATGTCGACCAACGCTCGGAGGCGATCAAAAGCGGGCTGATCCGCGGGCCATTTCAAGCCCTCCATCGCCGTCACGTAGGTGTCGTAGGTGTTCGCGTCCGCCGCGAGCTGATACAAACGCATCAGATCGGATCGGATTCGGTCGAAGGTGAGCGCCGGGCTATTGAGAACATAATAGCTGGGGGTCTTGGCGCGGGCCGCCTTCCGGTCGTTCGCGGTCTGCTTGTGATCCGGGACTTGAAAGCGGACCTTGGCGTAAATCGGCTGCTCGACGCGTTGTCCGACGACGTAGTCGAGGCTCTCCTCTCCCCACAAGGCGATCGCCGAGGCCGCCACCACGAAGACAATCCCCGTCACCGCCGTCCAACTGGTGACCTGGCGGAAGATACGCGCCCCCCGCGAGCCGCCGGTCTTCACCCGTTGTTCACGCAGTTGCCGACGACGTGTGCCGTTCTTGGAAGTCATTCTGAACATAACGGGGCGCAACCCGCGTTCGCGGCTTTCGTTCCCCAGCCAGTCCCTATCGGACGACGATTCATGGAGTTTCCGCGTGGGGACGATCGCTGCTCGGTTGATATGAACATGGAGTTATTCTCGGACGTTGCGTTCGCCGCGGCTGTACCGCTCAACCACGTGCTGCACAAGAGGATGGCGAACGATATCCGCCTTCGTCAGACGCACCGTGGCTACGCCCTCGACCGTCTCCAACCGGCGAACGGCGTCAATCAACCCGCAGGATTCGCTCGAAGGCAGGTCGCTCTGGCTGTCGTCCCCGGTGACGACCATCTTGCTGTGATGCCCGAGACGGGTGAGGAACATCAACATCTGGGACACCGTCGAGTTCTGAGCCTCGTCGAGGATGATCGCGGAATGGTTGAGCGTCCGACCACGCATAAACGCCAGGGGGATCACCTCGACCACGTCGTTCTGCAGAAACCGCCGGATCTGATCGAACGGCATCATGTCATGCATGGCGTCGAAGAGTGGGCGCAAATAGGGGTTTACCTTGGCCTGCAAGTCGCCGGGCAGGTAGCCGAGTTTCTCGCCCGCCTCAACCGCAGGTCGAGCAAGCACGATCCGCTTGATCTTGTGTTGTTTGAGAAGCGTAATCGAAACCGCAACGGCGAGGAACGTTTTCCCCGTCCCCGCGGGCCCCAAGCAGAACGTTAGGTCGTGGTTAAGGATGGCCTCGACATATTGCCGCTGACCCTCGCCCTTGGGAGTGATGGCCGTCGCGGAGAGGAAGACATCGATCGGTCCTCCCGCGCCGGCTTTTCCGTCCAGCCCGGCCTGGGCGATGGAGTCCTCGACCACCTCGTCACCGACGTCCCCATGCTCCCGCAAAAAGCGTTGCAGGTCTTCAACGACGCACGCGGCCTTGCGCACCGCTTCCGTCGGTCCGCTGATGTGCACCGCGTTGTCGCGGGCACTGATGCGGACGTCGAAGGCCGCGCGGATCAGGCGGAGGTTACGGTCGGCGGTCCCGTACAACGCACCGCGGCGCGACGGGTCCTCAATGGGAATGGTAATGTCCAACTGGTTTCACAATCCCGCCGGCGGTCCGGGGAACAACCGTCCCCGACGCGCAAAACCCGCCCGCGGGAGACACTTCGCGATCCCTAAAGTCTATCCGACAGTTACACGACATTCCAAACCGTCGTCAGAAGGAACCAAGCCACCGGCATCGCGAACACCGGGCTGTCGATCAGGTCTAGTATACCACCGTAGTGCGGGATCACCTTGCCGGAATCTTTAACTCCACTGTCGCGTTTGAAGCATGACTCGACAAGATCGCCTATCTGACCGGCTGCAGATAGGGCCAGACCGAAAAGACATGCTCGAAGGAGGGGTGGCAGGCTCGTCGAATCATTACGGATACTCAAGGAGCGGGTGGCGTCATGTATAGCCGTGACTAGCAATCCATCGCCGGGCCCGATCGCAGCGGCGATCGAACCGGCTGATGCGAAGAGCATCGCGACTGCGGCGCTGGCCAGTAGGCCGCCGACGGCGCCCTCCACCGACTTCGCGGGGCTGATGCTGGGGATCAGCTTGTGACGCCCCAGCGTACTGCCGACGAAGTAGGCCCCGATGTCCGAGGACTTGGTCACCAAAAGCGTGATGAGCAACAACCACGCCCCCTCCTCCCTCGCAATATCCCGCCCACATCGAAGTTGTAGCCCGAAGGAGCCGAGGAAGCCCAGATAAAAGACCATCAGCAGCGTGGCGCCAACATCGCGGAACGTGCCCTCAGGATCACGTCGAAGAACGCAGAGGACGCCGGCGCCCAAGACCGTCGCCATCAACGCGACGAGCTGCCAGAATAGTCCCTCTTGGTCCCTCACGTCCGATCCGAGCCACCCGCCCGCGGAGAGCCAAGGCGTCAACAGGAGCACGATTACCATCAGGTACGCGAAAGCGGTATGGGGCCTGATTGCCTTCGCGCGAAGGATGCGGTCGAGTTCCATCGCCCCACGCAGAAAGACCGCCAAGAATAGGAGGGGAATAAGACTGCCGCGTTTAAGGAGATCGCCGAGCGGGCCGGCTAGCGTCGTCGACTGCTTGGCGATCACCACGTCCTGCAGGAAGAGCCAGATCAGCGCCGCGATCGCCAATGCCCCGTAGGCTACCCGCTGAGCCATGCGTCTGTTCCTACCGCCTCACGACTCACGACGCAACCACAGCCGGACGACGAAGGGGCGACGATCCACGACCGACATTCTCAAGACCGGCGACAAGGGTGTCGATAGGCCGGGCGTGGGGCTGGTGTATTCCTTCCGAAAGGGAGGACAGCCCTACTCAGGGAACCCGGGTTTCGGCGAGCCCGGGTTCCCGCTTTTTGTGCGCCGAGCATGTTCGGCGGGTGGTGTGGGGGCTACGTTGCCGCCGGCGGTATTTCTAAATCCCGCAGGGCGATCTCGATGTCCATCGCTCCGGCGGTGACCAGGGCGGTCTGCTTGTGGAGTTGCATCCTGACGACCTTGGCCGATCGGTTGAGGGTTCGCAGGTGGACCTCGTCGCCCGGCCGTAATCCATTGACCCAAGCCGTCCAGTGGGCGAAGGCCTCTTGGGAACGCTGCAACTCCTCTCGGTCGCGCTCATATTTCTCGCGTTCGCGGTGGGATGCCAGGGCGGCCTCGCGGGCCGTTTTTCGAGCGGCCTCCGCCTCGCGACGGGAATCCAACGTCCCGGCGATGGCTTTGTTCAGCGCCCGCGTACTGTCATCAAGGAACCCCTTGGCGAGCTGCACGAGCCTTGCCGGCATTCCCAGCCGCTTCGCAATAATCAGGGCGTTGCTGTTGCCCGGCTCGCCGAGCCGCAGATGGTAGGTCGGCTTGAGCGATTCGGGGTCGAACTCCACCGAGGCGTTGTCGACGCGTTGGGTGGTGAAGGCGACGGCCTTCAGCACCGACAGGTGCGTCGTGACGATGGCCTTGGCCTTGAGGCGCAACAGTTCGGCGATCATGGCACGCCCGATGGCCGCACCTTCATCGGGATCGGTCCCCGCCCCGAGTTCATCAATCAGCACCAGTGACCGAGGTCCGCTTCCGCGGATGATCTCCAACAACGTCGCTAGGTGCGAGCTGAATGTGCTCAACGACTGTTGCAGGCTTTGCTCGTCGCCGATGTCGATGAAAATCTCGGTGTAGACGGGCATCTTCGACCCTTCGCCGACCGGGATGGGCACACCGCACTGATTCATGAGGGCCAGCAGCCCGACGGTTTTGAGCGTCACGGTCTTGCCCCCCGTGTTCGGGCCGGTGATGACCAGGGCGTCGAAGTCGTCGCCCAGCCGCACGTCAATGGGCGTCACTTCCCTCCGCGGCTTACCGTCTTGCGCCTCGTGATCGAAGAGCTCGACCAACAGCGGATGTCGGGCCTGATGCAGTTCCAACACGCCGTCGGAATCCACCTGCGGGCCTAGGCACTTTCGCTTCTTGGCGTAGCGACACTTGGCCGCAATCAAATCCAACACCGCGATCGCCCCCAGCGTGCCGAGGATCGCCTTCGCGTTAACATTCACTCGCTGGCTGAGTCCGCGGAGGATCTGCGTGATCTCTTTGTTTTCCTCGTCGCGCAGACGAACGATCGTGTTGTTCAGTTCGACGGATTCGGACGGTTCGACGAAGAGCGTCGCGCCGGAATCGGAACTCCGATGAACGATGCCGGGAATTCGTCCGCGGTGCTCGGCCTTGAGCGGCAGCACGAAACGATCATCGTGGAAAGTCGCCCCGGAGTACTGCAACATCTTGGTCAAGCCGGTATGGCGCAGGATGCGATCGAACACGACGCGGATTCGCCCCTTGGCCTCCTCGATGGCGGAGCGGATCGAGCCCAACCGCGGCGTTGCGTAGTCGCGGACCTGAGCGCGTTCGTCGATGGCCTCGTGGATCGCCGCGGCGATGGGGCTCAGATCGCTGATCCGCTCCGCCAGCGATTGCAATGAGGGGACCATCGCTGCGGCCTGCCCGAACCACGCACAGAGCGCGGTGGTCGCGGTGAGCGTCTCCGCGATGTGGGCCAACACGTCGGCTTCCAACGGGGCTGGAAACCCTGACGCCCGCACGTGCTCGCGGACGTCGTGGATGCCCCCCATCGGCGGGAAGTTGTATTCCTCCGACGCCGCGGCAAGTTCGCGCACCTGGTCCAGCCACTCCCGCACCACGTGGGTTTTCACCGACGGCGTCATCGAGCGGGCCAGCGACTTTCCCAGTCCCGTCGCGCAGTAAGACGCGATCACCTCGCGGATTTCGTCGAATTCGAGCTTGTGAAATGTCGCGTCGTTCAACGGTAGAACCTAGCGTCGCGGGATAACGTTCCAACAGGAGAAAACTGCGACGGCGTAATCGGAGACACGAGCGGAAGCGAGCGGCGGGTCAGAGCCGAGAGCGCCAGCGACCGGTCTCGGTGTCAGCCCGCGCTTCACGCCTAACGCCGTTGTGATCCGTGTAATCTCTTCCATGGGCATCTCTTCCCGGTTTCGACCATGCTATAATACACGAACGACGAGCAGGGTTTGAGACGGTGAACCGACGAGGAGAATTCGGGGTGATGGATCACCGGTGGTTCTGCGCCGCGACAGCCGGAATCCTTCTTCTCGCGTTCCAGCCCATTCCAGGATCGGCCCAACCGCCCCATCCTTACGACCTCGCCGATCTCAAGGCCCTCGAGCAAGCCTTCGTGGACTTGGCCGAGAAGGTCCGCCCCAGCATCGTCGCCGTCCGAACCTACCGCACCCGCAACGCCGGTAAGGACACCTTGGTGAAGGTCCCCTTCAGTCAGGGGAGCGGCTTCGTCATCGACGCCGGCGGGTACGTGGCAACCAATCGGCATGTGATCGAGGGCGCGGATTCGATCATGGTCATCCTGGAGAACGGACTGCGCTACGACGCGACGGTCGTCAAGTACGACGAGCGCAGCGATCTTGCGGTCATCAAGGTGGACGCCGCCGATTTGACGCCGGTCCGGTTCGGCGACGTGGCCAACGTCAAGGTCAACCAATGGGCGTTCGCCTGCGGGAACCCGTTTGGTCTCGCCAACGAAGACGGACGGGCGTCCGTGACCTACGGCGTGGTGAGTGCTCTCGGAAGGCAGATGACCGACCGCCTGCCGAGCAACGACCAGGTTCACTACTACGGCAACCTGATCGAAACCTCAGCGGCCATCAATCCCGGCAGCAGCGGCGGACCGCTCTTCAACCTCGACGGCGAAGTGATCGGCGTCGTCACCGCCATCGAGTCCGCCTCCGGGGTGAACGAAGGCCGCGGCTTCGCCATCCCCATCGAGAAGAACACCCGCGGGATTCTGGAAACGCTTAGAGCCGGGAAAGAGGTGCGCTACGGATTCCTCGGAGTGACCGTGGACGACGTCGAGCCGCCGGAGTCGCGGCAGGTGGTGGACACGAGCCGCTTTCGCGGGGCGAAGATTACGCGGATCGACCCGCCGAACAGCCCGGCGGGCGCGGCGGGCCTGAGGGCCAACGATATCGTCATTGAGTTCGATGGAATCCCCGTCGAGGGCAAGGACCAGTTGGTTCGCCTGGTCGGCTTCACTCCCGTCGGCAGAGAAGTCACCGTCACCTACCTCCGCCGACAAGTTAAACACAAAGCGACCGTCACCATCGCGGACCGGAATCAATCCCTCGGCGCGTCACGCCCGACGGAGTGACCGGAACCCCAATCCCGGCGCGCGGGGATAAAGGTACGGTCTTTGGGCGGTGTGCACCACTGACACAGCGGTGGCACTCGACAATCCTCATGGAGCCGTCGCAAACCGCCGCACACGGTGGCGGGAGTCTTCAACAACCACGATGGCGCCGTCGCACAATGCCGCTTCCGCGTCCGCAAGCACCGTCGCAAGCCGCCGGTTGAGAAAGGGGGTTGTCGTATCCTTTAAGCGGAATAATACAACACCAATCCGCTGCCCACGCGACAAGGCCACAATCTCTCCGAAGTCGAGATCGAAGGTCAGGATGACCCGGCCCTCGGCGACGCCCTTGGCGAAGATTTCACCGTTGGGTAGGCGTTGGAGTCCCTGGTCCCGAAGATGGACGGCATCGTGTCCGGCGTCCCTCAGCCACGCGACGGTGCGGTGCGATACGCCCATGTCGGCAAGAAAGCGCATGCCGGTTCCTTATGCCGATCGCACTTCTTCCTGCGACAACCAGGCCGCGTATTCAAGGGCCTCTTGGATATCCGCAGCTTCCAGGTCAGGGTAGTCCGCAAGAACCTCCTCACGCGTCGCCCCGTGTGCGATCTGCTTGACGATCACCGAGACGGGAATGCGCATCCCTCGAATGCACGCCCGTCCGCCGAGAATCGCCGGGTCAAACGTAATGCGATCGAATCCGCCCATCGTCCGTTCACCTCACCGCCCGGTGCGGGCACCCGTCTCCCATTCTCTATCCTGCGCCGTCTTTCCTACCGCGAAAAAGTCCTTTCGTCCAGGCACGTGTGTGCAACGACGAGGCGGGACGGGGCGAATGAATTTCGTAGGGTCCGCTCCGCGGGCCTCTGGGGTTTGGCCATTTCATAGTACCCGCGGGGTAAGCCACCAGTGACGCCACTGTGAGCACCGCGTCGAGGGCCATTCCGGGTCGCCCTTGACGGTCG
>Ga0315274_10008618_pt1 | contig 14777 bp, 13 predicted proteins | sample YL17G02_20_MG_FD_203700 | JGI IMG/M metagenome (GOLD analysis project Ga0315274, IMG submission 203700) | Sediment microbial communities from Yellowstone Lake, YNP, Wyoming, USA - YL17G02_20 | ecosystem: Environmental > Aquatic > Freshwater > Lake > Sediment | place: USA: Wyoming | collected... | reverse complement strand
TTTATCAGGGCGGAGGTTGTCGCCTTCAACGACCTGGCAAAGTGCGGCAGCATGGCCGAGGCGCGCCGGCAGGGGCTGCTGCGTGTCGAAGGCAAGACCTACGTGGTTCAGGATGGTGACGTGATGACCATCCTGTTCAACGTCTAGCTGCCGCTTGCGGCCCCTGGCAGGTCGACAGGGCGCAGGCAGCGGCTGCAATAGCTTGTCCGCAAGAGATGTCTATCCGGAAAGCAGCTTCTCGATCTCGGACCTGGGCACGTCGAGGCTGACATCCACGCAGGAACCGCTTCTCTCGACCTTGATCTTCTCGACGATCTTGCCAAACTCCTGCATCTTGTCCGTCAGCCCCATCCAGTTCATGAGTGCGCTCGCGGACTTAACAAGGAGCTCGATGTCCTGCGCCGACTTCTCGTTGGTGAAGCAGAACTTGGAGTCGAGCAACACCTGTTCCCCGTTCAACGCAACGACTATGCCGGCGGTTTCGATTTCGGCTATGGCGGGGAGGTTGATGGGGAGGTATGGCACCGTCTTCTCCAGTTGCTCCTTGACTGACGCCCGGAGCCCTTCAGGCAGGAAGGCCGACAGCTTGAAGAGACCGCCGCCCAACCCATTGTACAGGTCGAGGACTTTGCCACTCACCGCGGCGGCGCGGCCGTCCATTATGGAGATGACATCCATGATGGGCGCCATTCCTCCGGCGACGAAGGTGTCACCCGACAGCATGCTGACCCCCCACGTCTGCTCGCCGAAGGTGTATATTGTGCGCCCCCGGTAATCAATAGGCGTCAGGTGCGTGCCTATGGCCTGCCCGATGGGGTCCAGCAATTGGGGTTCCGTGTAGTTGCCCTTGACGATGACGGCGAAGTAGCCGCTTCTCTTCGCCATGTCCGTGGTGTCGCCGAAGAACCACAGCTCGCGGAAACGCTCCAACTCGAGCCCTATCTGCTGCGCGAACACGGCAAGCATGGCTTCCCAGGTCTGGGGATCGCTTTCATCCTTGGGCAGCAGGGCATAGGCGCGTGGGAGCAACTCGTCAGCCAGGATCACGCCTACGTTCGCATACGCGAGGATGTTAGCGTTTGCCGGGACCAGCTTCACCGGGTCCGCGGTGCTCACCGGCGGGCCGGAGCATGCGGTCGGCAGCAGTAGAGCCAACACGAGACTAAGTGCGAGAAACAGGGTGACCGCTTTCTTAACCATGACTGCCCTCCACAGTTATTGTGCCGGTTTGAGGCGAGTCTAGCACCCCGCCACCGTCCATGTCAACAGTCGGGTTGACCGAGCGATTGGTGCCAGATACAATAGCGTTCGAGAGGACAGATGTTCGAGACTCTTTCCGACAAACTGAGCGCGGTCTTCAAGAAGCTCTCCGGCAAGGGGAAGCTGACTGAGAAGGACGTTGACGAAGCGCTGCGCGAGGTCAGGCTGGCGCTGCTGGAAGCTGACGTCAACTTCAAGGTGGTCAAGGACTTCGTGGGCCGGGTGAGGGAGCGCGCGGTGGGTGTGGAGGTACTGCAAAGCCTGACTCCGGCCCAGCAGGTCATCAAGATTGTCAACGAGGAACTGGTGAAGACCCTGGGTGGAGGGCAGCGCAAGCTTAAGCAAGCCGACCAGCCACCCACGGTCATCCTGATGGTGGGACTTCAGGGCGCGGGCAAGACCACTACGACGGCGAAGCTGGCTCTCCATTTGAGGAAGGGTGGACAGCGGCTGCTGATGGTAGCGGCCGACCCCTACCGTCCCGCGGCCAAGGAGCAACTCGCTACGCTGGGCAGGCAGCTTGACATCTCGGTCTACGGCGAAGGCGAGTCAGCGGTTGCCATCTGCTCCGGCGCCATGAAGCGAGCGCGGGAGCTGGCCGCTACGACGGTTATCGTCGACACGGCCGGGCGCCTCCACGTGGATGAGGAGTTGATGGCAGAACTGAAGGAGCTCAGCCGGAAGACGTCGCCGGCCGAGGTGCTCCTGGTGGCCGATGCCATGACGGGCCAGGAGGCTGTGAGGATAGCCGAGCTGTTTAATGCGGCGGTGGGGCTCACCGGCGTTGTGCTGAGCAAGATGGATGGGGACGCGCGCGGTGGTGCGGCCCTTTCCATCGCGTCAGTGTCGGGCGTGCCCATCAAGTTCATCGGGACTGGCGAGAAGGTGGACGCCCTAGAACCTTTCTATCCCGACCGCATGGCTTCTCGCATACTGGGCATGGGAGACGTTCTCAGCCTCATCGAAAAGGTGGAGACGTCAGCGGATGAGCAGAAGAAACGGGAAATTGAGCGCAAGATTCGCCGGGGGGATTTCGATCTGGAGGACTTTCTGGAGCAGCTTCAGCAGATAAAGAACATGGGGCCTATCGGCCAGCTTCTGGAAATGGTCCCCGGCATTTCGGCGCTTTCCCGGAAGCTGCCCCAGGGCGCTGACGAGAAGCAACTGAAAAAAGTGGAGGCTATGATTCTGTCCATGACACCTGAGGAACGGCGCAACCCCGGGACGATCGATGGCAGCAGACGGCGGCGCATCGCTCGGGGCAGCGGCACGACTACCCAGGATGTGAACCAGTTGCTCAACCAGCACCGCGAGGTGCAGAGGTTGATGAAGCAGATGGGTCGGGGCAAGAAGGTGCCTTTCCCATTCGGACTGAAGTGAGGGAGAATAAGGTACGTGGCGCGGGGAAGCGGGTCCGGACTGCCAGGACCGGACGTACGGAAGCTTAGCGAGTATTCCTTTGAGGTTGGGCCCATCAGGCCGCCCAGTGAGGGTGGAAGTCACTCGCTGCTTATCAGGGCAACGCGTAACTGTTCCTGGAACAGGTGCAGATTCTGCTACGGCATGCCCTACAACCGGGAGAAGTTCGAGCTTCGCACGGTGGAGGACGTGAAGAAGGATTTAGACAGCGCCAGGGCGATAGCGAATGGGATAGGGGCCGTGTCGTGGAAGATGGGGTACGGCGGCGCGCTGAACCGTGCCGTGGGCTCGGCAATCATAGAAAGCGATCCGGCTCTCGATGGCAACAACTGCTTCGTTATGGTGTTCAACTGGCTCTACTTTGGCGGAAGAACGGTCTTCCTGCAGGACGGCAATACCCTGATAATGCCCACTGACCAACTGCTGGAGATCGTCAGGTACTTGAAGACCGGCTTCCCCACAGTGGAGCGGATCACCTCGTATGCCAGGGCGAAGACGCTTGCCAAGAAGTCCCTCGAGGAACTGAAGGAGTTGCAGCGGGCGGGTCTTTCGCGACTTCACGTTGGTCTCGAAACTGGAGACGACGAAGTGCTGGCCTACATGGACAAGGGCGTCACGTCGGCCGAACAGGTAGTTGCGGGCAAGAAGGCCAAGGAGGCTGGCTTCGAGCTCTCCGAGTACGTGATGCCTGGCCTCGGAGGCAGGGCCATGTGGGAGCAGCACGCGAAGAACACGGCCCGGGTGCTGAACGAAACGAATCCGGATTTCATCAGGCTGAGGCCCCTGGTGGTCGGGCCGGGATTGCCGCTGTATGAGGATTACGCGAAGGGAGTCTTCGAGCTCTCGTCGCCTCACGAGCGCTTGCGGGAACTGAGAATGATGGTCGAGGACCTTCACGTTACCGGCAGACTGTGCTTCGATCATTTCCTCAATGGCTGGTACAGGGACAGCGCACGTCGGCACACGTTGTTCAAGCAGGACTATGGGGGATACAAGTTCCCCGAAGAGAAGCGTCTGGTCCTGGAACTCATAGAGGAAGGGCTCAGAATAGACGAAGCGGTGCACATGCACGCGAAGGACCTCGTTGGGCTGACTCATCTATAGGAAAGAGAAGGCTGTCTGTATCCCCCCTTCCAAAGGGGGATTTCGCGAGGCCCGAGGGGCGGCCTTTGTAGGGGCGCATGGCCATGCGCCCTCGCATCCTGTTTGCACGGTGAGTCGGAGCTGCGATGATGCGGGAGGAGGGAGCACATGACTGAGGCGAGTGAAGCGGGCGGGGCGGCGTCACTTCCCACTGGTTCGCGAATGTGGCCGTCGAAGCGATACGCTGAGATGCACCGGCGGTCGCTGGAGAACCCCGAAGGTTTCTGGGCCGAGGAGGCGCGTCGGCTCGACTGGTACAAGACGTGGGATCGCGTCCTGGAGTGGAACCCGCCGTACGCGCGCTGGTTCGTGGGGGGCAGGCTCAACGCCTGCTACCAGTGCGTCGACCGTCATGTGAAAACGTGGCGGAGGAGCAAGGTCGCTATCTATTGGGAGGGGGAGCGCGGCGAGACGAGGGTGTTGAGCTACTCCACCCTCTTCCGCGAAGTCAACCGCTATGCGTCGGCGCTGAGGCAACTCGGTGTGAAGAAGGGCGATAGGATTGCGCTGTATCTGCCGATGGTTCCCGAGCTGCCCATCTTCATGCTGGCTTGCGCACGAATCGGGGCGGTGCACACTGTCATTTTCTCGGGATTCAGTGCTCAGGCTATGTGCGACAGGGTAGGTGACACGCAGGCCAAGGTAGTGGTGACCGCCGACGGCGGCTATCGCCGGGGCAAGGTGGTCTGCCTGAAGGAGATAGCCGACGAGGCAGCGAGGCTCTGCCCGTCCATAGAGAAGATTGTAGTCGTCAAGAGGACGGGGGAGCCGGTGCCCATGAAGGAAGGCAGGGATGTGTGGCTGCAGACGCTGCTTGACAAGGCGGAGATAGCAGTCAGGCCGGAGCCAGTGGAGTCCACGCACCCGCTGTATATCTTGTACACCTCAGGTACCACGGGAAAGCCCAAGGGGGTGGTGCACAGCACAGGCGGCTATCTCGTTTTCAACCACTCGGCATACAAGTGGGTGTTCGACATCAAGGAGGAGTCGGTCTACTGGTGCACCGCCGATGTGGGCTGGGTAACCGGCCACAGTTCGATTGTGTATGCGCCGTTGTCTCACGGCGCAGCCATCGTGCTTTACGAGGGGGCGCCTGACTACCCCACGGTGGACCGGTGGTGGGACATCGTGGAGAAATACGGCGTCAGCATTTTCTATACCTCTCCCACGGCGGTCCGCATGTTCATGCGCCACGGGGAGCAATGGCCAGCGAAGCACGACCTGTCCAGCCTGGATCTTCTGGGGAGTGTGGGCGAGCCGATAAACCCCGAGGCCTGGCACTGGTACTACAAGAACATAGGCAGGGAAAGGTGCCCTATCGTGGACACGTGGTGGCAAACCGAGACCGGCGGCATCATGATTTCCCCAACCCCGGGCATTGAGCCCATACCCCTCAAACCAGGGTCAGCGACCTTCGCGCTGCCCGGAATCGACGCCGCTGTGGTTGACGGTGACGGGAAGGAGATGGCAGCGGGCCAGACGGGCTTCCTCATCATCAGGAAGCCGTGGCCGGGCCTGCTCCTCGACATCTACGGCGACCCGCAGCGCTACAAGGAGTCCTACTGGTCACGCTTCCCCAATGCCTTCTATACGGGCGACTTCGCGATGCGCGACGACGAAGGCTACTTCTGGATGCTGGGCAGGGCCGATGAGGTACTGAAGGTCGCGGGCCATCGCATGGGAACTGCGGAACTTGAGGATGCGGCCATATCTCACCCCGCCGTTGCTGAGGCGGCCGTGGCGGGCAAGCCCGACGAGGTGAAGGGCGAGAGCATTGTGCTCTTCGTGACCCTGAAGAAAGACGTCTTGCCTTCAGCCGCCCTGAAGAAGGAGATCAGCGACCAGCTGCGGCGCAACATCGGCCCCATCGCGACCCCTGATGAGGTCTACTTCGTCGAGTCGCTGCCCAAGACCAGGAGCGGCAAGATCATGCGCCGTGTGCTCAAGGCGGTGGCTCTGGGCAAGAGTCCCGGCGACCTCACAACGCTTGAAGACGAGACCTCGGTGGATGAGGTCAGGCGGGCCTACGAAAGCCTCAAGAGGTTGCCTGAAGGTGGCAAGGGCGGCTAGCCAGCCGTACCATGTTGTCGCGAAGCCACTTTCTGTGGGAAAGGCTTTCCAGCCTTGATGGTGGGGGGCACAGGGGCCTGGGATCGAGCCCAGGAGGGCTCTCCCACAGTGTGACCGAGGCGTCCCTCGGTGCGGTGGGACTAGGATCGCAGCGTGTACCCCGCCTTCTTGAGAATCCTGGTGACGGAAACCGCAGCGGGTGACTCAGCGGGCAATTCGAGCAGGGACTTTCCGTCCAGATTGTATTCTTCAACCTGTGGGTCGTGGTCGATTCTGCCCAGATACCCCGGGCCAGCGGCCTGGAATCGTTTCTCCGACTCGCCGTCGAATCTGTAATTCGCCACCATGTAGAAGTTGTGGTAGGTGATGCCGACTTCACGGGCGAGTCTCCTGATTCTGTCTATGTTCTTCAGTGACTTGAGCGATGGGTCAAGCACAAGGAAGAGGTCGTCCACGTCCGAGGTTACGTTCCTGTTGAGGTGCTCCAGACCGGCGGGGGCATCTATCAGGGTGTAGGCGTAGTTCTGAGCAATCTGCGGGATGATACCTCTTATGACGTTGTTGGGGAAGCAGTAGCACCCCTCAGTCCACTTCGTCCCCAGGGCAATCATGTCGAACTCCTCAGATTCATACAGGCATTCCGTCGTAAGCAGGTACTGTATCTTCTCTGGGAGAGGCATGGATTCGAGTTCCTCGTACCCCGATTTCTTCTGGATGTCGTACAGTACGTCCAGAACAGTACGCGCCCCCGCTTTCTCCAGGTCCACTCCCAGCATATCGGCCAGGCTCTGGTCCGGATCTATGTCTATCAGGAGCAGCGGGCGCGCCAGTTGGCTGGCAGCCAGCGCAGTGAAAGTCGTCTTGCCGGTGCCGCCCCTGCCCGTTGATACGATCTTCCTTCCCATCAAGGTCCCCTTTCTACAAACGGTTCCTGAGAAACGCCGCAAGTCCCCGCGCGGCGTAGGGAAGCTCGAAATCCCAAGCACTAAACTCCAAACAAATTCATAATCTCAAGGCTCAAATGGAGAAGCAACCGCCAGATGGTTCCATGTCTTTGCGAGGCGCCGCAGGCGCCGCGGCAATCGCCCAGTTTGACGGAGGACGACGGCCGGCCGTCGGGTCGGTTTCGAGCATTCGGACTTCGGCCATTTGAGCTTGTTTGGGATTTCGTGCTTAGCATCTCGGATTTGGCCGCCACACCCCAGGGAGCAAGCCACGCGCCTTCACCGTTATGTCAACTAGATTGCTTTGACACCCTTACCCAGATACGGTACATGTTCTCGCCGGCCTCCTCGAAGCACGCCAGCCCTCGCGAGTCAGTTTCCTCGACCCGGACATTCCGCTCACCAGCCAGCTCGATGCTCTGCTCGAGCCAGTTCCGGAAATGTGGTCCCCCACCGAAGTAGACCTTCCTCCAAAGGCTGCCGTCAGGGTCAACGCGTTCCTGGACGAGGTCTTCCTCGGCCATCCTCAAGCGCTCTCTGTCTTCTCCGCAACCCGGCTGCATTTCTGAATGCCTCCGACGACCTGAAGCTAGCTCTGCTGCTCAATGATTAGCCTTGAGCTCATGAAGTCTATCTCCTTGACCCGCCCCTTGAGCACCTTCTTCTCGCCGAAAAGGGTCTCCAGTTCGATTTCATGCCCGTTGGCCCTAACATGGGCTATATCCCGCAGGATGGGCTGCTCGCTCTCAATGCCTTTGTAGGCTGCCGCGAGACACATCTGTATACCTCCCCCCGTTTTCCTAGTGGGCCGGGGCTGTCCACACTTGCCACACCACCAAGCCCCAAATACGAAACCCTAAATCCTAAGCCCTAAACAATACCGAATGGCCTAAGTTCAGCATTTGACATGCGGCCAACTTCAGTGTCCCGGTTGGCCAACATTCGGTCATTCGCGTTTTGGATTTGTTTCGGATTTCGTGCTTCGAGATTAGGATTTCTCCCGCTGTATGAGCGCCGGGCCACTGTCAAGCAGCCTATCTACGATCCGCGCTATCTCGTCTGCCACCTGCCCGGATTGCACGGGGCGTCCTTCAAAGCATGCGTCGAAGATATCCGCGTCGTATGGGATGGTGCCGATGGTGGCGACGCCCCTCGCGACAAGCTCGCCCCGCAGCTTCGCGGCCATCCCATCCGACGTGACTCTGTTCAGAACAGCCCATGTCCGGCTTATCCCCATCTCTACGGCCATGCTGTTCACTCTGCCCGCGAGCAGGACCGACTCGAACGATGGGTCCACCACGATGAGCACGCAGTCGATGCCCCTTTCCACTCCCCTGCCGAAGTGCTCGACTCCCGCCTCCATGTCGGCCACGGCCACCTCAGTGGGCTGCAGACGCAGCTTGGCCAGGAATTCGCCGCCGAGCACTCCCATGGGGCAGGCACAGCCCTCCAGGGGCCGGAGTATCTTTCCGACGGTGACCAGACTCACGTTGTCCATCCGGACGATGTGCCTGGCAGGTATGTCGTCCAGACATATCTCTGGGCTCGACAACACGTTTGTCCCGTGGGCCGCCTGGCCCTGGGGCGTCTTGGGGAACACGTTCCTGATCTGTTGCCTCCCGCCGGCCAGGTCGAGAAGCGGGACGGGTGGCTTCTCAAAGCCCAGCATCCGGTGGAGCCCCGCGTTGGACTCGTCGGAATCGATCACCAGAACTCGATAGCCCCTGTCTGCCATGCCCCTCGCCAGCATCGCCGTTATGACGCTCTTGCCGCTGCCACCCTTGCCACAGACCGATATTTTCATGCGCCTTCTCCACCGAGGTTAGGGGTCCTGTCAGAGCATCCTGATAGCCTTGAAAGGACAGGCCGCGGCACACTTGGCGCAGCCCCGACACCACCGGCCAGGATTGATCTCCGGCGGTTCGTTCGGGCTGCTCTGCACCAGGCTGCCGCGCTCGCATTCCAGCGAAGCCAGACACACCCCGTTGCCGCACTTGTCGGGCCGGCACTTCTCATAGTCGAGCGCAGCCGCCTTCTTCGGCATTCCAGTCCTCGCAACCGGTCCCCTGTGTCATGCTGAGCCCCGTGGGCGAGTAACCTCGTCTCCGCAGTCTACCTTGGCCAGAGAGGGCGTCCGGCCGAACGCCCCTGCGCGGGTTTTCACTCTCTCGCGCCTCGCCTCAACCCTGCTCCGGTCCTTGAAGAACAGCGCCCCGACCGGACAGACTGCGACGCAATCGCCGCAGCCCAGACAGTTCGTCTCGGCAAGGGGCCTGTTGTCGAACGTCGTGACCACACGTTTGAAGCCGCGCTGCGCAAACCCCAGCACGCCGATGCCCAGCCGGTGCCGGCACGCCCAGACACACCTGCCGCACAGCACGCACTTGTTAGGGTCGTACGTGAATTCAGGGTGGCTCGAATCAATAGGGAGGTCGCGCAGAATCTTTCTGAAGCGCTTCGAATTCAGCTTCACGCCAAGGTGCGCAGACACCTTCTGAAGTTCGCAGGCTCGATTGGCCGGGCAATGGGCGCAGTCCAGGGGGTGGGTGGCAAGAAGGAGTTCAAGCGCAGTGCGCGCGAGTCTGCGAGGCGCTGCGCCTTTGGTGGACACGTTCATGCCTTCCTCAACGGTCTCCGTGCACGCTGTGTCCGGGCCGTTGCGCCCCTCAATCTCGACGAAGCAGAGGCGGCAGGCGGCGTAGGGAGCCGATGCCTCGCGGATGGAACACAGATTGGGTATGTAGATGCCGTTGTCGAGCGCTGCCCACAGCACCGTCTCCCCTGCGCGGGCCTCTATCTTCCTGCCGTCTATCGTGAGAGTCACGGTCTTCATGAAGTCTCCTTCGAGGTCGGCACCAGGTCAGGTGGCGAGACCTTCTTCACGGCACTGTACTGCGGCGGGCAGGCCGTGAGGCAAGTGCCGCACTTGACGCACTTCTTCTGGTCGATGACCTTGATCCCCTTCTTGTTGGCCGAAATAGCCTCGACGGTGCAGGTTCCTACGCACGCGTCGCAGGAACGCTCGCACTTCTCGGGCACTATGTAGTAGGCGATGAGGTCGGTGCACATGAGCGCCGGGCAGCGCCTGTCTCTGATATGCGCTTCATATTCATCGGGGAAGTACCGAAGCGTGGTAAGTATCGGGTTCGGCGCGGTCTTCCCCAGGCCGCAGAGTGAGCCCGCCTTGACATCCTCGGCCAGTTCGCGGAGCGTGGGAATGTCTTCCGCGCGTCCCCGTCCTTTGGTGATATCCCCAAGCATCTCAAGCATCTGCCTCGTTCCGAGACGGCACATCGTGCACTTGCCGCACGATTCTCTCTGCGTGAACTCCAGGAAATAGCGGGCGACTTCCACCATGCAGTCGTCCTCGTCCAGCACCACCATGCCTCCGGAGCCCATCATTGCCCCGGCGGCGCGCAGGGAATCGAAGTCCACCGGCATGTCCAGATGCGATTCCGGCAGACAGCCGCCCGACGGGCCTCCGGTCTGCACCGCCTTGAAGCGCTTGCCTTTGGGTACGCCGCCGCCGACATCGAATATTATGCGACGGAGGGTCGTCCCCATGGGCACCTCAATAAGGCCGGTGTTGAGGACCTTGCCGGCCAGCGCGAACACTGCTGTGCCTCTGCTTCCCTCGGTGCCGATGGCGGCGAACCAGTCGGCTCCCTTGTTGACTATGTGCCGAACACAGGCGAGCGTCTTCACGTTGTCGATCAGGGTCGGTCTTCCCTCGAAGCCGCAGACAGCGGGGAATGGCGGCCGGTGCCGTGGGAGCCCCTGCTTGCCCTCCAGTGAAGCGATGAGGGCAGTCTCTTCGCCACAGACGAAGGCGCCCGAGCCCTGAAACACCCTTATGTCGAAGTCGAAACTGGTTCCCAGTATGTGCTTGCCCAGCAAGCCCAGCCGGCGCGATTGTCGTAGCGCGATCCTGACCCGGTAGACGGCCAGCGGGTACTCGGCGCGAACGTAGACGTATCCCAGCCGCGCGCCCACAACGTAGGCTGCGATGACCGTGCCCTCGATAATGGAGTGGGGATCGCTTTCCAGCAACGCCCTGTCCATGAAAGCACCCGGGTCGCCTTCGTCGGCATTGCAGACGACGTACTTGGGCCGGCCATTGGAACTGCGGCACACCTGCCATTTCTGCCACGTCGGGAATCCCGCGCCGCCTCTGCCCCGCAGGCCGGATCGCCTCACCATGTCTATGATCTCATCAGGTGGCATCTTCAGCGCCTTGTCCAGCGCCTCGTAGCCTCCTCTGGCGACATAGTGAAGGACGTTCTCGGGATCGATGTAGCCGCAATTCGCCGACAGGACGCGGCTCTCGTAGGCAAAGCGGGGGAGGTCGTGGACGGATGGCACGACATCGCTCGGTTCGAGCGCACCCAGGGCGAATTCCAGCGATGGGTCCTGGCCTGCGACGTAGTCTCTTACCAGCCGCCGGGCAATCTCCGGCGTGACGTATCCGTAGGCCATCTGAGGGTGGCCGGGCTTGGCTATGACTACCAGCGGCTCGGCATAGCAGTGCCCCATGCACCCGACCTCCACCAGATGCGCCTCCTGGTGTTCGGTGGCCAGCTCTTCCTTGATCGCCTGGACGACGGCCGCGGCGCCGGCCGCCTTCCCGCAGGTGGCGGTGCCCACTGTGATCAGCGGTTTCGAGCCATCGTAGAGCCTGTGCCACTCCGCGAGGGCGCGGCTCTTGATGGCCTCGAATGTCGAATTCGCGCCTGGCCCTGCCGCCGTCATTGTTTCTCCCTGGTCTTCTTCGCTTGCTCGAGAAGGTATGAAAGCAGAATGCCGTCAACCCTGGTGGGGCTTGTCTTGCCCTCCACCCGGTGGTCAACGACGGTCACAGGCGCCATTGTGCAGCAGCCGACACAGGCCACGGTGTCGAGGTCGAACTCGCGGTCCGGCGTCGTCTGGCCCTTGTCTATGCCCAGCCTTCTTTTCCAGGCGTCGAGCACTATGTAGCCGCCCTTCATGTGACACGCCGTGCCCAGGCACACCCTCACGGAGCGCTTCCCCGGTGGATTGAGCCGAAACTGATTGTAGAAAGTGACGACGCTGTAAACGTCCATCTCCGGTACCCTGAGGAATTCGGCAACCTCGACCATGGCTTCGTAGGGGATGTAGCCAAGCCGGTCCTGTACCTGCTGCAGAATGGGCACCAGATTCCGCCGCTGGCGGCTGTGCCGGCTGAGCACTCGCCTGGTCTCCCGGAGTATTGTCTCCTGCTCTTCACTCATGTGTCATACGCTGGGGCAACTGCCTCAATCTACCGCCCGGCTCCCGTCCGATTGCGTTCCTCTTCGGTTCGCTTTGGCCTGGACCGCGGCCTGCATTTGTGGCAGTACCCCTCCACGTGAAGCACCGCTCTGCTTACCTCGAAGCCGGAGCCGTCCTGGACTTCGGCCACGATCCTGGTGACCAACACGTTCTCGAACTCAACGATGCGGCCGCAAGAGACGCACACCAGGTGATAGTGCTCGGTGGCCCGCTTCATCTCGTAATAGCAGTGCACCTCGTCGAGGCGAAGCTCGTCCACCAGCCCGAGCTCTTTGAACAGGCGCAGATTGCGGTACACCGTCGCGAGGCTGATGTTGCGGTCAGTCTCGATTGCGCGCCGGTAGAGCTCCTTGGCATCCAGGTGGCCCTTTGCCTGGCGCAGCATATCGAGGAGCAACTGGCGCTGCGCAGTCACCGGCCGATCCTTAATGGCAACCGCCTGGTTGTGATTGATTCTCATTCTCACTGTTCCAGTATATCCGCAGGAACCAGCAACTGTCAAAATGCGGCCCCCACCGTGCTGCGGCTCGTCGAGAGGCGTCTATTCGACAAGGTGATGAGGTTGACTTAAGATAGGGGCCGAGAGGGGTTAGTGAGTTGGACCAGAAGAGTCTGGAGATGCTTGAGTTCCCCAAAGCCAGGGAGATCCTCGCCGGCTTCACCTCCTTCTCAGCCAGCCGGGAGCTTGCCCTCAAGATTCTACCATCGTCGGATGAGGCTGTGGTCTCCCGTTTGCTGGGGCAGTCGGCAGAGGCCCGCCGCCTTCTGTCAAAGGAGCCTGACTTCTCGATAGGAGGAGCGGGCGACGTCCGGGAGGCGGCTCAGTTGGCGGACAGAGGCAAGGTGCTCGAGCCGCAGGTGCTACTCGATATTCGGGCGACGCTGGCTTGCGCCCGAGTGGCGCGCGCCAGGGTGGCCAAGCTTGCGAGAGATTTGCCGCTGCTCTGGGGCGTTGCCGGGCAGATCGTTCCCCTGCCGGATTTGGAGGAGAAGATCGGCAAGAGCATCTCTCCAGCGGCGGAGGTGCTGGACTCGGCCTCCGAGAGGCTCTCGGAACTCAGGTTCCGCCTGCGGGAGGCGCAGCAGCAGTTGCTGAATCGGCTCGAGTCGATACTCAAATCGCCGAGAGGCCGCAGGTGCGCCCAGGAGGCGTACGTCACGCAGCGCGAGGGCCGCTACGTTATTCCCCTCAAGGCCGAGTTCCACAAGGAGATCAAAGGCATAGTCCACGACATCTCGAACACCGGGGCAACGGTCTTCGTCGAGCCGTGGTCGACGATTGAGGTGGGAAACGAGCTGAGGCAGCTTACGATTGAAGAAGAGCGCGAGGTGGAGAGGATCCTCATGGCTCTCAGCGCGGAGGTTGGTGCGAGCGAAGCCGTGATTGCCGGTAATGTGAGCTCGATGGCGGAACTGGACCTGGCGCTGGCCAAGGCCAGATATGCAGAGAGAGTGCGCGGGACGGAGGCCATGCTCTGGCAGGGCGAAGGCAGCCAGCACAGGGACAACGGGGCGGGGGCGGGCGTGATCAGACTCGTCAACGCCAGGCATCCGCTGCTGTCGGGCAAGGCGGTGCCGCTGTCCGTGGAGATGGGAAGCGACTACTTGGGACTGGTAATCACTGGACCCAACACGGGCGGCAAGACCGTGGCGTTGAAGACCATTGGGCTGCTTGCGCTGATGACGCAGGCTGGCATGCCGATTCCTGCTTCGCCGGAGACCTGCATCCCGGTCTTCGACGGCGTTTTCGCGGATATTGGCGATGAACAGAGCATCGAGCAGACCCTTTCCACCTTCAGTTCGCACATGGGCAACATCGTGCGCATCATCCGTTCTTCGTCAGGCAGGGCGCTTGTTCTTCTCGACGAGCTGGGCACCAGCACCGACCCGGGCGAGGGTTCGGCGCTGGCGCGGGCGATTCTGCTTCATTTGACCTCAAGGGGAGCGATGGTCGTAGCGACCACGCACTACGGCGAGCTGAAGGTGTTCGCGCACAGCACACCGGGGCTCCGAAATGCGTCGCTGGACTTCGATCCTGCTACGCTGGCTCCGACATACCATCTGACCATGGGCATCCCCGGGGGCAGCAACGCACTGGCCATAGCCTCTCAGTTGGGCCTGCCCTCTGAGATAGTCGCTGCGGCCAGGGGGATGCTGGTCAAGGGCACGCAGGATATGGAGAAGCTTCTTGCCGACTTGATGGCAGAAAAGCAGAGAATCGAAAGCGTGCGCGCGGACCTCGAAGCGGAGCGGAGTGCGTCTGTAGACCTGAAGCGGCACTGGGAGGGCGAGGTGGAGAAGCTGGAGCGTGAGGAACGAAGGCTTGTTGCTGAGACGAGGGACAGGCTGGCCGACGAGACCGCCGAGCTGCAGAAGGAGATCCGGCGCGCGGCTTCGGAGCTGAAGAAGGTGAAATCTCAGGAGACTATAGAGCAAGCTGAGAAGGCGCTGGCTGCAGTGCGCGCTGAACTGAAGGCCCTGACCACCCGGCTCAGAGAGAAGGAAGGCTCAGCAGTCGGTGAGCCAGCGGCTGCAACCCAGGTCGGCGTGGGCGACAGGGTATGGCTGCCGGAGACAAGCACCTGGGGAACGGTCCTCGCGCTGCGGCCCGACGAAGGTCAGATCGAGGTGCAGGTCGGCAGTACCAGGGTG
>Ga0315274_10008616_pt1 | contig 14778 bp, 12 predicted proteins | sample YL17G02_20_MG_FD_203700 | JGI IMG/M metagenome (GOLD analysis project Ga0315274, IMG submission 203700) | Sediment microbial communities from Yellowstone Lake, YNP, Wyoming, USA - YL17G02_20 | ecosystem: Environmental > Aquatic > Freshwater > Lake > Sediment | place: USA: Wyoming | collected... | reverse complement strand
ATTCCGCCATTCCGGGCGGTCTTCTTGTATCGACTTGCCAACCGGGCGTGGGAGCGGAAGCACCGCTGGCTGGCCGTTCTTCTCACGCGGCGCATCTCGAGATGTTACAGCAGCGACATTTCGTATACGGCCAGGATCGGCGGCGGCTTGCGGTTGCCGCATCCTCGGGGCGTGGTGATCGCGGCCGGCGTGGAAGTGGGGCAGTATGCCGTCATCGGCCAGCACGTCACGCTGGGCGGCAACTTCGGGCGCCGGGACGACACGGGGAGGATGTTCCCTCGCATCGGAGACCGTTGCTGTATATGCCCTGGGGCGGTGGTGGCCGGTCCCATCACGGTTGGCCAATATGTTGTCGTTGGGGCAAACGCCGTTGTTATCCACGACGTGCCCGACTATGCGGTCGTTGGCGGCATCCCGGCCAAGGTCATACGCATCGACACCCCGGAGTCCAACTGGACCACCGGCTACAACGCAAAGCGTCAGTCCTCCGATTGACCCGGCGGCTGCAAGCAGCCTCTCGCATGCCGTGCGGAATCAGCAAGGGTAACCGGATGCCGTGCTATACCGTTGCGACGGATGAAGACCTGGAAGCCTGGGATGCCTTTGTCGGGCGGCACCCCCAGGGCGTCCACCAGCAACTCTCGTGGTGGATGCGGCGCCAGGAGTTTGCGCTGGTGGAGACCGGCGTCGTGGTGGCTCGCGAGGGCGGCCGCATCTGCGGCGGGGCGGCGCTTTACCACTTCGGGTTGCCTCATGCCGGGCACGGGGTGACCATTGCCCCGAACGGCCCGCTGGTGGAAGCCGGGCACCTCGGTTGTCTGCCGGACTTGGTTCGGGCCATCGTGCAGGAAGGCCGGCGGCGGAAGGCGATCCTGATTCAGTTCGAGGCTTTTGCCGCCCACGTCGACGCCCCGTTGCGCCAGGCCGCCCGGGTGTGGCCTGTGGAGAACGACGTCATTTGGAGGCTCTACCACCCGGGGCTTTGGCGCGACGTGCGCGTTATCCTGGAGGGGCGGTCCGAGGAGGACCTGCTTAAGAGTTTCCGCCAGGACACCCGGAGCCGCATCCGCCAGGCTATCCGCAAGGGATACGAGGTGGCGGTCTGCGAGAGCGAATCGGACCTGCGGGCGGGCTACGACATCCTGCAAAGGGCTGCCGCCGAACGCGGGTACGGAGTCCGGCCCCTGCCCGTGTTCCTGGACCTGTTTGAGGCCGGGCAACGGCGCGGCGCCGCCCATGCCCTCATCTGCCGTTTCGAGGGCGAGATGCTCGGGTTCCGGTTCGCAATCCGTTGCGGACGCGGCCTGTACGGTGTTAGGATTGCTCACCGGGAGACCGACAAGTCGGGTCCGGTCGGCCGGTTCCTCCATTGGCACTGCATGAAGCAGGCCATGGCTTGGGGGCTAGCCTACTACAGCCTGGGGGCCCCTACTCGCGGAAGTATTGCGGAGTTCAAGGAGGGGTTCAACCCGGTAATCGTCGACAATCGCCGCTTCGTCACGGTGGTGCTGCGGCCGGAGATCTTGCCCTTGGTTCGTCTGCTCATCAATGACACCGGCCTGATGGATTCTGCGAGGCGGGTAGCCTATGGGCTGTTGGCGCGGAAGGCGGCCCCTCGCAAGTAGCCTGCTGGTTTGCGGCCGCCCGTTTGGTCCGAACCTCGCGAGGTGGCTGGTCTTGTGCCGGCCGGACGCGGGGTATGTTGGGGCCGCGACTTGGCGCCCCGGGGCGGGGGCCAGGTAGGGACAGTCGTCACGCCCCTGGGCGTGCTGTCCGATGAGGCGGCGTGGTGGCTGTTGTAGCGGCCGTGGCAGCCGCACCGCCGCGGCGCAGCGAGAAGGTGGTGGTTCATGGGGATCCTGTGGGCAGAGACCGCCGACCAGTACGCCCTGTGGGATGCGCTGCTCATGTCGCACGAGGCCGGGAATGGGTACCTTCTGAGTTGGTACCTGGCGCATCAGCAGTATCCGCGCGTGGACGTTGACGTGGCGGTGTTCGAACATCAAGGCAGAGCGGCGGCGGGCGCTGTTCTCTACACGTTTCGCCTGCCCTGCGGCACCAGCGTCTGCCTTGTGCCTTCGAGCCCCATCTGCCGGCGCGGACACGAGAAGTCGGTTCCCCCCCTGGTCAAAGCCCTGGCGGAGCGGGCCGCCCGCAAGCGGGCCATGCTCCTCCAGTTTGAGGCCTTCGAACCCCGGATGCGCGACGTCATCCGGGACAGCCTGAGGTCTTACCGGCTGGGCAACGAGGCCATCTGGAAACTCTATCACCCGACCCAGTGGCGGGAACTGAAAGTGGAGTTGTCGGGCAAGACCCCGGAGACGCTGCTGGCAGGCTTCGGGGGCGATTGCCGCCGGCGCATTCGCCAGGGTATGGGGGAGAGTGTGGCGGTGCAGGAAGTCGCCGAGGAGTCGGCGCTTGACGAGGTGCATTCGCTTTGGGTCAGGAGCGCTGCGGATCGCGGGTACACCCCCCGTCCGCGCGACAGTTTCGTGTCGCTCGTCGAGGAGGTCCGGGCGCGCCAGGCGGGGGCCCTGCTGGTGTCGCGGATCAACGGGCAATTGGCCGCCTTTGTGTTCGCCATCTTCCACGGGGTCGGCTCGACGTTTGTCGCGACGGCGTACGACGCCGCGATCAATCCCGGGTTTGCGACTCACCTATTGCAGTACCGGGCGATGTGCATGGCCATGGAGCGCGGCTGCGCGTGGTACTCCCTGGGGGGGCCGGGCACGGCCGGCATTCGTGAGTACAAGTCCGGGTTCCGCCCCGTCCTGGTGGACAACTGGCGCTTTGTGACCGTCGTGCTTCATCCGTTGCGTGTGATGTTACTGAAGGGTCTTGTCGGCCGCGACAGGACTTCCTGGATGGAGAGACTCAAGAAGTGGACGACGTTCAGGGAGGACTGATGGCTCTTGTTGCGGGAATCGCCGAGACGCCGCCCCAGTGCGACGAATGGGATTCGTTTGTGACCGCGCATCCCTCCGGCACACACTGGCACCTGAGTTGGTGGCTCCAGCACCACCGGCGCTGGTTTCGCCGGGCGAGCGTCGTCATGGTGCGGCGTGATGGTCGCATTGTGGCCGGCACGGCAGTGCACCACCTCGGCCCGTCCGTCCGGGGGTGCAGCGTGGCGGTGGTGACCAACGGGCCGCTGGTTCACCCCGGTGACGAAGTGGCGCTCGATGCGCTCCTGGATGCGCTCGTCCGGGATGCGGAGCGCAGCGGCAGCATGCTCCTTCAGTTCGAGGCCTTTGACGCCGGCCTCTATGAGCGTCTGCGGCACTATTTCTCCGGGTGGGAGACGGCGCTGGAGCCCATCTGGAACCTCTACCATCCGGGGGTGTGGCGAGAGATCCGCATCCCGCTGGCGGGAATGACCCCGGATGAACTTTTTCGGAAGTTCAACAGAACGTGCCGCAAGCAGATTCGCCGCGCCGAAGAGGTGGGCGTCGAGGTCTCCGAGGGCTGTGATGATGCCACCGTCCGGCGTGCCTACGACGCGTGGGTGGCGTCGGCCGCGCGGCAGGGGTATGCCCCTCGGCCGTACGAGGATTTCTTGGGCCTCACCCGGACGGCTGCTGATCACGGCATGGCGAAATTCCTGGTGGCTTCTGTGGGCGGCCGGACAGCCGCATTCCTGTTCTCCATCTTCTATCGTGTGGGCGCGGCCGCCTTGTACACCGGGTACACGGAAGAGCACGCCGAAATCCCGTGCAGCCGGCTGCTCCATTGGCGCACCATGGTCGATGCCATCGGACAGGGGATTCCGTACCTGACGCTGATGGCTCCTGGGCGCGGCGGCGGGCTCAAGTTCAAACAGGATTTTCATGCGGCATTGGTCAACAACTCGCGTTTTATGACGGTTGTGCTTCGGCCGCGCATGGTGCGGCTGGCGGCACCCTTCATTACCAGTCCACGTTGGGCGGCTGGTCTGAAGTGGCTCTTGCTGAGTCGCCGCGGACAGGCGCAGGGGGATGCCGGCTCTACGGAAAACGCCTCTTCCTCGACGGCGTGACGGACCAGGCAAGGAATACGCATGGGCATTCAGTGGCAGCGTGCGGTGACGCTTGCGGCCTGGTGGGCCCAGGGGGTCCACGTGGCCCGCTGCTACCACCGGCTGGTCGGCCGCGAGTTCTGGGCCGCTGACCAGTGGCGCGAATTCCAGGCCGACAGCCTCCGCCAACTGGTCCGCCACTGCTACGAGAACGTGCCCTTCTACCGGGACCGTTTCGATGCCTGCCGCGTGCGGCCCCAGGACATCCGCGGCCCCGAAGACCTGCTGAGAATCCCTGTGTTGACAAAGGAGGAAGCCCGGGCCAACATCGAGCGCCTGCTGGCGCGCAATATTCCGAGGCGGCGGCTGAAGCCGACCACCACCAGCGGTTCCACGGGCAAGCCCCTCACGCTATATACCGATGCGCGCGTCAGCGAATACACCGAGGCGGGGATGTGGCGCGACTTCGTCCGCTGCGGCTGGGAGCCGGGCGAGAAGGTGGCCGGCACGTGGGGTCAGCGGCCGCTGGGCTCGCTGCCCCGGCGGTGGATGCACGCCGTGTGCGACCGCGTCGCCGGCATCGTCTACCTCGATGCTTGGTGCGCGGGCGAACGCGAGTTTGAGCAGTGGCTCGCCAAACTCAAGGCGCAGCGGCCGACGGTTCTCGTCTGTTTCCCCTCGATGGGCAGCCGCCTGGCCCGCTGGCTGATGGATCGCCAGGAAGCAGTGCCCGGCATCAAGGGCGTCTTCACCACGGCCGAGCGCTTGTATGAGTACGACCGGGATGTTCTGGCCCAGGCCTTCGGTTGCCGCGTGTTCGATTTCTACGGGTCGCAGGAGGTCCGCCACGTGGCCTGCCAGTGCGAGAAAGGCCAGATGCACATCTTCCCGGACATGGTGGTGGTCGAGACGGGTGAGCCGGACGAACTCGGCCACCCGCCGCTTATCCTGACAGGGCTTGTCAACTGGGCGATGCCGTTCCTCCGGTACCAGGTGGGCGACTCCGGCTCGCTCAAACAGGGGCGATGCGATTGCGGCCGCGAGTCGCCGCTGATGGAACTCCAGATTACCCGCCTCTCGGATGTCTTCCGCTTTCCGAACGGCAAAGAGTACCCCGGCCAGTACTTCATCCATAGTTTCAGCCGGGCCGGCTTCGAGGGGGTGGAACTCTTCCAGTTCCACCAGGACCAGCCGGATCACATCTGGCTGCGGGTCGTCAAGGGCCGGAAATTCAGCCCCGAGACCGGTCAGCGGCTGGAGGCTCTTGTGCGAGAGATTGAAGAACAAATCGAGCGCCAGGCAAGAGTGGAACTCGCTTACTCGGACGGGATTGATCAAACGGCTTCCGGCAAACACTGTTTCGCCCGGAGCAACGTGACGAAGCCTCCCGCCTCCGCGGCGGCCGACCCCCGGCGGGGCAAGGACGGCAAGCCATGACCGGCGCCGCCGACAACCGGGCGCGGGCCCCCGCCGGCGAGGCGCCGGTGCGCGTGGGCATGCTGGTCAACGGCACCGGCTACGGCTACGGCGTCTTCGAGTTTGTCCGCACGCTCCTGGAGTCTCTCGACCGCCGCGTCGTGACGCCCGTCGGCCTGTTCATGGCGTCCGGAGTGGAGCGGGACCTTCTGGGGCCTTGCTTCGATGAAGTGTGCGACCTTGGCGCCGGAAGCCTTGTGCCGCTCAGGGAGCCGGGGAAAGGTAAACTCTACCTGCCCAATCTCTTCCGATTGGGAATGACATTTTCCCGGGGCGTTGCGAGGACCGCCGCCGCGATTCGGCGACTGCGACTGGACATCCTGCACGTCCACTTCTATCCGCTTCACCTGGTGGGCGGCTTGGCGTGCCGGATGACAGGTATCCCTTGCCTCTGGCACTGGCACGGATCGTTCAGCCAGCAGGGAGCCGAGTGGGCCGTGGCCCGCTTGGGGTTGGCCACCCTGGCGACGCGCATAGCCTGTACCAGCCGGTTTGTCGCGGGGACGTTCCCGGCGTCGCTTCAGAAAAAGTGCGTTGTGGTCTATAACGGCGTCAAGGCGCTTGAGATCAGGGAAGGCCAGCGCCGCGGGGTGCTGCGGCAAAGGCTGAACCTTCCCGAAGGAGCGCCGCTGGTTGCCTTGTTCGGCCACTTCAGCCCCGTCAAGGGGCACGAATATTACGTCCAGGCGGCCGCGGTTGTGCTGAAACAGATGCCGGAGGTTCGTTTCGGCATCTTCGGCGAAGAGAATGTGAGCCTGCGTGTGTTCTTCGGCCGGGAGCGGACCCTCCGCCGGATGGCACAGGACCTGGGCGTGGCGGACCGCGTCATCTTTGCCGGGCACCTGGAAAATGCGCCGCTCTACATGGGGGACTGTGATATCATCTGCGTTCCGACCGTTCCTTTGGGCATTGGGGGCGAGGGTTTTGGCCTCGTTGTCGCCGAGGCAATGGCGGCGGGGGCCGCCGTGGTCTCGACCAATTGCGGGGCTCCCCCCGAGATTATTGAGGACGGCGTCAGCGGCCTGTTGGTGCCGCCTTGGGACCCCCAGGCGCTGGCGGACGCCATCCTGCGGCTCCTCCGAGACCCCGGTTGCCGGGAAGCCATGCGGCAGGCGGCGTGGCGCCGGGTGCACGAGCATTTTGACGTCGGCCGCATGGCTGCCGCCATGCAGGCGCTTTACTGCGAAATGGCCCGGCGCGGGCAGGGGGGCGTGGCGGGTGCGGCTTTGCCCTGAAGGCGGGTCCTTCGAGCGGCCGAAAAAGAAAGAGAGGACTTTCGGCGGCTGGTTGCCGAAAAGAAAAGGCTATGACCGCAACCATTGCCATCATCGTGTGGTTCTTGGCGGCGACGGTTTCGCTCGTCCGGCCACGGATAGGGGCGGCCTTGATCTGGCCCGCCATCTGGCTGTACCCTAATGCGGCCCTTTACGGCACGGCGCCTTTGAACGTCCGGTTTGATGATCTCTGGGTCGTTTTCATGTTTCTGCTGGCTGTGGCTTACGCCAGGGGCAGGGGCGGCGGAACCCTTTTCTGGCTTGCGGTCGTGTGGGCGTTCTCTCTGATCCTGGGCAACCTTGCAGGGCTCTTCGTGGCCGGGGGCCTTGAGTGGCAGCAGATCGTCAAGTCGGGCCTGAAGACGCTCATCACCCCTATGACGGTGTATGTTCTCACGGTTTTCCTCCAAGAGGAGCGACACGTCCTGGGGCATCTGAAGGCCGTGGGACTGGCGGCGGCCGCGGCCGGCATCCTGGGCATTGCCATGGTCCATTTCCCCGCCGTCTTGAGCATGTTCCTTATTCCCGGCGTTCGGGTCATCGGGTTCCAGGTGGTCAGTTCCCTGGAGATGGTCGAGGCCGGCGAACTTGTTACCCGGCGAGCCCAGGGAGCCGTCGGCGGTGTTGGCCTTGCGATGATTCTGATGAATGCCGCCCTGCTGGCTCTCTGCATGGCGATCTACTACTTTCGGCATAGGGACCGGCTCCTTTTTGCGTGCATCGCCGGCGTGTGCGTCATCGGGTTGGGGTATACCGCCACGCGCGGGGCGATCGGAGGCCTCATGGGGGCGCTCCTCTGGGGCATTCTCTTTACACGCCGACGCTGGGCCTTGGTTGCCGTCTCGCTGGCGGGTGCCGCCTTCCTCCTGGCGCAGGCAGGCCTCCTGGAACGCATTATGCTTCGCGTCACCGGCCCGGTCGGCGTCCAGGAAACACCCCTGCTTGAGGGCTTGGCTGCGCGCTTCGCAATCTGGAAAACCTTTGTGGAGAACTTCTCGCCCATCTACCTGCTCACCGGTATGGGCATGGCCACGGTGATCCGCACTGCAAAGGCCACGGCCCACAACTCGTACCTGGGCGCCTTTGTTTATAGCGGCATCGTGGGCGTTGCTGTCATGACGGCCACCGTGGTGCGCGTGTGGACCCTGGGCAAGCGCTTGAGGACGGCCGCGGATTCCCTCAGCCAGGGCCTTGGCGTCTACCTCACCATGTTGCTCGTGGGCATGCTGGTGTATGGAATCGTCGCCGAAGTGTTCCAGCACAACCTTTTAATGCAACTGTTGTTTGCGGTCATGGTCCTGGCCGAGAAACGCCTGGCCCAGTCGCTCGCCGCGCAGGCGGGCGAGCAGGCGCCTCAGATGGTGAGCGGACAGGAGGGCTACCGGTTGGCATACCGATAGGGCGCCGGCAATGCTGAACGCGCCGGCCCCGCGGCTCAGGGGACCTGCGGTTGGCTTGCTGATGGAGTGACCTGAATGGTGAACGCGCCGGATCCGCGGCCGGAGACGGCCCTTCCTGGGACGGTGCTGGTTCTGAACGAGGTTTTCTATTCGCACGAGGGGCGGTACTACTGCGACTGCGACTCGCACTGGTGGCGGTTTGCCGGGCGGCTCGCCGAGTATTCCCGGGACCTGACACTGTATGTCCCGCTGGCCAAGACCGCTCCGCGCGGCGCGGCCATGGCCGTCTCGCCCGGGCGCATGAAGATTGAAGGGCGGTTCTTCTACAAGCGCATCGAAGAGTATTATGTGCGCATCATCGGGCGCCGCCGGCGGATGCATAGGCAAGCCGCGCGCCTCTTCGCCGATGCCGACCTGGTCCTCCTGCGCGTGCCGAGCCCCGATGCGCTGCCTTTGGCCCGGATTGCCTGGCGACTGGGCAAGCCCACCGTCCTGTTTGTGGGCGGCGACGTGGTGATCGGCACGGCGTATGCCGAGGCTCGCGGGCTCAAGGCGGCCGTGGCAAGATGGATGGCCCGCAGGATCCGCCAGGCCGAACTCCGCATTGCCGCACGTTCGCTCCTGGTGGCCGTGTGGGGAACCGGCCTGCTCCCCCAGTTCTCGCGGGTCAATCCGCAGACGGTGGTGGCGGCGTCTCCCCACATCAGCGTGGAGGAGATCTGGCGCCGCCCGGACACCGCGCAGGGCGACACCCTCACCCTGGTTCGGGTGGCGGGTTGCCTGCGCACCAAGGGGATGGAGTACCTGCTCCAGGCGGTTGCCGCCCTGCGCCATCGGGGCCGCCGCGTCCGCCTGGAAGTGATCGGCGCGCCGGACGATCCGGCCTACTACCAGGAACTGTGCGGTCTATCGCGCCGCCTCGGCCTTGATGACTGCGTCACCTGGCGCGGCTACGTGAAGTTCGGGCCGGACCTCTTTGATTTCTACCGGGCCGCCGATATTCATGTGGTCTCGAGCATCTCCGAAGGCGTGCCGCGCTGCATCGCCGAGGGGCGGGCATTCGGCCTGCCCACCGTGGCGACGCGCGTGGGCGGCATCCCGTCCATCGTCCGAGACGGTGCCGACGGCCTGCTGGTCGAACCGAAGAACGCCGAGGCCTTGGCCGCGGCCGTCGAGCGGCTCATTGATGACGGCGACCTGCGCCGGCGGATCATCCGCGAAGGCTATCGCCTCGCGGAGACCGAAACGGCGGAGTTCCAGGCCCGGCGCCTGGCCACGCTCATGGGCAAGGCCCTCCGGGGGGAACCTCTCGGCCGGGCGGCCACGGATCTTCACATATTGGAAGGCTGAACAGCGGCGTCAGGGGGAGTCCATCGCGATGATAGACAAGATCCTGCGCTACTGCCACAAGACATGGCAGTGGCATATACACGGTCGTAACCTCGGCAGGTTTCGCACCCAGGAGCAACTTGAGGCCTTTGTTCGCCGGACCGGCTGCGCGCCTGACCTGGTGCGCATGTGGAAAGAGTTGTCGGACCGGAGTCGCGTCGAGGCTCGCAAGATCGTGGAGTTTTATGAGCAGCGCATTGTCGGCAAGCGAGTCTTGGATGTCGGGCCCGGGTACGGCGATTTCCTGGATGTCTGTCTGGAGCACGACGCCTCGACCGTGGGCGTGGATTATGACCCGTTCGTGGTGCGATGGCTTCAGTTGAGGGGACACCTGGCTTTCAAAGCCAACTTTCTCAAGTCCTTGCGGCCCCTGAATGGTAATCTTTTCGACTTCGTATATCTCAGGGCGAGCATCGTAGCCGAGTATTTCCATCTGACGGGGCAGGGACATCTGCGGCGGTTCCTGCAAAGGCTCGAAGGGGTGGGCGCCCCCGGAGCACTCGTTGTCATCTGCCCGTACTTCGAGTTGAGGCTTCCGGAGAGAGTCCGGCGCACCCCGGATCCCAGGAACTGTCCGTTCACCAGCGGCATGCAGGCCTGCGGCTATGCGATTCTGGAGGACGGGATCTTTCAGACGGGAGACCCAGTGGTTCCGCTGACGTTCGGAAAGGCCCTGTGAAAGGGAATCCGCCGGCCCGGCGGCTGGCGACCCTGATCGACAGGGCCCTGCACGGGCAGCCCCTCGGAGCGGCGGCTGCGGACCTGCACGCCATCTAACCTCGGCGCATGGGCCGGCCTCGATAAGGCTGGCCGCGCGGAGGGCGGTGAGGCCAACACCGGGAGGACGGAGAATGGACAACCAGGCTCAACGGCAACAGGGGGCTTCGGAGGCCGGGGCGGAGTCGGCGCAGAACACGCCGAGCGACCGTGTGCGGCCGCTTGTCTCGGTCATTGCGCCCATGTACAACGAGGAACGTTTCGTCGCCCCATTTATGCAGAGCATGCTGGCGCAAACCTACCCGCACGACCGCCTCGAGATCCTTCTGGTGGATGGCGGCAGCACGGATGGCACGCGCGACAGGATAGCCGAACATGTTGCCCGGGACCCCCGCATTCGGCTGATTGATAATCCGGGCAAGACCGAGCCGAAGGCCGTGAATCTGGGCCTGCGGCACGCCCGGGGGGAGATCCTTCTGCGGATGGACGGCCATGTCGGGGTCTCCGCCGATTTCGTCTCCCTGAACGTTGAACTCCTGGAGCGGACGGGCGCCGAATGCGTCGGCGGGTGCACCGTCACCGTGCCGGGGGCCGATACGGCCGCCGGCCGCGCCATCGCCGCGGCCTACACCAGCCGGTTCGGCGTCGGCAGCGCCCTCAGCCGCGTCGCCGAGCGAGACCCGGCCCAGATGGAGGAACGCGAAGGAGACGAGACCACCTTCGGCTGCTGGCGGAGGGACCTTTTCGACCGCCTCGGCTATTTTGACGAGCGCCTCGCCCGAAATACCGACACGGAATTCTTCTGCCGGATACGCAACAGGGGCGGCAGGATCATCGTCTCCCCTAAGATCCTTATCCAGTACTTCAGCCGGCCGACCTTTCGCGGCCTGGCGAAGCAGGCGTTCGGCAACGGCCTGTGGGGTCCGTATATGGTCCACCTGACCGGCACCCTCATGAAGCCGCGACATCTGGTGCCCCTGGGTTTCATCCTGGCACTCTTGGGCCTGGGCGTCCTCTCGTTCTTCTGGTGGCCGGCCTTGGTGTTAGGGTCGGCGATTGTACTGGTGTACCTGTCAGTCGGAACCGTAATGGCCATCCGGGTGGCGCCGAGATTTGATGCGAACCCAGTGCTGGTGCTTTGGGGGTTCATGACCATGCACTTCCCCTACGGCGTGGGGTCGTTGTGGGGCATCATGTCGGCGCCGTTCAAGTTCGGTTTCCGGCCGCGCGCGGCCGGCAGCCCCCCGGCGGGTGAGTCGCGGTAGCCGTTGGACCGGGCCAGTGTGCCGCAGGGCAGTTCTTGGCTGGTCGGGCTGATCGGCAACAGACGGTGATCGCTTATGAGGCGTTTCCTGGCGGCTTGTGGATTCCTGCTGCGACCCCGTTGGGCGGGGCGCACGGACCTTGTCCCGGAGTACGAGAAGGCGTTTGCGGAGACCCTCCTGGGCGACGCGTCGGTCCTCGCGCTGGCTTTCTGGCGCGGCCGGGTTGCCCTGTGGGCCATTCTCCGGGCGGCAGGCGTCTCGTCCGGCGAAGAGGTCGTTCTGCCCGCCTACACGTGCGAGATGGTTCCGGCGGCGGTGAAGTTTGCCGGCGGTACCTGCGTTTACGTGGATGCCGCCCCCAGCGGATGCAACTGCACAATTGACGACCTGTGCCGGGCCGTTACCGGCCGCACCCGCGCCATCATCTGCCAGCACACGTACGGCGTGGCCATGCCCGTGAGCGACCTGGCGCGATTCGCCGCCGAGCGGGGCATTACGCTCATCGAGGACTGCTGCCATCTCATTACGCCAGAGGCCCGCTTTGCGGGCGTGGCGGCGGCCGGCCATGCAGCCATCTTCAGCACCCAGTGGAACAAACCTTTTTCGACCGGCCTGGGCGGCATGGCCACGTTCCGCGACGCGGCACTCCACGAGGCGGTCCGCCGCATCCGCGACGGGTTTCCCGCCGGGGGCGACCGCTCGCGAAGCCGTTCGCTGGCCCTCCAGGTGGCGATGTATGACCTGACGGTTTCTCCTGCCACGCAGCACCTGGCGGCCCGCCTCTACCGGTGGACGCAGCGGCGGCGGCTTCTGCGCGGCTCAACGCAGCCCGATGAGTACGGCCAGGAGATGCCGGCCGGTTACCTGTCGGGCCCGACGAACGTCCAGGCTGCCCTGGGCATAGAGGCCCTCGGCCGCTGGCGGGAGAACGTCGAGCACCGGCGCCGGCTGACGGAGTTCTACCTCGGGCGCCTGGCCGAGATGGGCATCGACGTTGCGGCGATGCGCGCTGGGTCGGGTGCGCCCGCCCTGTGGTGCGTCCCCGTTTTCGTCGAGAACATGGATGAGATGCTGCGGCTGGCCGGGAAGGCGGGCGTGCCCCTGGCCACGTGGTTCGGTGAATTGCCGGCGCACGCCGCGCCCGATAAGGCGGCCCGATACGACTATCGCTTGGGGCAGTGCCCGCGCGCGGAGTGGATGTTCCTGCGCGAAGTCAACCTCCTGACGTGGTCCGCGGCCACGCTTGAGGCCGCCGAAGGCGCGCTCGCGCTCATCGAAAAACATGCGCAACTTGCACATTCAGAACAGATAGGGCTCGGCCGGTGAACATCGAACTGCTGGACCAGGCGGATCCGATGTGCGAGGCCTTCGTCCGGGGGCATCCGGACGGCCGCATCTGCCACCTGTGGGCCTGGAGCGAGGCGGTCCAAGCCGGCTTCCGGCACAGGGTGTACTACCTGGCGGCCCGGGAGGACGGCGCGGTCCACGGCGTCCTGCCGCTCATGCATGTGCGAAGCCTGCTGTTCGGCAACCACCTGGTGTCCCACGCGCTGAGCGACTACGGCGGCATCCTGGCCGACGGAGATGCGGCGCGCGACGCCCTCTTCAGCCGCGCCGTGGAACTGGCAGGGCAGTTGCGGGCCGAATCCATCGAGTTCCGCAACGTGCAGCCGCTGCCGTATGACTTGGCGGTGCGGACGGACAAGGTTAGTTTCCGCTTGGCCCTGGCGGCCAACCCGGAAGACGTGTGGAGCAAATTCACGTCGAAGAGCCGCATCCGCAATCACGTCCGCACGGCCGAGAAGGCGGGCATCACCGTGGCTGACGGCGGTGCGGAACTCCTCAATGAGTTCTACGGCTTGTACGCCCCGCGTATGCACCAACTGGGGAGTCCGGCGTACTCGAAGGAGACCCTGCGATTGCTTCTGGATCGCCTGCCCGGCAACTGCCGCCTGTTCGTCGCCCGGCTGGGGGCGCAGCCGGTAGCGGTCACGCTCACGTTCTGCTTCAACGGCATTGTGGAAAACTCGCTCGGTTGCACGCTGGTCCAGTACAACAATCTGAACCCCAACCACATGGTCTTCTGGGGGGCGATGAAGCACTACTGCGCGGCCGGGGCGAAGTGGTTCGAGTTCGGCCGCTCCACCCGCGGCGGCACCGGCTACAACTTCAAGAGGCAGTGGCTCTCCGAGGAAGTGCAACTGCATTACCAGTATTGGGTCCGGCCCGGAACAGCACTCTCGGTGCCCACGCCCGACAGCCCCAAGTACAAGTGGAAGGTCGACCTGTGGAAGCGCCTGCCGGCGGCCGTGGCGAACTGGCTCGGCCCGCGCATCAGCCGCGGGTTGCCGTGAGGCGCGTTACGTGATCTGCCGGAGCAGGTTGGCCAGGACGTCGCGCAGCGGCCCCACCTTGAAATCCTGCATCAGGCGGTCCACCTTGCGTCCGAATCCCTTCCGCCCGAGGCCCTGGTGCAGGCGCATCTTCAGCGAGACCCGGCCTCGGAAGGCCGCCATCTCGGCCGGGTCATATTCATAGGGGTGAAAGTAGACCACGCCCGGCCGGCCGACGCGGTCCAGTTGCCGGAAGGCCTTGCGGATGACCCAGTAAGGCCAGAGCCGGAAGTATCCGCCGCCGCCCACCGGCCGGCGCTTGCCCAGCCAGTCGAAGCACGCGAGGGGGGCCTCCACGATTCGCCGGCCGCGCGGCGTCTCGACGATCCGCGGCTCCGGCGGATAGCCGTCCATGCCGTACCGCGCCATCTTGATGGGGAAGACGGAGGAATCGTAGCGATGCCCTGTCTCGGCCAGCACGTCGTGGGCCCACGGCGTACGCTCATCGATTGAAAAGGCCGGTGCGCGGTATCCGATGACGGGCGTCCCCAGGAGGTCCTCCAGGAGTCCCTTGGCCCGCAGGAGGTCCTGCCGGAACGCCTCCTGGGGTTGTTTGAAGACTTCGACGTGCCCGTAGCCGTGGCTCTGGACCTCGTGGCCTGCGGCGGCGATGTCGCGGACCACCTCCGGCGCTTTCTCGGCGGCCAGGCCCAGCACGAAGAACGTCCCCTTGACGCCGTGGGCCGCGAAGGCCTCGAGAACGCGGCCCGTCGATGCGCGGAACCGGTCCGAGAGCCCGGCAGCGGGGTCGATCGTCGATTGGTACCAGTCCTCGATGTCCACGGAAATGGCGTGAAGCATGAGGCGATTCCTCCTTCTTCCGAGGAGCGCGGCGGGCAGTCTTGCCCGCCGCGCGGTGGGCAAGACTGC
>Ga0315274_10008614_pt1 | contig 14780 bp, 18 predicted proteins | sample YL17G02_20_MG_FD_203700 | JGI IMG/M metagenome (GOLD analysis project Ga0315274, IMG submission 203700) | Sediment microbial communities from Yellowstone Lake, YNP, Wyoming, USA - YL17G02_20 | ecosystem: Environmental > Aquatic > Freshwater > Lake > Sediment | place: USA: Wyoming | collected... | reverse complement strand
TCAGGCGGGAGGCTGTCTCCTCTGATCTGCTCTACAGTTATCTCCACGCCTCAGACGCTCTCATCTACCACAAGGACTCGACAGAGGCGGTGGTAGTCCCGTCCACTTGCTATGTGTGCTTCGGTTCTGGTTGCCCCATCCTGGCGTATGGTACGAATTTCGTGGAGGCGCTCGGACAAGAAGTGATCAGATATCGCCACCTTGGGGAACTGGCAGAGAGGCTGAGCGATGTCTTTGAGGACAAGGAAAACGTCAGACTCTCTCTGCGGGCCGCCGCAGAGCATGCGCGGGAGAACTCAAACCTGAGAATAGCGAGGAGGTTTGCAGAACTGTTCGAATCGCTGACAACAGTGGCGGGGCAGAGAAGGCGGAGAAGTAGGCGTGCGGCGGCGTAGGGAGTTGCGTTTGCTGATCCAAAACAGCGTCACCGTGATCATGGGCAAAGGGGCCGGCCATGCAAGGGATGCCGCTGGGATTGCCGTTAACGGAGGGACTACGCTTCCGCGCATCGTCGAGCTGATCGCCACGGGGCAGGTTCCTGTCGCCCGAAGCCTCCTTCAAGCAAGAGAATGCATGGGCTGCCGCCAGGGTGAAGAGCCACTTCATCGCCACGCGGCCTGGCAGGGGTTTTGAGCTATCCTGATGAATCCACCTGACGCCGACACGTCACGCTGGACAACGGCGGGCACTCCTCGTCGCCTGGCCCGTTGCCCTGCCTGCCCCGGCCGGAAGAAGTACGATATCATCGATGGCTAGGCCAAACGGCGAGGATTCGGCCCGTTTGTGATGCCCCGCCACCGTAAGGAGGAGAACATGGCCCTGGTCAACCGCTACGAAGGCAACCCTATCCTTTCGCCTGTTGTGACCAACGACTGGGAATCGCTGATGGTCTACAACTGTGCGGCCATCTATTTGGCGGGCAAGATCCACATCCTTTACCGCGCACGGGCTACTATCGATGGGGTGTCCAGAATCGGGTATGCATCTTCTTCCGATGGCTACCGCATCGATGAAAGGCTAACCCAGCCTGTCTTCACCGCAGATCCGACCAACGAACTGGAGTCGCTGGGCTGCGAGGACCCGCGTCTCACCCAAATTGGGGACAGGATCTACATGTGCTACTCCGCCTACGGAAACGTGCCTCGATTGGAGCAAACCGTTCGTCAGGTGCAGGTTGCGATGACCTCCATCTCGGCGGATGATTTCCTGGCCCGGCGCTGGGATTGGGGCGAGAGGATCTACCCCTTCCCCCGGGTGGACAACAAGAACGCGTGCCTGTTCCCCGAGAAGATCGGCAGCCGCTATGCCATGCTCCATCGCATCCCACCCCACATCTGGATCGCGTATTCGGCCGACTTGCGCGAGTGGTTTGGCGCACACATTATCATGAGTCCGCAGGAGGAGTGGGAGTACCTCAAGCTTGGCCCGGCGGGACCGCCCATCAAGACCGAGGCAGGGTGGCTGCTCATCTACCATGCCGTCGACCGCCACTTCCACTACCGTCTGGGGATAGCTCTCCTGGACCTGGACAACCCGAAAGCCGTGCTGAAGCGGAGCCGTCGGCCGCTCCTCGAGCCGGAGACCGCCTACGAGACGAAAGGCGTGGTGCCGAACGTGGTCTTCTCCTGCGGGGCGGTGGTCTTAGAGGATGAGCTGTTCCTGTACTACGGCGGGGCGGACACCGTTGTGGGCGTGGCCACCGGCAAGCTATCGGAGATCGTCCACTTTCAGGAATAGCAGTCCCTTAGGAGAGACAAAGCATGAGGATAGGCATGATATGCGCGTGGAACTCCAACTCCGGCGCCTCCATCCACGCGGAGCTGGTGGGGAGAGCCTGGGTGGAGATGGGGCACGAACTCTCGGTCTTCTCCTTCTACCCGTACAGTTTCCACGGCACCGCACTGGTGAACGAGGACGAGAGCTATGTGACCCGCTGCTTCACAACCTCCACGGCTGACGAGGTGAGGTTCGACCCACGGCCGCTGCTCACTGCGCAGTACGAGATCCTCGTGGTCCAGGACCACGGCATGATCCCCAACGACCCTCTGGGAAAGATATTCCACCGCATAAGGAGAAGGGCGAAGACGGTGGCGGTGATACACGATGGCAAGCTGTCCGAGGACCCCTCGTTCTACCAGTTCCCCTGGGATGCCATCGTCGCCTTCGACGACAGGTATCGGAGCTTCCTGGCCGATGCCTACTGGGACGACACGATCGTGGAGATCTCTTACCCAGCCTATCCCCTCGTCCGGGGTGACATGTCCGCCGCGCGGGCCAAACTTGGCCTTCCGGCCAAGGGGAAGATAGTCTTCCTCTTTGGGCCGGCAGCCGCCCCCGCCGTGGGGGCGATACCAGCCCTCGAGGATCTCTGCCAGGAGAACGGCGACCGACTGGTACTTCTCGTCACTCAGGACGAGGAGGCCCTCCAAGGATTCCGGGCGGCCAGGAACGCGGGCGGCCTACGAATCGAGATCAGGGAAGAGGCGCCTGGCATAGAGAAGCTCTACGACTATTTGTATGCCTCGGACGCGTTGCTCTTCCACAAGCACAGCGCGGGGCACGCCGTCATCTCGAGCACCGTCTTCCAGTGTCTTGGGTCTGGGTGTCCCATCGTTGCGTTGGACTCCAATTATTTGTATCCGTTCCGTGAAGGCGAGGTCCTGAGCTACCAACACTTGGAGGGCCTGAAGGCCCACGTAAGAGACGCGCTGTCGAAGGGCGAAGGGTACAGGCGCTGCTGTCAGGCGGTCGAGAGGTTTCTGGCGAAGAACAACGCTACGGAGGTGGCCAGGCGGTTCATTCAGCTCTTTACTTCCTTGTGAGGTATGACGGCTCGCCTCTCCCGCCGCACACGGAAAAGAGGGCCGCAGAGAGGGGCGCCGCTGTACGTCGGCATCATTTTCCGGATCTTTCCGCCCACTCTCCAAGAGACACTGCACCCGTACTCTCGCTCACCAGGGGACGGTAGGATATCCCGCAGACGGCTCATCTGACCAGCACCCCCTGATTGACAATCCAGGCCGCCTGCCGGCACTGATCGCCGAGCGATGGGTTCCTGCTTCTTGGGCAGGTCGTCGGGGCTCGCTTGGCCTACTGCGGCAGGCTGTGGGAGTACGCAGCCCACTACGATGGTGCGCGGCCTTATCGCACACTGGGCCTCCAGAGTCTCACCGGGCCGCCCCGCCACCGGCGGACCAGATCACCGCTAGAGCGGTGCTAGGTGGTCTGCACCACGAATACGAGATGGATGGAATATTGGCGCCCCACACCCGGTCTTGTCAACTGCGTCGTCTAGGACATCGATGTCGCCTTACTTCCCGCTCGGCCCTTTCTTGGCCTTGTCCTGCTTAGGCTTCTTGACATTCTTGCCGCCCTTGTCCTTGCCTCCCATTGTGTCCCTCCTTCAGCTTTCATCAGGATTGTAACACGAGCCGGAGCCGCGCACTGCCGCCCTGGGGGTGTTCGCACCGACACGTCCCGATTGACAATCCGGCCCGCCTGCGGGCACTGGTCGCCCACCGATGCTCTCCTGCTTCTCAGGCAGCTTGTCAGCTATCTCGATCGCAGGAAACCAGATGCTCTTTCCGATACGTCCTTAGATTGCCGCTGGCAAAGGTCATAGGGGCGTAGGTAAGGGCACTCTCCCTGCACGGCCTACGCTACAGTGTCCCAAACCTGGTATGGGTCCACTCTCATCCCATCGCCACTATGAACCACACGATGCAGTTGGGGGCGGGAGTGATGCGGTAGCCGTTTGGCAGCGGGGTAAGCGAACTCCCATTTCTCCTAACACTGCCCGTGATGACTCGGCGGAGCCGCGCGTGGCGCGCCAGGAAGCGGTGGAGCAAGTAGGGCAGGTTAGCATGAAGCCGTTAGTCCCCGAACACCCACAGATGCGGTGCGTACGGCGGCCAACCGACACCATCTTCCGATGGTGTGGTTCATGGTGGCGATGGGATGGCCGTAGCTTCTTCCCTTGCCAACCTTCGCGGCTGCGAAGTAGAATGGTGCTGCTATGTCCAGTTGCCCCAACTCCACCGCCGAGGAATCGGACTCGCTCCCTGCCCGTTGCGACGACCCCAGCACGTGGCGCCACAAGGGCGAGAAAATAGACCTGCCCCGTCTGCTTCAGCTCATCGAGCAGAACGGCGGCCCCGAGGGCCTCGACCTCCACGGCGGTGACCTGTCCCACATCGAAGCAGGGCCGGAGACCCTTCGCCCGTACGCGGATGCCTACGCGCAGAAGCACGGCGCGGACGCCCAACCACCCTGGCTGGCGCGGTACGCTGAAGGCGGCATCGATGTTAACGGCGCCCACCTGGAATACGCCCGCCTCGACCACGCGCACCTGGAAAACGCCTGCCTCGACCACGCGCACCTGGAAAACGCCTGCCTCGACCACGCGCACCTACAAAAGGTTTCCCTTTGGCGCGCGCGCCTGGAAAACGCCAGCCTAGTCGACGCGCACCTGGAAAACGCCCGCCTTGAAGACGCGCACCTGGAAAACGCCCAGCTTGGAGGCGCGCTCCTGGAAAACGCCAAACTCAACGAGGCGCACCTGGAAAACGCCCACCTCCCAGGCGCCCACCTGGAATACGCCGACCTCCCAGGCGCCCACCTGGAAAACGCCGACCTCCCAGGCGCCCACCTGGAATACGCCCGCCTCTGGGACGCGCACCTGGAAAACGCCTGCCTCTGGAACGCACACCTCGAAAACGCCAACCTGGTCGACGCGCACCTGGAAAACGCCGACCTGGACGACGCACACTTGGAAAACGCCGTCCTCGAGTTCGCGCACTTGGAAGACGCCCGCCTCGTCGGCACCCGTCTCCACGCCGCCTTCTGGTATGAGGCTTATCTGGACCGCACGCGGATGCGGCGAGAGTCTCTCGGCCACGCCATCGGCGATGAGCTTGGCGCGAAAGGGCGCGCTGCCCGCTCGTTCTCCTTTCATCACGCCAGAGAAGCCTACCTGACCCTCAAGACCAACTTCGACTCCATCGGCCGCTACGACGACGCTAGCTGGGCCTACGTTAAGGAGCAGCAGATGGAGAAGGCCATGTACTTCCCCACCAGCGCCGGGCACAGGTGGATCAGGCAGCGCATCGGTGGGGCCGTGCCGCCCCCATGGTGGGGCCCTCGCCACCTGCCGGGCTGGCTGTGGTGGAAGCTCCGCAGCGCCGTCCACCACATTCGCCTGTTCCTCGGCCTTTGCCCCCGCGAGGTCAGGCAAGAGATGACGAGACGAGATGAGCAGGGAGAGGAGCGAGACGAATGGCTCAGCCGCTGGCACTGGGCCCGCAACTGGGCCTACGAACTGCTAACCGGCTACGGCGAGCGCGTTCACATGCCTGTCATCTGGGCGGGCGTTGCTATCGCCGTCTTTACGGGTGTTTACACGGGCGCTGGCAACGTGGCCGCAGGTGGTGGCGGCGACACGCACAACGTCCTGACCGCGTTCACCCATAGCATCGCCACGTTCGCCACCGTCGGCTTCAACACCCTGGAGCCTCAGGGCTGGGGCGCCCGCCTCCTCACCGCCATCGAGGCCATGTGCGGCATAGGCCTCTTCGCCCTGTTCGTCTTCACCCTCGGCAACCGCATGCGCCGCTCATAATGTCAGCGCGGTGGCTAGATCGATGAAAGGCTGGCTGCTCGTCCTGACCCTCGCCAACCTCGCCTTGGCCAACGCCGTCGTGTGGTACGTGGTGGCGATGGGCTGGCCGTAGCTCTTCTCTTGGCAACCCTCGCGCCTGCGAGTAGCCCTCTCGGCCTTGACACGCGCACTTGCAGCATCTATGTTTGCGCCGCAAGGTTCTTCTTCTCAGAGTCTCAACGGAGGTGAAGCATGCGTCAGCATACAGCCGTGCTCACGCTTTCTCTCCTTGGAGGCGTATTCGCACTGGGCCTGCTGGCGCTGGCCTGGGTGCTAGGGCCAGGTGCCTCCCAGGCAGAAGATGCGACGATGCACAATTGCCCTCAGCCGGGCAAGTGGGCGATATCGGTCTGGGGCGGCGCGGACGGCACTGAGACCGGCGACGCGCTCGCCACCTGCGGGGGAGGGGCGGTGGACTTTGCCTACTACCTCGACCCAGGGACCAACGGCTGGCTGGGCTACTTCGAGGGGCAGCCGGAGATCACGAAGTTGCTGACCATGGACCACATGCAGGGCATCATCGCCCACGGGGCAACGCTTGTCCCGCCGCCCACGCCCAGCCCGGAGCCAACGCCTGGTGCGGGGGAGGCCGCCATGCACAATTGCCCTCAGCCGGGCAAGTGGGCGATATCGGTCTGGGGCGGCGCGGACGGCACTGAGACCGGCGACGCGCTCGCCACCTGCGGGGGAGGGGCGGTGGACTTTGCCTACTACCTCGACCCAGGGACCAACGGCTGGCTGGGCTACTTCGAGGGGCAGCCGGAGATCACGAAGTTGCTGACCATGGACCACATGCAGGGCGTCATCGCCCACGGGGCAACGCTTGTCCCGCCCTCTACGGCAACACCAACGCCTATATCCACACCCACACCCACACCCACGCCGACGCCTTCGCCGACCTCGACGCCCACGGCCACGGCGACGCCCACGCCGACATCCACACCTTCACCTACACCCACGCCTACACCCACGCCTACTCCTACGCCTACTCCTACGCCCACTCCTACTCCTAGTCCTACCCACTGGGGCGGAGCCTGGGGCGGAATGTGCAAGATCGTTGGAGAAGTGGTGAATCTGCAAGTGAATCTTCGAGAGGGGCCAGCCAACGTGTGGTTCGAATGCTATTGTGGCACAGCGGACGTGATCGTGACAATCCAAGACGATTATGGTTGGGCTCACCTAACCCGCCTGCCGGGAGGGCAAGACAGGGTGCTGGAAAGAGGAATTCCCATCCCATACACGGGGCCCTACTCCGTGTGGTTCAACTGCGGCTCGCATGCCGGCAGTTGGATGTTCTCGATCGAGTCGTCATGACTGCCCGACAAGCCAACGGCCGAGGCGACAGGGGGCGCCCAAGTATACTTGTGGGCGGGACCGCGTTCGCCGTAGAATGCCGTCGTGATGGCCCATGAAGCCGACGTTCGCCAGCGCCTGGTACGCCAGGAGGCGGTGGGCCAGGTAGGGGGCCAGACGAAACGCGCAAGGTTCAGCGAGAGGAACGTCTTGCGGCACCACCTTGCCATTCGGCAGCGGGGTAACCGAACTCCCATTTCTCCTAACACTGCCCGTGATGACTCGGCGGAGCCGCGCAGGAAGGGCGGCAGCCTGTCCTCCGTAGTGACGGCGCAGAGGACGATGGTCTGCCCCAGCTCGATGAGGGCCGAGCCCTCGGCGTGGGCCAGGTAGCCGGGCGTGATGCGCACCTGGCGCATCTGGTCGGGCTGGCGGCCGTCGGGACGAAGGGAAGTCATGGCGAGATCACTAGGGGGAAGTATAACACGGGTTTCGCATTGGAGGTCTTTCTAGGCGCCTTACCCGGCTGTCGGCGGTGGCTGAGTTGCTTCGAGGTTGGTAACGACAGCCCTCGCGGATTCGAGTAGGTCATCATACGTCCGAATCGTGAGGCGGCCTCGTGTGTTGATGTTCGATCGGGCCAGGCGGCTCTGATCGGCGAGCGTGAGGCTCCCCCGTCTTCCGATGATTACTAGACCCTCTGGCGAGACACATCCCGGCAACCGCTTCTGGGCGTAGTGGTTATATTCCTCCAGCCATTGCTGCCAATCCTCGACCTGCTGGCGAGCGTGGCTCAGGCTTGCTGTGGGATCCCCTCGCTTGGTGTAGAGCCGCTGGTTTGGGTTTTCGATTTCCACTATGACATAGCGCCGTTCCGGGTACTCTAGCACAAAGTCGGCTTGAAATTCGGCTCCAAACTGGTGCTCCGTGTGAAGCCGTATGCATTCCAGCCCGAAGATCAAGCGACTCGACTCGGACTTGAGGAACTGCTTGATCTCCTCCTCGCGAACGCCTGGCTTGTTGAGTAGGCTTTCAAACTCCGCGAGTCGAAGAAAATGCAGAATTCGTCGGTGGGAGACTCGCGCCATCAGAAGCCTCCAGCGTGGAGCCGGCGGCTGCGCAGGCGACGAAGAAGCGCGCCAGAGCTGCTCGAGCGAAGTGTCTTGAGCAGATGGCGCACCTGAGCAAGGACGATCGCGTCCAGGACGGCCAGGGCCAAGATAGCAGCGGGCTGGACAAGAGCGGTGCACACGGGTTCCCCTCCCGATTGGTTCCACTACCCCGTGATACGTTAGACGGTCGGGATGAGGCATCTGTTACTCTACTGTGAGCCTGTTGGCGCCGCTCGCGGCACTTCTGAGGCGGCTGAGAGCGAAGGCGCGGCCCACGTAAAGCAGAATGCCGCTGCGAAAACCACCGCAGCCCAGAAGGCCAACGCTTCATTGCAGTTCCCACGCTGTGTCTGTGGCGATAGCCCATAGGCAAGGGGTGGGAAGGGGAGGTGTCGCGCTGTCGCGCCGCGCTCTGACAAGATAGCGGGGCGTGGTCAAGTCGGCCACCAGAGCATCGCCCTTGGAAGCGTCTTGGGGCCCATTGCGGCGCACTTCTTGCGCTGCCGTGAGCGGGACGAAGAGCGCGAGCGGTGGATCCGCCGGGAGCTACGGCAGATGGTCGAGGACAGGCTGGACGAGTGGGGCAGGCAGCTTGCCGCTGCCTTCCGCATCCACACCGAAGTACGCGCCGACAAGTCCCCGCCCGTGGATGCCTATAACCGGTCGGTGGCCCGCCGGTTGGAGCGGTAGAGGAATCAGTCGCATCGCCGATGGGAGCCCGACCGCGTTACTGATGACAAACTGAGGAACCTTGCGGAACAGCTCCAGGAGCGCCTGCGCGATTTCGATTCTCACTTGGCGTCGGTACTCTCGGCCCAGATAGACCGGTGGTCGGCTGAGGTATCCGAGAAGGAGCAGAGCCCAAGGGAGGTCGAGCGCCAGGCCAGGTTGCGCCTGGACGAACTGTGCTGGTAGGCTCTCGGGCTGCCACTAGCTACTCCTCCTCCCTCTCCCTCTTGACCCACAGCTTCCGCCCGTCCGTGCTGATCTCCACGTCGCCGTGGCGGTCGGTGCAGAAGACGGGGCGCGCCCCCAGCCTGTCGAGCGTCTCCGCCGCGGGAAGGCCGTAGCCGTTGTCCTCGCCCACCGAGATGACCGCCGTCAGGGGCTCGACCGCTGCCAGGAAGGCGGCCGAGGTGGACGTGCGCGAGCCGTGGTGGGCCACCTTCAGCACCAGCGCATGTAATAAATCGGCGTGATTGCTCATCAGGTTTGCCTCACCCTCTGCCCCGATGTCCGCGGTCAGCAGGAAGGCGGCATCCCCCAGGCTGGCCTTTAGCAGCAGGGTGATGGAACTCCCATTTCTCCTGGAGCTTCCCTTGATGACTGGGCTCGGCGGCACGTGGCGCGGCTGGTGGCCTTCAGAAGGTTGCCAGTCTCAGAGCCAGGCTTTGGCGCGATCGCCTCGTCCAGGCCAGCCAGGCCCAGCTAGCTCCAGATTGGAGCCCGACCTAGTTAACTTCCCAGCCAACCAGAGTGATGTATGTCTGTCGACGGGTAGCTATCGGCGTACAGAGCGCCGTGTAGAAAGGAGGGGCATCATGACCCGGAAGGGCGAACGGAAACGCGTAGCGCGGGAGCTGCCGCCTGTAGGCACCACCATGACAGCCACATACAAAGGCGAAGCCCACACCGCTGAGATCGTGGACGCGAAGGAGTTGCCCGCTGGGCGGGGTGTGAAGTACGGCGAGGAGATTTTCTCGTCTGTCAGCGCCGCCGGGAGAGCTGTCACGGGGCACGCGACCAACGGTTGGAAGTTCTGGCAACCCGCAGAGATGAGCGAGAAAGATGGCTAAGGTGAGTGAAAGCCGTCGCGAGGTAGGGCGATCAATGACTGGTTGAGCGTTTCTCAATGCTCTTGATCAGCTGGTCCATCTCCTTGACCTTCGCGGAGGCCCCCACTTCTGCAAGGATGCGGCGTGCCTTACTTAGTTGGTGCAGCGCCTCCCCGTTGTTGCCCCTCAAGGATTGCAGGAGACCGAGGTTGGCCAGGTGGATCGACTGGCCCATGCGATTGCCGACCTCTTCATGGATCTTCAGGGCTTTCTTGTGGTGTTCCTCTGCCTTGTCCAAGTCACCCCTGCACCGGTATACGATTCCCAGATTGCCGATGTCTTGGGCCTGGCCCACGCGATTGCCCAACCGCTCATCGATCTCCAGGGCCTTCTTGTGGTGCTCCTCCGCCTTGTCCAAATAACCCTTGGTGCCGTAGATGAGGCCCAGGTTGCCAAGGTCGTTTGCCTGGCCCACCAGATTGTCGATTTGCTCGTTTATCTGCAGAGCTCGTTTGAGGTATCCCTCAGCTTCGCCCAGTTCGCCCCTCTGCGCGTACGAAAGGCCTAGATTCCCAAGGTCATGAGCCTGGCCCAGGCGGTTCCCGATCTCCTCATGGATCTCCAGGGCCCTTTTGAAGTGCACCTCGGCCTTATCCCACTCACCCTTTTCGCCGCAAATGTTGCCCAGACTATCCAGAGCATTGGCTTGCCCCAGACGGCTACCGGCACGTCGGTAGATCTCCAACGCCTTATTCTGTTCATCCTCCGCCCTGTCCAGTTCACCTTTCCGGCGATATATGTGACCCAAATTGCCTAGGTCATTTGCCTGCCCCACCAGGTCGCCGATGTCCTCGTGAATTGCCAAAGCCCTTTTGTAGTGCTCTTCCGCCCTGTCGAATTCACCCTTGTTGGCATACACGAGGCCCAGGTTGCCGAGCGCGTCAGCCCTTCCGAGTCGGTCTTCCATCTCCTCATGGATGTCCAGGGCTTTCTTGAAGTGCTCTTCCGCCTTGTCCGGTTCGCCCGTGTGGACATACACGACGCCTAGGTTGCCGAGGGCGACAGCCTGGCCTCGTCGATCCCTGGCCCGCTGTCCAGCATCGAATGCCTGCCGAAAATGACCCTCTGCCTGTGCCATGCCACTTAGTCCAAGAAAACTGTTGCCTATGTACATGTGCAGCGCACAACGCTGGCTGTCGTTCTCGGCCTCGGCAAAGGCCTTTTCGAACTCACTGATAGCCGCCTGGTGCTGCTCACTGTCGTACAGCCGTTGTCCCTCCTCGAAGTGATGACGCACTTCGGCCTTCGCTTGCGGTAGGCCGTCCAAATAGACGACGGAAGCGCCGGGATGAGCCACGATCACCGGCCCGACGCGCTCCCCCGTAACGACGGTGCCCGAGATCGTTTGATCTCGCCCTGCCATCACACTACCACGACCGGGCGTGGGAGGGCCTGGCTCCCTACTCCTTCGCCAGAACCACGCCGCGACCAACCCCGTCGCCCCGATGCCGAGGCTCGCGAAGGTCGCGATCAACGTGACGGTCTCCTTATCCATGGCTGACCTATCTAGCTCGCCAGCTCCACTGGTGGCACGTGCTGGATGTGCGGTCTGGTGTGAACCGGATCGAGCGATCTCACGAAAAGGTGGCTCGATAGAACATTACGGATACCCCGCCGCCGGGTGTTGGCTTCCCTGCCGAGCATGAACTGCCACTTCTTGGGTATTGCCGATTTCATGGCATTCCCATCCTACTCGCAGGTGGCACGCCTGGCAAGGGAAAAAGCTACGACCGCTCGCTCGCCAGTGTGAGCCAAACGATGGAGTTCGGAAGCAGGAGCATCGCGGTAATCCTTCGGCAGCGGGGTGACCGAACTCCCATTTCTCCTAACACTGCCCGTGATGACTCGGCGGAGCGGCGCGTGGCGCTGCAGGGCCTAATAACCCTGGGCGGCGAGGCTCGCTGAAAGCCTGGCTCCTCATCGAGACCCCGGTCGCCCTGCTGGTGGCTAACGCCATCGCTTGGCTCGTGGTGGCGCTGGGCGGGCAGGCGCGCACGAATTCCCTGGTGGCCTTGCCCAAGTGGCCGAGGAGGGGATTAAAAGTCCGGTTTCTGCTCGGCCCACACTCGGTCTGGCTCGCCGAATCTGCGGGGAGGTTCAGAGCGCGCTCTGCGAGGACGAATCCTCCGGTCTTGCCCGCGTGACATCTGACGACCGAATTGTACCTACGGTTGCGGAAGGTAAGCAAGAGTTGCGGGCGCTCTTGATAGATGGGCTTGACTTTGCATCATGACAGGATTATCTTCTGACCGAAGATAATGAGTAAGCTGTATAAAGTTTATCTCATCCACAAAGACCAGGACAGGCGAGCTGAACGCCTAAGGCGAAGCTTAGCCAACGAAATCCGCGTCTTGAAACTGAAGCCGGACTTGATCCGTGTTGAGACGGGCGCAGTTCTTCATCCAAAGGCGGACACAGTGGCGGTCGCGCTCTTTCTGGGAAGCGCCGCTTCGAAGGTTGACGCCGGTTGCGAGGCTTCCTGTAAAGGAGCGCTCGATGCGGGCATCCCCGTGTTTCCGCTTGTGGATGACAACGTAAATGTTACCGACTTGGTACCGTCCTGTCTGCACCCCTTCAACGCACTGTTCTGGGACAAGTCTGGGGGCCCGAAAGGCGTTGTTCTGCACGCCCTGCGTTCATTAGGGCTGACAGAGTATCAGCGGCGCGTTTTCATCAGCTATCGCAGAAGTGACTCAATGCTCATGGGGGAGCAGTTGTGGAGCGTCCTGTCCCAGCAAGGATTCCAGGTGTTCCTTGACCGCTTTTCGCTGGAGCCTGGGGCAAGGTTTCAAGACAAGCTCTTCGAAGCTCTCGATGAGAAATCGTTCGTTGTGCTCGTCGAATCGCCTGATGTCCAAGACTCCTCATGGGTGGAGGAGGAATTCAATTACGCAAGAAAACGCAACATGGGGTTGCTCGTCCTCACATGGCCTCAAACGATAGCCATGAAGCGAACTCTGCCCGGCGTTTACGAGAAGTATAGGCTCCATCTGCCGCCCGATGAGCTAACTGTCGATTCCTGCGGCCAGGGGAGGCTCTCTCAAGAGTTCCTTACGGTCCTAGCAGCCGAAGTGGAAGAGCGGCACGCAGCTGCGCTTCTGCGCCGTAGAAGGCAGCTAATGGGAAGCATTGAGAGCGAGCTGAAGCGCTCGGGCGTGAGCTATGTGGGAATTGCTGATTGGTCACTGGTGGCAAGGCTCTCGAGGGGAGGAAGGGCAAGAGTGGACTGCGTGATAAGCATCACTCCCCGAGCGCCGGACGTACCAGACTTACTCGCGCTCGACACCCACGTAACTGCGGGACGCAAGAGAACAGGCGTCCTAGTTCACACATTGCGAACGGTTCCCCAGCAAAGACGCGACCTTTTGAAATGGGCAATAGGCCGTCGGAAGCTGAAGCTCGTGCCCGAGGACCAAGTCGTGACCTTTGTCGCTGGCCTGACATGATCGCTGAAGTGCAACCATTAGAATCGCCCAGCCGCCGCGTTTTCCTTTCGGCGAGCTTCCCGTCGGAACGATCGCCGAGCTACTACGAGACTGCAGACCCCGATGAGATGACTCAAGCCATAGTAGCCCTTGGCAGAGCAGTATTCGCGGCAGGAGGCGGGATAGTGTTTGGGGGACATCCGACTGTGTCACCTCTCATAATGATGGTGGCAGAGGAGTACTTGCCGGAATCGCTCAAGCAGCGGCGAGAGATGATTCGTGGTGGAAAAGCTGCAGTCGTCATTTACCAGTCCCGCGCCTTCACTGGTTCTATATCCGAGAGTACCAGGAGAATGAGCCGAATGGGTTTGGGATCCATAGTGTGGACTCCCGTTGCGAAACCTGAGGCGCCACGGGCGGGGCAAACACACGACCCGCGAGAATTCCCAAAGAGCCTACAGACAATGAGGGAACGGATGCTGACACGTGAGGACCTCCTTGCTGCAGTGTTCATCGGCGGGATGGAGGGGGTAAGAGACGAGGCTTCGCTGTTCAGGGAGGTGCAGCCCGGGAAGCCGTACTATTCTGTGGGTGCGCCAGGGGGCGCCTCGCGAGAATTGGCGTCAGAGGAATTGAGCAAGGCAGAGGAGGTGGGCGGCGTCAAGGCGGAATGGGCCAGAGACCTGCTGGTATCGCGGGAATATCCAGCCTTGATGCAAAGAATCACGAGAGAGCTTTTCGTGAAGAATAGCGGTTGGGCTAGAAAGGGGTGAACAGTGGCAAAGCGCAACCAGAGGGTCTTCGTCAGCTTCGACTACGATAACGACAAAGAACTGAAGAATCTTCTCATTGGGCAATCCAAGAACCCTGAGTCGCCATTCGATGTCACCGACACGTCTCTGAAGGAGGAAGAGCCAGAAAAGCAGTGGCTCGAGAAAGCGAAGGCCAGAATAAAGGCGTCTGACACCGTGGTCGTTGTGCTGGGCAAGAAGACCCACAAGGCACCTGGTGTCCTCAAGGAAGTCAAGGTAACACGCGAGCTGGAAAAGAGGATATTCCAGATCAAACCTCAGGACATGGACTGTGCGTCCGTGGAAAACGCGGGGCGAGTCTACAACTGGACGTGGCCCAACTTGAAGGAGCTGCTCCCAAAGATAGAGTACTGAGCCGAGCCCTGGCTTTTCCAAGGCGAGGCCCATAGTAGGCTTCTTCGTGGCGCTATCGGCTGCGCGGCGGTGCAAGCTGCTGCATCCGAGGCCAATCGACCGAGCATAATCAGGGTTACACCTGCTCTCGGCCACGGAGTTGGCAGCGCGCGGGCTAGTACTCGGAGGGCAGTCGTCTCAGCTCGGCCAGGGTGAAGACCGGGCCGTCGCGGCAGACGTAGCGGCTGCCGATGTTGCAGCGGCCGCACATCCCGATGCCGCACTTCATCTTCATCTCCAGGGAGAGCACGACA
>Ga0315274_10008613_pt1 | contig 14781 bp, 10 predicted proteins | sample YL17G02_20_MG_FD_203700 | JGI IMG/M metagenome (GOLD analysis project Ga0315274, IMG submission 203700) | Sediment microbial communities from Yellowstone Lake, YNP, Wyoming, USA - YL17G02_20 | ecosystem: Environmental > Aquatic > Freshwater > Lake > Sediment | place: USA: Wyoming | collected... | reverse complement strand
AAAAAATCCATCGGCCGTCTCTAGTGGAGCGCGCGCTCTGTGCGCTCGCCCTCCTTGAGTCGACCGTCCTCCCATTCCAGTGCGTCAAGCATGCACATGCTGGCGTCCTGATGACAGGGGTGAATGGAGGGTGCACCGGCCAGGGCGACAAGGGAGCTGTGTGCTGCGCGCCTGCAGCTCCTCGATCGGAAAAAAGGGGGCCGCCGGTGCTCTCACTCGCTCCCCTTTCTCTCCCCTTCCACACAGGGCGACAAGACGGCCAACCCCATGCGCGACATCCAGGTCGCCAAGCTGGTGCTCAACATCTGCGTGGGCGAGTCTGGTGACAGGCTGCAGAAGGCGGCCAAGGTAAGTGAAGGGAGGAAAGAGGGAGAGTGGCAGCGTGCCGTCAGCGGCCGTCACTCTTTGTGTGCGGCGCCTGGGGGCCGGTGGCCTGCCTCGTGCGCGAGGTCTGGCACGCCCATAGTGCAGTCAGACGGTCGCAGCTTGCGCCTGGTATAAATACCTGGGCGTGCGTTGTGGCCCTGAGCCGGCAACGAGGAGCGGCGGGGAGAGAGCCTGGCTTACGATCGCCCGCGGCCGGCGGCGGCGGCGCGTCGTCCCTCCTGCTTTCCGCCGGCCCCTTTGCCTCTCTCTCCCTCGCACACACACGCACACACACACACACGCACACACACACACACACACACTCACATGCCCACATCCCTGCTCTGTCTACCATAGGTCCTGGAGCAGCTGACGGGCCAGCAGCCCGTGTTCGGGAAGGCCCGCTACACCGTCCGCTCCTTCTCCATCCGGCGGAATGAGAAGATTTCGACCTCCGTCACCGTCCGCGGCGAGAAGGCGATGTCTCTCATTGTGAGTCGCAGGGATTGGGGCTGAGGAGAGGGAGTGGAGGCCACGCGCACACGCCGAGGAGAGAGACAGAAGACCCGTACGCCGACGCACACATATTTCTTCTCACCTCCTCATCATTCTCTTTTTTTTCTCTCTTTCACAGGAGTCCGGCCTGAAGGTCAAGGAGTACGAGCTCATCCGCCGCAACTTCTCCGAGACCGGCAACTTCGGGTTTGGCATCTCCGAGCACATTGACCTGGGCATCAAGTACGACCCCTCGACAGGCATTTACGGTAAGTAGAGGGGCGTGACATGCGTTGCCAGAGAAGAGAGGGTTTTGGAGAGGTTTTTTTCGGGCCTCTATTCCATCCTTCCCGGGCCCCGTTTGCCCCGCGGAAAGCGGCGTCGCGCCCATCACACGGCGCCCGCTCTCTGCCCACGCACCCGATTTTACTGATTACATGGCGGCCAGGCCGACGGGGCGCACGTTTGCGCGTGTGTCCTTTTCTCTCAACCCGCGCCCGTGTATGAGCCGGGTGCCACACCGAAAGCGCCACACCTCCCGCGTTTCCACCTTTTTTAGCCGGACCCGCTTTTGTTGGACTTCCAGTCGGCGGACGCGGCGCAAATATGGGGCGTGGGAGGGCCGGCGGATAGACACACCAACAAATCCTCACCCCTTGAAAAACACCCCCCTTTTTTTTTCTCAACCAGGCATGGACTTTTACGTCGTCCTCACCCGCCCTGGCTACCGCGTCGCCAAGCGCCGGTCCCGCCAGGCCCGCATCGGGGTGCAGCACCGGATCGGCCGGGAGGACGCCATCAAGTGGTTCCAGGCCAAGTTTGACGGCGTCGTCCTGAACAAGGCCAGCTGAAAAATGAATGGTTGCTTTTTGTTGTTTCGTGCTGTTGGGGGGGCGGGGGGGGGAGGGGGGGGGAGAGAAAGGAGAGAGAGAGAGCGCTCTGATTTGGAGGGGAGGGGGGGGGGGTCGTTCGGGTCGTGTGTGAGTAATGCCGCCCGTCTCGCCCGTTTCCAAATGAAAGATTTCAATGAAAGAAGATGAGAGAGCGCGGGGAGAGGGAGAAAAAAAGTCGCGCGCGCCTGCTCAAACTCTGTGTCATGCGGCGACCCTCGCTCGCGGCCGCGGGGGTCGTGGCCGCCTGTCTCCTCTTTTGCCTGACCGTCACCGCCCTGCCCGGCACCAGGCCCATGGATGGGGCGGGCGGCGCGGGCGGCTCCTCCCGCCTGCGCCGCGCGCTGCTCGGCATCACCCGCCCCGGCATGGACTCGGACTGCTGGCCGCGCGGCGTGGCGGCCGAGGACCGGTGCGTGCGGGGGAGGGGTAGACTGGCGGGCAGCCCTGGCTCATGGGTCGGGCTGGAGTGGGGGAGGGACGTGGGCGGGGGCGGGGCGTCGCTCCTTGTGGTTGTTCCTCATTTGCCGCGCGCCAACGCTCTCTCGACCCACACTCCAGTTGCGCCTACGTCCTCACCACCCCCGCCTGCGGCCCCCGCTCGGGGCGCCTCCCCTACACGCGTGCCTGGTTCTGCCGCACCCCGGGGCCGGCCACCACCGCCGCGGCGGCACTGGCCGCCACCGCCTGGGGCGCGGGCCTGGCCTGGGTAATGGCGGTCGTCGCGGGCGCCTTTTTGGTGCCGGCCGTCGCGTACGCGGCGGCCGCCCTGCGCGTGCCGCCCGCCCTGGCGGGCGTGACCCTGCTCGCCTTTGCGGGCGGCGCGCCCGACCTGTTCACGGAGGTGGCCGCCGTGCTGGCGTCCTCCGGCGATGCGCGCAACCCGGCCGGCCCAGGCGTGCGGGGGCCGCCCACGACCGCGGATGACGTGGGCCTGGCGGTCGCGACCGCGCTCGGGTCAGGCTTGGCCACCCTGTGCGGGGGCCTGGCCGTCGTCGGGCTGGCGGGGCGGGCGGACGCGGCCCCCGTGCCGGCCTTCCCCGACCGGCGCGCCTTCTTCCGGGACGCGGCCACGTACGCGGCCGCCTCGGCCACCCTGGCGGGCTTCTTGTGGAACGGGCGCTTCGCGGCGGGCGAGGCGGGCGGGCTGCTCGCCCTGTACGCCCTCTACATCGGGGCGTCCGTGTGGGGGGCGCGCGGGAGCGGTGGTGGTGGTAATGGCGAGGGCGGGGCGGCCGCCGCCGTGCCCACTGCCACCACCGCCGCCGCCGCCGCCGTGGCGGGCCCCGACTCTGTCGTCGTCCACCCGCCCTCCTCCCCCCCGGGCGGTGTCCAGCTGTCCGTCTTTGCGCGCGGGGCTGGCGCGGGCACGCTGCCGCCCAGCGGCAGCACCGGCCCGGCCACGCTCGTCGTCTCCTCCCCGCGCGCCCCGCCCCTGACGGGCGTGGCCGCCGCGCCGCCCGCCCCGCCGGGCCCCGGCGGCCTGGGGCGGCGCGTGACCCCGCCCGTCCTCCCTCCCTCCACCCCCGCCTCGCCCCCCCGGGCCGGTCTGGCCCCGCCCCCGCCCACCCGGGCCGAGTCTACGCGCCGCACCGGCAGTGGGGGTGGCGGCGTGTTTGGGTGGGGCGGCGGAGGGCCGCAAGGGCCCGCGTCCCCGATGGCGGCGCCGCCGTCCGAGCTCGGCCCCCTCCTGGCGGCCGCGGACTGGGACGGCCCGCCCGCCGCGGCGAAACACCGGGGGCGCTCCTCGGCTGGCGGGTGGGATGGGTGGGGCGAGGGCGCCCGGGCCGGCAGTGGCAGCGCCCTCGCGTCCGCCGCCGCGGCGCTCGGCTGCCCGCACCCGCCCCAGGCGTGGGCGCGCGCGGTAGGCGGGTGGGCGGCACGGCACTGGCCGGCCCCGCCCCACTGGCACCCGGCGGCCCGGGCGGTGGGTGGAGCCGTCCTCGCGCCGCTCCTCCTCGCCCTCCACGCGACCACGCCCTGCCTGGCCGGCGGGAACGGGCTGGACCTCGCTGCGCACGACACGCACGACGCGCACGCTGCCGCACCCACCTACACTTTTTTGTACGCGGCCGTCCTGTCCCTGGCCGCCCCGCCAGCCGCCCTGGCTTTCCTGGGCGCCGCGCCCGGGGGGCGCCACGCCGCCTGGTGGACGCCGCCCGCCTTTTACGGGGCGTGGGCGGGCGGGGCGGTCCTGTTGGGGGGCCTCCTCTCCGCGCCCCTCGCCAGGGCGGGCTGGGCCCGCCCGGCCCCGCGCGCCAACCCGGCGATGGCAATCCTGGCCCTTTTCGCCTCCAGCGCCTGGTTGTCGGCGAGCGCGGACGAGGCCGTCGAACTCGTGCGGTGGCTCGGCCGGGCGGCCGGGTGGCGGGCCGAGTCGATCGGCGGGGCGCTGCTCAGCTGGGGCGAGGCGTTGCCCGAGCTTGCGGCCGCCGCCTCGCTGGCGGCGTCGGGCCAGCCGGCCATGGCCCTCTCCTCCGCGTTCGGGGGCCCCATCTTCGACGTGTGCGTCGGCCTGGCCGTCCCCGCCCTCGCGGCGGCCGGGCGGGACCGGCAGAGCCTCGGGGCGCCGCTGACGCGGGGCCTGGCCCTGCTGGTGGGCGCGACCCTGGCCGTCCTGGCGGGGCTCGCCCTGGCCGTCCCGGCCCAGGGGTACCGGGTGGGGCGGGGGCTGGGCCTGTGCGTGGCGGGCGCGTATGTGGCGTCCCAGGCCGCGTTCGCGGTGGTGGAGGCGGCGGGATGAAAGAGAGGAGAGGAAGAGGTGGGGTCTTGAGTGCACAGACGCGAAAAAAGCCCTCGTGCATCCGTCTCTTTCTCCACGCCCAGATCAGCCGTCACTCAACACCGACGCAAGCAACTCATGACAGACACACTGAAACGGCTTTCGGGATGTTCGCTTTTGGAGGAAAGCCCTTTGGAGCGCAGCTTGCGCGTGCAGGTGGGTGAAAGAAGCTCTACGCTGGGGCACGCGCGCGCGCTTTTTTTGCGTGCGCCCTGAACCTCTCTCTCAACCCTCTCTCTCTCTCTCAAATCAGGAGGACTTCGAGCGCGCCCTCTCCTCCCACCGCGCCCTGTGGCTGGCGGAGGCCCAGGCCGAGAAGGCCGCGTTTGATAGCGCGTTCACGGCGCGCAAGGAAGAACTGACACGCGAGCTGGAGGTGAAACTGGACGAGCGGCGTGCGGCGAAAAACATGTTTGTGGCGCTGTTCTTCATCCTGCGGTTGCTGGGGTGAGGAGGAAGGGAGGAGAAGGAGGCAGACTTTCTCGAGAAAGGACGGGGCCCTGGCGAGGTAGGTCTTGTCATTGTTCCTTTTCTCTCTGCACGTCCCCTCTCTTCCGGGGCGATCCCGGCCCATGCGCACCACCCCAGGCCATACGCAGACTCCTCGCCTCGAATAACCATGCAATCCTTAGCCCGTCCGGCCCCCAGCCGCGCGATAGCTAGCCGCCCCACAGGTGCTCGCTCCACTCGCGTCGTGGCTGCCCCTCCAGCAGCCGCCTCTTCTTTCGACGCGAACACCGCCCTGACCCCGCCACCTCCATCCTCGGGCTGCCCTCTAGGCTTTGGCAGCGGCGGGACGGGCGAGGACGAGGAGGCGGGTGGCCCGCTCCCCCTCGATGCCGCCCCGACGCTGTCCTCGACGGCGACGCCCATTCCCGGTGGCCCGGATGCCCTCGCGGCATCTTTGCCACTGGCTCCGGGAACTCGCGGCCTACCGTGGTTGGGAGAGACGATGGAGATGTTCCAAGGTATGTGGAGGAGGAGAGAAGAGAGGAGAGGAGAGGCTCGAAATTGGCGCGGCGCCTTTTGACAGCACCGCGGAGGAGGGAGAGGGGAGGCGCAAAAATGCGTACGACAGCACCAAGACCTTTTTTCGCCCCGCATCACATCATCCTCCGCGCCTCATTTCCCCCCTTCCCCCCAGACGTCCCCGGCTTCCACGCCCGCCGCCTGGCCAAGTACGGCCGCGTCTACCGGTCGCACGCCCTGGGCGCGCCCCTGACCTGCGTCGCCGACGCGGCCCAGGTGCGCCGCCTGCTTCTGGGAGAGGGTGGGGCAGAGCCCATCACGGCCACCGACTGGACGCCCCCCGTGCGGGCGCTGCTGGGCCCCGAGTCCCTGCTCATGAAGTCGGGGGCCGCGCACGCCGCCTCCCGCCGCATCCTGGCCCAGGCCTTCACCGGCGCGGCCGTCGACTCGTACCAACCCCTCGTCAGGGATGCGACCGCCCGGGCGGTCGCCGACTGGGCGGCCGCCTGCGCGGCCACCCCGGGCGCGACCATCTCGGCGCTGGGCAAGGGCAAGGACCTGGCCTTCAATGTCGCGGCCCGGGCCCTGATCGCGGGCGACATGCCGGAGGAGACGATGGAGCGCTTCCGCGCGGACTTTGACCTCTTCACCCTCGGCTTCTTTGGCATCCCTGTCCCGCTGCCCGGCACCGCCTTCCGCCGCGCGCTCGCCGCCCGGGAGCGCGTCCTCGCCCGCATCGACACGCTCGTCGACGCGGAGGCCGCAGCCATCGCGGGTGAGGGAGCGGGCCGCACGCCCGGGGTTGCGGCCTCCCCCCCCGGCCGCCCCAAGACCGCCCTGCGCTTGATGATGACGGCCGACGACCCGGAACACCCGGGCTCCAAGATCGGGCGGGGCGAGCTGCGGGACCAGGTCGTCACCCAGCTGTTTGCGGGGCACGAAACGACGGGGACGACCATCGCGCGGTTGATGGCCTTCGTCACGCCGGCCCGCTTCCCGGGCGTCATCAAGCGCCTCGCCGATGAGCAGGGCGCGGTGGTCGCGCGCTGCGGCCCAGACCTGACGCCGGAGGCGATGGCTGCGATGCCCTACCTGGACTGCGTGATCAAGGAGACCAACCGCCTGTTCCCCATCGTGTCGGGCGTGTTCCGGAAGGCCCTGGTCGACCTGGCCGTGTGCGGGTACCGTGTGCCGGCCGGGGAGCGCATGATGGTCATGCTCGGGCAGACGCAGTCGCAGGTGGAAGAATTCCAGGGCGACCTCGCGGACTTTCTCCCGGAGCGGTGGCTCGCCTTTGCGAAGAAAGACCCGCCCGCGTTCATGCCCTTCGGCGTCGGCCCGCACGTCTGCCTGGGCATGGGCCTGGCCCTGAGCGAGATCAAGGTCGTCCTGGCCACGCTGGTCCGGGACTACGAGTGGGGCCCGACCGACCCGGAGGCCGCCCTCAAATGGCGGGCCCCGCTGCTGCCGGCCGACGGCGTGCCCGTGCAGGTGTGGAAGCGGGGGACGCCGCGCCCGCCGCTGCCGGTGCCGCCAAAGGCTGAGGTGGCGGTGGGCGCGGACGCCTGGTGGGTGGGTGCTTGAAAGGGAGAGGGGGTGGGAGTAGGCTGCATTGGGGTGTTGAATAGAGTGAGGAGGGGTGTCCGGTCCAACCATCCATGTGCTATGAATTTTCTTGTCTGCTACACAACGACCCGCCGCTCCTTCTGCACGCCTCCTTCACTGCCACCGCGCCCTCCCCTCTTCCCCCCTGCCTGCGACCCCGCCACCACCCACGACCAGGCGACCACCCACCGGGTCGTCCGGCCCCCGCCCTCACCCAGCGTGAAGGACCGCACCTCGGGCGGCGGGTCCAACCCTGCCAACACCCGCCGCACCGCTGCCAGGCTGGCCTTGCGCCCCAGCATGCTGGACCACCAGGCGACCCGGCGCGCGTAGGTCGCCGATTCGATGGCCAGTTGGGAGACGAAGCCGGCCTCCCCGCCGCGGTCCCACACCGTCTCTGCGGCCGTCCCGGCGTGGCCGCCCCCGTGGGCGGCGCCCGGGTCTTTTGCCGTCGCCGCCCGGGCGGCGTCGCTCTCAAAAAAGGGCGGGTTGCAGACGGTGAAGTCGTAGGAGGAGGACGAGGAAGCCGGGCCCTCAAACGCGGGCGCCAGGATGGGCGGGGCTGGAGAGGAGCGGCAGCCGCCAGGCGGGCTGCCAGCCCTCAGGCTGAGGCGGCCGACCAGCTGGGGGTTGAGCCCCAAGTTGGCTGCCGCCCCGGCCAGCGCCGCGGCCGTCACGTCCAGCCCCGTCGCCGCCCACCCAAACACGGGGCCCGTGGCCAACAAGCAGAAGATGAGGCTGGCCCCGCACCCCACGTCCAGCAGGGCGAGGGGGCGCGGTGGCGGGGAGCCCCCGCCCACGATGAGCCCCATGCGGCGCAGGTACGACGCCCGGGCGGCGATCGGGGGCACCAGCGCGCCGTCCGGGAGCGCCCAGTCCGCCAGGCCGAAGCACTGGGTGAGTATGGCCCGGGACAGGGACCGCACGGCGGCGGCGTCCGTGAAGTCGAGGCGGCCGCCTCCGGCCGCGAGGAAGGCCGCGAGGTCTGCATGGCCGGGCCGGGCCGCGAGCTCTGCAAACACGGGGGCCGGGTCCAAGGGGTCGGCCGTCGCCCAGGTGGGGGTGTAGGGTGTTGGCTGTAGGGAGGGCGTGGTGAGGAGGTTTTCAGCCTCGGCGGCCGCGGCTTGCAGGTCGGCGCGGAGCTGTGTTGGGTGTAGGGGGATGGAGAGATACAAGATCAAGGTTGATGGCGAGAAAAAGAGAAGAGAGGCGGCGCATGCGCCCTCCTCCTCCCATCACCACCATCTCACCTTCAGTGCGTCCACATTGGCCGGGTCGTCCTCTAGGACTGCTTGCACGTCCGCCAGAGAGGAGAGGAGGAGCAGGACGGTGGTGGCTGGGTCGGCGGGGTCGGCGGCGGCCGTGTCGGCGGCCGAGCCTCCCATATGCTCTTTTGGCCAGCAAACGGCGCTGTGGAAAACCTGTGGAAAACCTTTCCATCTACACCGCCGCCCGCATCACCTCGACCGACGCCGCCACCTGCCGCATCGCTTCAGCCAATGGCCGCAGCCCGCTTTGCCAGGCTGCAAAGCGGACCTCATCCAGGAAAGCGTCGTCATCCGCAGCGGAGGCGGCCATGAGGCCAGCGAGGCTGGCCGAGGCGCCCGGCTGCCCAGCCCCGGCCTCCTGCCCGGCCTCCTGCCCGGCCTCCTGCTGCCCCTGCCCCCCGCTCCCGTGCTTATCCTTCTTCCTCTCCATGCTGTGCTCGATGTGCTCGACCATGCCCGCCATGCCCGCGTCGTGGAGGGCCGTGATCTCGGCCACAGCCGCGTCCAGGGCATCCAGCTCTGGCGCCGCGACGCGGGCGGCGCTGCCGCCGTCCACGGGGCCATACCGGCGGGGCACGGCCGCGGCCACCGCGGCCGCCGCTGCGCCCGCTGCCGCGCCTACCTTCCCCAACACCTCCCGCCCGTAAATGCTCAGCACGGCGGCCGCAGCGGGGCCGGCCAAGGGCGGGCGGTCCCTGACTAGGGACGCCATCGTCCAGGCCAGGCGGGCGTAGGCGGCGGTCGCGTCAGCCAGGGCTGCAGCCGCGGGCGTGGGGAAGTGGCGGGCGCGGGCGGGGAGGAGAGAGGTGATGAACGGCAGCTGGGGGTGCATCAGGCGCCACCGGCCTTGCCCCACCACTCCACAGCACCCTTCTCCACGAGCTGCCTCCCTCCACTGAGCCGACTGGGCGAGCGACGCGTGGACTCGCGCCCAGGCGTCCGCGGCAGAGGTGGGCAGTGGGAGAGGAGTGGTCGAGGAGGCCGAGGGCGCGGCCGTGGTGGCCGGCAGGGCGACTTCTAGGTCACGTCCCCCACGCCCCTGCCTCCTCCTGCGCATGCAGGAAGGTGGTCGAGGAATGGACAGCTCCCCGCCCGCGGGAAGAATGGGCGGAGGAAGGGGTGGGGGTGGGTGCGGGAGGGCCAGCGGGCCGCCAGCACCGCCACCGCCACCGCGCCCTCCCTCGAACTGCCACGCGCCGCCGCTCCCGAGGCTGACCAGCTCGCCCGCCAGGCTCACCGCCCTCCCCCCTGACTCCAGCGCCCGGTCCGTCGCCCAGTCGGGGGCAACCACCCAGGTGGCGAGCGTGTAGGCGAGGCAACCCGCGGCCATGCCGGCCGAACCCACCAGGGCGAGGAAGGCGATGGGCGGGGGTGGGACGAGCGCGTAAGCCGCAACCAGAAACAGGACCAGCACCGTCGCTGCGATGGAGCCCAGGATGGGGGACCCCAGGGCGTTGCAGGCGGCGATGAAGGCTGCCGCCTCGGCCGCGGACGCGGCCGCCAAGAACGCGGGCGAGGTGGATATGGCGGCCGTCGCGACCGCGGCGCCCGCGGCCAGGAGGGTGGCCGGTATGACGAGGCCTGACAAGTGCGACACCTCGCCCACCGTGGTCAGCCAGGCCTGCAGGGGCGTCGTCGCAGCGAAGAGGACGGTGACGTGCAGGGCGGCCGAGACCGTCGCGGCGTGGGTGGTCGAGGGGGTTGGGCCGCCCGCGCGGGCAGCATCCGCGGCGGCCCGGGCGGCGGCGGGGCCTGTGTAGACGATGGCTGGGATGGCCAGGAGGCCGAGGCACAAGGCGACGCGCAGGGCCAGGATCATCATGGTGCGGGGGGGCGCACGGCGCACCTCGCGCAACCGCGCCGATTGAGATGTGATGGAAAGAGCAAAAGAACGCATGTCCACACCCGCGTTTCTTCGAGTGTGTGTGTGTGTGTGTGTGTGAGTGAGTGAGTGCGGGCCGATGCGCCTGCCCGAGCCCTTGAAGCCCGCCCTGCGCACGCTCCTGGGCGTAGGCGCGTTGGCGGGCGTCGGGCTGTGGGCTTTGGAAGCGGAGCGGCGGGCCTCAACCCCGGCCACCACCACCACCATCCGCGCCCGCGACCTCACCGGCCGGGCGACCCTGGTGGCTGCCCTGACCGTCGCCTTTGCGGCGCCGTCACCCCTGGGCAATGCGGCGGTCGTTCTCGTCCAACGCCTCCTCGGCGGCACGCTGGGTGCGGCCCTGGCGGCCGGGTTGCTCGCCGTCCCGCCGGCCGCCACGGGGGCCCGCCTGGCCGCGGCTTGCATACCCTTAATCGCTGCCGCCGCCGTCTACGTAGGCCAGGACTGCGGCCTGCAATACGGCGCCCAATTCTGTGTCCTGTCCTTCATCCTCATCGCGGTGGAAGGGTCGGCGTCGGGGGGAGGCGCGGCGGGCGGCGGCTGGCTGGCCCTGGCGCGGGGCGGGGGCGTCCTGGTGGGCTCCGCCGCGGCGGGCCTGCTGGGCGTGTGCGTGTGCCCGCAGGCGGCCAGCAATGCGGCGACGGCGCGGCTGGGCGACGCGCTGGGCGGGGTGGGCGGGCTGGTGCGGGCGGCGACCGCGGCGCCGGTGGGGGTGGGGGAGGGTGAAGGAGACCGCACCCCCGCCCCCACCACCAGAGGAGAGTGGCTCGCCCGGCCCACCTTCCTGCGGTCGTCGGCGCCACTGGTGTCGCCGGCAGGGCCCGTCACCACCCTGACCACCGCGGACCTGTTGGTGGGCGCGACGGGGCCTGAAGCAGAGGCCGCCCTGGACGCGGCGGTCGGCGTCGGGGGGGCTGGTGCCCCCCCCCCTCCTCCCTCTCCCTCTCCCTCTCCCTCTCCCTCTCCCTCTCCCTCTCCCTCTCCTGCCGCCGTCATCGTCCACCCGCGCCTGGACACGGCGGTGGCCCGGGCGGCCGCCCGCGTGACGGCGGCGCTGGCGACCCTGGAAGCGGCCCTGCCCTGGACCCGGGCAGAGGTGTGCGCATACGCGCGGGCCGGCGGAGGCAGCGCGCCCTGGGCCAGGGTGTGGGTGCCCGGCCTGGCGACAAGGCGGGGGCTCAAGGGCGACGCGGCCGCCCGGGCGCGGCGCCTGCCGCCCATGGGTGGTGCGGTGACGTCCCTGCGTACGGCGTGTGCGACGCTGGTGCTGGCGTCCAACGCGCGCGGGCGGACGCTGTCGCCCAGGGCGGCGTCCGCGGTGGCGGCCTTTTGGGCAGCGGCTGGGGAGAGGGCGGGGTTGGCGGGAGGGCCAGGCGCGGCGGACCCGCTGGCGGCCGTGGCAGGGCCGGCCGCGGACGCCTGGGACGCCCTGCGAGACGCCTGGTCCAAGGGCGAGGAGCTGCCGGGTGAGGGGGATGGCGGCCCTGCCAGCGCCGCCCTGGCAGCGCGTGCGGCCGCCGCCCGGGCGGCCGTGCAGGCGCTGCTGGTGCACGTGCGCAGCGGTGCCGTGCCCGCGGCGCCTTTCCTCGCGGGCCTGACCCCGCGGGAGGCAACGGATGCGCGGGGGTTGATCCGGGCGCGCCTGGCGCTGGCGGGGCTGGTGGTCGATGATTTCGAGCGGGCGCGGCGGACCGTGGGCGAGGTGGTGCGAGGTCTGCCGAGGGGCCTGTGCAAGGCGAGCTTTGTAGACACGTGAATTGTTTTTCAACTTGTGTCTCTCCGCCCGCACGAGACACAGCCATGCGGGCGTCAATTGGCAGCCGCCAACACGCTTCTTCTGTGTGTTGCCCTACACGTGGGCGGAATGTCGTCGTGCGCGCAGGCTCTGAGCCTGCGCGGCGGGACGTGTTGGTGGGTGCACCGCTGGCCGCTGCCGCCGTTCTTATCCTCAACCCTTTGGCCCTCCCAGCAGCCCGGGCAGACGTTGAGGCCGCGCCCGCCGTCGCCGCCCCGCCCCCACCCCCACCCACCCCACCCCCGCCCGACCCGCCCACTACGCACACGGCCTTCCTCGACCTGGCAGTCGGCGGCAAGCCCGCCGGCCGAATCAATATCAACCTCTTCGGTGAGGCCACGCCGAAGACCGTAGCGAACTTTCTCGCTTTGGCGGGTGCGCCCATCGAGGGTGTCGGGAAAAAATCCAAGCTGGTGGGCCGGTTCAAGGGCTCCATCTTTCATCGCCTCGTCAAAGGGTTCGTCCTCCAGGGCGGCGACTTCACGCGCGGCAACGGCACGGGCGGCGAATCCATCTACGGGTGGACTTTTCCGGACGAGGCCTTCCTCCCGCACGGCGGCGCCGGGGCTATCAGTATGGCGAACCGCGGCCCCAACTCAGGCGGTTCCCAATTCTTCATCACCCTTGCTCCCACGCCCTGGCTGGACGGGAAGCACGTCGTCTTTGGGCGGGTGGACGCGGCCGGTGTGGACCTGGTAGCGTCCATCGTCGCCCGGGAGGAGGTCGACTTCTTTTCCAAGCCACGCCTGCCCGTCACGATCGTGGGGTGCGGCCTGGTTGAGGGGGAGGGGGCAGCGGGGGCGGGGGCGGTGGGCGGCGCGTGAAATGGACGAAATGCCTTCTACTTTCACTTCTACATTCACTTCGCGACTTGGGCCGTGATGGGCGGGCGCACGTAGCGGGAGCCGTAGGGCTGGACCCAGCCGTGCTCGGTGAAGGTGTAGCCGTCAATGCGCTAGCCCCAAAGTACTCGACCATGTCGGTCATCAATAATTGATGTGAAAAAACGTGGCCCATCGGGGGTTTCTACCTACACTTCACTTTTTGCCGCACACCTCCTCCAACAGCGGCACCACCACCGCCGCGGACGGTTCCAGGTGGGCGGCCGACCCGGCCGCTGCGACCGCTGCCCTCACAGCCGCCAGGGCGGCGCCCGGCGGGGCGGCGTCCAGCCAGGCGCCGTAGGCCGGCGGGGGCTGCCCTGCCGCGGACGCGGGAGATTCAACCACGGCGGGGCCCCGGCCCAACAAAAAGTGGGCGGCGTCCACCGGGTCGAGGGCCCGCAACAGGTCCCGGGACGCTGGGGCCGCCAGGTCGGGCGTCGGGATGAGGACCAGGCGGCGCAGGGCGCGCAGGGCGGCCAGGGGTTGGGGGTGAGGCGGGGCGGCGGCGGCGGCGGCCACCCCAGCCGCCCCGCCACCCCCACCCCGCCGCCCGCTGCTGCTCACCCCGCACTCCTCCACGACCGCTGCCTCCACTTCCGCCAGGTCCCGCGCCAGCTGGGCCGCGCCGGCGGGCTGGGCCACGGGCCGGGCCAGGCAGGCGTGGCGGACGGTCAGGGCGGCCACCCGGGAGGCGAGGCGGGTGAGGAGGGCAGACGGGATGGATTGGGCGGCCGCGGCCGATGCGCCGCGCGCGCCACCACCGCCACCCTCCCCGCCGCCGCTGCTCGGCAGGGGCGGCACCAGGCGGGCCAGGAAGCCCGCCCGGAAGCCGGCCAGGCCGTCCCCTAGCTCACCCACCCAGGGTGAGGGCGTGGAGGAGGACGCGGCCGCGGCTGGACCGTAGGGCGCGCCCGCGTGGGAGCGGGCGATGGCGGCCGCCGCCGCGTCGGCCGCGCCGCCAAAGGCAGGCGCGGCCGTCCGCGCGACCACGCCCGCCAGCGTCTCCAGCGGGCCCGCCAGCGCGGCCGCCCCCGCGGGCGGGCAGCGGGGCAGCAGGGCCGCCAGGGATCGGTGCAGTTCGGAGCCCGCGGAGGTGAGGGCGGCCGCCCGGGCCGCCCAGGCCGGGTCGGCCTGGGCAGCCGGGTCGGGCAGGCCGCTCCCGCACATCGCGCTCAACCGCTCCGCCGCCGCCGTCACGCCCACCCCCGCCGCCGCGCCCGCCAGGGCAGGCAGGGCAGCCGATGCGGGGCCGGGGGCAGCGCTGCCGCCGGAGCCGCCGCCGGGGCCGGACGCGTCGGTCAGGACGTCGTGGAGGCGGGCGACGAGGCGTTGGATGGCAGCGGAGGGCGGGGGCGGGGCGCGGGGGCCCGGCGCGCCCAGCGCGGAGGCGGCCGCCCCGGCCGCCCGGGCCGACGCGGCGGCCGCCCAGGCCGCCCGGGCGGGGGCGAGGGCAGACGCGGCCAGGGCGGCGTGGCGGCGGGAGAGCGGGGCGGGCGGGTGTGGAGCGGCGGCGGTGGTCGAAGAAGAAGCGGGGGGCGCGGACGCGGACGCGGCCAGGCGGGCCAGGGCAGCGTCTAGGGACGCCGCCAGGCGCGGGTAGCCCGCGACCAAGGGGTTGGTCCCGCCGCCGGCCACCGGCAGGGCGCGGGCTAAGGCCGAGGAGGCGGCCGCCCAGTAGGCGTCGAGGACGGTCGACGACGGGGCGGCAGGCGGCGGCGGAGGTTGGGGGGAGGAGGGCGGGAGGGGGTGGGCGGGCGGGGGGGGGGGCCCCGTGGCCGCCACCCCCCCCCCCCCCCCCCCCAAAAAGGGCAAGGGCCCCCCCCCCCGGTGCAAGGCCCCCCGGCG
>Ga0315274_10008612_pt1 | contig 14781 bp, 10 predicted proteins | sample YL17G02_20_MG_FD_203700 | JGI IMG/M metagenome (GOLD analysis project Ga0315274, IMG submission 203700) | Sediment microbial communities from Yellowstone Lake, YNP, Wyoming, USA - YL17G02_20 | ecosystem: Environmental > Aquatic > Freshwater > Lake > Sediment | place: USA: Wyoming | collected... | reverse complement strand
TCTCGGGGACTTCGGAGGGGTCTGAACGCCTACCGCTTCCCCGCTGTGCAAGCGCCTCGAGTAACACACCCAACTCGCGGAGACTCCCCACGGTGAAGATGGTATCGCCGTCGACACCGACGCCGTCGACACCGACGCCGTCTGTGTCCGTCCAAGAGCGGGGCAGCTTCATGCTCAACCCGTCGGGAGAGCGAACGACGACGTGCCTCTTCCCGTGCGTGAGGACCTCCAGTTCCTGTCCGTGCAGGGGATGATGGCGGCGGGTCACTCGTATATGTGTCAGGGAATCCTTGCGGATATACTCAGTCTGTGACAGCACACCCCCTGCTGCAGTCACCGCAGCCTAGAAAGCGCTCCACCGCCTTGGTGATCCGCTCGAGCCGGAACTTTCCCAGTCGCTTTGCGAGCTCAGCCTCGTAGCGGGCGACGAGCTCGGAGAAGTGGGCACGGAAGAGCCTCTGGAGGGAGCTGATTCCCCGCTGGCGGTAGGTGCCGGGGGGCGTCGCATCCAGGGAGAGCGCCAGCTGGTCTCCCAAATGAAGAAAGACGGACCCGATGGGCGCGGCGCATGCACAGCGGGAGAAAGAGGACGAAGAGAGGCGAAAGAAATAGGGACGCGCTTCCGCCGAAAGAATAGTAGCAGCTTGACGCCGAGACAAAGGTGCCTCGATTGAGCATCCCTGCTGCATAGCCACCAGAGCCATTTGCGGACAATCCCAGGCTGCCGAGCTGCATCCGCAGGGATAACCCGATTCCAGCCTTGAACATGCTCACTGAGACAAAGTCCAGAAGCGACGGCAGCGGGCCTTCTCGCGGAAGCTCCTGCGCTCGAGGTCCACGCGCAGCATCTTGCCCTGGTATCCCTTGAACACCTATGCTCTCTCCGACCCGTGGCGGCAGGCCGCCGTTTCTAGTATGGTATCACGGGGCGCACCCCAACGTCGCCGGTGGGAGAGGGAGCGCTCGGACATGGACAACGACCCGTACAGGGGCATTCCCCAGGTGGAGAAGATTCTCGAGGACCCCCGCATCGCGCGGTGGTGCCCCGTGCTGAGCAGGCCGCTGGTGTCGCGCCTGGTCTCGCAGGAGCTCGCTGCCGTGCGGGACGGCATCCGGCAGACCGGGGCCCGGCCCGAGGAGGCCGCGCTGTTCTCGGCGGCGAGCGATGCGTGCGCGCTCGTGGCATCGCGGAGGGTCCGCAAGCTCATCAACGGGACGGGGATCATTCTGCACACCAACCTCGGACGTGCCCCGCTCCCGCCTGCCGTCTGGGATTCCGCCGCTGCCGTGAACACAGGCTACTCCTCCCTCGAGCTCGACCTCGCCACGGGCAGGCGGGGCAGGCGCGGCGGGATCGTTCCCGACCTCCTGGGCATCCTCACGGGGTGCGAAGACGCCCTGGTCGTGAACAACAACGCCGCGGCCATCCTTCTCGCGCTCTTCGCCCTGGCGCAGGGCAGGGAGGTCATCGTCTCGCGCGGCGAGCAGGTGCAGATCGGCGGAGGCTTCCGCATCCCCGAGATCCTCGCCCTCTCGGGAGCCCGCATGGTCGAGGTGGGCACCACGAACATTACGACCCGGGAGGATTACCTCCGGGCAGTCACCCCCGCCACCGCGATGGTCCTCCTCGTTCATTCGTCGAACTTCCGCATCCGCGGGTTCACGGAGAAGCCCGGCGTGGCCGCCCTCGCCTCCGGCCTGCCGCCCCACCTCATCCTCATCGTCGACCAGGGGTCGGGGACCACCACGGAGGACATCCGCGGCGAGGAGAAGGTCCGCGCGCACGTGGCGCAGGGCGCCCACCTCGTCTGCTTCTCGGGGGACAAGGTGCTGGGCGGCCCGCAGGCCGGCATGGTCGTCGGCCGAGCGGACCTCGTGAAGGCGCTTGCCGCCCATCCGCTGGCGCGCGCGCTGCGGCCGGGCAAGGCAGTGTACTCGCTCCTGGAGGAGCACCTCGTGCGCCGGCTGAACGGCGCGGAGACTGGCCATGCCGAGAGGATCCTCGCGCTCACGAAGGAAGAGCTCTCGCGCATGGGCAGGCGGATCCTCGAGCAGCTGCCGCCCGGGGCGGCGCGCCTGATCGACTCCGAGATCTCCACCGGCGGCGGAAGTGCCCCGGATGAGTCCTCCCCCTCGCTCTCGATCGAGATCACCTGCGCCCGCGATCCCGAGGCCGTGCTGAAGGACCTGCGGGGTCTCGAGGTGCCCATCATCGGCACGATCGCGGACGGCAGGGTGCGACTGTCACTGGCGACCATGCACGGCGAGGAGGAGCGGTCCATCGCCGAGGCCATCAGAACGGCGGCGGGTGGGTAGCAGCGCATGCACGTCATCGGAACCGCCGGGCACGTTGACCACGGAAAGACAACCCTCATCGAGGCCCTCACGGGGATCAACCCCGACAGGCTGCCCGAGGAGAAGGAAAGGGGCATGACGATCGACCTCGGCTTCGCCTGGTTCCCGGGGAAAGACGGCGAGCCTGTCGTCGTGATCGACGTGCCCGGCCACGAGCGGTTCATCCGCAACATGGTGGCGGGGGCCTGGAGCCTGGACTGCGCGCTGCTCCTCGTCGCGGCGGACGACGGGTGGATGGAGCAGACCCAGGACCACGCCGTCGTGCTCCAGGCCCTCGAGGTCCCCTCCGTCATTCTCGTGATCACCAAGACGGACATCGCTGCCCCCGAGCGCGTCGAGGAGGTGCTGCGGGACACGAGGGAGCGGTGCCGGATAATCTTCGGCGCCGAGCCGCCGGCGATCGAGGTCTCCGCTCTCGCGGGAAAGAACTTGGCGGCGCTCAAGGAGCTGATCCTCGCGACCCTTGCGGGCATCCCCGAGCCGGCGATCCCCACGCGAGAGCATGGATTTCCGTTCCTGTATGTCGACAGGGTTTTCTCGATCAAGGGCTCGGGTCTCGTTGTGACCGGAAGCCTCAGGGGCGCTCCGCTCGCCAAGGACGACGCCCTGGAGCTTCTCCCCGCCCGCGAGGCGCTTCGCGTCCGTGCCGTGCAGAGCTACAACTCGGCGGTCGACCGGGCCATGCCCACATCGAGGGTCGCGCTGAACCTCCAGAAGCCGAAAAGCGAGATTGCCCGCGGCGCCTGCATCACGGCGCCCGGCGCCCCGTTCCAGTGCGAAAAGGAAATCATCGCCCGCGTGCGTCCCATCGAGATGGGACAGCAGGCAGGGGAAAAGCCGGTCATCAAGAACCACTCGGAGATCGAAGTGGACCTCGGGACCGGGCACGAGATCGCGCAGATCCATTTTCTCGACGACCCCCGGTTCGCCCGGATCCAGCTGAGAAGCCCCCTGCCGGCGCTCTGGAACCAGCCCTTCCTCCTCATTCGCCATGGGGGCAGCGCCATCCTCGGCAGCGGGAGGATCCTGTGGTTCGGCGAAGTGCCGAAGGAGGAGCGCCGTCGATTCACGGCCTTGCTCGCAGCGATGCCCGAGCCCGCGCGCGAGGAGGACCGCTTTTCCCTGCAGCTGCGCTTCCCGGGGGCTGGCCCGGCGCGGCCGCTCCGGCCCGCAGGGGGCGGAGGATCCCGCGGACATCGTCGTGCTGGACGACTGGATCTTCCACGCACCGTGGCTCGAAAAGCTTTCGGCCGACATCGTCGCCCTCGCCGGTCAGCCGGCGGGGGTCTCCGCGCTGGAGCTCGAAGGCAAGCTGCGCCTCGACGCCGACGCCCTGCGAGCCGTCCTTTCATCCCTCGTCAGGAAAAGCTCACTCGCCGCCCGCAACTCGCTGTACTTCACTTTAGAGGGGGGCGAGAAGAGGCTTCCCCCGGCAGCGCGGAAGCTGCTCGTCGAAATCCTCGACTGCGGGCGCGCGGGCTGCCGGGGCGGGCACGCGGAGCTTTCGACCCTGGTGCGCCTCGGCCTCGTCGTGCCCCTCGAAGGGGGGATCTTATGGAGATCAGGGCAGGCACGCGGATTCCGGATATAACCTTTATTGTGTTTCTAGTATATGGCATAACATTAATCATCCATCTTTCAATGGAAGAGACCCTCGTAAGAATGGGGTGAGCCGTTTCGGGGCTGGAGGGAGCATGAACAGAGCTGAAAGAAGCGCGAGAGAGGCGCATGGGCATGTGAAGTCATCTTCTGAGGACTTCCGTCGGCTTCCGGTGTCTGAAATGCGGGCGATTGTCGCCCGGTTCGAACAGAGAGTAACGGCAGCGCAAGAAACGCGCTCCCCGAATAAAGACGAGGTGAAAAAGGCTGTCCGCAGGCAGGGCGCGCTGAAATGCCCGGTCTGGCTGAACGAGCTGTCCTATGACGAAATCGTTCGCTATGGCGATGATCTTGCGGACCTGTTCTGCGAGTTTCCCGACGATCTGATTTTCGTGGAGCCGTACGACCAGGCGATCGGCCATCAGGGGCAGCGAGCTGATGCCCCCTTGCACCCGGTCGAACTTTTGATGCAGGAATCCCGGTGGATGGACGAATGGGGGACGCACTGGGGCCACGCCTTCGGCGGCGTGGGCCCGCATCAGATGGATTACCCGATCAAGGATTGGGCCCAGCTCGACAGATACCTCGGTGACCATTTCCCGGACCCGCGCGCCCCCGGCCGGATGGACGCGGCAGCGGTCGTTGTGGAGCGGTTCAAGAGTTCGAGGTACTGCGTCGGGATGCTCCCGATGTCGATCAAGGCCAGGCTGTTCAACCTCAGGGGAACGGAGAACGTACTGATGGACCTGTCCCTGCATGAGAGGGAGCTGAGGCGCCTGTCCGATGCTGTGTGCGAGTTCTCCCTCGAGATGGTTCGCAACTGGGCCAGGCTGGGCGTCGACGCCGTTTTCCCGATGGATGACTGGGGCACGCAGAGCACGCTGCTCATTTCGCCCGATATGTGGCGCGCCTTCTTCAAACCCTACTATAAAACGATTTTCGATGAAGCGCACCGGGCGGGCCTGGATGTGTTCTATCACAGCTGCGGCAACATCATGGATATTATCAGGGATCTGATCGACATCGGGGTGGACGTGCTGAACCCCGTGCAGCCCGGCCCTCTGGATCTGCGGGAAGTTGCCCGCCGTTTCGGGGGCACGGTCTCTTTCTGCGGAGCCATTGACGTTCAACACCTGCTGCCCTCGGCAAAGCCTCAGGAGGTCAGGAGAGAGATCCGCAGGGTCATCGACACTCTGGGAGCGCCATTTGGCAACAGCTTCATTCCGGCCCCGGCCAATACGCTCGGACCTGACATTCCCTTCGAAAACCTGAGGGCTATGTTCGAAGCCTGCCATTCTCAGAAGGCATGAGCCGTGGAGCCACGACACCAGGGACCAACGCATAAGGTCGAGCGCTGATCCCGAAGCGCGCTGAAGAAGCTCAAGCGGAACAACGTGCTCGACCGCGCCGATGGCGGGGAGTCATCCTCCCGCGGAAAGCCGGAACAACCCGAGCCGATCGCCGTCGCGCAGGACGTAATCGAGACGCTTCCCCTCGCCGTTCACGACGGGCAGGAGGTACGGTTCCTCTTTGGCGATGTCCACGTAGCGGCGAAGCAGCTCGCGTATGCTGGTCCCTTCCTCGAGCACGATAGAGCAGCGCGGCTGCAGCCTCCGGAGAGGCACTACGCTTCTCTCAAAGACGATCAGCATCCGCCTGCTCCTCTACTTCCCGTCCGGATCGGATCGCATTGTAGTCCGCAACCATCGACTCCAACTCGTCCCGGCTGATCGACGCGCCTTCCGACGTCTTCTCCCGGAAGAAGCGCTCCGGGAGGGTGTCCGAGAGGGGTCCGATCCCTTCCCTGGCGTTGAACCGGCGGGTCTGCTGCGTGATCCGGTTTGCCGTCTGTTCCAGCTCTGCCTTCCCCAGCGTCATACCCGTGGAGGCCCGAACGAGGGCGGCGAGCTCGTCCCAGAGGATGAAGTCCCGGAAGAACCGGCAGAGGACAAGGCTGTCGAAGAGCGTGGCGCGGTCCTCGTAGTCGATGTGCAGCCGCGCTTTGCCGTCGATTTGCTCCTTCGCGATCTCCCCGGTGAGCTCGGCCTTGTAGAAGGTGGCCCGAAGGTGGCACGCCCCGCGAGCGGCGGTGGCGTAGGAGAGCCCCATTCCCTTGAGCACCCGGGGATCAAAACCGGCCGGCTCCAACCCCTTCACGTGGATCGCGATGTCTTGCAGTCCCAACCGCTCGGCCGCTCCCTTGACCCCGTCGGCGAACACCTCGCCGATGCCCTCCCTTCGGGCGACCAGCCGTAGAAGCTCCGCGATCCGATCCGGCTGGTTGTAGTCGATCGAAAAATCCGTCTTCCCGCGCTTGAAGGCCTCCACCGCGAACGCGGAGACGTTTCCGGCGCTCATGGTGTCCAGCCCCAGCCTGTCGCAGAGATCGTTCAGGAACGCGACCTCCTCGAGGCGATCGATGCAGTTCAGCCCGCCCAGCGCGTAGATCGTCTCGAACTCCGGTCCCTCCAACTCCAAGCCCGCGTGCCTGCCTTCCCGGACCCGCGACAGCTTCGTGCACTGCAGGAAGCAGTTCGGACAGCCGTGGCGGCTCACCTCGAAATGCTCCTGCATGTAATCGGCGGAGAGGTTCTGCCAATGCTCGAAATGGCCGGAGGTCCAATACCGCGTCGGGAAGCAGTTCTGTCCGTTGGTCACCTTGACCTGGTTGGGGGTGCCGAACCGCTGGTAAATAAGCGTGATGGGAGACTCCTTCCCTTTTCGGGAAACAGTCCCGATGACCTCGCGGAGCAGCTGCTCGTCCGCGATCTCGGCCTTCCGGTCCCCGATGAACGCGATCCCCTTGACCCCCTTGGAGCCGAGGACCGCGCCGAGACCGCCGCGCCCCAGGCTGCGCCATCGGTCGGACTTGATGCAGGCGAACCGGACCCGGTTTTCCCCGGCCGGACCGATCACCATGGCCCCTGCCCCGGTCCCGGCGCTCTCCATGATGAAGGCCTCGCTGTCGAAGGCATCCTTGCCGCGGAGCGCGGAAGCGTCGTGGAAAGAGACGCTATGCTCGTCGATGCGGAGAAACGAAAGTGAGTCGCATGCCCCTTCGAGAATCACGGCATCGACCCCGCAGCCCTTGATCTTCGGAGCCAGCGTACCCCCGCAATACGATTCGCCGTACCCGCCTGTCGCGGGGCTCTTGGAGAAAACAGCGAAACGCGACTGGCTCCACATCCGCGTTCCCGTGATCGGGCCCACGGTGATGATGAAGCGGTTCTCAGGGGAGAAAGGATCGATCCCCGGAGGGTTCTCCGAGAGCAGGAGGTGGATGCCCAGGCCCTTCCCCCCGAGGGACTTCGCGAGGACGGAATCAGGAATGCTCTCGTATCCGAAACGTTTCTCGTCGAGACGGATTCGCAGCAATCGATTGAAAAACCCTTTCACGGATCGAACCTCATTCTGCAATCATGCCTGATATCTATATTGCTGGCAAATGGGGTGGGACATTTCTATCGAGTCAGAGAGACCTTCCCTTTTCAGCAGACGCACCCTTCCTTATTCTTCCCTCAGATTTCGGGGCGAGGCTGCGGGCAATCATGTACACGCCGTAGTATGGTGATTGGATGTTGGAGAACAACTTGATGACGGAGGATGTGAAGGGCAGGCACGAAGCCTTCTGGAACCGCAGGCCAACCGACAGACCGCTCTGGGGGGTGAGCATCGGCTTCTTCCTGAACGAGGCGTACCCGCATGCCATGGAAAGAATCCCCCCGGGCCCTGTTCACCCTGCGGACATCCCCATCGAGCAGATTCTGCGAGACTGCGACGAGAGGTTCGTCCTGCACCAAGGCCTCGGGGACTTCCCTTGCACCTGCGGTCCATTCTCCGGCATCCCCTGGCTTGAAGCCATCGCCGGCTGCCCCGTCATGGCGTCGCCGACCAGCTTCTGGGCCGAGCCAAGCTGCAATGACCTCGGGGCCTGGCGCCCGTCGGGCCCCGCCCGAGAAAGCGCCTGGGGACGGAAGCTGCTCGAGTTGATGGCCGCCCTTGTCGAGCATGCAGGGGGACACTACCAGGTTTCTCCGGCTCTGATGCGGGGGCCCCTGGACATCCTGGCCGCGCTGCGCGGATCATCAGGGCTCGTCCTCGACCTGATCGACCATCCCGGCCATGTCGCTGCCGCACTCGAGCACTGCGCCGCGATCTGGGAAGAGATCGGCCGTGCGCAGCTCGCGCTGATACCACGATCGCGGCATGGGTACTTTGCCCTGGACGGCGCTCTTCGATCGTGGGCGCCGGACAAGCTGCTGTGGCTCCAGGAGGACGCGATGGCGCTGCTCTCCCCGGATCTCTACCGCAGGCACGTCCTCCCGCTCGACAGGAAACTCTCTCAGAGCTTCCGCTGCGTCGCATTCCACCTTCACGGGTCCGCCCTGTGGGCGATAGACGAGCTGGTCAAGGTGCCCGGGATCGACGTGCTGGAGCTGAATCTCGAGGACGCCCTGTGCGACGTGGAGGGGACGTTCTCGGGATGGAAGAAGATCCAGGAGCACAAGCCGCTGGTGGTATGGCGGAAATACGGGAGCGACTTCGGTCCCTGGCTCGAGCGGATATGCCGCGAGCTGCTGCCAGTGGGATTGAACATCCAGGTGAGCGTGCGCAACCGGGCCGAAGCGGAGCACGTCAGGGAAGCGTTTCGCTCACGCGGAAGTCGCTGAGCTCCAGGAGGGGACCGTTCGATGCGGTTGCCTCGACTGAAGGGGACATATCTGCTTTGCTGTCACATCGTCGCCGGCACTCGGCGCCGCGATGAACGTGGGCGTGATCATTCGCTCATTCTGCCCCATCACCAGGAAGTACTACGAGGAGCGCATCATGCCCAATGCGATGGAGAGGGACAAGGCGGGAGATCGTGGGCTTGCTCCTCACGCTCGGCGCGAGCAGCCGGGTGCAGATGTTGATCAGCGACAATTCGCGCCACCGGTTTTTACCGGGGGGGGAAGCATCCACTCTGGCCGAACGGGAGGCAGCGTGGATGGTCACCGACCGACTGGTGAGAAAGCCGAGGAAAGCGGTGAGCACAGGATACACGTTGGAAAGAGGCGCAGTTCAGTACGGCCCTGGGGCAGGCCCTGGCCTTCCCCCTGTATGCCTCTGAACCTTTCAGCCTTTCAGCCCTGTCGTGGCCATGCCCTCGACAATCTGACGCTGGAAGAAAAAGTAGAAGATAATCTGGGGAATCAGCATCATGAGTACCGCACGCATCATTGCGGCCAGATCCTGTCCGTATTGCTGCTTGAAAAAGGAAGCCGCAAGGGGAATGGTGAAGTTTTTGATGCTGTTCAGGAGGATCGATGCGAGGGTCCACTCGTTCCAGGCCCAGAGAAAATTAAAAATGATCAGCGTAGCAATGACGGGCGCAATCAGCGGCACAACGATAGTTATGAGTATCCTCAATATGCCGCACCCGTCTATGATTCCAGCTTCCTCCATCTCGAGAGGGATGCCCCTCATCGCTCCGACGAAAACCAGGGTATTGAAGGGTATCGAGCCAGCGATGTAGGGCAGGGGAAGCCCATAGATACTATTGATACCAATCCCTAAAGGTGCAAGCTTCAAGGCAATGGTGTAGACGGGGTAGAGGATGATGAAGAGCGGAACCGAAGCAGCAAGCAGGAATATGTAGTAGAAAAAATTGCCAAATCCTTCATGCCGATGGTGCAGGCGAGCGATGGCAAAGGAACCCGGGAGGTTGATAAATATGCATCCAAGAGTCGTTATCGTGGTCACAATGAGGCTGTTTTTAAACAAGATGGCCATGTTCGATTTGACGAATGTATCGAGGTACAAAGAGAAATTGAACTTCGCTGGCAACCTGAGTGTATCGTTGTAGATCGTTGTATTATCCTTGAAGGACAGAAAGAAACCCCAGATGAAGGGGAAAAACATCACAGCGCAGATCAGGATGGCCCCGATATATATGTAGATGCGTTTTGTTTTCACAGTGCCCTCCTAATCCTCGACTCTCTTTGCGGTAATCTTCAGGAGCCCCACGGAGAACACCATGAGCACGGCGAACATGAGAAAAGCTATTGAGGATGCATAGCCCGCACTCCTGGCCAAAACAAGTCGCTCGTACATGTATGAGGCTATAGTATGAGACAGGTAGTTGGGTCCCCCATTCGTGAGGATGAAGACGGTCTGCAAGCTCTGGATCGCGTTGAGAACGATGTACACGATGACTATTTTCAATGTTTCCTTCAGCATCGGCAACGTGATGAACCTGGTGTTTTGCCAGCCCGAAGCTCCATCCATCTGTGAAGCCTCGAAAAGCTCTCTAGGGATCATTCTCAGCCCTGCCATGAACAATACCGAATAGAAGCCGAGGGCTTTCCAGCTTTCGATAAGCGTGACAGTGTAAGGGGTCAGTACTTTTCCGCCAATCCATTGAAGAGCAAGCGAATCGAGATGAACGGATTTTAGCAAGGCGTTGAGGACCCCGATTCCAGGATCGACGATAAAAAACCATATCTGGGTAGTGAGGATTGTCGACAGAATATAGGGCGTGAAACATAAGAGCTTCACAATATCGCTTCCGCGAAATTTCAGGTTGATGAACAATCCCAACAGAAAGGAAAGGGGAATAATGAGGATGAGCTCGCCGATCGTGATGATTCCTGAATTGGTGAGGGATTTGATGAGATGGCCGTCGGAAAACATCTTCATGTAATTGACGAGCCCGATGAACTTCCCTGGCCTGAAGGTTGGCTTGTCCTGAAAGGAGACGAGCAGTGAATAGAAAATAGGATAGACCGTATAGAGGCTGAAAAACAGAAGGGCGGGAGTGAAAAAAAGAAGCTTGATCCAACGTTTGCAGTACTTGAACATATGTGAGCCTCCTTGAGCATATCTGCAACACATGTTGAATGCAAACCGAGATCGTACATGAGAAAAGTCCCTATCGAACAGTTTCCCTTGGAAGGTCATCGTTCGATAGGGACACGTGAGAACTAGTCTGCCTCCTGGTCTATTTGTTCTTACGCAATTCTGCCAGCTTGACGAGCACAACATCGATGGCTTCATCGATCTTGGCAAGCTCTCCGGGGATGTCCGCTGCAGTCATGCTTCCATTCATGAGGCTGTTTTCGAGGTTTCCTCTGATGGTTCCCCAGCCCTCTGTCCAAAGATCTGCGTTGGTATCCCAGCGCCGGTACGGCGCATAGTCCGAGTTGTACGAAGAGACGACGGCATTGTCCTGGATGAGAACAACCTGCTGTTTCATGATATTTCCCAGCTTGGTAGCATCGAACTTGACGTTCACGGGCAGGATCGCTCCCAAGGTCAGGGCAAGGTTGAAGCCTTGAGCAGAATAGCGCCACTTGTTGAAATCGATGATTGCCTTGAGCTTGTCCGGGTTATTTGCGGCGCTCGCACCAACTCCAAAACCATTGGGGACAGCTCTGACCTTGACTTTCTGGTTGTACGGGGACTTGGGGAACGTGATGCCCCAATTGAAGACGTAGTTTTTCTCGAGTGGCTGCCCGATGATCTTTCCGAGCTGGTCAGAGGGAAGGGTAATGGCTGCCGCTTTGCCGGAGTTGAAGAGACTGCACGCCTGATCGAAGGACATGGTAGAGTTGTTCTGCGGGAATGCGCCCAGGGCGTACAATTCCGCTTCGGCATAGTAGGCCTGCTTGAAATCGGCATCCTGGGCTCTCAGCGTGTGAGTCTTAAATAGCTGATCAGCCTGGTCCCAGATACCCCAGAGAACCAACCAGTGCTCGAAGCCCCACACCGCCCAGCCCTCTTTGGATCCGTAGGCGATGGTGGCAATGCCGTTTTTCTTGAACACAGGCACGGCCGCCTTGAGTTCTTCATAGGTGGTCGGAATCTTCAGTCCGTACTTGTCGAAGAGAGCCTTGTTCCAGACCCAGCCCTGCACCTGGCTCTCAGAGGGGAATGCCGCGATTCTGCCATTTGCACTTGTGACTTCATCCAAGGCACCTTTTACGAACGTGGACTTGAATGCGGCATCATAGTACGGGGTGAGATCTAGCAGGGAACTCGTTGTCGTAAGGGTGTCGACAAAATGCGCCCCGTTACTCCAGTACATGTCGGGCAGGGAATTAGATTGAATCATGATTGGCTCTTTCGTAAGCCAATCCTGGTGATCGATCACTTGATATTCGATTTTGACATTTGGATGTGTCTTCACATATGCGTCGATGGCTACCCCGACCTGATCGGTTTCCCTGGCAAAATTGCTCTGATAGGTGAAGGTTACCTGCTTGGCTTGGGCGAATGCCGGCATGCCGATAACAAGCATGCAGATTGCCGCAAGAAACAACACACCGAGCTTTTTCATCTGTGAATCCTCCTGTTATTAAATGCTTGGTCATCTACGATGACCCCTTCAAAACATCGTGCTCCAGGGCAGGATTTCACTGCCCTCACGCTTGGAATCGGTCCTGAATCTCCCTCCTTCCTGGTGAATATAAATGCGTGACCCGGCGAGGATGCTACCTCATCAACGCGAGGTCTCTCCGGAAGAGCCTAAGACCGCCCATTGTAATTGTCAATTGTTTACAAAGCCGGGCTCGATAGAAATGTCACCGAATTTCCAGGTCGGGCAGATATCGGGGCATAGCATCACGTCCACTTGATGGCGCAGCCGATATCACGCTTCCGGCTCAGGGCCGGTCCGACTCCTCCCTGGCGATCGCGGTCCACCGCACCGCATTGTCGGGGTTCCCCGCAAGGGTGACGATGTCCCGCAGAAGCACTTGGACCCGGCAGTTGTTCCGGGCAGCCGCCTGGAAGGTCTCCCGAAGCTCGGCCCTGACCACTTCCTCGTCGACGTGAGCGACGGAAACACGGGTAGGGTTCACTTTTCTGCAGAAAATGTAACGGTCGCCGAGCCGCTCGGCCATCAGGCGGACGTCCGACCAGGGAGACACCGTCACCTTGCGCAGACGGGGAATCCGCCGGACGATCTCCCAACGGCTGTCGAGCGGCTCGCAGCAGCCGTAGATGTTCAGCCCGAAGCGCTCGAGGATCGGCAGCTGGTAGGCGAACACGAACTCTTCGAACAGCTCGGGCGAGACTCCGGACGTCTCCTGACTTTCGCAGAATCCCCACAGGTCCCGTGTTCTCACGCGCGTTCCATCGAAGCCCGGCCCGGGCAGCTCGCGCGACCAGCCATACCCACCGGTGCCAATGAAGTCCCCGCCGTTGTTCAGGGAGAGAAGACCCTGGGGCTCGAGGAAATCGAGCTTCGCGAGATTCTCGTCGCGGAGGAACGCCATGAGCGCGTGGAACCCTTTCGGATCGTCGTAGAGGTCGTAGAGTGCCTGCTCGAAACCGCGCAGGAGGATCAGGTCGCTCGTCATGCCCAGCGACCACCACCACGCCCCTTCGAGCCTCACCTCCAATATGCCTTCGAAGGTCTCCTGCGCGCAGGAGAGAAGGGCGCTCGTTTTTCGGGCGTCCGGAATAACCTCCCGGGGCTTGAGGACTGACAGGTCCGCGTAGTCGTTCAGCGGAGCATCCCACCGGTAGGAGCCCCTGTCACTGTCGCCGATGATTCTCGCCGCCAGCCCGCGATCGCTCTCCTCGTAGACATGATGAACCCTGAACACGGGCTCGATCACCCGGTCGTCCCTGATCCGTTCCGCCCAGAAGAGCTCCTTGCGCAGCTTGAACTCCCAGATGCGTGCCAGGCCGCCCCGACATCGCAGTCCATCGAGGGGGATGATCTCGTACCACGCTTTTTCCGGGTCGCAGAAGATCAACGGCCGGGTCGCACGGAGGCTGTTGTGGTCCAGCCACAGCTGCCGTTTCCCTGCCTGCTCGTCGCCCGCCGCGATCGCGGCGACCTGTCGTGCCAGCGACCGCAGCACCGCGGCATCTTTCGCCACGATAATAGCCTCCTGCTTCCCGACGATGGTGCCGTAACTGACCGACCAGGAAAGGCCATTGCTGTCGATCATCGCCGGGTGAGCAGGGCGCCGCAGCAGGTGCTCAATTCATTCTCCCAAGCTTCTTCCTGAACCCATCCCTCTCGAGCACTTCGGGATTCAGTATATTGGGCGGCAGCTCGCCGCGAGAGACAGCCAGCATTCCTTCGATGACGGGCACTATCGTGGCCCGACCCGCCTGGCGGGTCGATGCAAGCCAGTGCGGCGTGAGGATCACGTTGTCGAGCGACAGCAGGGGACTGCCCGGCGGAAGCGGTTCCGTCTCGAACACGTCCAACCCGGCGCCGGCGATACGGTGGTCGCGAAGGAATCGAACCAGGGCATTTTCGTCCACCATCTCCCCGCGCGCGACATTGATGAAAAAGGCGGTCGGCTTCATGAGACCCAGCTCCCGTTCACCGATGAGCCCCCGCGTGCGCGCGTCCAGTCTGCCGTGAAGGCTCACGTAGTCAGATTCCCCAAGGAGCTGATCGAGGCCGCCGACCAGGGTCACGCCGAGTTCTTTCGCCTGCGCGGGATCTGCGTGCGGGGAGTAGGCGATGATGCGCATGCGGAAGGGCGCGATCAGTCGTGCCAACTCGCGTCCGGTTTGCCCGAACCCGACAATGCCCAGCGTCTGGCCGGGCAGGTCGTCGCCGAGCGCTGCCGTTTGCAGATCCCAGCGATAGTCGCGCACGATCCGCTCCTGCAGGAAAAAGCGCCGGGAAAGGGCGAGAATGAAGATCATGGCCGCGGAGGCCGTCGTATGCGTCAGGCCATGGGGCGAGTTGAACACCACCACGTCGTTCTCGGTGCAAGCCCGCAAATCGAGCTTGTCGTAGCCGATCCCGGCGCGGCCGACAGTCACCAGGTTGGCTGATCCCTCCGCGAAGGCCGATGCCTTCAGCCAGGGACGGCA